>Ga0209361_1000146_pt1 | contig 76637 bp, 82 predicted proteins | sample SaaInlV_200m_DNA_3_FD_184657 | JGI IMG/M metagenome (GOLD analysis project Ga0209361, IMG submission 184657) | Marine microbial communities from expanding oxygen minimum zones in the Saanich Inlet - SI037_S4LV_200m_DNA (SPAdes) (version 2) | ecosystem: Environmental > Aquatic > Marine >... | reverse complement strand
CCGTCGGGAACAGCAATCACGAGATGGTGAAAAAATATATTCAAGAACAGGAACAAGAATTAGAAAAAAGATTGGCACAAACGAAATTGTTTTAAGAATCTCAGTAGCTTGCTGCTGAGTTCTTCAATTTTAAAATAACTCTGCATTGATTCGCCCGCTGACCGCGATGGCAAATCGTAAGAACTGTAATCGAGAGCAAACGCAAATGTCGGCAAAAGCACGACACTCGCAAGAAAAACGGAAAATAATTTTTTCATAAGAATTGGGTATTAAAGAATATGAAAAGATTTTACAAAATCATAACTAGCACGATTTGCTATTTTTGTCAATTTGTTTGTTTTGAGAATTATTTGGGAAAATGAAATCGAAGCTTTTTTCATAACTGGGTGGATTAAAAAACTAAATAGACAAAAGACATAACTGACAAAAAAACTTTTTGTGACACTTTTTTCAAAAAATTCTTTTTTATTAAAAAAAAGCCCACCCGATCGGACGAACTTTTTTTTGTTTTTCAATTTCGAAAATTAATTTTCTCTCAAAAAAGGATTAAATTTCCGGAGTTTTAGGGCCCGTTTTTGCGCTTCACTTTGCCGTGCTTTTACTTTTTGAATCCCCGTGGACAAGGAATCCACCAACGGTTTTTGTACGTTGTTGGGAATTTTAGCTCCTTGTTTTGGCTGAAAAGAATTTTGACAAAAACTCGACACATTCGAAACGCCACACGTTTCTTCGTTCGGATTTTTGTCGCGCAAAATTCTCCTCGGAACACGGATTTTTCGGACTCCTGGTTGCGTATTTTTCCACGCGTCGCGCTCTACTTCGAACTTGGTGGAAATTGGATTTTTTTCCTCTGGTGAAATTTCTGCCACTGATGGCAATTTTGTCTGTGAAAACTGCGCCTGAATTTCTGCTCGGCGTGCTTCACGGTATCGTTGTTTTAAATTTCGATCGTTTAATTTTGCCTGAAAATATTCGCGCAGCGACTCACCGGATTCTCGCATCGGCAGTCGGTACAAATCGTAATCCAACGCAAAACTTAACGACGGAAAAAAAATCGCACTCGCAACCAAAATTGAAAAAAGTTTTTTCATGGAAAATGGATTAAAAAATAAAAAGTTGTGATTCGTACACCAGAATAACAAAAAATATTTTTTTGTGTGACACGAATTTTTTAGTCGAAAATTTTGGAAATTTTTGTCACGAGCTCGTCATTCACCACGACAGAAAATGGCAGTAAAATTTCTTGCTCGTTGATAAAAATTTTGACGGAACTCGCGCCAGGTTCGTCTGATTTTTTTTCGAGCAAAAGTTTTTTGAGCGCGTCGACCTGCATTTTTTTTGTTTCTGCAGGAATTTTTATTTCGAAATTTTCGGCCACGGGTTCTTTTTTTATTTCTTCGTCGTCGAATGTGTGCGTCGCCTGCACATCTTTCAAATTTCCAAGTTTGAGTTCGTCGGCGATGAAATTTAAATTTCCGTCGCGCTCCTCGACTTTTCCGCGAATTCGGAGAAACGCGTCAATTTGGAAAACGCGCGAATTCGATTTTTCAAAAATCTGCGGAAACACCGCAATTTCAATTTTTCCAGAGGTGTCCTCGACCGTCAAAATCGCCATATTTTTTCCACTTTTCGTCAAAATTTTTCGCACGTTCGTGACAATTCCGTGGATCGTGCGCGATTTTTTCAAATCTTCGTCTGGCGAAAGTTTTCCGATCAGTTTTCCAAATTTTTCAAAATATCCACCGAGACCTTTCAGCGGATGATCCGAAACAAAAAGTCCCAAACTTTCCCGCTCCCAGAACAAAATATCATCTTTCGTCGCGACGGAATTTTTGAGCGTAAATTCGATCGAAACTTCATCCGCGCCGCCGAACAATCCGAGCTGCCCCGCCGATTTTTTTTCTTGAAATTCTTTCGCAAATTGAGCCAAATCTTCGAGCGAATCAACCACCGCTTTTCGATCACCAAATTCGTCGAACGCGCCAGAAAATGCGAGCGACGTCAGGGTTTTTTTATTCAAAAGTTTCTGCGGAACGCGCCGCGCAAAATCCTGAAGCGACTCAAATTTTCCGTTCCGCTGCCGCTCAAAAATAATTTGGTCGACGGTGTCCTCCCCCAAACCTTTGATCGCAGTCAATCCGAACCGAGTTTTTTTATCGGAAACCGGTTTTTCGTCCGCGGAAATTTGTGTCTGCGCCGCGTCATTTTTTTCGAAAATCACGGTAAAATGCGAACCAGAATCGTTGACACTCGGCGGCAAAACTTCGATTTCCATTTCCGCGCACTCGTTCATTTCCAAAACGATTCGATCCGTGTTGTTGCGATCAGTCGTCATCATCGCCGCCATAAATTCAACAGGGAAATTCGCGCGGAGAAACGCGGTTTCGTACGCGATCCGTGCGTAGCAAACCGCGTGAGATCGATTGAAACCGTACCCGACAAACGGCACGACAATTTCGTCGAACATTTTGACCGCAAGTTTTTCATCGTGTTTCAACTCGATGGCGCCGGCGATGAATTTTTTACGCTGTTCTGCAAGCAACTCGACTTTCTTTTTTCCAATCGCTTTTCGCAAAATGTCCGCCTGCCCGAGCGAAAATCCAGAAAAATCCTGCGCAATCCGCATCACCTGTTCCTGGTACACCGCAATTCCGTACGTTTTTTTCAAAATTGGTTCAAGCACTGGATCCAAAAATTTCACTTTTTTCTTTTTGTTTTTTCCGTCGATGTACGTCGGAATGTACTCCATCGGCCCCGGTCGGTACAACGCGTTCATCGCGACGAGATCTTCAAATTCTGTCGGTTTGAGATCTTTCAAATATCGCCGCATTCCTGCGGATTCAAACTGAAAAACGCCGGTCGTCTCCCCTCTCGCAAACATTTCGAACGTTGCGGAATCGTCGATCGGAATTTTTTGCAAATCGAGCTCGTCGCCAGTCGTGGCACGCACGTGATCGACTGCTTTTTCGAGAATTGATAAATTTCGCAGCCCGAGAAAATCCATTTTCAACAGTCCCAAATTTTCAAGTTGCTGGTACGAAAATTGCGTGATTTTAACTTTTTCGGTTCCCGGCGCCCACTGCAACGCCGTGTGCCGCGTCAAATCTTCGTTGCCGATGATCACTGCGCACGCGTGGACAGAAACGTGTCGCACGCAGCCCTCCAGTTTTTTCGCCACGTCAAACACTTTTTTGAGCGGCGGTTTTGCGCCGATAATTTTTTTGAAATCGGGAATTTCGAGTGCATCGTCGAGTTTGAATCCGGGACGATTTGGCAAAAGTTTGGTGAACGCGTTCATCTCAGAAAACGGAACGCCCTGCGCGCGACCAACATCTTTGAGCGCCGCTTTTGCGGATAAAGTTCCAAACGTGCAGACTTTTGAAACGCGATCCGCGCCGTATTTTTCGACAACGTACTGCAGCACTTCCGCTCGTCGTTCGTCGGAAAAATCGATGTCGATATCGGGCATCGAGATTCGCTCCGGATTGAGAAATCGCTCAAAAAGCAGTTCGTACGCGAGTGGATCAACCGTCGTGATTCCGAGCAGGTACGAAACGAGCGAACCCGCAGCAGATCCGCGTCCGGGACCGACGGCGATTCCATTTTTTTTCGCAAACTGGATAAAATCCTGCACGATCAAAAAGTACGCCTCAAATCCCATTTTTCCGATCACGGACAATTCGTAGTCGAGCCGTTTTTGAATTTTGGAAAATTCCTCAGAATCCGCGTTTGGAAAAAATTTCGAAATTTCTTGTTCACAATTTTTGCGCAACTGCGACGCCTCGGTTTCGCCATTTTCAACGGAAAAATGTGGCAACAAGTTTTTGCCAAACTGCAATTCGAGATCGATCGAATTTGAAATTTCGAGCGAATTTTGGCGCGCGGTTTCCAAAAGTTCCGGTGAAAAATCTCTCAATTCCTCCGTCATTTCTTCCCAGGATTTGAACCAGTTTTTTTCAAGAAAATGCACCCGCCCCGGATCGGAAACTTGCTGGTTTCGTCCGATGCAAAAAAGTGTATCTGCCGCTTCCTCGTCGCCAGGCGCGGCGTACCGCGCGTCGGAAGTCACAACCAACGGCGTGGAAAATTCCTCGTGCAACTGAACACAAAAATTATTCAACTTTTTTTGTTCCGGTTCTGCGCGCGCAACAAGTTCGAGAAAAATATTTTCCGGAGAAAATGTGGCGCGAACTTTTTCAAACATTTTTATCGCGTGTTCCTCTCCCTGCTGGTAAAAAATCTGCCCCAAAAGTCCGCTGGTTGCGCCCGTCAAAACGATCAATCCGTCGGCGTGTTTTTGCAAAAAATCCCAGTCGGTGCGCGGCTGGTGAAAAAATCCCTCGAGGGACGCCGTCGACAAAATTTTGAGCAAATTTTCAAAACCAGTTTGATTTTTCGCCAGCAGCACGAGTCGCCCCTCGCGTCCGTCAACTCCCGCTCGATTTTCAAATCGCGAATCTTTTGCCACCGCGATTTCCGCTCCGAGAATCGATTTGATCGAAAAGTTTTTCGCCGTTTCAAAAAAATCAACCAGTCCGTACCCAAAATTTGTGTCGGTCAACGCCACGGATTCGCAGCCCAATTCTTTCGCTTTTTCCAAAATTTTCTTCGGAGACATCGAAGATTCCTGCAAGGAAAAATGCGAGTGCGTGTGCAGGTTGACGAACGGTTTTTTCATCGCGAAAATTGTACCCGATCGGAGAAATTATTGCACGCCGTTCGCCGCCAAAATTGCTTTGAGTTGCTCGGCGTCGTTCGCGTGATCCATCGCCACTTCTTTTGAAACGCGTCCCGCCATCACAAGTCCCGCGAGCGATTGTTCAAATTCGACCATTTCTCCGGAATTGTCGGTCTGGAGCACGTTTGGAATTTGAAAAATTTTATTCTGGCGAATGTGATTTTGAATTGCGTAATTATTGGTCAAAATTTCGTACGCGAGTGTCAATTTTCCGTCGACCGTCGGCACAAGTCGCTGCGAGACAATCATTGAAAGTGTCGACGCGAGCTGCGAACGCACTTGTTCTTGCTGCTCGGGCGCAAAAACGTCGATGATTCGCGCAACCGTTTGCGGTCCGTCGTTTGTGTGCAACGTCGAGTACACGACGTGCCCCGTCTCCGCCATCGTGAGCGCAGACGAAATTGTTTCGTGATCGCGCATTTCGCCCACCATTAAAATGTCCGGATCTTCTCGCAATCCCGCTTTGATTCCGTCTTTGAAATTCGCAACATCGCGCCCAACTTCTCGTTGCCGCACGACGCTAGTTTTTGATTTGAGAATGTACTCGATCGGATCTTCGATCGTGATGATGTGCTCCGTTTTTTGCTCCATTTTTTCTTTGAGAATCGATGCGAGCGTCGTACTTTTTCCCTGGCCAGTTGGTCCCACGACTAAAATGAGTCCATTTTTTTGTTTCAGCATTCGCTCAAAAACAAATTTTGGAAATCCGAGCGTTTCAAATTTTCGAATTTCTTGCGGAATGATGCGGAACGAAACCGCGATTCCCGATTCTTCAAAAAATGCATTTCCGCGGAGCCGAATTTTGTCCTGAACCTTTACGACGAAATCGGTCTGTCGCTGTTCCTGCAACTGTTTTTTATTTCGTTCTGGCAAAATACTCATCAACAAATCCTGAATTTGCTGATTTGTCAGTGGTTCTCCCTGCGGAACCGGCTGCAGTTGCCCGCTGATGCGAAAATACGGCGGCATTCCCACCGCCAAATGAATGTCTGACGCGTTCGATTGAACCGCCCCGACGACGAGTTTTTCGAAATCCATTTTTCACAAAATTTAAAAAAATACTATTCCGCCACAGAATAACAAATTTTCAAAAATGCAACGAATTTTTATAATTTTTTCAAACTTTAAGCGTCTCATCCGATTTCGCCTTCAAAATTTGATCACAGGCATCGCCCACTGTTCTTATTTTCTCTTCGGCTGCATCCTCAATTGCACAACCAAATTCACGTTGAAGTTCCATCGAAAGCTCTACCGTATCGAGCGAATCCGCGCCCAAATCATTTAAAAAACTTGCCTCCTCCGTCACCTCGTTTTCATCCACTCCCAATTTATCAACCACAATCGCTTGCACTCTGTTGAAAATTCCTGTTCGGATTTCTTTTTCGGACGATCCTTCTTTTTTTCTTAATTTTCGTTCCAGCACGTTTTCTGTTTCCGGCAAAGAAATTGTCATTTTTTCTAAAAAAAGTATTTCTGAAAACCTTTTAAACTTTTTGACAAATTTTGCAAGTTTTTTCTCGACTTGTTTTTTCGGTGAAAAATTTTAAAATCCGCAAGAATTTCTCAGAGAAAATGGGAGTACAACAAATTTTCGACAAAATCGCTGGCGCGTACAACGATCGCCAGGTAAAAAAACTGGAAAAGTTTGTTCCGCAGATCAACGCGGAAGAACTCGCACTGCAAAAACTTTCCGACGACGAATTGAAACAAAAATTTGCCACGTGGAAAATCGAACTCACCGCAAATCCAGAAAAAGTCGATGAAAAAATGGTCGACATTTTTGCCGCGGTAAAAAATGTGTGCCGCCGGCTCGTTGGAAAAAAATTCGAAATCCGCGGAAAAGATCAAGAATGGCAAATGATTCCGTACGACGTGCAACTTGTCGGGGGAATCGTGCTGCACCAGGGAAAAATTGCCGAAATGAAAACCGGCGAAGGAAAAACGCTCGTGTGCACGCTGCCAGTGATTTTGAACGCACTGACCGGGCGCGGCGTCCACGTGATCACGGTGAACGATTATCTCGCGCAACGCGACTCGGAGTGGATGGCGCCGTTGTACGAATTTTGTAATTTGACGACGAACGTGATCGTCCACGGAAAAACAAACGAGGAACGACGAACCGCGTACAAATCCGACATCACGTACGGAACCAACAACGAATTTGGATTCGATTATTTGCGCGACAACATGGCGCAGGCAAAAGAAGAACTCGTGCAGCGCGATTTAAATTTTGCAATCGTGGACGAAGTCGACTCAATTTTGATCGACGAAGCGCGAACACCGCTAATTATTTCAGCGCCCGCGGAGGAAAGTACTGAAAAATATAAAAAATATTCGCGGCTCGTTCCGCAGCTCGTGGAAAATGTCGACTACAACATCGACGTAAAAATGAAAGCCGTCACGCTCTCCGAAGTTGGCGTAACAAAAATGGAAAATTTGCTCGGGATCAAAAATATTTACACGGAAGCGGGATTCGACGAAGTGCACCACATCGAAAATTCGTTGAAAGCGCACATCGTTTTTGAAAAAGATCGCGACTACGTCGTCCGCGACGGACAAGTCATCATCGTCGACGAATTCACCGGACGAATGATGCCGGGACGGCGATATTCCGACGGATTGCACCAATCGCTCGAAGCGAAAGAAAATGTGGAAATTCAGCGGGAATCGAAAACGCTCGCGACGATCACATTTCAAAATTATTTCCGATTGTACAAAAAACTCGCGGGAATGACCGGAACCGCCGAAACCGAAGCGGAAGAATTTGCGAAAATTTACGCGCTCGACACGATCGTGATTCCGACGAACAAACCGACAATTCGCCAGGATTTGCCAGACAAAATTTTTAAAAATGAACACGGAAAATTCGTCGCGCTCGCGCAGGAAGTTGAAAAATTGCACAAAAATGGACAGCCCGTTTTGGTGGGAACGGTTTCGATTGAAAAATCTGAAGCACTCTCAAATTTATTGAAATCGAGCGGAATCAAACACGAAGTTTTGAACGCAAAATTCCACGAGCGCGAAGCCGAAATCGTCGAACACGCGGGACAACCCGGCGTCGTCACGATCGCGACAAATATGGCGGGACGCGGAACCGACATCAAGCTCGGCGCCGGCGTGGTGGAAAAAGGTGGACTGGCGATTCTCGGAACGGAGCGACACGAATCTCGCCGCATCGACAACCAACTCCGCGGACGCGCCGGACGACAGGGAGATCCCGGATTAACGCAATTTTATGTGGCGATGACCGACGAACTGATGCGCCGATTTGGTGGAGCGCGGATGAGCGGAATGATGGAAAAATTGGGAATCGGCGAAACCGAAGCGATTGAAAATAAAATGATCAGCAATTCTGTTCGCAACGCGCAGAAAAAAATTGAAGCGTTCCATTTCGACGCGAGAAAACACGTCGTGCAGTACGACGACGTGATGAACGTGCACCGAGAAAAAATGTACGAACGGCGTCGCGCGATTTTGTTCGCGGAAAATATGGACGATGAAATCGAAAAAATCACAGAAAATTTTGTACGGGAAATCGTAAAAACGCACTGCCCGCATCCGACGATCGATCGCGACGCAGATCTCGACGAAATTTCAGAAACTTTTTCCGCGATCATTCCGCATCCGAATTTCAAAACAGAAATTTTGGGGAAATTCAACAATCAAGAACGTTTGGTCGCGCACGCAATTCAAACAATTTTGGAAACGTGGCAAGTGCGAAAAAAAACGTTCCCGACCGACGACATAAATTCGATCGCGCGGTACGTGATTTTAAAATCGTTCGACGAACTCTGGCTCGACCACATAAACGAAATGACGAGTCTGCGAGATCGTGTTTCTCTGTCGGGGTACGCGCAAAAAGATCCCGTGATGGAGTACCGCCGCGAGGGATTTTTGATGTTCAAAAAAGTGCTGTTCGAAGTTCGCCGCATCGCAATTTCAAATTTATTTCGCGTCCAAGTTTCGTCAAATTTTGCGATGGAAAAAACCGATTATTCTGCCGCAAAAACCAACGCCGACCAAATCGAAGAAACGCTCACCAGCGGACTCGCCGCAGAAAAAACGCGCGAAAATCACCACCGCTCGGAACATCCAGGAAAATCGATGGCGACAGAAAAATTGGGAAAAAAATACGACGGCGTCGGGCGCAACGATCCGTGTCCGTGCGGCAGCGGGCAGAAATTTAAAAAATGTCACGGAAAAAATCTATAATTTTTACGGACACAGCACGGAAGAATTTTGTTTGAGACAGGTTTGGTCGATGTGTTCTTGTGTGTTTTTCAATTCGGAATTCACATTTTGCAACGTGGAAATCATCGTTTTAATTTTTTCAATGTGTGCCGCAACATTTCGATCCATCTGCAACATTTCCCCCGGAATCAAATTTTTTTCGTCGTCAAATTTCCCGACCAATTTCGCGTGCTGTTCGGTTTCCCACGTTTCAAAATTTTGTTGTAAAAAATCACTCGCCGACTCTTTTTTTTCAACATCTGAAAATCGCGGAAAATTGGTGTGAAATTCGTCGAGTCCCTCCGACAACCACGCGTCGTCGAACACGGAGGCGCGAAAGTTTTCTGCGGAGAAAAATACAACGCCCGCCAGCACAAAAATTCCCACGAAAACGATGAGAAAAACTTTTTTCATTCTTGTGGTTTTTGAAGAAATGTTGTGAACCACTGATTCCACAATTTCGTATTTTCAAGCATCACAGAAAACACCGTGTTCAAATTGTCGAGCGAGTTGTCGATCTGCACCGCATTTTTTTCCACGCTATTTTTGCGCAGCACGGTTTTGAAATTTTGGATCGTTTTTTTGAAAATATTTTCTCGATTTTTGCGAATATTTTCCAACGATTCGTGCGCCTCCGTTTTGGACTGCGAAAAAATCGATTCCAGCCGAATCCGCCAATCTTCGGTTTGCTGGTCCACCATCGCCGCGGATAAAATTCCTTCGAGTTCGTGCCCAAACTGCGCAAGTTTTGAAGTTTCCATTCCGATCGGAACCACCGGCGCGTACGGAGATTCGCTGGCCTGAAACGACTGCCCGCTGCCACCAAAAATCCCGCCGGCGAACGGAAGTTCCCACATTTCTTTCGTCGCCATTCCCGCCACGAGCGAGTGCGAATTTAAATTTTGAAAAATTTTCGTAATTTCCTGGAGCGACGCCGCGACTGACTGATCGGTCGAAGAAAATTCTGTTTTTGACGGCTGCTGCGATTCCCGCTGATCGAGCCACGTTTCGAAGTCTGTGTCGTAATTTTCGGGATTGGAAATGATGTCGGTTTTTGGTTTTTTTGAAAATTCTGGATCGGGCTGCTCCGCTTTTTCGCCAAACAAAATCGAATCAATTTTATTGAGATCCGTGATCACGTCGAACGGAGAATTCGCGGTTTGGTCGCCCGCGTCGCCGTCGGAGAAAATCAGTGCCAAACTTCCGGTCAGCGCAAGAAAATTTTCCTGGCGCAGCAGCGATCGCTCGAGATCGAAACGATCCGAAACAAAATTTCGAAAACTCGAGTAGCCACTTTTTCCAGAAGTTCCCTGCGGCCGAAATCCGGGAACGCCGCCGTCGCCGATTTTTTCAAGATCAGAAATTGTCACCAGTTGCGATTCGTCCGAGCACAAAATTTCTGACGACTGGCACACGCGTTCGAGCAAAATTTCCTCATTTTCTTCGTGCGTGTGATCGTAAATTTTTTGGTACAATCCGAAAAATCCAGAAATTTCAAGCGCGCTGTCAGGATTTTCAAAAACGCGATCCGGATAAAATTCTGCCTGCGCCGTTCCGCAAATCGCGAGAAAAATAAAAAGCCAGCAAAATTTTTTCATCATTTTGAGGCGTTGATAAATTTCGCAGAAAATTGGTCAAAATCCTGGAGAAAACTTTGAAAATGCGTTTGCGAATCGTTGAGTTCCATCCGCAATCCGACGCTCCACGCGTGCAGCTGGTACTGCTCGAGGAAATTTGTGTAAAATGACAACATCACCGCCAACGATTCCGCAGATTTTTTTTGTTCGCGATCGAACGCGCGCTGCCAGATTTCGAAATCGGACAACAATTCCGCGCGATTTCCCGTCGGATTTTCGTGGGAAAAAGAAACCGTGTCCCGCGATTTTGCCGATAAAAATTGCTGGTACCCGCACCACTCGCGCAGCGCGATTTCCGAAATCATGCACGCAGAATAATTCGGTTGATCGGCGCAAAAATCGACCGGTTTTTTTGGCAAAACAATCGTGCAATTTTCAGAATTTTCGAAATTTGCACCGCGAATTTTTTGCAATTCTGCCCGAACATTTTCTTGTTTTTCACTGGAAGAAAACGCGATCACATTTTCGTCTGTCTGCGCGACCGCCGTCCGCATCGCTTCGTCAAAAAAACAGCTCATCCCCGCGTGGTACCGCGCAGAAACAATTTCCAGCGTTTCGTCGAGCGAGTACGAATTTTTATTTCCGCACAACTCGCGCACCAATCCGGCATGTTTTTCGCCCGCAAAACTTTCCCACGGAAAAAGTCGTTCGCGCACCGTCGGATCGAGATCTGCAGAAATTTGAAAAAAAGGAGTCAGAATCGCTCCGAGAAAAATTCCCGCAAAAAGTTTTTTTATTTTCACGTCAAAATTGTACCACCTCGCGGTAGATTTTCAACGTCGCATCTGCGGAAAAATCCCAACTAAATTTTTTGACACGCTCCGCTCCCCGCGCGACCAAATCCGCCGCGAGTTTTGGATTTTCTAAAATTTCAGAAATTTTCGCCGCCATTTCCTCCGTATTTTTGGGGTTGAAAAAAAGTGCCGCGTCGCCACAAACTTCCGGAATCGCGGACGAATTCGACGCTGCGACCGGCGTCCCGGCCGCCATCGCTTCGAGCGGCGGAAGTCCGAAACCTTCGTAAAAACTGGGAAAAACGTACACCGCGGCGGCGGAGTACAATTTTTGGAGATCGGCAAAATCGACAAGTCCGACAAATTTTACCGATTTTTCGAGATTTAAATTTTTCACGGTTTCCAAAACTTCCGGATAATTTGGATCCTGTTTTCCAGTAATCACTAAATTTAAATTTTTAATTTTTAATTCTTCATTTTTAATTCGCGCAAATGCGCGCAAGAGTCCGACCAAATTTTTGTGTTCGCGCCAGACGCCGGTGTACAACAGAAATTTTTCCGGCAGATCGAATTTTTTTCGGATTTCAAAATGCTCGGATTCCGAGCGCGGAGAAAATTCATTTCCGATCCCGTTCCAGATCGGCGTAATTTTTTTCGGAGAAACTCGAAACAACTTTTCAACGTCTGCTGCGGTGTTTTTCGAAACGGTGATCACTTTTTTTGATCGGAAAATCGCGTTCGAAATCACGATCCGGTACGCAATTTTTCGCCACCAGCTGCTGAATTTTTTTCCCGGGAAAAATGAAATCGTCGTGTCGTGAATCGTGACGACAAATTTTCCGCGGTACAAAATCGGCACGTTAAAATGTGTGAAATGCACGAGATCACATTTTTCGCGATTGAGAATTTTGAGAAAATGAGTCTGCTCCGCGAGCGAATAATGTGGCGCGTTGACGCAAATTTTTCGGACATTTTTTGGAAAATCGAACTGCGAAAATTGCGGTTCGTTCAAAAACAAAACCCACTGCACATCCGGAAATTTTGAGAAAAATCGGCGCGTCAGTTCAAAATTGTACCGCCCGATCCCGGTGAACGCGTCGGAAAACATTCGCGCGTCGATGCCGATTTTGACAGGTTTCACGCGCGCAGTGTACGGAGAAAAATTAAAAATGAAAAATTAAAAATGCAGAATTTTCAAAAATTTTGTCATCGCGAATGAAACCAAACAATCTCAGTCAAAAAGCGAGTTGATTTTTTCTGGAAAAAAAGTAGAGTCCTCCTCGCTGCGGCGGACGTAGCTCAGTGGTAGAGCAGCGGATTGTGGTTCCGCTGGCCGTGGGTTCAATCCCCATCGTCCGCCCCATTTTTATTTTTGAAAATCTTCAATCGCGTTTTTCTCGCACCACGAGCGAACTTTTTCTGCGTACGGATCGCCGAGCGTGAAAGTTTTTGCGCCGAATTTTTTTGCCAAAATCAAAAAATGCAGCCGCTGCCCGATCGCGATTTCCACGGAACTGAAAAGAGCAATCGCCTCGCTCGCTGTCTCGGGAAAAATAGTTTTTCCGTCCCAATTTTCCGGAGAAAAACGCGCGTCACCGGGTTCCATCGCGACGAAAATTTTTTCGTGATCGGGGAAGTTTTTCAGAATTTTAGAAAAATCTGCGCGCGCACGAGAATTGATCAAAACTCGTTTTTTCTTTTTTTCAGCGCCAGAAATTTTCCAGGATTCGACACGATCGCCGACGACCAAACTTTCGATTTTCAATTTTTTCAAAACCGCTGCGGACGCGGCATCTCGCACGGAAATTTTCGAAATCCCGCGGAGTGATTTTTTCAAAATTGCGCGCTGCAAAAAATTCTGCGGCTCGTCGATTCCCTGATTTTCGAGAAAAATTTCAGCGTCGGGAAAATATTTTTTCAGCCAAAAAATCGTCGCGCCCCAAATCCAAAACGCGCGGCTGCGAATCGCGAAAAGTCCCCCGCCGGGAAAAATAATTTTGGAAACCTGTCCGCGCAAAACTCGAAGTTCGCGGCGAAATTCTTTTTTCAAAAAAAACGAGAAAAAACTCCGCAACCCACTCGGAAACGGTTGAATCGTTTCAAATGTTCGTTCGGAAAATTTCTGCGAAAATTCCGCGTCCGCCGTCGCGACGATCGCGTCCGAAAATTTTGACAGCGCGGCGGCGAGGATCAGTTCGTCCCCGACGTTTCGCGCCCCGAAGTTTCCGATCAGGAGAGTTTTCATGCAAAAAAAATAACGATTTTTCGGAAATTTGTAAAATCTTCACGCTCGCACAAACTGCGCCACCGTCTCCACGTGCGCCGTGTGCGGGAACTGATCGACGAGTGCAAATTTTTCGAGACGAAATCCTGCCGCCATCAAAATTTTCGCATCGCGCGCCTGCGTCGATGGATTGCAGGAAACATAAATAATTTTTCCCGGAGCGCGCTCAATAATTCGTTCGAGTGATTTTGTTTCGATTCCCGCTCGCGGCGGATCCAAAACCATGACTTCGGTTCCGCGATTTGCTTTTCCCACGCACGAAAAATTGTGCGCTTTCAGCCATTTTCGCACATCCGCGCAGGCAAAAGTCACATTTTTAATTTCATTTTTTTCCGCATTTTTTTTCGCATCTTCCACTGCCGATTCGACAATTTCAACGCCGATCACACGAGAATTTGGGAAATTTTTTGCGACCATCTGCGCGATCGTCCCCGTCCCGCAGAAAAGATCCAGCACGGATTCCCCGGATTTCAAATCTAAAAATTGAACAACTTTTTTGTACAGCTCTGCGGCCGCCGCAGGATTTGGTTGAAAAAAGGAATCGCGTGAAATTTCAAATTCCAATCCGCCGAGAACTTCTCGCAATTTTGGCGATCCCAAAATCAACGTTGATTTTTGCTCGGTGTGGCGAGAATCCGTTCGAATTTTTTGCGTGTGAAAAATTCCCCCGAACCGTTCGCCCATTTTTTTTGAAAGAAAATCTGCCAACAATTTTGGATCAAATTTCGCGTCGGTTCCCGCGGTGACAATTTCCACGAGAAATTTATTTTCGACACAAGATCGCCGCACCACCAGCGACTCAAAAAATCCCGCGCTTTTTTCATCGAGTGGCGGAAGTTTTGTTTTTTCACAAAATTTTCGAATCTCGGGAACAAGTTTTTCAAAAAATTCGTCGAACAATCCGCACGGTTTTTCGAGCGATTCAACGATTTGAAATTGTCCGCGTTTTTTCGATCCCAGCGCAAAATTTCCGTCGGCATCGATGCCGAACAAAAAATCCATTTTGTTTCGGTACCAAAATTCTTGCGGACTTTTTACAAATTCATCCCAGACCGTTTCGAGATCAAACTGAACAAATTTTTTGTACAAATCGACGGTCTGTTTTTTCTTGATTTCTCGCTGCATTTCCACGGGAATCGTAATCCACGGAGCGCCCGGCACGAGCTGCAAATCAGGAATTTTTTCAAATTTTGAACGGCTCAAAACTTCCACGGCGACCGCCTCGGCAAATCGTTTTTTCACTTTTTTTATTCTGGCGCGAACTCGCTGTCCGGTGATTCCCCCATCGACGAAAATCACAAAATCTTCCACTTTTGCGACGCCGCTCCCGCCGAACGCGAGATCCACAATTTCCACATCGAGAACGGTTCCAGGTTCAATTTTCATCTGGAAAGAAAGTAGCTTTTTTTCGAAAATTTGCAAAAATGTCCGCGATGAAATCTGAATTTTTAAAAGTCGCCGGAATGAAAACGCATTTTTTTCGTGCGGGATCCGGAGAAAAAATCGTGATTTTGCACGGCTGGGATCCGACGATAAATTTGGAAAAAAGTTACGGCGCGCTCGTCGCGGAACTGGAGAAAAATTTCGAAGTTTTTGTCGTCGGGATGCCAGGATTTGGCGGTTCAGATTTTCCAGAAAAAACGGGTTGGACGACCGAAAAATACGCCGAGTGGCTCGAGAATTTTTTGGAAAAAATGGGCGAGAAAAATGCGCCCGTGGCGCTGTACGGACACTCGTTCGGCTGCCGCGTGATCGTGCGATTTTTGCGGAGAAATCCGAAATTCGCGGGAAAAATAATTTTGACGGGAGCCGCCGGAATCAAATGGAATCCCGAACGCGGGCGCCAGAAACTTTTATTCGCGGTGAACCAAAAATTTCCCGGATTCAAAAAAATGTTTCGGAAATTTTGTCCGCAAAAATTGCGCCCGCTGATCGTGGGAAAACTTCTCGGAGCGCACGACTGGGCGATCGTCCCCGACGCGCTGGAACAGACTTTGAAAAAAACGCTCGCCGAACCAGATTTTCGAAATGAACTGCCGAAAATTTCGCAGAAAATTCTGCTGATCTGGGGAGAAAATGACACAATCACGCCGACGAAATCCGCGCACGTTTTCGCCAAAAAATTGCCGCACGCCGAACTGGTAATTTTGCCCGAAGCGCGGCACGGGCTGCACCGCACACATTTTGAAAAAATTGTGCCGCTCGTGCGAAAATTTTTGGGAAAATGAAAAAAATCTGCGCGGTTTCAAAAAAAGAATTTGAAATCTCGGCCGCAGATTTGGAATTTTACAAAAAAATGGACGTGCCGCCGCCCTCGCTCTGCCCGGAGGAACGGCAACGGAGACGAATTTCGTACCGGAATTTTCGAAGTTTGTACCGCCGAAAATGCGACGCCACGGGAAAAAATTTGATTTCGATGTACCACGAAAAACAGGAATTTCCTGTTTTTGAAAATTCGTACTGGTGGGGCGACGACTGGGACGCGAAAAGTTTCGGGCGCGATTTTGATTTTGAACGAAATTTTTTCGAACAGTACGCAGCGCTGGCGAACGAAGTTCCGCGGATGGCGACGCTGAACGTGAATTCTGAAAATTGCACGTACTCAAATTTTTCGTGGCTGTCGAAAAATTGCTACCTCGTTTTTGGCTGTGTGCGCGACGAGGACTGCCTGAACGGCCACATCGTCTGGGATTCGAAAAATTGCATCGACAATTTGTACATTTTTCGCTGCGAGTGGTGCTCCGAGTGCGTCGACTGCGTGGATTGCTACGACACGCATTTTTCGACGGAATGCACCACCTGCGCGGAAAGTTTTTTTTGCCACGACTGCCGCGGCTGCAAAAATTGTTTCGGCTGCACAAACCTGCGGCAAAAAGAATTTTGGTTTTTGAACGAAAAATGTTCGCGTGAAAAATATTTTGAAAAACTGCGCGCGATCCAGCCATTTTCGCGAGAAACAATTTCAAACGGAAAATTCTGGCTCGAAAAATCGAAAAAAGAATCGTGCATTTTTCCTCCATTTTTTGGCGTGAAAAACGAAAATGTTTCCGGAAATCACGTGTACGAATCGAAAGATTGTCACGACTGTTTTGACGTGAAACAGTGCGAGGACTCGAAATTTTTGTACACGGCGCACGGCGAAAAAAATTGCCGCGACATTTCGTTCACCGGCGCAACCTCGGATTTTTGCCTCGAATGTTTGGCGATCGGCGACGCCAATAATTTGCGATTTTGCCACGCGACCAACAACAGCTCCAACCTGACGTACTGCGAGTTTTGCTACAATTGTAAAAATTGTTTCGGCTGCAACGGACTGCGAAATGCCGAATTCTGCATTTTGAACAAACAATTTTCAAAATCCGAGTACGAAACCTTGAGCACAAAAATTATTCAGAAAATGCGAAAGACTGCAGAGTGGGGCGAATTCTTCCCGATGAAAAACTCTCCGTTCGCGTACAACGAAGCGATCGTGCAAGAATATTTGCCACTGAAAAAAGAAGAAATTCTGGCGCTCGAATTGCGCTGGCACGATACGCCGCCTCGGACGGAAAAGTCCTCCTTTTTAAAGGAGGATTTAGGAGAATTTAAAATTCCTGAAAAAATGGAAAATATCGGCGACGAGATTTTGGAACAAATTTTGAGCTGCGAAACCTGCGAAAACAATTTCAAAATTCAGTCGGCGGAACTCAAATTTCATCGAAAAATAAATCTCCCGCTGCCAACAATTTGTCCAGACTGCCGACATTCCGAGCGAATGAAATTGCGAAATCCTCGAACACTTTTTTTGCGCGAGTGCAAAAATTGTGCACAAAAAATCAAAACGTCATTTTCGCCAAATCGCACGGAGAAAGTTTTGTGCGAAAAATGTTACCTGAAAAAAATCAACTGATCGGATTTTGAATTTTTTTCAACACTTCCCAAATCGTCGCAAATCAGTACAATCGCGGCGAATGACCTGGCAACTCCCCGCCTCCGGAATTCTGATTTTGCTCGGACTGCGCTCGGCGAGCTGGTGGGCAATGTGTTGGCAACTCCGCGAGTACCGCACCGATCGAATTCTCGCGTGGTTTCGAACACACGACGGACGAAAAAATTTGTGGAATTTTTGGTTTTTTCGCGGGATTTTTCCACGTCCAAAAATTTCTGCGCGCACGATTTTAATCGCCGGAATTTTTGGAATTCTTTCGATCACTTTTTTTGTTCTCGTTCAAAATTTTGTTTCAATTTTTTGGACAACTCTGATTTGGAATTTCACGCTGTGGATTTTTATTTTTTTCACGGTAAAAATTTCGGCAATTCCTGTTTTTTTCAAAAAACGAAAACTGTTTTTCGCAGCAGAAAAAATCGTTGAAAAATCGCCCGTGGTGCGGATCGGGATCACCGGGAGTTTTGGAAAAAGTTCGACAAAAACAATTCTCGCGCACCTGCTGCGAGAAAAATTTGGCGCGGAAAATGTGCTCACAAATCCCGGCAACGAAAACAACGAAATCGCGATCGCGCGACTGGTTTTGAAAAATAAAAAGTTTTTTTCTCCCCCTTTTTTAAAGGGGGAACGAGGGGGATTTCAAAAGTTTTTTGTCTGCGAAATCGGCGCGTACAAAAAAGGAGAAATTCAAAAAGTGTGCGAATTTTTGAAACCGCAGCTCGCAATTTTGACGGGATTGAACGCGCAGCACGTCGAACTTTTTGGAAGTGCAGAAAAAATCCGTGCGGCGAAATTTGAGCTCGCGGAGGCCGCGACAGAAAAAGTTTTTTTTAACGCGGACACGCCCGCGCTCGTGGAAATTTTCGAAGACAAAAAAATCGCCGCCGCGCCGATCGGACTCGCGCGCAGCGTTTTGAAAAATGTGCAAGCCGAAACTGATCGCACAAATTTTGAAGTTTTTGGAGAAAAATTCGAGTTGCCGTGGACGGGTGAATTTTTTGCGGGGAACGCGCTGCTGGCGCTCGAAACCGCCCGAGAACTCGGCTGCAACCCGAGTGAACTTTCAAAGTTTTTGAAAAAAATCCCACCGCTGAAACGCGCGCTGCACGCGCGAAAACTAGAATCCGGCGCGACAATTTTGCTCGATCCGTACTCCGCAAATCCCGACGGCGTCCGCGGCGCGATCGCACATTTGGCGAAATTTTCCGGGCGAAAAATTTTTGTCGGAATTCCGCTCCGGGAACTGGGGAAAAATGCAGAAAAAGAACACGAGAAAATTTTTGAAAATCTGAAAAAAATCGGCGCCGAAGTCTGGTGGCTCAAATCTGATTTTGCGAAACTCGGGAAAGAAATTCTTGAAAAGAATTTCCACACCGATCAAAAATTGCTGCCAAAAAATCTGAAAAAAAATGACGCGGTGCTGCTCGAGTCGCGATTGCCGCGGGAGATTGAAAAAAAAATTACTTCTTGCTCATCTCGTAAAAAGGCAGTGGAAAATCCCCTGATTTAAAATTCACAGAATTCCCCTGCATCAAAACAGCTTTCACGTCATCGGAAACAAAACCCAAATTTGATCGCCCAACAACTTCACCCGAAAAACCAGTTCCTGTTTTTTGTAAAATTCCAAGTTCGTTTCCACGATCAATCAATGGCATAAATTCCGGTTCGTAATTTATCGATTGAATTTTTTCTATCCGCTGCTGCAAAAGCGAAAGCAAAAACAAACTCATTCCAGCGCCTTTCCCCGTTTTTTTCGCATCCAAACTCCTGTCTTTTCCAAACGGATAAAATTCCAAATTCACATTCCCATTCGCTTCAAAATACGTTTCACAAAACCCCGCAGCACCCTTCTCCCAACTAAAATTGATTTGCTCTATTTTTTCAAGTTCATCACCCATTCCTGCTATCTGCATCATTTCCTGTGTTTGTGAAACAAATTTTATTTTTAAATTTTCACGTTCCACCGTTTGAAAAACTTTTCGAAGATAATGGAGCATCACCGCAAAAATTTGTTTTTCAGTACCCGAAAGTGTTTCAAAATACTGCGAAATCTGCTGCGCCTGTTCTGGCAAATAAGTTGTTTCAAGATTTTCCGGATAATTTTCCAGCATTGCATCGCCAGGAATTCTTTCGGTAGACATCGTTATTTTTTATAAAACAAGGAGTTTTTAGGATATTCAAGACGAGAAGTCAACTACTAGAACAAGTGAGATTTCTCAACAAAAACAAACCTGCTACAATCTCTCCGCATGAAACTCGTCTCAAATCAAATTTCTCCAAACTTTTCGTTCGCGGACGCGCTGCACGCGGCGTGGCAAATTTTTGGCGGAAAAGTTGTGAAAAAAAACGAGTTTGAACAAATTTTTTACACAGAAAAATTTCAGCTCGTCTCGGCAGCTCGCACCGCGCTCGGACTGATCGCGGAAGATTTGAAAAAAAGGAACGCGCGAAAAAAAATCGGAATTCCTGCGTTTTGCTGCGCGGTGATGGCGACGCCGTTTTTGGAAAAAAATTTCGAAATCGAGTGGATCGACACCGACGAATTTGGAGTCATTTCGGTCGCAGATTTTGAAAAAAAATCGGACGCGCTCGCCGCGATTTTGATCCCGCACATTTTTGGGCAACGCGCTCCCGTCGCGGAAATTGTAAAAATTGCTCGCGCGAAAAAGATTGTCACAATCGAGGATGCCGCGCATTTTTTTGAAAAAAAGTGTGAAAAAACGGATTTCAAAATTCTGAGTTTTGGGCGCGAAAAAGATGTTAGTTGCATTTCCGGCGGCGCGCTGCTGTGGAGTGATTCCCTCGATTCTCAAACCGCAACAAAACTTGAAAACTTGAACCTGCGGCTCCCGACGAAAAGCTGGACGGCGAAACATTTACTGCAGCCGCTAGTTTTTTCGCTGTCTCTCCCGTGGTGGAATTTTGGCGGGAAAGTTGTCGCCGCTGCGTGCGGAAAAGCTTTTCTCCCGCGAGCCGTGACTGCTGCGGAAAAATCTGGACACGAGGATTTTTTTGCGGGAAAAATGCCCGCAGCGATTCAACGCGTTTTGCGGAAAAGTTTTGAAAATCACGATCACGATCTCGCGCATCGAAAAAAAATTGCCGCCGCGTGGCGCACCGAACTTTTGAAAAATTTTCCGGAGGCGAAAATTGTCGTGCCGCCGAATTTTTTGCGCGTGATTTTGATCGGCGTCGATCGCGCGGAAATTTTGAAAAAATCACGAAAAATCGGATTTCACCTCGCGGACTGGGACGGTTCCCCGATCGCACCCGCTGGCGTAAATTTGGGAAATTTTGGGTACAAAAAAAACCAGTGTCCCGGCGCAGAAAATTTTGCGAAAAAATACGTGACATTTCCGACGAACCGGCGAACAAATTTGTCGGACGTGAAAAAATTTGCGAAACTTTTCGGGAAAAAATGAAATTTGAAAAAATCAGCGCCGCGCAGCTCGACGAATTTGTGAAAAAAATCGACGGACCACGAACCTTTTTGCAGGGATCGAAAAATGGAAATTTTCGCGAAAAACTCGGCGAACAAAATTTCCGAGTCGGAATTTTCGATGGAGAAAAACTCGTCGCTGTCTCGCAGTTTCAAAAAATCACGGCTCGCCGCGGAACATTTTTGCACGTGGCGCACGGCCCGCTGATTTCGTGCTCTCCCCCCGTGCGGGGGGAGCCGGAGGGGGGATTTGAGAAAACTCTGAAATTTTTTCTCGCAGAAATTAAAAAATTCGCGCGCGCGGAAAAATGCGATTTTGTGCGAATTTCACCGCTGGTCGAAGAAAAGTTTGGACACATTTTTTGTTCGGAAAAATTTCGCGCCGCACCGCTGCACGTCAATCCCGATCAAACGTGGATTTTGGATTTGACGCCACCCGAGGACGAAATTTTGAAAAATATGCGAAAATCCACGCGGTACGAAATCCGCCGGATTGAAAAAGTTGGGATCAAGATTTTTTCTGGAAACGAAAAAAAAGATTTGAAAATTTTCTGGGATTTGCACTCCGAAACCGCCGCGCGGCAAAAATTCACGCCATTTTCAAAAAAAGCAACCGAACTCGAACTCGAAATTTTTGGCGACGACTGCCAGATTTTTTCCGCAAAAATCGAGGAGAAATTTTTCGCCAGCTCAGTGATTTTGTTCGACGATCATGCTGCGTACTACCACCAGGGCGCGTCAATTTTCTCAAAATTGCCCGCAGCGCACGCGACGATTTGGGCGGCGATTTTGGAAGCGAAAAAGCGCGGCTGCCGCGAATTTAATTTTTGGGGCGTGGCTCCCGCGGATAATTTGAAACATCCGTGGACCGGACTTTCGCGATTCAAACGCGGTTTTGGCGGTGCGGAGGAAAAATTTCTTCCCGCGCAAGATTTTCCGATCACGAAAAAATATTGGCTCAATTTTGCCGTGGAAAAATTTCGAAAATGGAAACGAAATTATTAAGTGACTGGCTCCAATTTTTTTTCAAAAAGATCTTTCCCAAATAATGTTGCCCATGTTTCCAACTCCGGCAACGCCACCATTATTTTTGCGCAGCACAAACACTTTTCAACTTGATTTTGAATTCCACCTTGAATAATTTCAGCCATCTCATCTTTTTCGATACATGGCTCTGTATTTATTTTTTGAGAAATATTCAAACAATCAGACAAACAGCTCCGCGCGTCCGGACAGCCAGCTTTTGTTCCTTTTTCGCACGCAGGAATATTTTTTTCAACTGCAGACAACACCTGCTGAAACGAAACTACCATTTTTTCTTCCATTTTTCAAAAAAAAACAAATCTCAAAATATTTTTTAAATCATTTTTTAAAATTTGTCAACTCTTTTTCCAAAATCAGAACATCATCCGCCCAAAAGCTGTTCCAATATTTTCATCGCCTCCGGATCGGACGACTGCAACAAGTTTCCCGGATTTAATCCTTCGAGAATCGCGTCGAACATCGCCGGCAAAAACAGCAGCGGCACAACGAAAATCAGGATCAACAAAATCCATTTCGCAACATTCCAGAGTTTTTTCGTTTTTTCAATTTTCAAAAGTTGCTGATTTTGTTCGAAAATCAGTTTTTGATCCGCGGAAATCTCGGTCAACAGTTCCAAAATTTTCTGATTTTCTGGCGATAAATTCTGCGCTGAAACCGATTCGGTGAAGTTTTCCATCGAGGAAATTGTGACATCGTTGAAAATTTTTTTCAAATCCGTACACTCGCCGCGCAGTAATTTTTGAAAAAATGGCAAAAGTCACGATCAAAGACAACGGCGGAAATGTTGTCGCGCAGTTTGATTCAAACTCCGAAGAAAATGTCGCAGCACAGGGACAAGCCGCCGGCGTCCCAATTCCCGTCGCCTGCGGAGTCGGCGCCTGCAGAATGTGTGTCGGAAAATGCGAAAAAGGCGCAGAGCACATCGACCGCGAAGCACACGGCGAAGTGCACATTGGCCTCGAGGACGACGAAGTTTTGACCTGCATTGCCGGCGTAAAATCCGATGCGCCAGCAAATGCCGAAATCGAAATTGAGCTGGAAAATCTGTAAAGTTTGACAAAACCGTGGTTGTCACTAAAATTCACGCGAAAATAATTTTTTGAAAAATGGCACGCGCAACAAAAAAACGACACTTTTTCGCCCTCTGGTGCACCGAGTGCAAAGAACGCGACGACAAACGCCGCGAAAATTATAAAATTCTGATCAACATCCAAAATCAGAATCCAAAAGAATTTGAACTCAATAAATTTTGTCCGTTTTGCCGAAAACACACGACGCACAAAACAAAACAAATTTCACGCGCACAAAACAAGTAGTTTTTCTGCGAGGAAAAAAGTTGCAGACAAGCACAGGATGTGCCAAAATTTTCGCGATGAAACAGCTTTTTTCTTCGATTTCAAAACACCTGAAAAAAATACAGGCGCCCGCTCCCACTCCAAAACCGGAAATAAAAATTCCGCACGCACCGCAGGAGTCCGCTGAAAAATCACAAAAAGTTGAAATCGACATTTCGACAAAAACCGTCGTAAAAATTTTGTTGGTGATCGTTTTGTGTTTCGCCGCAATGACCGTCGTCGTGCAACTGAAAAATTTACTGATTATGGTTTTTATTTCTGGGCTGCTGACGCTCGGAATCAGTCCGCTGCTGGATCGATTGGAAAAAAACAAAATCCCGCGCCCGCTCGCAATCGCCATTTTGTACGTTGTGTTTCTCGGATTGCTGGCGATTTTATTCATTCAAATTATTCCAATTCTCTCGGAACAACTGATGGCAATCGCCCATGATTTGAAAAATAATGTTTTCTCGAATAATTTTGAAATCAACATCGGCGGTATTGAATTGATAAAACTCGAAACCGACGAATTCCAAACGTTGCTCGCGGACAACTTGGCAGCTTTTTCAAAAAATCTTCAAAATGTTGCCGGATCAACTCTGGACATCATCAGCTCTATTTTCCAGGGCGTTTTCAATTTGTTGTTCACGCTGACATTATTATTTTTTATGTTGCTGGAACGAGAACGAATCGGGATTTCGTTGCTGAAACTTTTTCCAATTAAAAATCAGGCGTACGTCATTCAAAAAACACGATCCGTGCAAAAGAAAATCGCGGAATGGTTTCGCGGACAATTTATTTTGATGCTCATCGTGGGACTCTGGATGTACGTCGGAATGATGATTTTGGGCTGGACCGTCGGCATCGAGTACGCCGCGACAATTGCCATTTTGGCCGCATTTGCAGAACTTCTTCCGTACGTCGGACCATTTATCACGTATATTTTCGTCGGATTGATCGCCAGCAACATTTCGATGCCGGCAGTGATTTTCGGACTCGCATTTGTTGCGCTCACTCAATTTTTGGAAGGAAATTTCCTCGTTCCCGTCGTAATGAAAAAAGCCGTCGGACTTTCGTCCGTGATGGTAATTCTCGCGTTGGCGATCGGTGGAGCGCTCGGATACGCGTCCGGCGGTGTCGCAACCGCGATCGTCGGAATGATTTTCTCAATTCCCGTCGCTGCGTCCATCGCAATCATCATCGAAGAAGAACAAACTTCTCGTCGCACACGAAAACAGAAACACGAATAATTACGGCGTAATTCGTGCGAAAAAAATCTGCCCGCTCGCGTCTGGAAAAAAATCTATTTTTGACGGAGCAAATATTTTTTTAATTTCCGAAACCTGCGTCGGCAAAAACTCGAGCCAGAGCTCACGGAACTGAACGCGGGAAAGTTTCGATCGAAATTTCCGCAAATGATCAAGTCCGTCCGAACCAGAAAAAATCGCCGTTTTGGGTTCGCGTCGAACTTCCCGAGAAATTGAAATTTTTGTCGGAACGTACGGCAAATTTGCCACGATCAAATCGAAAAAATCACCGTCGTCAATTTTTTGGAGAAAATCGGACACGAGAAAATTGACGCAAACCGAGTTCCGTTCGGCATTTTTTTTCGCAATTTGCAGCGCCGCCGGAGAAAAATCGAGCGCGGTCACAAATGCGTCAGGAAATTTTTTTGCCAAAAAAATCGCGAGATTTCCACTCCCCGTTCCGACGTCGAGAATTTTTTCCGGAGAAAAACTGCGTGGTGATTTCCAAATTGTTTCGGCCAAAACCTCCGTTTCATCGCGCGGAATCAACACCGCCGGAGAAACACCGAGCGAAAGATTTGCCCAATTTTTTTCGCCCAAAATGTACGCCACCGGCTCCCCGTGCGCACGACGCCGGATAAATTTTCGAAATTTTTTTTGCTGCGCCACTGACAAAAAATCGTCCACGTTTTTTTTGAGAAAAACTCGATCCACTTCCAAAACGGCCGCGAGCAAAACTTCCGATTCCAACCGCGACGATTGGAAATTTTTCAAGACTTTTTCTGCCCAAAAAAGAGCCGACCGAATCGACCACTTTTTTTGAAAAAAGAAATCGCCGAAGATCATCAGCTCATATACTGCTTTCGTTTCGCTTCATCGCGGTGTCCCTCTCGAGCGATTGCTGCTTCGCGAACTTTACGTTTTTGTAATTTCTGCGCAAAATAGCGGCCGCTACGAAATTTTTTGAGGAGTCCGCGCGATTTGATGTGCGAACCGAATCGTTTGATCATTCGATCGACAGATTCTCCGTCTTTGAGTGTCACTTTAATCATCGCGGCGAATTTTAAGTTTTCACAGACTTTTGTCAAAATTTTTTCACGGTTCAAACCGAATCGGCGTCAAAAGACGTGATTCAATTTCTGTTGGAGTGGTCTGATAATTCCCTTTCCCCTGCAAAGATGAGTTGGAATCCCACGAAGAAATCGTCGTTGCGGTCAGCGATTCCAGGGAAAGTGTGCCATCGCCCGCGGTTTGATAAAACGGAGAATCCTCAATCGGACGCATTTGAATTCGTAAAATGTACTCATCACCCGGAAGTATATTTTGATCCACACCGCTGATAAATGCAGTTCCCGTGCGGGAAATTTGTTGCACTTGTTCAAATCCAGGACCGGTTACCAAAATTTCAAAATATCGCACGGGGCCAACGTTTGTTCGAGAAAAACGCAGTCGAAATTCAGTCGAATGAACCGTCACCGTGTTTTCGAGTAAATTTTCAAATCGAACATTTCCCACCGATTTCCAGTCATTTCCTGTTTCGAGAACCACTGCCGATTCATCGGCCTCGGTGGAAATGTTGAGCGTCTGCCGTTTTATGTCGTATCCCTGCAGATTTGGATTGAAATCCGTTCCACGAGGAAGTGCCACGCGACGCGCGTCTCGTTTGAGCGCTGCTGAAAATTCGTTAACTTTGGACGTTCCCATCAATCGAGGTTTTTCCAAAATCTGTGCGACTTGCCACGCCGCTTCCGATCGGGTGACGAGTTTTTCTGGCAAAAATTTTGTAGAATCTGGATACCGAATCAAATCATTTTCGTGCAACGCAAAAACGGGATCGGCAAACCAAACTTTCGAAGGAACATCTTGAAACGAAGGAATTTCATCTCGATCGGGTTCCAGTTCGAATGCGCGCGTCAAAATCGTCGCCCACTCCGCGCGCGTCAACGACGCTCCCGGACGAAATGTTCCATCGCTGTATCCCTGAATCCATTCTCGTGCGGTCGCCTCCCCCACGGCTTTTTCAAACCATTCGCCACGTGAAACATCTTTGAAACGCGCTTGCGCCGTACCCGCATCGTAATCGATTCCTTTTGTGCGGAACAAAATAACGAGCGCTTCCGCACGATTTATCACCGTGTTTGGACGAAAAGTTCGATCCGCAAATCCAGTCATAATTCCTGCTTCCTGCACTTTTTCAACGGAATTTTCTGCCCACTGCGGAATATCATCTTCGTCGACAAAATCTGTCTGCGAAAAAACAATTCCGGGGACACACAAAGGAATCACGAGAACGAGAAATATTTTTTTCATTTCAAGAAAAACAACCGAAGAAAAAATTTTTTGTGACAACTTTTGTCGGGATTCATTGTACTCGCCTTGCTTTTTTCTGCAAATTCCACTACACATAATCCCGTGAGAAAACAAAATATCGTCTTCGTTGGGTTTCGCGGCGCAGGAAAATCGAAATTTGGTCGTGCCGTCGCTCTCGCTGCAGGTTTGCCGTTTGCAGATCTCGATGCTGAAGTTGAATTTGTCCTCGACGAACCGATCGTCGATTTTGTGGAGAAACACGGCTGGCAAGTTTTTCGAGAAGTTGAACAGCGCGTGACACACGATTTTTCGCGGAATTTTTCGGGAGTCATCGCCACTGGTGGCGGAACAATCGAGAATTCGAAGAATCTTCAAAATTTGAAAAAAAACTCAACGTTTGTTTTTATCAACCCAAATTTTTCTGCGGTGAAAAAACATTTAATTGCAGAAGAATCCAAAGGTCGATATCAACGAGTAAATCCCGCACTTCCGCTCGCACAAGAACTCGATCAATTGTGGATGCAACGAAAAGATATTTATTCTGCGACAGCCGATTTGGAAGTCACTCCTGATTTTAATGGAAACCCAGAGGAAGAAGGGAAACAAATTCTCGAACAGATTTCAAAAACAAATTTTCCAAAAATTCCTCCCGTCAAAAAAATCGCCATTTTTTCCTCGAGAAATGGAAGTACGCTGCAGGGAATTTTGGATGCACAAAAAAAAGGAAGAATTCCAAATGTGGAACTCGAACTTTTTGTGACGGACAAAAAAGATGCCGGTGCGCTGAAAAAAGCGAAAGGAAATTTTCACCGCGTGGAAATTTTTGAACAGGACAAAAAAATGTCGCGCGAAGAATACGATCGCGAATTGATGAATTTGCTGCGCGAAAATAAACCAGATTTAATTTTGCTCGCGGGCTGGATGCGAATTTTATCGCCACTTTTTTGCGAACAATTTGGAAATCAAACATACAACGTACATCCGTCGTTGTTGCCAAAATTCGCAGGTTTGATGGGCGATGACGTGCATCGCGCCGTTCTCGATTCAGAAGAAAAATACACCGGCTGCACAATTCATCGAGTGAGCGCCACGGTCGACACCGGCGAAACGGTGTTGCAACGAAAAGTGCTCATCGACGAGCAGGACACCATCGAAAGTCTGCGCAAAAAAGTCCAAAAACAAGAAATTCTGGGATTTTGCGAAGCGCTCGAACGGCGGTAAAAATTTTCGGAATCAGCGCACAACGAAAAAATAGGTCGCCAGTTTTTTGAAAATCATTTCCCAAATCTCCGCACCACGGTTGTGTTTGTCGGCAATCCAGAAACCTGGAATCCACTCAACCAGTCGCCAGAATTTGTGCTGTGCGGTATTCCTGAAAAATCAGACCAGATGAAGTTTTTTTCGGTGGAACGAAGCGCCGCGAGCGTGTCGACATTGCGCGTCGAATCGCCCAAAATGTTGACCGAAATCGCATCTCCGTTGGAATTCCCAACCGATTCCGTCGCAACGCGGAGCCCGAATTTTGTGGGAGAATCTTTGGAAATTAAAATTTCTTTTGTCGGATCAAAAATTACGCGCGTTCCGGAAATGGAAAAATCTCCAGATTCTCGGTACTGCTGCGTTCCGACAATTCGCACGAGTTCAAAATCGTCCGGAGAAATCGTCCCACCAGCAAAATCGAGTCCGCTGAGAAAAACACCAAATGAAATTCGACCAAGCGACACATCGTTTCGCCCTTCTCCAGAAAGAAAAAATCGAAACGCCGTCTCCGGCCCGACTCCGACGGCAAATCCATCCGGTTGATCCGCAACGGAAGCCGTGATTACATTTTTCACAACCGTAAAAGTTTCGTTGTCGATCGCGAAATTTTTGTTGGCATCCGGCACTTCTTTTCCTGATCCAACGCCCTGCACTTTCAAATCCTGTGATTCGATCGTGAGCCGAAACTGCGTGTTGACGACACTCGAGCGAATTTTTTCATCAAGCGTCACCTGGAATCCGATCGGGAGCTGCGATCCGCCACGAGCCACTGCCAGCCGTGGTGAAAAATTGAATCGCGCCCGTCCGTTGACAAATCGCGAAGTCGCGAGCGTTTTTCCGGTGCGCAAATCAATCGCCGAAATTTTATCGACAAACGAATCCACCGCTCCGTTGGAAATCGTGTCAGAAACAGTAATTTCGCGAATCAACATGTCATCGTAGTACGCAGAAAATGTCGTGGACAAAACCATCGCGGACTGCCCCGCCGCGAGCATTTTTCCGTAAATTTTTGTGTTGCCGCCAGAAAAAACACTCGTTCCCGTCGACACCGGCGTCGGATCAAAAACGATCTGATCGGAAATTGGCGTTCCGACAATTTGTACGGGGAAATCTTTGTTTTCAGTCTCGACCGCCGCCCGCGCGCCCGTGAAACGAACCCGAAGCGTTCCCGGAATATTCGGCGTATTTTCTGGATCAAAAATTTTAATGGCAATCGGCAACGACAACGTTTCTCCACGCGCCATCCGCGCTCCGTGCAAATTGAGCGTCACTTTTCCATTTGAATCGAAAGAAAATTCTTCGTCATTTCCTTCCACCACGAGACGTAAATTTTCAAGATCAGCAGAAATTCCCGTGTTTCCAAAAATCTGAAAATCAAGTTTGTTCAACAGAACAGCCGGAATAAATTCCGTACTTTTCGCGGAATTGTGATGTGAAAATCCAAGCGTAAAAATACGCACCGGCGTCGAATCAATTTCCCACACCGAACTGGACGCACGCACGGGCGTGACGGTTGCTCGAATGTATTTTTCGGGCGCCGCCGCCTGAAGTGTTTTTGTTCTCTTGACAGTCGAAGTCTGTGCGCCTGCATCGTTTCCGCTCCGACTACTCCGGTAGTATCGCGGACTGCGATAATTTTTGTTGTACTCCACCGCGTCGGCCAAATCCGATTCTTCGTTCACGTTGTAACTTTGGATCCAGGTTTTCCAGTACGTTGGGTACCACGCAGCATCTGCCGTGGAAATAAAAAACGTCGCGCCGAAAAAAAAGGTCAATCCCGTCGCCAGCCAAAAATTCATTTTTTTCATCTCACGCAGGATAACAAATTTTTGGGAAATTGGTGACAGTTTTTATTTTAAAAAAGTCCGCTTCCGCGAACTTTTTCTCCCTCATTTCTGTGTGTTCCTCTCCAGAACTGTTATTCGTCGATGTTGAAAATGTGTCGCATCTCCGCCGGATACAATCGAAATGAATCGAAAAAAACTTTTGAAGTAGCGATCGATTTTGTCGCGGAACTCACATTCGAACGAGTTTCGATGAGAAAAACTTCTCCATCGATTCCAGAAACAAAATGACGCGCAACAAATTCTTCTGTTCCACCGGACAATCCAACGAAACTTTCTGTGTACTCATTTGTCTGTTCAAACGATCCCAAAATGTTGTCTGATTTTCGTGCGGAACGATAAACCTGGCTCATGTTTGTCATTTTTTCAAGCGGATTCATCGCGTTTTCATTTTTTGCCAATGCCACCGCACACGTCATAAAACTCTCGCTGGTGCATCCGTTTTCGAAACGCTGCACGCTCACCGAAAAATGCGAATCGGATCCCAAATGAAAAATGCCATTTTCATCGTGCGTGGGAATCCAGCCGCTCGGAATCTGCAGTGAAAAATAATCGTTGGCGTACGTCACAAATTCGTACGGCGCCGAATCGAGTGTTTTTGGCATCGGAATCGTGAGACGCGCTGAGTTTCGATTTTGAAAACTTCGGATGTTCTCACTCGCAGGACGAACAACATGTTTTGAAACCGGTTTGCGCGTGTTGTCGTACAAATATCGTTTGTCACCAGTTGGATAGCGCAGATTTGGAATCAACTGATTCGTTACTTTTCGATCTTGACGATTTCCCGTTCGCGACGAAAGCGAACGACGCAAAACTCCCTGTCGATCAGAAAAATGACGCTCAGTTCGATACTCCGTCGCTTTTTTGACTAAATATTGTTGGTACACATCCCGCGATGCGCTTCCCAACGGAATGAGCGCTGCCGCCAGAGCTGAAATTCCGAGACCGATGAAGAGAAATTTTTTCATGAGAAAAATAAAAGAAAATTAATATTGAAACTGAAAACTGAGCGCAAGTGAATGCATCAAATTTTTGGCCACCATCGCATTCTTTTCCGAAGTTTCACCTTCAAGATACGTGATGCTCCCGTCGACGGGATTGAGAAATTGCGTCACAATGTACGTTTTATCGATTCCGTGATCGTTGACAAAATACGCTTCGCTCTCCGCCGGATAAAAAAGAATCTGCCCGTCGTGAAACATTTTTTTGAGAACAAACGATCGATCAAATCCTCTCGGCGTCGTCAGATCGCGGCCACGACGAATGTGTTTTCCGTTGGTGATCGCACAAAACCGAAAACTCGTCGCGTTGCACGTTCCTTCAAATTCTTTGACGGAAACGAGGAGATCGCTTTTTGGATGGTAAAATTTATTCGCGGAAATTTCTTCAAAATCGGACAAAACACCCAACGAATATTTTTCACGAGCGATTGTTTCCAGTTCTGGCTCGAAATCCTGGGGAACAAAAGTTTCTCGGAAATCATCCGATGCGCGAACATAATTTTTTTGAGTTTGAACAATATTTTTGTTCCGTGGAAAAAGGTCCGGATGCATCGATCGGTACAACGAATAATCGCTGCGAGAAAATTGTTTTTCCCGTTGCAATTTCAAACGCAACGCCAAATCTTCGTACGTCTGCGCGGGCTGCGTCGAACGCTGCGGCTGATATTTTGCGCGCAAATCTTTCAAATATCGGTACGGCGAAATCCGATCGGAGTGCGGTCGGTACTGCGACGCTTCGGAAAGAAAAATCATTCCAGCGGCAAGAACCACCGTGGCGAGAACGAGAGCAAGAAATCGTTTCATGGAAAATTGAGTTTAAAAACACCAGCCGACAAGCAGCATTTGGTATTTTTTTATTTCAAGTTCGTTTTAAATAAAACGACAAAAAATGTCAAACCATTTTTGACTTTTCACAAAATCTCGTATTTTTATAAAATTACGCCGCGTGCAAAACGTACTGTCGGTACAAAACTTCGAGTCGTTCTTTTGCCGTGCGAAAAAGGTCTGCAATCAATTTTTGAATGTGGCGAATCTGCGCAATTGTCTGCTCCAATTTATCAGCAGAAAATCGTCGCGCGTTCTGGATTTTTTTGACCTGTTTCAGCAATTTCCGCTGCTCGCGTTCGAGAGAGCGATGCACTCGCCGTCGTTGCACCGTTTCAACGGGAAATTTTATTTCTTTCGTTTTTTTCGTCGGAAGAAATTTTGAAATTCGACCAAACACATCCGAAAGATCAAATCCTGCCGTTTGTGACTGGTGCTGGCTCGAAGCGGCTCCGGCCTCCCCGACCGTCGCGGAAACTTTTTCTGAAAAAACATCCAAATGTTGGAGTTCATCGAGTTCTCCGCCGACTTCTGCGGCGAATTGCTGTTGCTCGATTTTATTTTTCAAATCGGTCATTTCGAGAAAAATTTAGCGAAAAAATGAAAACTTGTCAAATTATTTTACCATCTTTTTTACTTTTTTGCAAGCTCCTGCGCCAATTTTTTGTGAACGGAAACATCGTGCACGCGGAGAAATTCTGTGCCGGATTCGATCGCGATTTTTGCCGCCGCCAAATTCGGTTGAATTTCAAAACGATTTTCCCCCAAAAACCGTTTTCGCGAGTGACCGATCATCACCCGCTCGTTCGGAACAAACGAGGAAAATTTCAAAAGTTCACGATTCAAATCCATCGTTTTTCCAAATCCGATTCCCGGATCGAGCACGATTTTTTCAGCAGAAACGCCCGCCGCGATCAATTCTGATTTTCGAAAAAGAAGCTCGTCAACGACCTGATTTTTTGAACAAATTTCTTGTTCGTGAGCGTCCGCAGAATTTTTTCCGGGAAAATGGTTGACGATGCAGAGCGGTTGAAATTTTGCGACGAGATCCCGCATTTTGGGATTTTGGAATCCAGAAACGTCGTTCAAAATCGTGCCACCGAGCGCGAGAAATTTCTCCGCAGTTTCCGGATGAAACGTGTCAAGCGAAAGATTTTCGGGAATAATTTTAAAAAGTTGATCCAAAATCGGAAAAATTCGCGCCCACTCCTGATCCGGCGAAATTGTGTCCGCGTCCGGACGCGTGGATTCTCCACCGACATCGAGAAAGTCTACATTTTCTTCGAGCAAATTTCGTGCGTGCTGCAGTGCCACGAACGGATCGAGAAACTTCCCCCCGTCCGAGAAACTGTCCGGCGTGACATTTAAAATTCCAAATATTTTTACGTTTTTCATCGTACGCGAATTTTACGGAAAATTTTCGTCGCGTCGAACAAAATAACACATTTTTATTTTTCGAAAATATGGTACACTGGCAGCGCTTTTTTTTGGAAAATGTTTTGCCCAATCATCGCTCTCGACGGACTGGACGCCTGCGGAAAATCAACGCAGACAAAACTTTTGATCGAAAATCTGAAAAATCGCGGAATGCGCGTCGGATTTGTGCGATTTCCCGGGTACGAAAAAACGCCCGCTGGCAAACGCATCGCAGCGTACCTGCGCGGAGAATTTGGCGAAATGACGAAAATCGATCCGCGAATCGTCGCGACGATGTACGCCACCGATCGACTGGATCAAATCGAAGAAATTGAAAAATTGCGCACCGAAAATGATGTCATAATTTTTGATCGTGGAGTGAGTTCAAATTTAATTTACACCCCCGCCCGCGGCGGAAAAAAATCTGAAATTTTGATGCTCGAAAAATTCGTCGAGCAGCTCGAGTACGAAATCAACGGATTTCCACGCGAATCGCTCGTGATTTTTTTGGACGCAAATCAGAACACACGACAAAAAATTCACGCCGCAAAAAACCGGCTCCCCGATCTGCACGAGGCGGACGAAAAATATTTGTTGCAAGTGCGCGAAGTCGCGATTGCACGGTGCGAAAAAGATTTTCGGTGGGTAAAAATTTCTGTCGATCACGCCGAAGAACTTCGACGCCGAGAAGAAATTGCGAACGAAATCTTGGATCTCGTACTCGAAAAACTACAGAAAAAAAACGTCGAACAGACAAAACTTTTGTAATTTCAAAAAATGGCAAAAATTATTTCCGGGAAACAAATTGCCGAAAAAATAATTGAAACAGAACTCGTACCGCGAGTCGAAATTTTGAAAAAATCTGGCATCGTTCCAAAACTCGTCGTGGTGCTTGTGGGCGAACATCCCGCCAGCGCATCGTACGTAAAACAAAAAGAAAAATTCGCCGAAAAAGCTGGAATCCATTCCGAAATTCGCCGATTTTCTGATGAAATTTCAGAAGCCGAAATCTTGGGGGAAATCGCAAAAATCAACGCCGATCCAAAAATTCACGGCGTGATCGTCCAACTGCCGGTTCCAGAAAAAATTTCGGTGCCAAAAATTTTGCGCGCGATCGATCCGCGAAAAGATGTCGACGGATTTACGCCTGAAAATATCGGGAAACTTTTTCTCGGCGAACCGTGTTTGGAGTGCTGCACGCCGAAAGGAATTATTCGAATGATCGAGGAATCAGGAGAAGTTTTGGAAGGAAAAAAAGTCGTCGTTGTCGGGCGATCAAACATCGTGGGAAAACCTGTCGCGGCGCTCGCACTCAATCGAAATGCGACCGTGACAATTTGTCATTCTCGAACAAAAAATTTGAACGACGAAATAAAAACGGCGGATATTTTGATCGTGGCGGTCGGGCGACCGAATTTTGTGCACGGCGACCAGATCAAATCTGGCTGCGTCGTGATCGACGTGGGAATTCACCGCACGGACGACGGGAAACTGTGTGGCGACGTGGATTTTGAAAGTGCAGAAAAAGTGGCGGCAAAAATCTCCCCCGTTCCTGGCGGAGTCGGCCCGATGACCGTCGTGAGTTTGATTGGAAATACAGTCGAAGCAGCCGAAAACTAAATCCCGAAATGCACGGCTTCGTTCGAAGTTTCCCACGAATTTTTTCCGTAAAAAACAGCTCCCTCCGTGGCCGCCAAAACATCCTCCACAAAAGGCGCCGCATATTTTTCTGTTTCAGGTGAAAGATTCCCGAAAACAATTCCCGCCACCAATGGATCCGCCGTTTCTTGGTGATGCGCAAAATTTTCCGCATCCTCATTACTGTAGTCAATTTCATTTTCCATCAATGACAGATATGAAATGCTTTCTTAAAAAAGTCAATTTTTCTTTTTCGGCGCCGGTTTCTTTTTTCGAATAACTTTGTCGTGCGGATGCAAATAATCCGCACTTCCAAGTTTGTTGACGTCGAGTGGATTTCCGCAGTTTTTACAAAATTTTGCGTCGTGATCGTGATGCGGGTACCGACAAAAATCGCATTTGTGAACCCGTTTTCCAAAAAAGTGATCGATAAAAACTTTCGTCAAAATCGCCGTCATCAACGCAATCGTCGCCAACCCAAGAATCATCACGCAGCCCGCGACAAGTTTCCCGCCGACGGTCACCGGAACCGCGTCGCCGTACCCGACCGTCGTCACCGTCACGACCGCCCACCAGAGCGCTTCTGGAACCGTGGAAAAATCCGGATTGTGCTGATGTTCAAACGCAAAAAGTCCGAGCGCGCTCGTAAAAACAACAATTCCAAACGTGATTCCAAAAATTCGCAGTTCGTCGCGGTAGTACCGAAACGATCGCAAAAACGTCAACATCAAATCCGAGTACCGAATTGTTTTCAACATTTGCAAAATGCGGAAAACGCGGAACCACCGGAGAAATGTAATATTGAGCACCCCAGAAAAAAGCGGCAAAATCACGAGCAGATCAATAATTCCGAGAAACGAACAAACAAAACGGGTTCGATTTCGCGCGATTAAAATTCTCAAAAAATACTCCAACGCAAAAATAGTCAAAACAATTGTGTCGAGAATGTGAAAAATTTTTCGGTACGGCTGAAAAAATGGAAGATTTTCGAGCACGAAGATTCCCGTCGAAATCCCAATCAAAACAATTAAAAGAACACCAAACCATCTCCCAGCGCGAGATTCGTGGTTTTCGAGAAGATCGGTCAACAGTTGCCGAATTTTTTTCATATTTGTTTCTCGTAAATTTTGCCAAATTTTACAAACTTTGCCAAACTCACTTCACTTCACAGAAATGGGAAAATGCTGAAAATTACAGATCTCGAGGCCAAATTCGAATCCACATCAATTCTTCGAAACATTTCGTTGGAAATAAAACCGGGAGAAACGCACGTAATTTTGGGGCCAAACGGCGCAGGAAAATCAACGCTCGGGCGCATACTTCTCGGCGATCCACAGTACGAAATCTCGAACGGATCGATCACATTTTTTGATCAGGATTTCCTAGATTTAAAAACGCACGAGCGCGCGCGTCTCGGATTTTTTTTGAGTTTTCAGTCTCCACCAGAAATCGAAGGCGTGAGCGCGAACGAACTTTTATTTTCGGCAAAAAAATCTCTCGATCCCGATTTTGTGTCGAGTTTTCGATTTCAAAAATCACTCGCAGAAAATTTGAAAAAAGTGCACCTGCCGGAAAATTTTTCTGAACGAGCAATGCACCGCGGCGCGTCCGGCGGCGAGCGAAAAAAAATGGAAGTCGCGTCGATGCTCGCACTCGATCCGAAACTCGTTTTTTTGGATGAAATTGATTCTGGGATCGACATCGACGGAATGAAATCGATCGGCTCGGCGCTGCGAGACTTTTTGGGGAATCCGGAAAAATCCGCGATCATCGTCAGCCACACGGAGAAATTTTTGCAGGAAATTTTTGAAAACGAATCCGCTCAAAACCTGCACGTTCACGTGCTCTGCGGCGGAACGATCGTTCGCTCCGGCGACGGAAAATTGATCGCGGAAGTCCACCGCGACGGCTACTGCCCATTTTTGAAAAAAGACGAAAAAACCTGCCCGCTCAAAATTTTGAACAATTTTAGTGATCAAAAAAAATGAACGATTCGCCGCTCAATTTTGATGATTTACAAACGTCGGATCTTCGCACTGGAAATGATCAAACGTACGCGGAGAAATTCGATCGCGGACTGAACAAAAAACTTGTACAAAAAATTTCTTCGGGAAAAAATGAACCCGACTGGCTGCTAAAAATTCGGCTCGCCGCGCTGGAACATTTTGAAGAAATGCCGCTCCCCGCCTGGGGGCCGAGTTTGGAAAAATTGGATTTGGAAAAAATTCGATATTTCACTTCCGCCAGCGATCGCCAAAACGCGAAATCCTGGGACGAAGTCGATCCAGAAATTAAAAAAACTTTTGAAAAATTAAAAATTCCCGAAGCCGAACGCGCCGTCCTTGCGGGCGCCGGAGCGCAGTACGAAAGTGAAAACGTGTATCACTCACTCAAACCCGAGTGGGAAAAGATAGGCGTGATTTTTGAAGATTTTGACGTCGCCGTGAAAAAATATCCGGAACTCGTACGGAAATATTTTAGAAAGTGCGTGCCGATCGCCGATCACAAATTTGCCGCGCTGCACTTCGCTGTTTTTTCCGGCGGAACATTTTTGTTCGTACCAAAAAACGTGAAAATTTCGCAGCCGCTGCAGGCGTATTTTCGGATGAATTCGATGAATCAGGGACAATTTGAACACACGCTGATCGTCGTGGAAAACGGCGCCGACGCGCACTACATCGAGGGTTGCTCCGCTCCAAAATACGGGAGTGAAAGTTTGCACGCGGGCTGCGTGGAAATTTTTGTCGGAGAAAATGCAAAAATGCGGTACTCGTCCGTGGAAAATTGGTCGGCCGACACTTTTAATTTGAACACAAAAAGAGCTCTTGTTCAAAAAAATGGAACGATAGAGTGGGTCGGCGGAAATCTCGGATCCGGCACCACAATGCTGTACCCGTGCTCCGTTCTCACGGGAGAAAATTCGCGCGCAAATCATCTCGGAATCGCGTTCGCCGGAAAAAAACAAAACCAAGACACCGGCGCAAAAATTCTCATTTCTGGAAAAAATTGTCGCGGCTCCGTAATTTCAAAAAGTCTGTCAAAAGACGGCGGAACCAGCACGTACCGCGGAATTGTGAAAATTGGAAAATCCGCAGAAAACGCGATCGTCAACGTCGAGTGCGACGCGCTGCTGCTCGATGAAATTTCAACTTCGGACACCGTGCCACAAATCCAAGTCGAAAACCCGACAGCGTCCGTCACGCACGAGGCGAGCGCGGGAAAAATTTCCGAAGAACTGCTCCTGTATTTTCAGAGTCGCGGGCTCGACGAAGAAACCGCGAAAGGAATCGTCGTCAACGGATTTCTCGATGAAGTTGTCCGCACGCTTCCCCTCGAATTTGCCTCCGAACTCAACCGGCTGATCGAGCTCGAGATGGAGGGCAGTGTGGGGTGATTATTTTTTCAAATAATTCCTACAAATTTTCCAATTCTTCATCCAACTGTTTTTCAAGCTCAGCTTGCTCTTGTTCTATTTTTTCTAGCTCTTTTTGTAGTCGATCCTGTTCACGTTTTTGTCGCTCGCCTACACGTTGATCACGATTTTTTCGCGCCAATTTAGATTTTTTCAATAAATTTTCTTCCAACAAAACTTTTTTCTCTTTTGCCAGACTCAATCGCTTTTGCGCAATATCTTTTTTGGTTGCGACAATTTTCTTTTTCACCTCTGCATTTGGTCCAGTCAAATCCGCGATGGCTGCACAGTCTGCTTCCGATTTTTTCAATTCTTCTTCGTACTGCTTGATCTCCACATCGAGTTTGCTCTCCGAATCCAAACCGTTCTTTTTAACATCTTCAAATGTCGCTCGATCATTTTCAAATTTTTTCCGCGCCACTCGATCGTTGTGATTGGCCGTGGCGACACCAGCGTAAGCCAAACCTGTTCCAACTGCTGCAGCTGCCACACTTCGACCATCTGCAAAACGGATCGTTGAACTTATTGGCACTGGTGGTTTTCTCAATAACTGGGCTTTTTTCATTGCGCTTGTCATTTTTCGAGTATGCTTCGCAATTGTATTTGTGATACCTGCCGCACGTGGCCTTGGAAACATACTTTTCAAATTTCTAATAATCACTCTGTGATTCAAGGCTTCCGCAATCAATGATCTTGATTGTGCTACAGCAGAAGGTGTTCCCGAATGCAAACGTCGTGCCTCTTTAAAAGCTGTTTGCATTTTTTGTGTATATCTAGCAATTTTACTCGGAGAAGCACCCTTTGCACGTAACTTATGAATTTTACTTCTATATTTTGCAGCTTTTCTAAATAAATTCTCAGATCGAATAATATTAAATTCTGCTTTTTTCCACGCCGAAGGTTTCAATATTTTTTCAACGTTTTTCCCCAAACGGCTTGTCGATTTAACCCATTTCAAAGGCTTCAATCCCCAGCGCAACGACGTGAGCGCCAAATCTCCAGCCATCCCCAACGGACGTTTCCCCACTTTTGCCAACCGTTTTCCCAAACCAGACACCCTGGAAGAAACTCCCGCTGGAATTTTTACAACTGTTCCCATTTTTCCAGTAACTTTTGAAACCGCTGCAGCCATTTTTCCAACACGACCTGCTACTCCAGCTCCACGCACAGCACCTGCTGCACCACCAGTGAAAAGAAATGATGCAACATTCCCCGCAATTTCTCCTGCGGCCGCCCATCCTTCTCCGTTTTCTCTCGCTTCTTTTGCCGTCAATGCATCAATCAACCCATCTCGTGCTTTGCTTGAATATTCCCAATTTCCCCAAGAATCCGCAGAAAAAATACCGCCATTTCCTGGCTCATACCCAACCGACAAACTCAAAAGCCCTTCCACAACTTTGTCCGGATCAGTGATCAATGTTCCCACTCCGTCGACCAATCCGCCAGCGGCACGAAGAACTCCTCCCACAACTCCAATCACCGGAATTTTTGCAAGTTTATCTCCAGCCCAGTTCAAACCTTTTGAAACATTTTTTGTTAAATATCCAACCGACATGTCCAAAACAGTTGGCGACATAATTTTGAGCCCATGAATGCAACTCGCTGAATCGTACGCTGCCGCCAACGCGAGATCCGTCTGTGGCGACACTTCCATCACCGAAGATTGAACTTTTGCGTCCAACTCATCCACCGAGGGCTGAATCGCATCTTTTGTTGTTTTTTCAAGATTTTCGACCATCTGATCTACCAACGATTTCCACGGCTCCACCGCCGGATCAACTCCCGCTGGCAAAGTACTTTCAACAGACGCACGAATTCCTTGCGTTGCCGTTTCTGCAGAATTTGTTTTTAAATCCGCAGAACTGGTCGTCAATTTATCTCCGTACGCATCAAGCAAATCTTTTTTCACTTCGAGATCTGAAATTTTATTGTCAAACTGTCCCTGAAAAACATCGCGTTCCTGCTGTAATTTTTCAGCACGACTGTCGCCGAACCAATCGGCTGGACGTTTCTTGTTTTTCTTAATTCCAAGTCCTTCCAATCCCCAACACCCAAAATCAAGAAGGGCGCCCGGGAGAATCGCCACCGAAGCGGCAATACAACGTCCAGCATTTAGAAATGAAAGTTCTGTTTTTTCGTCTTCAAATTTCGCTATTTTTTCTGCAAATTCTGATCCACGCTCCTGCAAAAAGTCTACCTCCATCCCCATTTTTGCAGACTCGATTCGGTGCTGCACAAATCCTTTTTGAACATCATCGTACGATGCTGGATCTGGTGGATCGAGCGCCAACGGCGAAACTTCAAATTTTTCGATCGATTTTTTTCCTGCTAATTCTTTTTCAAAATCTGCAACTGCCGTTTTAATCTGCTCATCAATTTTCCCCAATTCTTCTTGTTGTTGTTTTGCGTTTTCTTGAATTTCTTCTGTTTGCTTTTTTTCAATTGTTTCGAGATCTCCTCGTAATTTTTTTTCTGTTTCTTTTTCGGTGTACACTTTTTCTTTTGCTTCAAAATCAGTTTTTATTTTTTCAAGCTGTTCGGATGTCGCACCAGCTTTTTCTGCAGCAGTGATTGCTGCGCGAGCGGCACCAACTTGTGTTTTTATTTCCGGTAAATTTTCAAGCGTCGGCTCCCCGATCGCATCGACCATTGTTCGCGCTTCGTTTAATTTTTTCTGAATATTTTCTTTTTTCTCAATTTTCACTTTTTCTTTTTCTCGTGCTTCGATCGCTTCAATTTTTTTCAAAAGCGCGTCCATTTTTGGTTTCAATTTTTTGTACTCGGACGATGGAAGCTTGTTCACACGCGCGTGCAATTTATTCCAATCGGTACGAAGTTTTGAAGATGGAATTTTTGAAATCCCGCTGAGCACATCTGAAACATTTCGACTCAATTCATTGAACGCGTCGTTGACTTCGCGCGTTTCAATGACTTCTGCCGCGGTAAAATTTTCGTGATTTTCATGCCCGCTCCCGTTTCCATTTTCGTGATTTCCATTCTCGTTCCCGCCTCCATTCCCATTTCCATGATTTCCGTTCCCGTTTCCATTCTCAACAATAATGCCATTCACGCGCGACTTCACCGCGTCGACTGCCACCACCACTTGATTCGCCAGTTGCTCCAATTCAAATTTGCTTCCTTTCGCTTTAAAAAGTGCATCCTCCGACGGACCGCCGACGATGAATTTTTGTTTTCGGTACGTATTTTCAAGAACGGTCTGGTCTTTTCCCCCACGACGCATCACCGGATTTCTTTTCTCAATATTCCAATTTTCCCCGGAGCGCGCCTCCAATTCCATCTCCAAATTTCGCAGATCCGTCCCAGTCATCGCCCGAACTTTTTCGAACGCTTCCCGTTGCGCAGAACTTTTGAGAATCATCTCGTCCGCCTGTTTTTGAGGTTTTTTGTAATATTTATCTTTGAAGATAAATCGCGCGGCAGGCGCATCATTTCCGAAATTGGCAAACATTTTTTTCATGCAAATGTGCAAAAAATCAAATCATTTTACCAGAAATTCTTTGAAAAATCAACTCGCATTTTGGAAAAAAAATGGCACACTCGCCGCGATGAAATTGGAAAATCCGAGCGGAGAAAAAAAAGTTGTGGTGCAAAAAAATGAGTCGCTCGAAATTTTTTTGGAAGATTTTGCGCCAGGATCGCGAGAATTTTTTTTGGAAATTGAGCTCGCGGAAAATAATTCTCGGTGCAAAATTTTTGGACGCACGCACGCAAAAAATTCAGATAAAAAATCGTGGACAATCGTTCAAAATTTCAACGGAAAAAATCAGATCGGTCAAATCGAACTCCGCGGAGTCGCAGAAAACAAAAGTCATCTCGAACTCAACGCGACCGGAATTTTGGAAAAAAAGTCAGTCGACGCGAACGCACGAATTTCAGAAAAAATACTTCTTTTTGACGATGCTCGCGGACGCGCGCTGCCAATTTTGACGGTAAAAACAGATCACGTAAAATCCGCATCACACGCAGCATCGATCACTCCGGTGAATGACGAAAATTTACTTTTTCTCACTTCTCGCGGAATCTCCCCCGACAAAGCACGACAAATTTTAAAAAATGGCTTTTTACACAAGTGAGTATAAATATTGCTCAAACTTCTTTGTTCCTTTTTTTTGATCTTGAACATTTTTTCTGTACAAATTTGTGAGCAACGTTTTTTCCTGTGATAAAAATTTTGAAGCCGGATCAAAAAATAAAAAAATGAGATGATCCAACTCGTGCGGAAAATTATTTCGTTCGAAAAAAACCGTGGAAAATTTTTCAAATCCACCGGGAACTTTTTCAATTTCCCGCATTTTTTCTGGATATTTTTCCCACAAAAATTGGAAGTTTTCCGTATTTTTCTTCGATCGAGCCGAAGCGTACAAAATCGCAGATTCGGATTTTTTCAAATCATAATTTTTTTCAAGTGCAAAATGGAAGTGCGCGCCGCGCTGCGCCTCGGTTTTTTTGTAATTTGAAATCCGCCGATCCTCCTGCAAAAGCTCAACAACATTTTTTTGGAAATGCGAATTGTACGCCGCCCGAAAATTTCGAAGATAAAAATAGGCGGTTTTCAGTTTCCGTTTGTCGTTGACATCGCCTGTCCGCAGATCAATCGCTCGACCGAAGTGGTGGTGCGACTTTTGGCTGTGTCCATTTTTTTCAGCACCGCCAGACAAAACAAACGAAATATTTTTTTCCGAATAAAAATCGATCTCCAATTCATGAAAATCTTGCGCAAATTGATTCGTAATTTTTTGCAATTCCGGACGCAATTTTGAGTACATGTCGTAGTCATTGTTTTTTATTTCCAGAAACTTTTTTTCGCGCAAAAACTCATTGGTTTGTCCCCAGCGAATTCGCGTACAAAGCGCATCAAACTGCCACGCAGACAAGTTTTCAAATTTCTGATTTTTCGACAATTCCCAGTGCGAATCGGCAACAAATTTTTTGACGTGCGCAGGATTTTTCATCAACTGAATCAAATTTTCTCGCGTGGAGAAAAAAACTGCATCCGGCAAAAATCCGTTCGCGTTGTGCATTTTTTTCAGCGTCATATTTGCGCGGTACACATATTTTTTGGAAAACTCCGGAAAATCTTTTGAATCGAGTAAAAATTCTGAAAATTTTTCTGGCAATTTTGGCGCTGGTGGCGCGGAAATTTCTGGCTCGAACGGTTTCGGGAAAAATTCATCGCGAACTTCTCGAGAAAGTTCTCCGGGTTCGAAATCCGGAAATTTTTGTACGACAAATTTTTGTGCCGTCCGATCCGCCATAATTTTTTGTTCCGACTCAAATTTTGTTTTCAAATCCAAATCCAACAACGAAACCGACGTTTCTGCCTGCGTGGAAACTTTTTTTCGTTCGAGTTTTTTCTGCTCTTCCAATTTTTGTTTTTCAAGTTTTAATTTTTGTTTTTCAAATTCTGTCGTTGCATTTTTTTCAATTTCTTGAAATTTTTCCGTGGCAAAATTCGCCCCCAAAAGTTTTTTGACCGGCACGCGAACCGATTCGCCGTCGCGCATTTTGAAATCTTTTTTCCCGTTCATCGCCGCAATTTCTTCTGCGATAAAATTCCAATCCTGCTTTTCCCAATTTCCCGCAGACATTTTCAAACCGCGCACCAAAAGCCCGTACAGCGTTTTGTCCCGCGCGAGATCGAACGAAATTTCAACGAAAAATTCCCCATTTTTATTTTTTTCAACACGAGAAAAATTTTTCACTTTCCCCGATTTTTGAGCAAAATAATTGTTCAACCTTTCTGTCACAAAATCTGATTTTGTTTTTTCAATTTCATTTTTCAAATTTTCTGGCAATTCCAATTTTTGCGGAGAATTTTCAAAATTTGCGGAAACTTGCTCAAGAGTATTTTTTGACATCTTGCCATTTTAACATTTTTTCACTAAAATTTCCAGTACAAAAAAACCGCTCGAAACCCGCGCAGTTCAAATTTGAAAACTCTGGGAGTGAAAAACATGTATAAAATAGTCATGAATTCCACTCTCTCAATTTCATTACGACACAAACGTCGCTTTGAAATTTTTGTAGTCAAGTAATATCATGAGGATAAAACCCGACAATAAAGAGAATATTATACTCATCAATACTCCTAAGGGTTGATGATTCTTCCAAACAGCATGCTCGGCAGAACCTTCAATTCGATTTTCCCATCCCTTACTGTTCCACAATGGAGCTGGCAAGGAAAAGGCATAGGCACCATCAATAACTCTATCCGATCCCTGCAAAACTTGCAGTTCCTCGAATGAATTTACTTTAAATAATTTTTTGATATCGACTTTGTTGGTTGCCCAACTTTCAGCGAAAGCATCACTGTATTCTGTTGCGTAAAACATTTTTACAATGCTTTTTGCAACTGGCATCTCCGCGATTAAGAACGAAAATACGAAAAATAGCGCACTAAATATAAGTGCATAAACATAATTTTTCATGGCTTTTGTTTTAGTTAATAATAGATTATTTGTAAGGATTCTGCCTACTTCAAACCAAAATAAACACAACCTTACAAATAACCATATTCAATCAACATACATGCTTTTCTCCCACAATTTTCAAAAATGATACTTCAAAGAGCTTGTCTACTATAACCAAAGAAACAAAGAATGTCAACTTTTGTTCGAACTATTTATCTTCCACCGCTTTCATCGAAAGCTGCGTGCGTCCCATTTTATCAACACCGATCAATTTTACAGTAATTTTTTGCCCTTCTTTTAATTCATCTGAAACATTTTCAACGCGATGATTTGCAATTTCTGAAACGTGCACGAGCGCTTCTTTTCCTGGCAAATATTCAACAAATGCGCCGAAATCCATCACATTTTTGACCGTCGCATTTTCGAAAACATCGCCAACTTCTGGTTCGTACGTGAGCGCTTTTATTGCCGCAATTGCACCTTTCGCTTTTTCTCCGTCGACCGAAGAAACCATCACCAATCCGTCGTCCTCGATGTCGATTTTTACGTCGAAATCTGCGCAGAGTCCCTGAATTGTTTCTCCACCTTTTCCGATCACCACTCGAATGTATTCTGGATTGATGTGAAAACTCGTCACGCGCGGCGCGAACGAACTCATTTCTGATCGCACTTCTGGAATCGCAGATTTCATTGATTTCAAAATCTCGGTGCGTCCGACAGTCGCCTGCGCAAGCGCTTCTTTGAGAAGTGACATGTCCAAACCCTTCAATTTGATGTCCATCTGCAACGCGGTCAAACCGTTTTCGTCGCCGCAAACTTTCAAATCCATATCTCCGCAGAAATCTTCCTGCGCCTGGATGTCGGATAAAATTTTGTAATTTCCATCCTCGTCGGTCACCAATCCCATCGCAATTCCAGAAATTGCCGATTTGATCGGAATTCCACCGTCCATCAACGCGAGCGTCGATCCGCAAACCGATGCCATCGAACTCGATCCATTGCACGCGAGAATTTCTGAAACGAGCCGCAACGTGTACGGAAAATTTTCTTCTTTTTTTGGAATCACGTACTCCAGCGCGCGCTCTGCCAAAGTTCCGTGTCCGATTTCTCGGCGTCCGGTTCCACGCAGCGGTCGCACTTCTCCAACAGAATATGGCGGAAAATTGTAGTGGTGAATATATTGTTTTTTGTATTCTGGTCGATCTGGATCGTCGAGAATCTGTTCGTCGCTCGGCGCACCGACCGTCAAAACCGTCAACGCCTGCGTGTCTCCTCGTTCAAACAATCCTGTTCCGTGCAGTCGTGGAAAAATCCCCACTTCAGAATTCAGCGTTCGAATTTCCTCGGCGCCGCGTCCATCGAGACGTTTTCCTGTTTTCAAAATTTGGTTTCGCAGAACTTTTTTAAATTTTTTGGTAAAAAATTCGAGCAAGTCCCCTTTCTTCAATTCGTCGTTTTCAATTTGATCTGCACACGCATCGAGAAGTTTTTGTTCTGCGGCGTGAATTGCCGTGTGTAATTCTTTTTTTGATCCACCAGAAATATTTTCAAAATCTGAATCCGTCAAAAATTTATCCACTGCCACTTCGGCCGCTGGATCGATCTGACGAAACTGTGGCTCTTTTGCAACCACCTCGTGTTTTGCTGCAAATTCTCGCTGCGCGACGCACAATTTTTTGATGTGTGTGTGCGCAAACTCAAATGCTTCGATCATTTTATCGTTTGAAACCAAATTGGCTCCGGCCTCCACCATCATAATTGCTTCCTCCGATCCCGCGATGACCAAATCAAGATCACCTTTTTCACTTTCTTCAAATGTCGGATCGAGAAAAAATGATCCATCTTCTTTCATTCCCACGCGAACCGCCGACACTGGTGCTTCGATCGGAATTCCTGAAAGTTGAACCGCCATCGACGCACCGGTGATCGCTGTCGCCGCGAGCGAACGCGTTCCGTCAGTTTGCAACATCGTCGCGATGAGCTGCACGTCGTTTTGCATTCCTTTTGGAAACATCGGTCGCAATGGACGATCCATCATTCGTGCGATCAAAATCGCACTTTCGGGTGGTCGACCTTCTCGTTTCATAAATCGTGAACCTTTAATTTTTCCAGCAGCGTAAAACTTCGATTCGAAGTCACACATCATTGGGAAAAAATCGATTCCCTGTCGTGGCGATTCCGACATTCCTGCGGTCGCGAGCAAAACACTTTCGCCGTATTTTACGACACAAGACCCCTGCGCCAAATTGGCTAAGTTTCCGGTCTCGAATGTGAACTCTCGTCCCTCGAGATCGACTGAAAACGTTTGTACGTTTTTCATGGTATAAATGTGATTAGTTTTTTAAGAAAAGCCGCACAGTTTTTGAAAACAAAATTCTGCGCAGAAAAGAAAAACCCCCGACAAGTCGGGGGCTAAAATTATTTTCGAAGTCCAAGCGACGCAGCAACCTCTTGATATTTTGCTGGATCGTTCATTTGCAGGTGTCGAAGTAGTCGTCGACGTTTTCCCACCATTCCGAGCAAACCGTGCCGAGAATGTTTGTCTTTTTTGTGAGTTTTCAAGTGCTCACCCAGGCTCGTGATTTTTTCGGTTAAAATCGCCACCTGTACCTGCGAAGAACCCGTATCCTTCGCATGCGTCTGAAATTTTTTCATGACGCCCTTTTTGTCGTCTTTTTTCATCTTTTTAAAATTATTCGCGCAAATTGTACAAGGAAATTTTACGCGGTCAAATTTATCGTACGTTTTCTTCAAAAAATTCAACAATCGCGTCGGAGCGCACGACAAAAATTTCCGCCGCCACCGGACTCGATCCAATCACCACGCCGAAAATTTTTCCAGAATCGCCAAAAATCGGCAGCCCCGACTCGATCGCAGAAGTCACGCCGCTGACGACAAATCGCTTATTTTCTACCCGCAAAACTTTTCCACTCTGGTGTGCACCGTGCGACATCCAAAAAACTTCATTTCCCACCACGGGCGGATGAGATGCAAAATTTGGAATTTTTTCGAGAACCGTCGGTGCGTGAAAAAAAATTATTTTTTGAGACAAAAATTTCGCTGCAATTTCGAGCACCTGCTCATTCCAAAAAAAATCTTCTGGACCAGATTCTGCTGCAACGAGAAAATTTTCTGTCAATGGAATCGCCACCGCCACCGGTTTTTTTTCGAGATCAAAAATTGTAATTTGCGCAGGAGTTTCTATCTCCATCGGCACTGCCGGAGCGCACGCCGACGCAAAAATTGCACACAGCATTCCCGTCAACCAAATTTTCATTTCGCTCGATTCTTGCAAAAAATTTTGACATCCGCAATCAAAATGCACAAAATACCGCCCGCGAGCGATTAGCTCAGCTGGCTAGAGCGCCTGCTTGACTCGCAGGAGGTCACAGGTTCGAATCCTGTATCGCTCACCATCTTTGAAAATTTCCACAAATCTCCGAGCGGTTAGCTCAGCTGGCTAGAGCGCCTGTTTCACTCACAGGAGGCCACAGGTTCGACTCCTGTACCGCTCACCACAGTGCAAATCGCACGATTTTAGACAGAGATTTGGAAATTGACAAATTTGTGAAAAATTCTACACTCGCGCCGCATTTTATTTTCAAAAATCTCATGCCCATCATCAAATCCGCCATCAAACGCATGCATCAAACAAAACGACGCACGCAAAAAAACGTGATCGTCAAAAAAGGATTGAAAGAAACACTCAAAAAATTTTTAGGACTCATTGCTGAAAAGAAAATGACGGAAGCGACAAAATTGCTCCCAGAAGTTCAGAAAAGAATTGATCTCGCGGTGAAAAAGAATTTGATGCACGCCAACAAAGCCGCACGTCAAAAATCACAATTTGCGAAAATGATCACGAAAACACCGGCGAAAAAAGTAGCCGCGCCCGCAACGGAGAAAAAAGAGCCCGCAGCAAAAAAACCTGCCGCTCAAAAAAAAGAAGCGGAGAAAAAATAGTTTCTCTCAAAATTTAGAAATTGAAAAAGTCCGCATCACGCGGATTTTTTTTTTGGAAAAAAAAGTCCTCCCAGAGAAATCTGGGAGGATTCATAATAAATTATTCAATTTATCGAACCTAAAAAACGATTCTTTGTTTTTTTCTGCTTTTTAATACTCTTCCTCAGGATAAAAACGCCAAAAGCAATAACACAAAAACACACGAAACAAATCCGCAGAACTGTTGTTCATAATTTCATTCATAATTATTTTCTCCTTTTTTTAAAATTTAAATAAATTACTCATATTTATAAATACCTGAATGCGCAACGGATACACTCATTGCACATAATGCGATCCCACAACATACCAAAAATGGAATCCCGAAAAAAATAAAAAAAATCATCTGCCCCATTGCGTCCACTTTCACAAAATCCTGCATCCCTGGACACCAGACAATTAAATACTCGTCTCTGAAACTTCCCTCAATTTCGAAATACCGCAAACGGCATTTTGTTTTTTCCCGAATCGAATCAAATTCATTTTTTTTTGCAAAAACAAATTTTAAACGTTCACCTCGTTCGTCCAAATATTTGACTATCTTTTTTTCAGAATCCCAGCCAGTCGGGCTTCCTGCGTGTACAAACCCTTGATGTGAACTCAGGAATTTTGAAAAGTTTTTAAACTTCGAAATTTTCTCCGGATCCAAAATAATTTTTTCAAAATCAGCCGTCATTTTTATCCTGACAATCGAATCAGGAGTCAAAAAATAACAAATAATCACAACGATGACGATCAAAAAAACGCTCAGTATTTTAATCCCTTTTTTTTGTTTTTCATAATTTTCACTTTTTCTATTTTAAATTCATAATTTCGATTTTTCAGATTGATAATTTGAAAGAACTGCCAACTAATTTTGTCGACTGGATTCTCACCAAAAGAACCAACAAACAAGAAATCAATCGCACGTCAACATTTATATTTTTCACAAAATATGTCAAACAATTAAAATAAAAAAATCACGCAGATTTTTTCGTAGAAAGTTCGTCCCAAATCCACACTGCAATTCCGAGAGAAACGAACGTGTCGGCGAGATTGAAAATCGGAAACGACCAAAATGCGAGAAAATCTGTCACCGCCCCGAAAAAAATGCGGTCGATCAAATTCCCCACCGCTCCGGAAAAAACAAACGCCGCGGCGATTTTTTGAAGTTTTGAAACCGGCGAAAACCAGAGAAATTTTCCGAGGAAAAAGAGCACCACCAACGTCACCGGAACGAGGATCCAGCGCGCCATCGGAAACGAAAATGCGATGCCAGAATTTTCGACAAACTGCAACCGAAAAAATGGAAAAACTTCTCGAGCAGGATCGAAATTTTGTCGAGCAAAAATTTTACTCAACTGATCCAAAATCACACCACCGAAAATGAGAAATAAATATCGCATTAATTTATATTTTTCATGAAATATTTTTCGCAGAAAACTTTTTCAGAAAAATTGGCAGCAATATTTTTTCAAAAACTTTCACCACCACCGCAGGAATTTTAAATTCTTTTTTCGAAACCGCGCAGACTTTTTTCATCTGCAGAAAATCTGCCAGACTTCGCGGAAAAAATCAAAATAATTAACTTTTTATTTTTTTTATTTAAAAAAAAACAGTGTTCTCGATTTATTTTTTGAAAGACTTCGGGAGCCACCCCGCTCTTTTGAAATTTCGAGAAAAAAATAAATTTTTAAAATTATTTTTTACAAAAGACTTATTCCAATTCCATGAAAAATGGTTGCCAGAATATTGATGCCTAAAATAATTGAAATGATGGAAATTCGTTGTTTTTTTGTAAGTTTTCGCTTTTTTAATTCGAGTTGGTCAAATAAAAGTGCGAAAAGAAGAAATGTGAGAAAGAGCAGTGATAAACTTATCGCCAGTGGTGCTTCTTCACCAGTTTTTAACACGATCTCAATTCCCCAGATAATAATCCTTGTTGCGATAGCAGGACCAACAACTCCAACGAGAGATTTCCAAAAAGACAGCCGTATTTTTGTGTATTTGCGAATGCGGTTTTGATAAACAAAAGGGAGTGAGATGGCAGCAACCAAACCGAGAAGCAAAAATATGTAAACCATGTGGAAATTTTAAATGACTTTCCTATTTTTTTCAAACTTTTTTCAGTACAAATATTTCCGTTTGTTGGCGTTGTGGTCGTCGAGCGTGCGACCGAAATGAACTTGTCCGGTGTTGTCGTGCAAATAATAATAAAATTCTGTGTCGAGCGGATGCACCGCTGCGTCGATCGATTCGAGCCCCGGATTGGAAATCGCCGTCGGCGGCAATCCCAATTTCCGTCGCGTGTTGTACGGCGAATCGGATTGAAAATCTTCGGTGTACAACGGCCGTTTCCAGTCGCCAATTTCGTAGCGCGTGGTCGCGTCGATCCCGAGATGAATTTTTTCGTCGAGTCGCTTCCAAATCACATCCGAGATCATCTGTTTTTCGGTGAAACTGTCGCCGTGCGCTTCTCGTTCGATCATCGACGCCACGATCACAATTTCATTCAGAGTTCTTCCTGATTCGGAAACGTCGCGCCGCAAATCATCGATCTGCGCGAGAAAAGTATCGTACAATCTTTGAATAAAATTTTTGTTCGAAAAACTGTTCGGATTCACAAAATACGTACTCGGAAACAAAAATCCCTCGAGCGACGAAATGCGAAAACCCAGATCACAAAAATTCGCACAATCGAGAAAATCACCCGGATCAATCAGTGATTTTTTTGATAAAATTTCGTCGATCTGCGCAATCGTGCTGCCCTCCGGAATCGTCACCCGCAGCTCCGAACCTTTTCCTGTTTGCAAAATTTCTGCCACTTCGGCAAACGTCAAATTCCGCGTGATCACGTACTCGCCGGCCTGTAATTTTGCCGCTAATTTATTTTTTTTTGCCCAAATTTTGAAACTCCACGCATCGCGCACGAGTTCTCTTTCTTCCAAAATTTCTGAGATTTTGGCAAGCGACATCCCGCGCGAAATCGTGACAGAAACCCGCGCCGTTGAATCCGAATTTGGCAGTGTCCAGGACAAATGGAGCCGCGCGCCCGCGTACACCAGCGCGATTAACGCCACAACGAGGAGAAACTTTTTCATTTTGAAGAAAATTTATTGCGGCCCTCCGAGACCGGGAAATCCACCCATCACTGATTTCATTTTTTCTGCGGAAACCTGTTGTGCTTTTTTTGTCGCACGATTCGTCGCGTCGAGAATCGATCGCTCCAGCTTTTTTTTGTCGGACAAAATCGCGTCATCCAAAATTTCAACAGAAATCATTTCCTGTTCGCCAGAAACTGTAACTTTTACGCCGTCGGATTCGGCAAAAACATAAATTTTTGCGAGTTCTTTTTTAATTTTTTTCGCTTCTTTTTGAAGTTTGTACATGTCACCGAGTTGCCCCAACATTCCCATTTTTTTGAAAGTTAAAAATCTTTTGAAGTGTACCGAAAAAAAAATTTTTGCCAAAAAATTATAAAATTCGCGTCACCAATTTGCATTTTAAAAAAAACATTGGTACAATGTCCCGATTTCTTAAATTTTTAAAAAATGAAAAAATCAAAAATAATGGCGTCAAAAGAGTCGATGTTGCTGTCGAAAGAAATTTTCAAAAATCGTTCGACGCAAGTGGTGACGAGCATTCTGTTGGTTGTTGTGTTGGGAATTCAGGTGTACCTGTTTTTGACTGTCAATCAAATTATGCAGGAAGCACTCGCCGCCAACATGTTTTAATTTTGAAAATTTTAAAAATGAAATCGACAAATTCTCGTACAAATCGAGAGCGTGATGAACTCTTGGTACATTTGGATCGAATCCGAAAAACTCAATTTTTGTTGCTCGGCGCGGTAATTGTGCTGATGGGAGTTCAAATAATTTCGCTCCTCTGTCTGAACTAAAAATGTATTCATCTTTTTAAGATTTAAAAATCTCGTTTTGTGGGAAGCGAGATTTTTTTGTGAAAAAAAGGAGGAAAGGTTTGAACTTCTGTGAAAATTTTACTAGAATTCTGCCGAATTTTTTGAAGAAAAAAAATGACCGCAGATCAAAAATACGATGCCAGTTCGATCCAGGTTTTGGAGGGACTCGAACCCGTTCGAAAACGTCCCGGAATGTACATCGGATCGACGGACGAACGCGGACTGCACCACCTCGTGTGGGAAGTTTTGGACAACGCAATCGACGAAGCGATGGCGGGACACTGCGAACAAATTATCGTCAAAATTCACGAAGATGGCAGCTGCAGCGTCAGCGACGACGGCCGCGGAATTCCCGTGGAAAAACATCCACAAACTGGAATCAGCACCGTGGAAACTGTGTTGACGGTTTTGCACGCCGGAGGAAAATTTGGCGGCGGCGGATACAAAGTTTCTGGCGGATTGCACGGCGTCGGAGTCTCGGTGGTCAACGCACTTTCGACACGAACAGAAGTCACCGTCGACCGCGAAGGCGTCAAAAGTTTTGTCGCATTTGAAGGCGGCGCACCTGCCGATCCACTGGGTCCAATCGGCGACGCCGATCGCCAGGGAACAATCGTGCGATTTTGGCCTGATCCCAAAATATTTGAAACACTCGATTTTGATTTTGGAACAATTAAAAAACGCGTTCGCCAGCAGGCGTACCTGACAAAAGGCGTCACAATCACGTTTCACGACGAACGAAAAAACGAGGAAAAAGAATTTTTTCCGCAGGTCACACAGTTTTATTTCGAAGGTGGAATTTCTAGTTTTGTCCGACACATCAACGAAGATCGCGATCAAATCGGCCCGATCATCATGCTCGAAGATGAAATGAGCGACATCGCCGTCGAAATTGCGATGCAGTACACACAAGAATTTCGAGAATCGGTTTCGAGTTTTGCAAATAATATTCAAACCGCGGAAGGCGGAACACACGTCACTGGATTTGCCGCAGCGCTCACCCGAGTGATGAATAAATACGCGCGCGAAAACGGATTTTTAAAAGAAAAAGATCCAAACTTCAGCAGCGAAGATGTTCGCGAAGGATTGACGGTGATCATCAGCGTAAAAGTTCCCGAGCCACAATTTGAGGGGCAGACAAAATCCAAACTCGGAAATTCGAATGTCCGCGGAATTGTTGACAAAGTTTTTTCTGAGAAATTCACAGAATTTTTGGCAGAAAACCCGAACGACGCAAAACTGATTTTGAATAAATGTTCGCTCGCTACCCGAGCCCGACTCGCCGCTCGTGCCGCTCGTGACACGGTAATCCGAAAGGGAGCCCTCGAAGGAATGACGCTCCCGGGAAAACTTTCGGATTGCAGCAGCAAAATTCCAGCCGATTCTGAAATTTTCATCGTCGAGGGAGATTCCGCTGGCGGTTCGGCAAAACAAGGACGCGATCGATTTACTCAGGCGATTTTGCCACTGCGCGGAAAAATTTTAAATACTGAAAACTGCCGACTCGATCGAATGCTCGCAAACACGGAAATTAAAGCGTTGATCGTCGCGATGGGCGCAGCGATCGGAGAAGAATTTAATTTAGAAAAACTCCGCTACCACAAAATCGTGATCATGACAGATGCCGATGTGGACGGAGCGCACATCCGGACACTTTTACTGACACTTTTGTACCGACATTTTCGCCCGCTCGTCGAAGGTGGATTTGTGTACGTCGCGCAGCCGCCGCTGTACAAATTGGCAAAAGGGAAAAAAATTTGGTACGCGATGAGCGACGAAGAAAAAGACGCGATCGTCACCGAGCACGAAATCAAAGGCGACAACATTCAGCGCTACAAAGGTTTGGGAGAAATGAATCCGGATCAGCTCTGGGACACGACGATGAATCCCGAAACGCGCACGCTCCTGCAAATTTCAGTTGCGGACGCCGAACGCGCCGATCACGTTTTCAAAGTTTTGATGGGCGACGAAGTTCTCCCCCGCCGCCGATTTATTCAGACGCACGCGGCCGAAGTCAAAGATTTGGATATTTAATCTTTCCCGTCGGAAAGCCACCGAATTTTTGGCTGAACCGTCGTGTCGGTTTTTTCGATAATTTTGAGAATTTTATTTTTCAAAGATTCTCCGAGCGCCACCACGGCTGTTTGCGATTCCGAATCCGATAATTTTTTTTTGGAAATTTTTTTCGAAGGACGCTGCATAAATTTACCATAAAGCCGAACAAACTCCTGACGAAATTCATCAGATTTATTTTCAAGTTTTTAACTCTCCTCGTCCCATTTTTTCCATTTTTTTATAAAAGCAGCCGAAACCCCCAAATCTTCCAAAAAAAGCACGAAACCATCTTTTTTATAATTCAGAAAATACCGCATCTGAAACCGCAGTCGCAAATTTTTTCCGAGTGTTTCAAACAATCGTGGTTTAAATTTATCCACCGTTTTTCAGTTAAAAAAATAGCCAAACTTTTCGCGTTCACTCTCAATAATTTCTTTTGTCATTCCCAATAATTTTTTCAAAACGAAGAATCGATCTGACAAAATTTTAAACATTTCCAAATCCATGTTTTCATTTTCTGGATTTCGCAAAAAACCAAGATCGATCAATTTCACAGTTTTTTCCGCATCATCCACTTTTTGGATCTCAACCTGAATTTGCAACAAATTTAATAAATTTTCCTGATTTCCGGCCGTCTCACTCCCACCAAAAAAAATATCCGACATCTTGGATTTTACCTCCAAAAGCACCACGAATTTTTCTGCTGCAATCCGATCTATCGAGTATTTTTCACTGCGTCTTTTTTCAAAATGATCCCCAACTCTGGAAACCCGTGGCCCCAAATCAGCAGAATCGCCTATTTTCTTCTCCCAATACAAATCTTGTTTCTTTGACATTTACACAAAAAATACATAATTACCGAGAAAAGTCAATTTTAGTCCACATCAAAAATCTGGCGCAACGCCCAGTCGACCAGTCGAAATTTTATTTTCCGAACGCCAGAAAAATCACGCTGCACAAACGAAATCATCGTCTGCCCCGCTACTTCGCGAATTCGCAAATTTTCTTCAAAAATCCCCCGCAACGCTGGATCAAACTGAAATTTTATTTTTTTCTCGTCACAAAATGAAATCAAATTTAACGTGTGCTCAAACGCGTCACACTGCACGATCGCGGAAATTTTTTCGTCCGCGCAGACTTTTTCGAGTTTGTCGAGTTTTCCTAAAATTTGAGTTCCAGAAAAATTTTTTGCCAATCCGTACGGATCGATCACGCCGACAATTTTGTACGGAGCAAACCGATCATTTTGAATTTTGGAAACAAGTTTTTCCGCGACACGATTGGCTCCGATGATCAAAGTTTTGTACACATTTTTTGATCGCTTTTTTTGGCGGGATAAAATTTCTCGAAAAATAATCCGGGAAAACCACAGCCACAGATTTGCGAAAACAAAAATGTACACGCCGATCAATCGAGAAAACAAAATTTCTCGCGGAAAAAAATACGACACGATGAGAAATCCCACCGCCACCACGCCTCCCGTCAGCGCGAGCGCGTCCTCAAACCACGCCCGAAATCCGGAACGCGGCGGAAGTCGATAATATTTTGTGAAAACGAGAAACCCGATCCACACCGCCGTCCCGGCGAGCGCGAGCAGCGCAAATGTCAGAAACGGGAAATCCGTGGAAAAAATCCAGCCCACGCGCACAAAATACGCGATCAAAAACGCCGCGTACACGCCGAGCGCGTCGAGCAAAATTTGGAACAATCGCCACCAGATCCACTGCCGAAACATCGCCGGAAGTGTACCAGATTTTTTGGAAAAACAAATTCTTGAAAATTACAAACTCAAACTGCAACCAGTCCCCCCCACCGACTCAAAAGTGTTGTCCGCAGAACAAATTATTTTACAAGTCCACGCGGGATCTGCAGCTCCATCACTCGGACGGATTAAAAATTCTCCCGTTAAATATCCTGATTTTTTCCAATAAACACCAACATTCACCGCTGCATCATCTTCATTGTACAAAATTGCCGCATCGATTCCGTCCAGAGTTCCCTCCACAAATATTGCCGCCGCCGCAGGCAGAACGTCACCGTCCGAATAATCTATCAATTCCGCCCCCGTCGCACTCAAACTTTCTGCATTTGCCGCCACAAAAAAATCTTCGTCAGAAAAACAATAAAAATACCCGAATCCTAATTTTCGCTCCGGCAACGAAAAATCATGGTCGGAAAAAAGCGTCGTAAAATCTGAATAATTGTACGGATTACTCGTTTTCCCCGCAGAATCGATTTTCACCATTTGCGCGATTGCCTCGATCGCGTTCAATTTTGCCACGTCGCGCGCCTCGGTGATCGCCCCACGAAACGAACTCACTCCGATCGTCGAAAGAATTCCGATGATGACGATCACCACCAGCAGCTCGATCAGAGTGAATCCGCGTTTTTTTTTCGCGAAAAATTTGCATTTTATTTTCACGGAGAAATTGTAAAACAGAATCACCGATCAGACAACATCTCCCCACTCGCCTCAAGTTAAAAAAACCGAACCCGGGTTCTAGAACCCGGGTTCAAAACTCTCCCCTCTCGCCCCCCTCATCGAGGGGGGAAATCCCGCGCCTGCGGGATGGGGAAAAACCGGTGTCAAAAAAAGCCCCCCCCCGCTGCTCACACCCCCAATCCAATCCCGGGCTCTGTTCACCGCTCAATCCGCAGAGCCCAAACTCAATTCTTAAACCGAACCCGGGTTCTAGAACCCGGGTTCAAATTCAAAAAAATTCAAAAAAATCGAAAAGCCCCCCGCTGCTCACACCCCCAACCCAATCCCGGGCTCTGTTCGCCGCTCAATCCGCAGAGCCCGGGATTCATTCACAAATCCCAACCAACAAAAAAACCGCCCCGAAGGGCGGCTTTTATATTTTCAATATTTCAAAACTAAAACTAGTTAATTTTTCCTCCCGTATAAACAGCCAATGTTCCAGCCACATTTCGCGCATCAAACGTGCCCGCAGTTGATTCCGAAATGACAGCATGCGTCGTTTCTTCTATACAAGAGGTAGAAATCATCGTCTCAACCAACGCCACTGCATCTGGTGTTCCTGAAACAAATCCTCCATCGGAAGCATCATTACACATAACTACGTAAAATTCAGTAGCATCAGATGTCAAATAACCAAAATAAACATCTGTATTTCTCGTTAAAGAAGGCATTTCATAATCGTTCGCCGCAATCATCGCCTGCAGATCAGCATCCGCAAAATCATACGGAGTAAGTTCTTCGTCCGCACTATCCACTTTTATCATCAACGCAATGTTATCAACCGCACTTTGACGGATTGCGTCCCGCGCATCTCCAAAATATCCACGGAACGTCGCCGTTGAAATCGTCGCGAGGATCCCGATGATCACGATCACCACGAGCAGCTCGATCAGGGTGAAACCGAAATTTTTCTTTTGCATTTGTTTTTGTGTTAAAAAATGAAAAGTTGTTTCTTCATTCGAGACTTTAATTTGCTCCCCCCGAGAAAACAACTTTTTTGTTCAAAAAAAGGTAGCATTTCTCACAATTTTGTGTCGTTGCAGTATTTTTACAAAAACAGAGCCCGGACTTTATCCGCTGCTCACTCCGCCAAGTCCGGGCTCGAAAAACGATCCAAAACTCCCTCGATTCGCACCGTCGCGTCGAGGTTTTCTGGGAATTGAAATTTTTCTCCCGTGACACGTTCAAAAAGCTCGATGTACCGCGCGCTCGCCTCCGCCCGAAGTTCGTCGTCAAGAAATTTTCCCGGATCAGCGTCCGCGTCGTCCACGTCGTACCCACGATCCACGATCGCCGATCGAACAAATTCTTTGCTCAACGCTTCCGGCTCCTGGCCTACGTTAAAACGCGCGTCGTACGAATCCGCGATCCAAAATCGAGAACTGTCGGGCGTGTGCACTTCGTCGATCACGATCAAATTTCCGTCCGCGTCGATTCCCATTTCGTATTTTGTGTCGACGAGAATCAGTCCCCGCTCGGCGGCAATTTCCTGCCCGCGGGCGAACATTTTCAGCGCGTATTTTTCACATTTTTCCCAGATTTCCGGCGCGATTATTTTTTGAGATAAAATTTCTTCACGAGAAATCGATTCGTCGTGCGCCCCGGGTTCGGTCGGCTTGGTCGTCGGAGTCACGATCGGAGCTGTAAATTTCTGATTTTTCTTCATTCCCGCGGGCATCGTCAATCCGCAAATTTCACGATTTAAATGCTGGTACGCGTACCAACTCGAAGTTTTTGTCGTGCCCGTCAAATACCCGCGAACGATAATTTCGATCGGGAGAACTCGCGCATTTTTTGTGAGCGAAATGTTTGGATCCGGCGTTGAAATCAGGTGATGCGGAATCAATCCGTCCATTTTTCGAAACCACCACGCCGCGATTTGATTCAAAACTTGACCTTTGAACGGAACCGTTCCGAGAATAAAATCGAACGCAGAAATCCGGTCGGTGACGACGATCGCGCGAGTATTTTCATCGAAAACGAAACTTTCGCGAACTTTTCCAGAATGATGCGAAACCGCCCCAGAAAAAGAAATTTTGTCGACCGTCGAACCCAGTGCCAGTTTGATTTTTTCGTTCATCGTTTCAAAAAGTTTTCAAAAAATATGCGCCGATATTTTGACACAAAAAAAGAAACAAGACAATCCAGCTCCTCATTTTTTTGGAAACGCTCGATTTCAATTTTGCTGCCAAAAATTAAGTTCTGGCGTTTTCCCTTTTGGAATTTGTGCTGCTCGAATTTCCTCAATTCGTGATCGAACTTCTTCCGTCTTTCTTTCGACCGATTCATCCGGCTCCACCAGATTCTGTAAAAAAGCTGGCAGTCCAAATTTATTTATAATTTCCTTGGCCGACATTCCCTCAAACTCCGAATTATCTGCACTCATTTTTAGAAAAAATTATTTTCATTTAATATTTTTAGGTTTTTTTATTTTTTGTCAATTTTTTTTGTTCGTGCTAATCTTCTCTCGATGATTTTCGACATTTTGACAATTTTCCCGGAAGCGTTTGAAAGTTTTTTGAAATCTTCAATCATCGGTCGCGCAATCACTGCAGGAAAAATAAAAGTTCGACTGCACGACATTCGAGAATTTTCAACGGACAAACACAAAAAAGTCGATGACGTTCCGTTCGGTGGTGGCGCCGGAATGTTGATGATGTGCCAGCCACTTTTTGACGCGATCGAGCACGTAAAAAAATTGGAAAAAGACGACGCTCCCGTAATTTTTATGACGCCATCGAACAAGAATTTTGATCAAAAAATGGCAGAACGATTTTCTGAACAAAAAAAATATTCACGAGTAATTTTATTGTGCGGAAATTATGAAGGAATTGACCAGCGCGTACGCGACGCACTCGTGGACGAGGAGATTTCGGTGGGAAATTTTGTTTTGACTGGCGGCGAACTTCCGGCACAAATTTTTATTGACGCGGTGGCGCGACTGCTCCCCGGCGTGATCGGAAAAGAAGAAAGCCACCAGGAAGAAAGTTTTAGCGAAAAACTCGGGCGCAAAAACCTCGAATATCCGCAGTACACGCGGCCTGCGAAATTTCGAGAAATGGAAGTTCCCGAAGTTCTCATTTCTGGCCACCACGCAAACATCGAATTGTGGCGAACACAAAACTGCAAAAAACAAGACTGAGACTTGAATTTCCTAAAATTCTGTGGTACAATTTCTTGAAATATTTTTTGAAAATCAAATGAATCAGCCAAAACCTCTCGGTCTCTCACAAATTTTTATGCGGTTTTTCACCGGACTGGGTGCCGGATTCACCGGAAGTATCGTCCTGGGAATCGTGTTATTTTTGACCTGGGGAATCGTCGGAAACACGCTTTCCGCAACGCCAACGATGCCCGACGATCTCGGACTTTCAATCGCTCCAAATTCAACACATCCGTTGTTTTTATTCTTCGTTATTTTGGGCGTTTTTCTGAGCATTTTAATTGCAAATCTCGCCAACGTATTATTGATCGGAATCGTGGACGAAAAATATCAGCATCGATCAACACTGCTCAGCCACACATTTTTTGGAAATCTGGCACTTTTGCTTTTGATCATTCCGGTGTATTTTGCGGTCGCCAAAACCTGGGGACCAGAATCCGCGGGATTTGCCGCACTTTTCCACGTGATTATTTCTTCGCTGTTTTCATTTTTTGTACTAGAAGTTTTGAATGAAAAAAAATATCTGATCGTCAACGTGTACGGCGCGATCATCGGCTTGATTTTATTTGCACTCGCCGGACTCCTCCTTTCGGTCAACACGGCGATGCTCGCATTTTTGGCGTTGCCGATGTTGCTTGGATTTTTTGCTGCGGGAAACGGAATCGCGCAATCAATTTACGCGTGGATTTACACGACGTACGGCAGCGACTTGCTCAATTCCGATACTCGTTTTGGAGAAGACTACGGAAAAGAAGAATAAAAAAAACACTCGCCCCGTGGGAAAGTGCTTTTTAATTTGAAACGTGTTTTTAAAATTACTGTTCCACTGTTTCTGGAACTTCCTGCACTGGTTTTTCCGCCGGCGGCGTTTGCACCGAAGCAGCCTGCTGCTGCGCTTGTTGAATTTGTTCTGCTGTACACGCCGGATTCACAAGAGTGATGTCCAATCGATCGGCGCCCCGTCCAGAAAAAAGCTGCACTGGCTGACACTGCCGTCCCAGCGAAATAATTTGTGTAATCGCACTGTCCTGACCGCGCTGCACGCCACTCGCGTATAAATTATTCACTGAATAATTCCAGAGCGCTCGACCAACAAAAAGAATGGAGAAAACGAGCCAAACGATCAAAATAATAAAACCGATCGACCACGTTTTGCGCTGAAAAGGGTTGTTCATTTTCATGAAAAAAAAGGTTACAAAAGAAACACAAAAAGAACTGTAATTCGTTTTTTCTGAAGTTTCAAATTTTTTCGATTGAAATTTTTCAAAAAAAAGTCGAAAAAAAAGTTGCTCCCCCCCTCAAAAGCTTTAAAATCCCCGTGAGTTTCGTTCTAAACCTTTCTCTTTCAATTTTTTAACTCTCTTGAAATCATGAAAAAAATAGCTTTTCTCACCCTCATCTTGGGACTCGGATTTGCCGTTTGTACCAGCACAGCAAGTGCGTACAAATACGAAGGTCCAAGCGTAATCAACACCAAAAGCCGAAGCTACAAAAAAGACACGCAAACACGATATCTCGATGCGTTGCGCGCACGATACGATCTTTCTGCAACAAAAGCATCACAAACAATCGAAGACAAAAATGTGTACAACCAGCAGGCAGTACATCGAATCCGAAAATACATCAGCAATGTCAACGAAGTCGACACAGAAGTTTCTCGAAAAGGAGAGTTGCAAGATCGAACCGGAGTTGTTCCCGTTGCAAATATTCGTTTTGAACGACCAAACGCAAAACAAACTTTTCGTGCACGTGCGATCGATTATTACGTCGATGGTGGCGAAGCCAACGAAGAAGCAATGGCCGCTGGCGTAATTTACGGATCAACGCACAAAGTAAATCGAAACAACTGGGTTTCTGACATGTACAAAAAACAACTTGGTGCAACGATCTTGCCCGTTCGCGATATGATCCGCGTTCAAGAAAAACAAGAAACGGTCGGAAACGGACAAGAAGGACAAATCAGTTACAAAAATCGTGCAGGAAATTTTTACAGAAATTTCTGGTCACCAGCGATGAGCACAAAATGGCTCGAAGAATAATTTTTCTTCCAAAATAACGAAACAAAAAAAACCTCGCCACTGCGGGGTTTTTTCTTTTACATTTTTATATTTCAAAACGGAGCTGACTTCAAAATCAAAAGTTCAATTCTCCGGCGATTCACATTTTTTTTACCAGGAAACTTTTTGTCCTTCCGGTCCGCGATGATAATTTCCAAAATCAGAAAAACTCATCGCTTTTTGCGCCGAAACACACGGCCCGATTTGACACATTTTTTCGCCCGTTTCGGTGACGCACTGTCCGCAAACGCCAAAGCCACATTTCATAAATCGCTCGATCGAAACTTCGCACGGAACATTTTTCTCCAAACACATTTCTGCGATCGCTTTCATCATTTTTTCTGGACCACAGGTTTGCACGAGATCAATTTTTTCGGTGGAAATTAATTTTTCCAAAACATGCGTCGTAAATCCCTCGACACCCACCGATCCGTCGTTGGTGGCGATCAAAGTTCGGAATCCTGATTTTTCAGATTTTTTATCCCAGATGAGCAAATTTTCACTCCGCGCACCGATAATCATCGTGACATCGCTTCCATTTTCGGCGTGAGTTTTCCCCGTGAAATGCAGCGGTGCTGTCCCGTACCCACCTCCGACGAGCACAACATTTTGTTTTTGTTCTTCCCCTTTTTTAAAGGGGGCTGGGGGGATTTTTTCCAAAATTGTAAATCCGTGGCCAAACGCGCCACGCAATCCAATTTTGTCACCTTTTTTAAGAGTGAAAAGTTTTTCGGTCGCGGGACCAACTTTGCAAATCGTGAGCCAGATTTCACCGTCGTAGTCGCGTGCGATGGAAAAAGGTTTTTCGTCGCAGCCCGGAATCCAGAGCATGCAAAATTGTCCGGGTTTGGAATGCAACGTTCCGTGAAAAACAAACGTGCGAATGTTTTCCGCTTCTTCCCAAAAATCCGCGATCGCGAACGCGCGCGGTTCTGTGTCAACGCCGTGATGTTTTCCGCAACAAGTCATTTTTTTAGTTCTAAAATTATAATCGGAATTTCTACTCCATTTCGAAGAATATTTGTTTTTTCTTTTTCTTCAAATCCATATTTTTGATAAAAAGGCACCGCGTTCAACGATGCTTCCACGATGATCGTTTTTGATTTTGAAGAACGAGCGAGACGAATTCCTTCCTTCAAAAGAACTTTTCCAGCACCTTGTTTCCACTGTTTTGGATCAACAAAAACCGCCACGACTTCTCCCGGTATCGCATGCCCAAATCCCAATATTTCGTTTTCCCGCTTCGCCACAAACATTTCTCCTCGTTCAATCGCAGGAATGTATCCCTGTGGCGTTTTATTTTTGAGCTGTGCGTCAACTTGTTCTTCCGTATAAAAATCTTTGTCCCGCATTCGTACCGCAGTTGTGTGAATTTCATAAATTCTTTGCGAATCCATAGAGATCGCTTTTTCAATTTTCATCCATTATTTTTTGTGAAAAATTCCGATCACCTCGGAAATATTTTTAAAATTATTTTCATCGAGCCACTCTGTGATTTCTGCTTTTGCATTTTTCCAAAAATCATCGCCGTGGTAGTACAACGCCGTCCCAACTCCGGCCAACGTTCCGCCCGCCATCATAATTTCCAAAACATCTCGACCAGAATTTATTCCGCCGGTGGCGATGATCGGCGTGTTTGGCAGCGCTGCGTGAATATCAAAAACTGATTTGACCGCAATCGGAAAAATCGCCGGGCCAGAAATTCCGCCCACACGATTTGCCAGCATCGGCGAGCACAGATCAATATTCCAGCGCATTCCCGGTCCGACCGTGTTGATCGCGGTGATCGCATTCGCTCCCGCGTCCACGACAGATTTTGCGATGTCGACAATATTTTCAACGTTTGGAGAAAGTTTTACCGCGAGTGGCAATCTTGTGCGCGAACGCACAATTTTTGTCACCGCCGCCGCGTCGGTGCGACTGCACGCGAACGGTTTTCCAAGTTCAGATTCAACATTTGGGCAAGAAATATTTATTTCGATGATGTCCGGCTGAAGAATATCGATCGATTCGGCGATCGAACCAAAATCTTCAATTTTTGCCGCAACAATGTTGGCGATCAACGGCGCGTCCGTTTTTTCTTTTAATTCGGTGAGCGTTTCGATTCCTTTTTCAAGTCCCGCATCCGAAAGTCCAACGGCGTTCATAAAATAATGCTCCGTCCCAAACATCACCGGATTTTTGTGCCCAGGATGCGGCTGACGCCAGAGACTTTTTGTCGTGACTCCTCCAGCACCAAGCTCGACAACGCGAGCGAGCGAACCCGCTGTCACGCCCAAAACCCCCGACGCGAGCACCAGCGGATTTTCAAATTTTACACCGCAGAAATCAACGTTCAAATTTACCATCGCGGAGATTTTACTCTGAATTTCTATTTTTTCAAATTTCTCAATCAAATCGAATATTTTCCCGATTTAAAATTATTTCAAAAATTTCATCGGATCGACGTGTTTTCCGTTTTGAAAAACTTCGAAATGCAGATGCGGCCCGGTGGAGAAAACGCCCGCTCCCGGCGTCCCCGGAGTCCCGCCGGTGAACGCGAATTTTTGACCGGAAAAAAGAGTGTCGCCCTCGCGCAACAACACGTCTGAAACGTGACCAAAAACGGTAAAAAAATCATCGCCGTGGTCGATCACGACGTACGAATAACTGTATCCGTTTTGAGCAACTTTTTTGATCACGCCGTCTGCCGGAGCGAAAATATCTGTCCCCTGCGCCGCCCAAAAATCTGTTCCCCAGTGCTCGCGTCCGAGTTTTGAAAAATAATCCGGATCGCGAAATTCCGCAGTCACGATCGGCTCGATCGGCAGCGGAAATTGTAATTTTTTTTCAGAAATAATCGCGGTCATTTTTTCTGTTTTTTCAAAATCGCGCGTCGCAAATTCCTGACGCAAATTCTGGATAAAAACGGTTGAATCCGCCTGCTCGCTCCGCGCCCGCGCGATTGATTTTTCCAGATTCCCCTGTTCTAATTCCAAATTCGACCGCACGCGCGCCTTCGCGTCGGCAAGCTCGGTCAACAACCGCTTTTGCGTTGAAATCTGTTCCGTCAAATCAGAAACGCGTCCGAACGTTTTTGCGGCGATTTTTTCCTGCAAATCGAGCTGCGATTTTCGCGTTTTTAAATGTTCAACACTCGAAAGTTTTTGCTTTTCAAGTTCCCGTTCGCGCTGCTGCGATTCTTGAATTTTTGCCATCGACCGATCCGAAAAAATCCACCGAAACGTCAGTCCAAGTCCCGCAGAACTGAAATTTGTTTTTTGAATAAAATTATTGCTCAAAAAATCGTTCGAGTCTGATTCTGAATGTCGAAGCAGCGCACGAAGTTTTGATTTTTCGCGCGTGAGATTTTCCAAGTTTTGTTGCCACTGCTGCCGAAGAATTAAAAGTTGTTCAATTTTTTTGTTCGAAGTAGAAATCTCCTCGTCCAAAATCTGGAGCTGCGATTCGAGCATCCCGCGATCGTCAGAAAATTTTAAAAATTCCTGCTGCATTTTTTCCAAATGTTCCTCGAGTTGCTGCAACGCCGTTTCTTCGTTTGAAATTTTTATTTGAAAATCCGACTCGGTTTGAAATCCTGACACACTTTCTTTTTCCTCGGGAGAAAAATTTGGAACAAAATTAGTTTCGACATTTTGTACAGAATTTGTGGAAAAAACGCGCTCCAGCAGCGAGTTCATTTCATCTGCAAAACTCGCAAAAACAAAATTTGGAACAAAAATTGTGATCAGGAACCCGAAACAAATTTTTCTCATTTTTTCTATTTTACGTCAAAATCAACTCGATGCCGAAAAAATCTTTGCCAACGAAAAAAATTTCTGAGAAAAAAAACAAGCTCGCTCCCGGCGAGACGATCGATCCGCCGACTTTTGTGGAAAAAATGTTGAAAAATTATTCCGACGAAAAATGTCATCTGCACTGGAATCGCGAAAAAAATTGGACGCTGCTGTTCGCCGTGATTTTGTCGGCGCAGTGCACCGACGCGCGCGTGAACAAAACGACTCCCGAATTATTTGAAAAATTTCCGGATCTCGAATCGTTCGTCGCGCGCCCGATCGAGGAACTGGAAAATATTGTTCGCCCGACCGGATTTTTTCGCAGCAAATCGAAACATCTCCGCGGCGCAGCAGAAAAAATGTTGAAAAATCACGACGGCGCGCTCCCCGACTCGATGGACGCGCTGGTAAAATTGCCCGGCGTCGGACGAAAAACCGCGAACGTAATTCTCTGGAATATTTTTGGAAAAAACGTCGGATTCGTCGTCGACACGCACGTTTTGAAAATTTCGAACCGCGTCGGATTTGTCACCGATCGCAATCCCGAACGCGTCGAAAAAATTTTGATGAAAATATTCCCGCGCGAAAAATGGGGACCACTCTCCCACCAACTCGTGCAATTTGGTCGCGATCACTGCACCGCGCCGACACCGCGCTGCTCCGGCTGTTTTTTGAAAAATGAGTGTCCGCGAATCGGCGTGATAAAATCAAAATGAAAATAAAATTTCAGCCCGAAGTTATCCCATTTTCTTTTAAAAAATCCGACAAAAAATCCCCCACCCCAGGTTCCTGTCGAACGTCTGTTTTTAAAAAAATTCGACATTGAATTTCTTCTCCCGGCAACACGGTAAATTTGAGTTTGAAGTTCAGATCGCCGAAAGTTTCCGTCAATTTTTGTAAAAGTTCACGACGAAGTTTTCCCATTTTTTGCAAAAATTCCACCGAACAATCGAAGTCCCCATCGGACAAAGTTTTGTCCATTCCCTCCGACGAAACGAAACGAGAAACCTGTTTTTGGAGTGCTCTCGAACCAGCAGTTTCCATCGATTTCATTATTTTCTAACAATTTGAATCTGACTAATTTTAAACCGAAAGTCATTCTTGTCAAATTCTTCCAAAAGTTCGTTTGTCCGAAGAAAAAGTTCCGAGCCCGCGGTGGAATTTTTGACACAAATCGAAAGCACGCCCGAATCAAATTTCACCGGTTCCCACACGGCAGAAAATTCTGGATATTTTTGAACAATAATTTTGCGCACTTTTTCACACATCCAGCTCGCAGTCGCAACATTTCCCAGTTTGTATTTTTTTGCTGCGAGCAACAAAAAATCAGACGCAGAATCAAAACTCATTTTTTTGGAGTGAAAAGTTTAATCGGATTTTTTTTGAAAATTTCGCGAATCATTTCCCCCATTTTCAAAACCGGAACGCCGAGAATATTTTGAAAATCTCCCTCGAATTTTTCGACAAAAAATGCGCCCGGCCCCTCGACCGTGATCGCGCCAGCTTTTCCGCGCCAATCGCCAAATTCGAGAAAATCCCGAATCTGACAATTTGTCGTGTCGGAACGAAAATGAATCCAGGATTTTTCGACTTCCGTGCGCTCAAAAAATTTCCCGTTGAAATTTCCCACGAGCGAAATCCCCGTGAATCCACCAACTTTTTTTCCGCGGTATTTTTGAAACATTTCCAGCGCGATTTTTTTCGTTTTTGCTTTTCCCAAAATTTCGCCGTCAACTTCCACGAGCGAATCAAATCCGATGACCAGAATATTTTTTTCTTGTTCAAATTTTTTGTACACAGATTTTGATTTTTCTGCGGCGAAACGGGAAACCTGCGTTTCCATTTTTTCGCTGGGAATTAAAATCTCATCGCAGTCCGGCGCAACAACTTCAAACACGATTCCCAATTTTTTGAAAATCTCCCGACGAGTCGGCGACGTGGACGCAAGAATTATTTTCATCGATGCGATGGTAAAAGTGTCACAAAATTTTTCAAGTCCGGTTTTCTTTTGCAGAACAAAACTCATTTTCATTCCTCACCCAAACCCCATGAAATGAACTTCGATACACACTATTTCTGAAAACTCCGTGGCTCCCCAGGCTGCGGAGTTTTATTTTGAAAGAAAAAACAAAACCGCCGAAAGTCCCGCGCAGTACGGCGCAAACCAAATCCAATTTTTTTGAATCAGTTTCATCATCCACGCGATCGCCGCCGCTGCCGCCACCGCACTCAAAAAAAATCCAAGCCAACTTTCCGGAGACAGAAAAACTGAAAAATCATTTTGGTTGTCAAGCATCGTGAAAAACAACGCGCCCAAAATCGTCGGAATCGAAAGCAAAAACGAAAGTTCCGCCGACTGTCGCCGCGGCACTCCGAGCAAAATGAGAAACGCAATCGTGAGCCCCGAACGAGAAATCCCCGGCAGCACGGAAATTCCCTGCACGATCCCGAGCGCGATCGCAACGTTCCAGGAAAAAGTTCGTTCCAATTTTGGACGAAAAAATTCTGCCGCCAAAATCAGTCCCGCAGTGACAAAAAGCGTGATCGAGACAAGAAAAACAGAAAGTTCGAGAAGAAAAAATTTCTGACAAAAAATCGCGAGCGGCGCGGTAAAAACTGTCGCCGCCAAAAGTTTCCAGCCGAGCGAATCGCCGCGAAACATTCCGCGGAAAATTTCCCAGATTTTTTTTCGAAAAAAAACAACGACCGCCACGAGCGATCCCGCGTGCAAAAAAACTTCAAATGTCTGCGAATTTGCGCCCCAAAAATCCTGCAGCAACCACAAATGTCCGCTCGAACTCACCGGTAAAAATTCCGTCAATCCCTGCACAATCCCGAGCACCGCCGCGTGAAAAAATTCCATTTGAAATGAGTGTACTCGAGTGAAGATTTTTGGAAAAACTTTTCTCTTTTGGCTGAACACAAAAAATGCACAGAAAATATTTGACACCCCCCTCTTTTTTCGTACACTCCATCCGAGCTCAAGCGAGGCGAATCGCAGTCACAGAAAGGATAATCGAAAGAATTGCTTGTTTTTATGTCGCTCAGAAAATACACAAAAATCACGATATGGTTTCATTAAAATTAAGAAAAAAAATTGGATTTGTCGGAATATTTACTGCGCTGTCATCATTTGCAAGCGCAACAAATTTTTCCGATGTCGCCCCACAACATCCAGCAAAAACTGCGATTGATTTTGTCGCGAGCACCGGACTCGTGGAAGGATATTCTGATGGAAGCTTTCGTCCTGACTGGCCGATCAATCGAGCCGAGATGAACAAAATTTTAGTTCAAAAAGAATCACTCACCACGACGCAAAAAAACTGTTTTGATGATGTGACCGATGAATGGTTTTCTCCATTTGTCTGTGCCGCAAAACAACAAAACTGGATCGCCGGATATCCAGATGGATTTTTTCGTCCCGATCGCAGCGTCAATTTCGCCGAATCCGCAAAAATAATCGTCAACGCACTGGAGATTCCAACGTACTCTGAAAATGACGATCTGTGGTACAGCCAGTTTTTGCGCGCACTCACCGAGCGTTCTGCTATTCCCGATTCGCTAAAAAATCCAGCGCAAATTGTGACAAGAGGCGAATTTGTACAGATTTTATACGCACTCGATCCACAAAAAAACAACACCACTCCCGAGGAATTTTCTACAACCGCGGAAACGAAAACCGAATCAATTTCGAATTTTGTTCCGATAAAAAATTCTGTAAATTCTGAATCAGCAAACAATTTTGAAATTGCTCCCGAGGAGAAAATCTCTTTTCCAATCGATTTGTTGTCACTCATTTCTGATGAAAACGACACAACCGAAACAACCATCAACATTGGTGGAATTCCGTACGTGCTCAATCTTCGACCGAAGTTTGAACAGTACGATCGGCTGGAATTAAAAAGAATTCCCGGCACGAGTCAATATCGAATGATCGTTCCAACAAATTAAATTTTGAACAACAAAAAAGAGCCCCGATCCGGAGCCCTTTTTTTAATTTTGAAATTGAAACAGAAAATTATTCTGATTTTTATTCCGCAGCTTTTTCAGTTTCTTCTTTTCGCAAAATCAATCGATGTGCATCGAAATCAATTTTGTCGATTATTCCAGTGAGTTCGCCGCCTTCAGAAAGTTTTAATTCTGTGTGATCCGAGACTCCAAACTGCTCAAGCGCAAAAACTCCTTGAACCTCCGGCAGAACTTCAACAAAAACACCGTGCGCATTCCAGCGCAAAATTTTTCCTGAAACTGCTTGTCCTTCTTTGCATTTATCAACTTTTTCTTTCCACGGATCGTCGGACAAACGTTTGATCGAAAGAGACAACTTTTCGCCATCGATCGACAAAACCAACACTTCAACTTTGTCACTTGTTTCGTACAATTTTCCTGGATTGGAAACGTGTCCCCAGTCGAGTTCGGAAAGATGAACCAATCCCTCAACTCCGCCAAATGTCACAAAAATTCCAAATTTGACGACACCAGAAACCTGTCCTTTGACAACATCTCCAGATCGAAGATTTTTCAAAGTTTCGATGCGCTGACTCGCGTGCGCGGCTTTTTCGGAAACAATTAATTTTCCGTTTTCACGATCGGCGTTGATCACGCGCACTGCAAATTCTTTACCAACGTGTTCCTGCAATCGACGTAAAATTTCTCCAGCGTCTGCTCCGTCCACACGCGGATAATTCATCGGCGTGAGCTGCGAAACAGGAAGAAATGCTTTGACACCTTTGTACTGCGTCATCAATCCCCCTTTGTTCGCTTCGGTAATTTTCACTTTTATGATGCGCTCCGAATCCAAACATTCGTGCAATTCCGCCCACACCATTTCTTGCGACGCCCGTCGCAACGACAAAACAACCAATCCCTGATCATTTTCGGGATCAATCACGAGCGCTTCGATGTCGGTTCCCACTTCGATGTCGATCGGACCGACTCCGAAACCAGATGCTTCTTTTTTGGTAATAATTCCCGTGAGTCCGCCCGGCAAATTGAGCAAAATCCGAGACGGATTGGAATCCAAAACTGTCGATTTCACAGTTTGTCCCCCACGATATTTTAAAATATGCTCAGCATTTTTTGCGAGCAAATCATCCATTTTGGTCATGAAAATATGGGTGACGCGATCAAAAAAAATTTTACAGCTTTTCCAACAGAGAAATGTCGCGTCGAGCAAATCGTCCACAAAAAAGCGCGCCGAGTCTACGAAATCTTTTATTTTTGTCAAATCCAACTCGTGGTACAATGCCGAAGATGAAAAAACTTTTATTGATCGGAATCGTCGTTTTTTTGTTTGAATTTTCCGTCGCACGCGCCGATGAAATTTTTTATCCCGATCCAGAACCCGCGACGATCAGCGAACCCGAATCTTTTTCACCTTTTTCGACAGTGCGCTGCAATCAACAAGAAAATCTCGGAAAATGTCTGATGATTTTGGGGGATCTCGTGGATGAAAAAATCGACGAATCCACGTTTGCTCCGACACAATCGATGATGAAACTCGTGGGAAAAACGATGTCCCCTTTTCTGGAAAAAGTTCCGCATTTCGATCAAAAAATATTGGACGAAACGGAGTCTCAAAAAATAATTGTTCGCGACGAAACGGAAAAATACATCGAGTACAAAATCGCAGACAAAACACGAAAATCAAGAAAACAACTCGAAGTTGTTCAGGAAGAAATCTTGAAATTAAAAAATATGCTCGAAAATTTACTTGAAAAATGGGAAGTTTGGAACACCGATTGTGCCGCAGAAATGGATCGCGAAATTTCAGAATTTGAAAAAAAACTCGACGAAAATTCACTCAAAAAAGCGTGGCAAGAAAACTTCCCCGATCAGTACAAAAATATGACCGACGCGTTTGAAACCGTGAAATCTGATTTTAAAAAAGAGGAAGCGAAAACCGATCCGTACTCGCAAAAATTCTGCAACACAAATCTGTACACGCTGCTCAAAAACGCAGAAGAACAGTTTAAAATATTGCAAACCCAAAGCGAAGACGACGCGCAGGATGTTGTTTTTTTGGCGAATAATTTGGAGGAAAAAATTGAGAAAATCACAAAAATTCTCGATGATTTTGAAAAAAAACTCAACGGAACGAAAACCACCCAATTCAAAGAATTAAATGAAAATATTCCAGAAATAAAAAAACCGTTTCAAGAAAACTTGAAAACCCATCAAACCGAACAAAAAAAACTGCAAGATGAATTGAACGCAAATCCGGGATTCTTTTTTTCAACGGGAAAATGCAAAAACAACTGTCCACAAACCGATTGTGATGAAACAACCGTTGAATTTGATTGGGAAGGCGATCTCGACGCGTGTTTGGCGGAATGTGAACAAATGTGTGATTTTACGCACACCATAAAAATGGAAGATGGAACGTACACCGAAGCGAGAGAAAAATTCCAAGAAATAGACGCAAAAGCAGACGAACTTCTGTTTTCTGCAGAAATTCTTTCTCCCGAATTTGAGGCGACACTGAAACAATCAATGGTCGCAGAAATAATGAAAGACGAAAATTTCCAGGAAGCCGAGTCACTCTACCCCGACGCACAAAATCTGGACATCAAAGGCACTGGATATTTTCAAAATGCGGTGGAAAAAATGAGCACACAAAATGTCAACACCGCGCAAACTTTTTCAAACGCAGTACAAAACTACGATCAAATCCTTGAATTGTACGAAATGGCACAACAACGATTTCGCATCCCGCCCGTGCGAAACGGCGGAATTCTCCCCGGCCCCGAACGAGAATATTCTGGCACGCGGTACGTTCAGGAAAAATTAATTCCAAAATTTGTGAACGGATTAATTATATTTTTATTCGGAATTTCGGTGCTGATGATCATCGTCGGCGGCGTGATGTACGTCACCAGCTCGGCCGACAGCGAAGTCACAACCAAAGCAAAAGATATCATTCTCTGGTCACTCGGCGGAACTGTGATCGCCGTGACCGCATTTGCACTGGTAAAAATAATCACCGGCATCAACTTTTACGGGTAAAAATTCGAGCGCAGATCAGTTGACTTTTCGAGTGAAATCCGTCAAAAATCGGACACAGTTTTTGAAATTTCAATAAAAAAATGTCTGATCAAAAAAATAGTTCGAGTTCAAAAAATTTGAACAACTTCAATGTTTCAAAAAAAGTAATGCCAACCGCTCCCGAAGCGGAACGTTCAGTCATCGGATGTCTATTGCTCGACAAAGATGCAATCATAAAAATAGCCGATCTGATCAACGCCGATGATTTTTATCACGATCATCATCGTTTTGTGTTCGAAGCGGTTCTCGAACTTTTTCACCACTCCGAGCCGATCGATCTGGTGACCGTCGCGACGAAATTGCAGTCGCACGAAAAATTGGAACTGATCGGCGGGCCTGAATTTTTGGCAGAATTACAAAATGAAGTGCCACTGGCGACGCATATTTTTCAGTACGCACAACTCGTCAAACATCGTGCGACGTTACGAAAATTGATTTCTGCAGGACAGGAAGTGATGGCGCTCGGGTACGACGCAGAAAAATCAGTGGAAGAACTTTTGGAAGCGGCGGAAAAACGAATTTTCTCGATTTCACAAAATTTCATTCGAAACCGTTTTATTCCGATCAAAGAAATTTTGACCGCAAGTTACGAACGACTTTGTGAAATTTCTGAAAATCCAGAACTCGCTGAAAAAACTCGAATCAAAACCGGATTCCGTGATCTGGACAACAAATTCAACGGCGGATTCAACCAATCCGATCTCATCATCATCGCCGCTCGCCCGTCGATGGGAAAAACCGCGCTGTCCCTCGCGATCGCGCAAAATGCAGCAATTCAAAAACGAAAACATGTCGGCATCATTTCGCTCGAAATGTCGAAAGAACAAATCGTCGAACGAATGTTTTGTTCGCAACTGGAAATCGATTCGTGGAAGTTGCACAAAGGAAAACTCGAAGATAGCGATTTTGAAAAAATGGGACCGGTGATGGATCAACTCTCGAGTGCCCCAATTTTTATCGACGACTCGATGGGCGGATCGCTCGTCGAACTCCGCGCAAAAGCGCGCCGACTCCAAATGGAACACGGACTCGACATGCTCGTGATCGATTATTTGCAGCTAATGTCGGGAAATAATCCAATGAACCGCGTGCAGGAAATTTCTGAAATTTCACGAAATCTCAAAGAACTCGCTCGCGAATTACACATTCCGGTGGTCGCGCTGTCGCAGCTCTCGCGCGGCGTCGAAAGTCGCCCCGACAAACGTCCACTCATGTCCGATCTGCGAGATTCTGGATCGATCGAGCAGGACGCCGACATCGTGATGATGCTGTACCGCGACGATTATTACAACGAAGAAAGTGAGCTCCAAAACCAGCTCGAACTCAACATTGTCAAACACAGAAATGGTGCGATTGGTCGCGTAATTTTGGAATTCGATCGTTCAAAAATGCGATTTGCTGATTTTAATCGCGAACAACAAGCCGGATTTTAGGATTTGACATTCCCTCGTTTTTAAGGGATTCTGCGACCAAGATGTATCGAGAAGTTCCAAGAAATCACAATTCTGAAAGCAATCGACAACTCACGATGCAACTGATCGACGCAAAAAAAGAAGAACTTCTCACTTTTTTTGAGAACTCAAAACTTTTTTCTAAAAACGAAACGCTAAAAAAAATCGTCGAAACGTTTGTTCCGATTTTGGCACAATCGTACGGAATCCGATCAAGACAACGAGAAATAAACGACGCGGGAGAACAAATACCAGCGGCAAATCATTCGATTTCTGTTGCAAAACTTATGCTCCGCGCGTACGAAAAATTACAGGGAAATCCTGCGATTCAAAATCTCGCCGCACCAAAAGTTTTGCTCGCCGCGTCGCTCCTCCACGATCTGCAGGAAGATGGAAAAATGTCGTTCGACGAAATCGAAAAATTTTTGCGAAAAACCGAATTTTTTTTTGCCGAAGAAATCACACAAATTTTGGAAATTCTGGAAAAAATTTCTCGAAAAAAAACTGAAAATTCTGAAGAATCCACACCAAATTATCTCGGCCGAATCGCGGAAAATCCGAACGCAATTTTTATAAAATTCCACGACGTCGTGAATAATTCGCTCTCATCGCAAAGTAAAAAACAAAAAAAGAAAATGCCGCATTACATCAATTTTTTTTCGACACCAGATCGAAAATTTTTGATGGGAACCCTTGCATTTCTCGAACATTTAAAAATAATAAAAAACAATACACACATTGGTGAATTCATGAAAAACTTAGACACATACAATCTTCCAAAAAAAAACAAAAAAATTTTAAAAAAAATACAAACGGATTTCCAAAAAAAAGTCAGAGAATGCAGCAACTCAAAATCGTAAATGATTCGAAAAACAAAGAAATAAAAAACCTCGTTCAAAGCAACGAGGTTTTTTTATTTTTCACTTTTACGTTTTATCGACTGAAAATGCTCAACGCCAACCAATGATACGCACCTGATGAATCTTTTGCACATCCCCAAAACGATCCCTCGCTATTATTTCCAGTGTCTGTAAAATAACGAATTGCGCCCTCAACTCCAGAATTACAAACAACTGTTCCTGATGGCGTATAATTTGCATTAAATGTATCGGTTGTAGATCCCATGTCCAGAACTCCTGCACCGATAGTTCCGGTCGTTGTCAAATTTTCTGCGCCCAAAGTCACCGCACCAGTTGCGCCCGAATATGGAACATAATTGGAAGTCGATGTTTGCAATGATTCAATTTCTGCATACACAGCACCACTTGTTGGTAAGTGTGTGTCGTCATCAGTCAGTGTAGTCTCAATCGTATCTACCGTTGCACCTGTCGACAAAGACAATCCTGATGCGGTGACCGTCACCTCGGCATTTGCTGTAGAATCTGTACGCAAGACGATACTTCCTGTTCCCGTGTCAATTACCTCAACAGAACTATTTCCCTCCAAAATTTTATCCTGTGAAAGTGTACTCAAATTTCCGTCCAATTTTTGAATCGCAACAAGAATTGAATCTGTCGCCGCAACGCTATCTCCACCAGTCCCGGCTGAATAATTCGTCAAAAGTTGCCCGATCACCGTTGAATTCACTGCCACCTCCGAAATCTCACTGCTTCCATTTCCCACGTACATGTAATCTGGCTGCAACGTGAGAATGTCTGAAATATTCCCCGCATTATCCGCAATATTCGCCGCGTTTGTATTGATATTTGTCGTATTGGTATCCGTATCCGTTCTCAATTCATTTAACGCTCCCAAAACAGACGTCGCAGTAAATCCAGAAAGTGCCGTCGCATCCGTCGCCCCCAATCCAATTCCCGCGGTTACATTTGAATCTTGAAGAACTCAGCAGCAAGCTACTGAGATTCTTAAAACAATTTCGTTTGTGCCAATCTTTTTTCTAATTCTTGTTCCTGTTCTTGAATATATTTTTTCACCATCTCGTGATTGCTGTTCCCGACGG
>Ga0209361_1000136_pt1 | contig 80132 bp, 76 predicted proteins | sample SaaInlV_200m_DNA_3_FD_184657 | JGI IMG/M metagenome (GOLD analysis project Ga0209361, IMG submission 184657) | Marine microbial communities from expanding oxygen minimum zones in the Saanich Inlet - SI037_S4LV_200m_DNA (SPAdes) (version 2) | ecosystem: Environmental > Aquatic > Marine >... | reverse complement strand
ACGGTTGGCGAGGCTACAATGGGCTCGTTGATTTAGGGTATAAAAAACATTTTCGAGTCAATCACGGAAAGAACGAATTCGTTCGAGGGAAATCTCATATTAATGGAATTGAGAGTTTTTGGGGTACAGTAAAAACACGTCTCTCAAAAAGACGTGGAATTAAAAAAGAAGTGTTTTTATTACACCTCAAAGAATGTGAATTCAGGTTCAATTATCGCAACGAAAATCTTTATGCTAAAATGTTAGAAATTCTTAAAAATAACTCGCTGTTCTAGGCTTGACCCATTTTTAAACCTAAAAATTTTTATCGTATGACAGACGGGGAGAGGAAACTCAAGGTGGTGAAATCGAGCATCGAAACAATGCTCGGAGCGATCGACAGCGAAGACTTTTTGGTGGCAGTTGAACTATGTCCAGAAAAAAAAGAAACGTTAGCTTTGTTTTTTTCGAAACAAACGGAAACCTGGTATTTTAAAAATGCAGGAAAAGACACGCTCTGTTTTTCTTTGGCAGATGGATTCGAATTTTTTGTAATAGAAAATGGAAATCCAGTCAAAAAAAGCTACGTTCCAGAGAGCTTTGTAAGAAGAGCGGAAAAATGTTTGGTAGCGTTTATTTCAACAGAAAAAAAAGCTGTCGGCACTCACAAACTTGAGAAGCAAGAGTAAGATTTTAAATTTTGATGTTATTTCCCTCGAATCTAATCGATTCGGGGGATTTTTTTCCAAAAGAAATTTTCATCTGCTAGACTAAAATTGTATTTTTTTACGCCCCCCAAAATGCATGGATTTGTCACGATTATCGGTGTTGTCATTTTTATTCTTCTGATCAGTCTCAAACAAATTAATCAGTACGAGCGCGGAGTGATGTTTACGATGGGAAAATTTGTCGGACTCAAGCAGCCAGGATGGCGAATCGTGATTCCCGTTTTTCAGTCGATGCGAAAAATCGACATTCGAACAAAAGCCGTCGATGTTCCGGATCAGGAAGCGATTACAAAAGACAACATTCCCGTGCGAATCAACGCGGTGATTTATTACCGAATTTCTGACGCGGGAAAAGCCGTGCTCGAAGTTGAGAATTTTTTCTGGGCGATGAGCCAAATGGCGCAAACAACGATGCGAAATGCGGTGGGCGAAGTGACGCTCGACGAATTGCTTCAAAAGAGAGACGCGATTTCTGAAAGAATTCAAATCGTGATCGACAAAGCGTCCGATCCGTGGGGAGTAAAAGTGGAATCGGTCGAACTCAAAGATGTGATTATTCCTGAAAATTTGAAACGCACGATTTCAAAAGAAGCCGAAGCCGAGCGCGAAAAACGCGCGGTGATCATCAAAGCCGACGGAGACAGAATCGCAGCAACCAATCTCGCTGCCGCGGCAAAAATGTTGCAGACTCAGCCGGGCGCGATGCATTTGCGTACACTGCAAGCCGTCAACGATTTGTCGTCCGATCAGTCCAACACGACGATCTGGATGTTGCCGATCGAGGTTTTGGAGGCGGCAAAAGCGGTCGGAAAATTGGCACAAAAATAAAAATTGTGCCGGGAATTTTTCGGTTGAATTTTTAGATTTTTTTGTTCTGAAAAAATTTGAAGTTGACGCAATTTTCCGCGTTCGGTACAGTTGGGGCGTTCTTTTGTTGGTTTCAAAAAATCCCGTCGAGCAGCCATCAACTGCGACCCCGCTGAGCGGGGCGGGAGCGGAAAGAAACCCCGCGTTCGGGGGATTAGAATTCGTCGTTTTTCACGTTTTGAGCGTCATCAAAAATTAAGTTGTCCCGCTTTTTTCGCGGGGAAACGAGCTGGTACCGTCCGATTTTGGGCGCTCGTGGAAAATATTTTTTCACGTGTTTTTCAAAATGTGCCGAACTCAATTCCCGCAACCCGATCCAAAAAAATCGATTCCCGCGCTCGAGGAAGAAATTTTAAAATACTGGCAAGAAAATCGTATTTTCGAAAAAACGCTGGAATCTCGCGGCAAACATCACGAGTTTGTGTTTTTTGACGGGCCGCCATTTGCGACGGGGGATCCGCACTACGGACACATTCTCACTGGGACGATCAAAGATGCAATTCCGCGGTACTGGACGATGAAAGGGTACCACGTGGCGCGAAAATGGGGCTGGGATTGCCACGGCGTTCCGGTGGAATTTCAAGTGGAAAAAGAACACAAAATCGGTGGAAAACCCGGAATCGAAAAAATGGGCGTCGGCAAATTTAACGAACTCTGCCGCTCGGTCGTGATGCGCTGCGCAGACAATTGGGAAAAAACGGTCGATCGGATGGGGCGATTCGTCGACTTCAAAGACGATTACAAAACGATGGATCCGGAATTTATGGAATCGGTTTGGTGGGTTTTTTCTGAACTCTGGAAAAAAGATTTAATTTACGAGGGCGAAAAAGTCATCGCGTACTCGCCGAAACTCGGATCGCCGCTGTCGAATTTCGAAGCGAATTTAAATTACAAAAATATTTCGGATCCGGCGGTGACCGTGAAATTTGAACTTTTGGAAAACGAAAAAAAATCCCCCCAGCCCCCTTCAAGAAGGGGGGAGGGAAAAACATTTTTGCTCGCGTGGACGACGACACCGTGGACACTCCCGTCCAATCTCGCGCTGTGCGTGAATCCGAAAATTGAGTACGTGAAAATTCCGTGTCCGGTTTATTGGGACCGGGAGGGAAAAGAAACTTTTTTGAAAGGATTTTGGAAAACACCGGGACATTTTGTGGCAAATATTCCAACGGAAAAAACAGAAACTTTTATTGTTTCGGAAAAGTACGCGCTCGCTCATCCGCAATCATTCGGAGGGAAAACGAGTTCGGTGATGAAGTCAGAGATGTCTTCGTTTGAAAAAATTTCAGGAGAAAAATTGCGCGGAGCAGATTACAAACCGCTGTTTCCATTTTTCGAAAATCACGAAAAAGCGTTCCAAGTTTTGGGCGACGGATTTGTGTCCGCGGACGATGGAACCGGGATTGTGCACCAGGCGCCGAATTTTGGGGAGGACGATGCGCGGGTGTGTTTTGAAAACAAAATAAAACCGCTCGATCCGCAGCCGATCGACGAATCGGGATTTTTTGATGCGACAATTCCCGAACTTTCTGGGAAATATTTTCGCGACGATCTGGAAGTTCCCGAGTCAAAAAATGAAAACGCGAACAACTGGGTTTTGGAAAATCTGGGCGACAAAATTTTCAAAAAAGAATCTGTCACGCACAGTTATCCGCATTGCTGGCGCACGGACTGCGCGCTGATGTACCGCGGAATTCAGACGTGGTTTGTCGATGTGCAGAAAATTAAAAAAACGATGTTGGAAAAAAACCAGGAAATCAACTGGATTCCAGAACATTTGAAAAATGGCCGTTTCGGAAAAATGCTCGCGGACGCGCCGGACTGGGCGATTTCGCGAAATCGGTTTTGGGGAACGCCGATCCCCGCGTGGCGCTGCGAAAAATGTGGAGAAATTCATGTGATTTCGTCCCGCGCCGAACTCGAAAATTTGACCGGAAAAGAAGTCCCCGATCTGCACAAACATTTTGTCGATGAGTTGGTTTTCGGCTGTGAAAAATGCGACGGAAAAATGCGCCGAATCCCGGAAGTTCTCGATTGCTGGTTTGAATCTGGGGCGATGCCGTACGCGTCGAAACATTTTCCGTTCGGAGAAAATTTCATCGAACGAAACGGTGAAAAATTTGAAATTCGGGTTGGCACGGCGGCGGAATTTAAAAAAGTTTGGAAATGGAAAACCGCGAGTAAAAACGGGAAAAATGCTCTGGAAAAATATTTAAAATCTCCGGCGGAAACGCTGTTTTTATGTTTTTTAGGAAATCAACCAGTTGGGCATCTTTTTGTGAAAAATATTGGAGAAAAAAAAGTAGATTTTCACACGCTTGAATTTGACGAAAATTTTCGCGGGATCGGACTGGGAACAGAAATTTTCAAATTTGCGGAGCAACATTTTTGTGAGAAAAATTTTGAAATTGGAACGATTGGCGCGTATTTTGACGAGGAAAAAAATCAAAAACGGTACGAAAAATGGGGATTTCAAAAAACCGAAAAAGAAGAATTTTGTGAAATTGCGAAGAAAAAATGTTTTATTTTCGAAAAAAAATTAATTCGTAAAAATCAGGAGAAGAAAATTCAAACGTTCAAATCCGCCGATTTCATCGCGGAGGGCCTCGATCAGACGCGCGGCTGGTTTTATACGCTGCACGTTTTGGGCTGCGCACTTTTCGGAAAAAATATTTTCAAAAACGTGATCACGAACGGAATTGTTCTGGCGGAGGACGGCCAAAAAATGTCGAAATCGAAAAAAAATTATCCCGATCCAAAATTGGTTTTTGATCAGTACGGAGCGGATGCCGTGCGGTTTTATTTGTTGTCGTCGCCGGTTGTGCGCGGAGAAAATTTCAAATTTTCTGAACGAGGCGTCGCGGAAGTTTTGAAACAAGTGATTTTGCCGCTGCGGAGCACGTACCAATTTTTCTCGACGTACGCGAACATCGACGGCTGGTGCCCGACGAAATTTGTTTTTGTGCGGCACGGCGAGGGCGAGCACAACGCGCAGCGAGTGTATTCTGGGGCGGTTGAAAATCAGCACCATTTGACTCCAAAAGGAAAAAAAGAGGCGATCGAAACCGCGAAAAAAGTTGGGAAATGTGATGTTTTGATCGCGTCTCCGTTTGTTCGCACGCGCGAGACGGCAGAGATTTTGAAAAAAGAAACAAAGTTTTCCGGCGAAATTTTGACGGACGATCGGGTGCGAGAGGTTTCGTTTGGCGAACTGGAGGGAAAATCGTTGATCACCAGCCCTGAGCGAATTGCGAACAAAACCACCGAGCAGCCCGCGGAAGTGCAAAAACGGGTGGTGGAGTTTTTTGAAGAAATGGTACAAAAATATCCAGGAAAGAAAATCGGAGTGGTCACGCACGGCGCGCCGATTCGTGGGCTGGATGCGCATTTGAACGGAATCGAAACACTGGAAGAATTTCTGTTTTTGCCGATGGCGCAGACGGCGGAAGCAAAATATCGGTTTCCGCTGCCCTCGACGAAAAACGAACTCGATCGTTGGATTTTGTCGGAGTTGCAGGCGATTTTGCAAAAATATCGCAAAAACTTTGACGCGTACGATCTGGAGGGAGCGTTGCGAGAAATTCCGCGATTTATCGACAAATTAAATAATTGGTATTTGCGGCGAAGTCGCCAGCGATTTTGGGCGAGCGGTGTCTCCGCGGACAAGCAGTCTGCGTACGAAACACTGCACTTTGTTCTTCTGAATTTTGCAAAAATTTTGGCGCCGGTGTGTCCGTTTTTCGCCGAACAACTTTTTCAAAATTTGGGCGCGGAATCGTCGGTGCATTTGGAGTTTTTTCCGCGTTCGCAGGAAAAATTTATCGACAAAAAATTGGAGAAAAAAATTGAGATTTCGCGCGAAGTGGTGCGGCTCGCGGCCGGAGTTCGTGCGCGACAAAAAATAAAACTTCGACAACCGCTGGCGAAATTGCAATTTTGTACGACGGAAAAAATTGATCTCGATTTGGAGGTGATTGCAGCAGAGGCAAACGTGAAAGAAGTTGAAATTTTATCAGAAAAAAAGTTAGAAAAAATCGCAAAAAAAATCGTCCGCGTGAATGCGCGAATGGTTGGCAAAAAGTTCGGGAAGAAAGTGCAGGAGCTCATTTTGCTTGGAAAAAATGGAGAATTTGAAACGCTTCCGAACGGAACGATTTCCATCGCGGGAGAAATTCTGGAACCGGGAGAATTTGAACTTGGATTTGAATCCGCCGCCGGAGTCGAAGCGGAAGGTTCGGCCGTGGCGATTGTTGTTTTGGACACTGAAATTAATGAATTTCTGCGGATCGAGGGAATCGCGCGCGAAGTAATTCGTGCGATTCAGGATTTGCGAAAATCAAATAATTTCAATCTTTCGGATCGGATTGTCGTTGAGTTTTCGACGCACTCCGAGCTGCTTCGGAAAGTTTTTGCGGAGTTCTCGCATAAAATTTCAGACGAAGTTTTGGCGCTCAGAATTTTCGAAGGAAAATTTGATGACGGCGATTCGGTGGAAATTGAGAGCGAAAAAGTTTCGTTCAAACTTCGAACAAACGGGAACTCGATGGAGGCTTGATCAGTGCAAAAACGATCGCATCCCGGTGAGGACAGTTGCAATCCCGAGTTCATCGGATTTGGCAAAAACTTCCCCGTCACGAATCGATCCGCCCGGTTGAATAATTGCGGCGATTCCTGCAGCTCCGGAGGCTTCCACTGCGTCGGCAAATGGAAAAAATGCGTCCGAGGCGATCACCGCGCCGCGAGATTTTTTGCCCGCTTGTTCGAGCGCAATTTTCATCGCGTCCACGCGCGAAGTTTGTCCGCCGCCTTTTCCGACGAGCGCCTGATTTTTGACGACGACGATCGCGTTCGATTTCACAATTTTCACGATTCGCCACGCGGTTTCGAGATCGTGCCACTGCGAGTCGGTTGGTTTTTTTTCGGTGGCGACCTTCAAATTCCCAAAATTCGGCATCGCGATGTCGGCGTCCTGCACGAGTGTTCCGCCGCGAATTTTTTTGACCGCGAGATCTGAGGTTTGTTTTTCAAATCCTGGCACGCGCAGCACGCGGAGATTTTTTTTCGTTTTCAAAATTTCCAGTGCCTCGTCCTCAAAATCTGGTGCGAGTACGATTTCGTTGAAAAAACTCACGATTTTTTCCGCGATATTTTTCGTCACTTTTCGGTTGAGTGCGATGATTCCGCCGAACGCAGAAGTCTGATCGCCGTTTTCCCACGCGCGATTCCACGCGTCGTCGATCGTTTTTCCCATCGCGGCGCAGCAGGGCGAGGCGTGTTTGATGATGTCCACAAACGGCTCGTCAAAACTCATCGCGAGTTCGAGCGCGCCGGACGCGTCCTGAAAATTATTGTAGCTCATCGGTTTTCCGTTCAAAATTTCCGCCGCCACGAGATCGGCACCGGTCGAAAACGGATCGTTCAAAATTACGCCGGATTGGTGTGGGTTTTCGCCGTACCGCAGCGGCATTTTTTCCGCGTTTTCCGCCCAAAATTTCGCGATCAAAAGATCGTAGTGCGCGGTCATTTCAAAAACTTTCGTCGCCAAAATTTTTCGAAACCCGAGCGAAATTTCTCCAGAAGTTTTCAACTCATCGACAACTTTTTCATAATCTTCGGGATCGACAACGGGCGCACAAAACTCAAAATTTTTCGCTGCGGCGCGGATCATTGACGGTCCACCGATGTCGATCTGTTCGACTTTTTCCTCAAAAGTTTTGGTCGCGTCTTCGTAATTTTTTTTGAACGGGTACAAATTCACCACGACGAGATCGATGTTTTCAATTTTATTTTCTCGACAAAATTTCTGGTGCGCGTCGCTGTTTCTCAAATTTAAAATCCCACCAAAAACCTGCGGCGTCAGCGTTTTTATCCGCCCCTCGAGTCCCTCAGGAAATCCGGTAAAATCTGCAACTTCGAGCAAATTTTTGACGCCAGATTTTTCCAATTCTCGAAAAGTTCCGCCGGTGGAAATAATCTGAAAATCGAGTTTTTCCAATTCCTGCGCAAATTCCACGATGCCTGTTTTATCCGAAACCGAGAGAAGTGCTGTTTTTTTCATCGCAGAAATTGTAGTCATTTGTTGAAAGTTTGAAATATTGACGATTTTATTTTATAATTTTTTTAGATAAAAATAAAGATTTTTTTTGAGGGGGAATGTTTACGAGAAAATCATGGAAAAAAAGCAACCGTGCGAAGTCGATTTCACAAAAACGACGCCACAGAAAGTGGATGAAATTTTGGAACCAGAAATGTTTAAAAAATATCGCGAGGCGGCGAGTGGATTTGTGCTTGCACTTCGAGAAATGTTTGATTTCAACAAGTTGGGAAAATTTGTTTTGGCAGACAAAGCACTCACTTTTTCCAGGATGAATCAAATTCGCGACGCGTCGTTGGAAAAAATTCACGCCATGGATTCGTCGGAGTTGGATATTTTTTTGGACGAAACGGTTCGTGTTTTGGAATTTGTTTTTCAGACGTTGCATCTCGGTTTGAAAAAAGGAAACACGGGAAATTATTTGGAGGGATTGTACGGACAATCGGTTGGGATCGAGGATCTTCGTTCTTTTTTAAAAATAAAAAGATCTTCACTTGAAGAATCAATGCATGAAGTTTCTGAATTTTTTAAAAAATGTGTTTCAATTTACGATGGCATTCGCGTGCGAGAAAAATTAATAAAATGTGCAAATGACGCGACAACTCGATTGAAAATAATGAAAGAATATTTTGGAAATGCGCACTCAGATGAGCAGTTGCTCGCAGCGGCAGAAGCACATTTTGCGGTGCCGCAATTTACAAAAAATGAATTTTTTCAGCGGAAAATGGACCTTTTTTCCCAGGGAGCGGAACACCTGAACGTTTGAGAAATTTGGATTTTGTTTTTAAAAAAGTCTCCCGGGGGAGACTTTTTACAGTTTGAAAAATTCATCAAGTACTTTTATGGAAGTGCATCTACTCCAATTTTTTTGAGAATTTTTGAAAATGCAGGAATCCATTTTTTGAGTAAGTCCATTTCGCGTGCTTTGTTTTCCTCGGAATCCGGTCCGTGCGCTACATTGAATGAGATATTTACAACGTCTTGTCCATATTTAATAAACATTGCGCCACGGATTGTTTGGGTTCCGCGAGGAAGTCCCAATTTATCACACCATTCACCAGAAATGGGAATTTTGGCTGCCTTTTGCGGATCGGTTTCTCCGAGAATCGCGCGGAATGCTTCCTGCGCAGAGATGTCGTCGTCTCGTTCAAGCTCCAATATTCGCAATCTTGCCGCACTCATATTTGTGCAGGTTTCATTGAAAAATTTGCTGCTTGCCAAGTGTTCGTACCAGATCGCGGATTGTTCTGTGGTAAATTTGTGTGTGATGATTTTTGAGATTGTGAACCCCGCAGCTTCAATCATTTTTTTTACGTCTTCTTCGAGACGTCTTCCAACACAACCACTTTTTAGGATTGTGAAACTTAAATTTGTGATAATTGCCATACCTTTCCTTTTTGTTTTTGATTATTTATTTATCCAAACGGAAGAGCGATGGCGCACGCGTCACCCTTCGTCCGCTTGGATTTGTACTTGATGATTTCAAAGATCTGTCGTCTCTGCGCGCCCCGAGTTGCGGGAATGCATGAGAACGCGCGCGTTTTACGCTTTTTGAGAAAATTGTCAATTGAGTTGTGTTTTTAAAAAAAATATACTGTAAAAAAATGAACATTTTCCTTTCGCTGCTGCCGATCGCAATTTTGGTTTTTTTGATGGCGCGGAAAAAATCAGCGCCTGCGCATTTCGCGTTGCCTGGCGCGGCGATTTTGATGTTGGCGATCCGTGGATTTTTTTTCGAAAACTCGCTCAATTTTCTCGCGGCCGCTTCCGTTTCCGGATTCTTGACAGCGTTGACGCCGATTCTCGTGGTGTGGGGCGCGGTGTTTTTGTTCCGCACGATTGAAGTTTCTGGCGCGATGGACACGATCAAAAAATGGCTCGATTCGGTTTCCAAAAATCCCGTCGCGCAGGTGATGATCGTGGGTTGGGCATTTTCGTTTTTGATCGAGGGCGCGAGCGGATTCGGGACGCCCGCGGCGCTCGCGGCGCCGATTTTGGTCGGGCTCGGATTCCCCGCGTGGCGCGTCGTGGTCGCGTGTTTGATTTTCAACACGGTTCCCGTCTCGTTCGGCGCGGCCGGAATGCCGACGTGGTTCGGGCTGGGCGGGCTCGGGTTTTCGCCGAGCGAACTTTTGGAAATTGGACATTTTTCCGCACAAATTCATTTCGTCGCGGCGCTGGTGATCCCATTTTTCGCGCTGTCGTTTTTGGTTCCCGCGTCCAAAATTCGGAAAAATCTCGGATTCATTTTTCTCTCAATTCTCGCGTGCGCCGTGCCGTACTTGATTTTTTCAAAACTGGGAACAGAATTTCCGAGTCTGCTCGGCGGCGCGATCGGGCTGCTGATTTCCGTTTTCATCGCGAAAAAAAATTGGGGCGGCGAGCGCTCATTTTCCAAAACGCCGTCCGGAATTTCCTGGCAAAATTTGCTGCGGGCGACGTTTCCGCTGTGGGGCGTGATCGTGATTTTGGTCGCGACGCGACTGGATTTTCTCCCGTTCAAAAATTTTCTCACCGCGGTAGCGCCGGCAGTTCATTTTCAAAATTTTTCGATCTCGGCGGGCGGCGTTTTGAGCTGGTCGCAGATTTTTGGTGAAAATATTTCGTGGTCGCACGCAATCGGGTACGTGCCGTCGTTTGTGCCATTTTGGATTGTTTCAATTCTGGCGTGGTGGTGGCTCGGCGTGAAAAAAACGCAGCGGCGATCGGTTGTGCGGGATTCTTTGCGAAGAGTTCGCAAACCAGCGATCGCGCTTTTTGGGGCGTTGATTTTGGTGAAATTAATTTTGCTTGGCGGAAATTCTCCGGCACAAATTTTGGGGGATTTTTTCGCGAATTTGGCGGGCGCGAGTTGGCCGATTTTTGCAGCGGGACTCGGGGCGCTCGGTTCTTTTTTCTCCGGATCGAACACAGTTTCAAATCTGACGTTCGGTGGAATCCAGACTGCGGTGGCGCAGTCGGCGGGAATTTCTCCGGTCAAAATCGCGGCGCTCCAAAATGTCGGCGGCGCGGCGGGAAACATGATTTGCTTGCACAACATCATCGCGGCGTGCGCGGTTTTGGGATTGGAAAACGCGGAGGGGAAAATTCTCCGAAAAACGATTCTCCCGCTCGTGGTGTACCTCGCGATCGCGGGAATTTTCGGCGTTCTTTTTTGAATTTTTCCGTTTTTGTGTTTTGAATTTTATCGGCGGAATTTATTCCGCCGCCTGGGAATGAATTCCCAGGTTAAAAAATTGGGATTTGTGCTACACTTTTTTTGATTTTTTAATTTTTTTCACATGAAAATTTCAAAAATTTTGTCGATGTTTTTGTTCGGACTTTTGTTGTCGGGAGTTGTTTCTGCGCAGGAAGTGGAAACCGAAACGCCCGCTCCGATGCTGATTTCCGAAGAACTGGCGACCGTGGAGGAAGTTCCGGTTGCGCCCGTTCCAACGCTGTTTGAAGATGCGCCGAATCCGATGCTGCGAGAAAAAATGCACGAAGATTCTGGCGATTGTTTTTTTTCCAAAATGGGAAAACACGGAGATCGGGATGGTAAAAAAATGACGAAATTTCATTACGGTGGAGCGATGATTTTTTTCAAAGTTTTGCACGGCGTGGGAATGTTGATTTTCCTTTTTTTGGGCGCGTTTGTGATTCGCCGCGGCTGGAACTTGGGCGCCGGTTCGTGCGGAAAAAAGAAAAAATAAGAGGCCACTGGCATTTTTTTGAACGCAGAAAGTTTAAAATTTCGAACTGAAAAAAAGCGGCGCCGAGTGGTGTCGCTTTTGTGTTTTGGATTTTATCGGCGGAATTTATTCCGCCGCCTGGGAATGAATTCCCAGGTTAAAAAATCAGTTGGACGTGGTGTTTTTTTCCTAAAAAATCAGTACACTCACGCGTGATGGAACTCTCTCAGATTTTATTGATCGTGATCGCGGTGGCGCTGGGCGGATTGATTTTTCTTCAACTTCGGCCAAAAAAAACAGACGATCCAAAAGTTCTCGAAGAAATGAATCGTGATCGCGAAGTGCGATTTCGCGAGGCGGAATCTCTCAAAAATGAATTGCGGAGCACGCGGGAGGATTTGCAAAAACAGTTTCATCGGGTGAATCAAACCGTCGACACCAAACTTTCCGAGTCCTCAAAACAGCTCAACGAGCGGCTCGACAAAAGTTCGCACGTGATCGGGAATCTTCAAAAAGAACTCGGGAAAATGGGCGAAATTGGCGCGAAAATTGAAAATCTCGACAAAATTCTCCGCGCACCAAAAGGTCGCGGATCGCTCGGGGAGCAGACGTTGGAAGAACTTTTGAGCACGACATTTCCGGTCAGCATGTGGGGGCGACAGGTGGCGATCGGGCGAGTCGGCGTGGTGGACGCGGTGGTGCGGACTTCGAGCGGACTGATTCCGATCGACGCGAAATTTCCGCTGCCGGCGTTTGAAGCGCTCGTGAACGCGGACAACGAAAAAGAGCGGGACGAGGCGCAGCGCGAGTTTCAAAAAAATGTGAAATCGCGAATCAACGAAGTTTCAAAATATATTCAGCCGAGCGACGGGACGCTGGATTTTGCGATTTTATTTCTCCCGAACGAAAATATTTATTACGAAGCGGCGATTCGATCGGTGGATTTGTCGGAGTACGCGCGGACAAAAAAAGTTTTGATCACCGGTCCGAATACGATGTTGTACGTGCTGCAGGTTTTGCTCCAAGCGTACCAGTCGCAGCAGTTTGCGCTCAAAGCGCGCGAGGCGCTCGCGCAGCTCACCGGTGTCAAAAATCAGGCGCAAAAACTCGACGAAGCGATTTCTGTGGTCGAAAAACACATCGGCAACGCTGGCGCAAAACTCGGCGATGTCAAAAAAGAAAACGAAAAATTGCAGACAAAAATCGAAAAAGTGACGGAGTTGGAGGACGGAATTTCTGCGCCAACTGCGGAGCCAGAAAAATTACTTTAATTTTTTTGCAGCAATCCAAAATCGAAAAATGGCGACAGATTTTTTTGGCGGTACCGAAATTCCACGACTTTTTCTCGCCCACCAGATTCCCCGATCGCGCGAATCGTCGCTTCGTGCGGCGGCATTTTTTTCGGCGCGTTTGCCGAAATTTCAAATGAATTTCCAGAAAGATTTATCAGCGAAAAAGAACAGTTTGGTTTTTGAAATCCTGCGAGAAAAGTTTCGATCGATTCAGAATTTTCGCCCGTCGTGGATTTTGAAATCGCAGTTTCTCCCGCGGTTTTTCCGAGCAGCGCGGTGGCAGAATTTCCGTCGGAGTTGCACTGAATTTTCCACTGCACCGAATCGTCCCAGTTTTTTTTCGGCGAAAAAGAAAAATCGCGCACCGGTTTTTTTTCAAAAGTTTCTCCCAAATCGATGTCGCGGCGGAGCCAGAATTTTGCAGAACTTTTTGGCGCGAGCGTAAATTTAAAATTTTCCACGAGATTTTGGATTTCGAGTGAGACGCTCGTGTTTGAAAAATTTTCTGCACTCAAAATTTCTGTCGGTTCGAGATTTTGTGTCGGTTCTTTTTTCAATTTCAAAAGTGCGAGCTCGACGCCGGATTCTGCACCGAAATATGATTTTTCACTCAAAATCAAATCGGACGAAAAATCGAGTTCGCGCATCAGCGCGCGGGAGAGTCCGAGCCCGACGGTCAAAATCAGTCCGCACAAAACAATCGAGATCAGGAGCGTCGCTCCCGAGTTTTTGCATCGAGTTCGCATTTTTATTTTTCCAAAAAATTGGGCGATCATTGGTACGTTCGAGAAGAAATTGTCGTCTGCAACAAAAGTGGTGGAATTTTTACGTGGTTTTTTTCTGCCGATCCGACTTCGAGAATTATTTTGACGCGCGGCTGCGTTTTCCCAAAACTTCCCGGATCGGTGCTCGGAGTCAGCGCGAATGTCGCATTTTCCACGGCAAAAATTTCAGAAAAAAGTGGCTGATTTTCAAACCACAAATTTCCATCGGAAAACTCGATCGTGAGATTTTTGAGACACAATTTTGAGGCGGAATTTTTACATTTTTTATCCAAAAAATCGATCGGATGGCTGCGAATTCTGTCGCCGATTCTGATCATCGCAAAATTCATTTCCCGCTGCAGTTGCCGAGAGAGATCGATTTTGCGACTGGTTTGCGTGAGCGAAACGTAGCTCGTCATCACCGCCGACAGCACGATTCCCGACACGACGATCGCGACCAAAATTTCGATCAGCGAAAATCCCGGAATTCGCCGGAATTTTTTTTGCAGAAATTTTTGGAAAAAGTTTTTCATTTTTTGCGCCAGTCGGTGAGAATGTGGGAAAGTTGCACTTGATCTTTTCCGCTGCGGAGCGACCACTCCACGGTGCAGGTAATTTTTACTTTTTCTTTTCCATCAAATTTCGTGTCCCAGCTTCGATCAAATTTCGTTTTTTTGTCGCCAATTTCTACAAGTTTTTCGTTTCTCATCGCGGTCATTTCTTTTTTCAAATCAGAACAGCTGGCCGTATTTTTTCCAATTCCAAATGCGCAGTTCCACGGAAGATGCTGGCGCCAGGCGCTGTCGCGGACATTTCTCGAAACTTCCAAACATTCCTGCGCGAGGTACATCGCGGTGATTTGGTCGCGGTTGCGTTCGCTCGCGGAGCTCGTCACCCACATCAGCCCGACGGTCGCAGACAGCGTCGCCGAAAGAATCACGATCGACACGATCACTTCCAGCAGCGCGTATCCCGGATTTTTATTCTTCATCGGCGTCAGAAAAAAATCGCGAAATCAGTCCGGAGTTTTTGAAAATTTTTAAATTCACGCGGTCGCCGCCAGATTCGATCGAGACAACTTTTTCCGATTCTTGTTTTTCCAATTCTTCAAAATCTGCGTCGCCGAACGGCGGTGAAAATTTCACTTCAAATTTTTCTCCAAATTCCACGCCGGATTCGAGCGCGAATTTTCCGATCTCGCATTTTTCGTCCGTGTCGCATTTTTCCGAAAAAATTTCCGCGCCGTTTTCCGCGCCAGAAATCGTGACAATTTTTCGCTGCGATCGCGCTGTCGAAAATCCTGCCGCGAGCGTTGTTTCCACGATTTGCACAGAATTTTCCAATCGTGTCGCGCGCTGAAATCCGCGGAACGAGGGCACCGTCACCGCCGCAAGAATCGCCAAAATCGTGATGCTCACGATGAGTTCGATCAGCGTGAATCCGGCAGAGAATTTTTTCATCCGGTAAAAACTTGCTGCATTTTGAACACCGGCGTCAAAATTGCGAACGCCATAAAAATCACGGCGCCGCCCACCAGCACGATCACAACCGGCTCGATCAGCGTGGTGATATTTCGCAACTGCGCGTCGATTTCCATCTGGTACTGGTCGGCTGTTTTTTTCAAAATTTCTGGAATCGAGCCCGATTGTTCCCCGACTTCCACGACTTCGCCGAGCACCGGATCGAATAATTTTTGCTCGCGAAATCCCTCGTGCATTTGTTTTCCGTCGCGCACCATTTTTTCCGCGTTCAAAATTCCGTCGCTGATCACCGAATTTGTCACGACTTTTGACAAAATTTGCAGCGCTTTTGTCACCGGAATTCCAGAGGCCATCATCGTGCTGAGATTCCCCGCGACGTGCACTGTTTGAATGTTGTTGATCAGCGGTTTCAAAATCGGCAATTCCAATAAAAATCCGTGCCACGCTCGTTTTCCCGTTTCCGAGTTTTTCCAGTTTCGAAACCAAAAAATTCCCGCAACGACGATCGTGATCACCAGCCACCACGAGTGCTGCACAAAATGGGATGCGCCGATCATAAATTTCGTGATCGCGGGCAACTCGCTCCCGAACGATTCAAACAGCGTTTCAAACTTCGGCACGACAAATCCCATCACGACGCCGATCGCCAGCACGATCGCGCTCAAAACGACACTCGGGTACATCATCGCGGTTTGGATGCGTCCTTCGAGTTCGAGATTTTTTTGAATTTGCACCGAAATTGTGTCGAGCACGTCTTCGATTTTTCCGGTGATTTCGCCGGAGTACACCATTTTTATTTCGGATGTTCGAAAAACCGTCGGATATTTTCGCATCGCCTCGGAAAACTTTTTTCCGTCCTCAGTCATGTCGTAGTTGATCGTGTCGAGAATCCGTTTCAATCGCAGATTGTGCGTGCGCTGGCTCAGCATTCCGAGCGCTTTTGTAAATCGGATTCCGGAGCTGACGAGCAGCCGCAGTGAATTAAAAAGAAGTCCTTTTTCTTTCATTTTGACGGGAGAATGATCGATCAAAAAATCGTTCAATTTTTCCCACAGCGGAGCGCCCGAGCGATCGGTCACGCCGTAAATTATTTTTTTGGTCGAAACCGGTGGCGTCGTTTTCAGCTCAAATTTCATTCGAGTTCTTGCTGATAAAACGAGTACAGCGACACTGAGAGCTGGATGACGCCAGAATTTGGTTCGGTGTTTTTGAGTTGGCCGAGATTTTCCAGTCCCAAAAATCGTTCATTTTCTTCGACCGCGCGAAGAAAATTTTGAACCTGGCTGCGCGTTCCTTTGATCGAAAATGAAGCGTTGATCTGCGGGGATTGAACTTTTTCGTTGTAACTTTTTGAAAAATTTAGTCCGTCAAACTCAAATCCCAATCCGCGAATAATTCGGTACAGATCGCGAATGAGACTTTCTTGTTCTGCGGTCGGTGGGATCTGGCGTTCCGGAGATTTCGCAACGGTGGCCTGCGTTGCCGGTGTCATCAGAAGTTGCAGTTTTCGAAATTCTTCCACTTTTTTTTCTTTTTTTGCCACGAGAAGCTGCTGATCGGTTTGCGTTTTTTTCACCGATTTTTGCAGCGGCACGACGCCGAATCCGACGGCGAGCACGAGAACAACGAATCCCAGAATTTTAAAATTTTTCATTGTGGGAGGTTGATGATGAATCGGAGACTGAAATCAATCCAGTCAGAATTTTTTTCTGCCGAAATCGTTGGAACGAACGGTTGGTGCGCGTTCACGTCGGTTTTCATTTTTTCCAAAAACTGCGTCAAATTTGAAATCGAAGTTGCGCGTCCCGAAATTTTCACTTCGCCCTCCGGTGTCGAACCCAGTTCCAAAAATCGAATGTCGGAGGATTCGTACCGCAAAATCGCGTTGATCAGCGTGGACCACCGAATTCGGTACGTTTCGGCACGCTGGAGAATTTCGTTCGCGCGCTGTTTGTCGTCGACGTTGTCCGCCTGTTTGATCGTTTGAATTTGTGCCTCGACGCGCCCGATGGAATTTTGGATTTCAAAAATTTCCCGATTGAGATTGTGTTTTTTCCAGCCCAAAACTCCCGAAAACACAGCAATTCCGATCGCTGCCAGAATTAAAAAAGCAGAAAATCCGTCCCATTTTTTCTCTGCTGCTGGCGCGCGCGCCGCAGGTTTCACGTTTTCCATCGAGGTGGGGTTGGTGTTTGTTTGTTAAATTGTAAATTTTTTTTTCGTAAATCCCAAATTTTTGCTACATTCCGCGCGATGGTTTTCAAATTTTGGGGAACAGATTTCGGATCGCTTGCGATTGGACGCGCAATTTTGAAAAAAAATCCGGCCGCCGAGCTTGAATTTTTCGTCGGAGATTCAGAAAAAAAAGAAAAAAATGCGACGCACGAATCGGATTTTTGGGCAGACGCGATCCGGGAGATTTTTCGCGGGGTGACGCGATTTGGCCGAGTGGCAATTATTTTTGACCGAAAAAATTTAATCGCAAAAAATTTCACGGAAAAAATTTCCGTTGACCCAAAATATTCTCCGCAAGAAAAAAGACGCGGAGAAGCGACGCCAAAAATTTTCCCGACGCCGGTTTCGATTTTAGCGCAGATGGCGAACGAAGGGTTTGCTGATTCGGTGGAGTTTCGCCGGCTCTGGCGCAAGTTTCTCCGGCCGCTGCGGCACGCGCACGTGGACACGATTTTTTTTGCCGAGGCGATTTTTGCCGAAGAAAAAACACGGCAGATTTTGCAGCAGATTTGTGGAACACAGATAAAATGTTTCTTTGTGACGGATTTTCTTCCAGAGAACTTGTTTGAAAAATCAGAAAAACAATCGATCAAAATTACGACCGGAGACGACATTGATTTTACTCGCGAGCGTGCGGAAAAAATCCTCCGCACAAAATTGGGGAAAAACAGTTTCGAGTCGCGAGTTTCGAGTTGAGAGAAAAAGTTAGAATTCAGTTTCAAGAAAGTAAAGAAGGCGCTTGCATTTGCAAGCGCCTTCAAGATCTTGTATGAAACGTTACCCATTTTCTTTGGCTAGTTCTTTTGCCTTCTTGAATTTTTTTGTTGCATTCGGATAGGCTCGCTGGAAAAGAAATGCTCGGGCCTCAAACTCAAGACAGCCTAGCTGGTCTGCAATTGATGTTGCTCCCGGGGTGTCGTCTCCATGTGCGGTTTCAATGCGTAATTTTATTTTTGCCTTTTCGGCAGCTTCAAATTCTTTCCACCTGCTGGGCGAAATTTCCTTATTTGCCAAATGCTCATATTTTGTTAGCCAAATTATTAGTGCATTTTTTTCACGCACGGAGAGCATCGATACGATAGATTCTACAGAGGAGGGAAACTCCGCGTAGAGCTTTAGTATTTTTTCAACAGGGAATGTCTCTTTGAAAAAATCAGGGAGTTTTAAGTCCGACCATCCTTGCTTTGGACTTGGAATTGTTCTTGTTAAAGAACGAAAGCCACTTACTTCAGCGGCAGAGAGTCCCAGATCGCTAAGACCTTCTTTTATTGGACGGAATGTATCTTCGGCCTGTGTTTTAATGTACTCCTGAATCGCTTCTTTTTCGATCGCGGTTTTTTGGAGTTCAAAAGTCTTTTGGGTAATTGCTCTTTCGTCTTCCGTTCCTTTTTTCTTTCCTGCAGCGTAACTTTCTTTTTTTGCACTTTGCATTTCTTCGTCAGAATATCCACCGCAAGCGGAGAACAATCCCAGAGAGATAATCAATAAATAAAAAATTTTCGTTTTCATAACTTAATAAATATTAGTGAGTATTCAATTTAACTTCTCTCCTGTCCGTAGTACGAGCAGAACAGAAGCTAAATTGACTCACTTTTTTTGGGTAATTTTTCAAAGATCTTTTTCCCGCCGCCGTAACTTTTTTTGGAAAGTTCGAGAACGAGAACGTTTTAAATTCTAAATCTTTTTTTTATTTGTCAAGTTGCTGGTTTGAATTTCCACGAATTTTGGCGAAATGTGCCGCGTTCAAAGTTCGGGTTGGGATGACGAAAATCCCGCACGGGGAGTTGATTTTCCGTGATTTTTTTGGTACAATTTTACGAATGGCAAATTCTTCTTCGGGTTCAATTTTGAAAATCAATCGTGATTTTCAAGAACGCGCCACGCGGGAACGCGCGGCCAAACTTGGATTTGAGTACGTCGATGTTGCGGAATTTCCGATCAATTTGGATATTTTGAAAATTATTTCTGCAGAAGAATCAGAAAAAGCAGAACTGTTTCCGTTCGAAAAAATTGGAAAAAAATTGCGCGTGGCGATCGTCGAACCCTCGGCCGCCGAAACGAAAAAATTATTTGCCGAACTCCAGAAAAAATACGAACTCGAAGTGTACATTTGTTCGCGCGACGGATTTGATCGTGCGCTGAAAAATTACGACGTACAGATTTTGAAAAAACATTCTGTCGCGGTTCGCGACCAAGTTGAAGAACACGAAACAAAACTGGAATCCACGCTGCAAAATTTTGCGGAACTCGAGAAAAAAATTTCAAATCTCCCGGCAAAAAGTGCGCTCGCGGAAATCGAAGTGGAATCGGTCGCGATCGGCGCGAGCGACATTCATTTTCAACCAGTCGTCGACGGCGTGGTGCTCCGGCTGCGGGTTGACGGAGTTTTGCACGACGCGCTCCGACTTTCTCCCGAAATCGCGGAATCGCTGATCTCGCGCATCAAATTCGAATCTGGGATGAAATCCAATATTTCCGACGCGCCGCAGGACGGGCACGCCGCGATCCGCGTCAACGGCCGACTCGTCGATCTGCGTGTTTCGACGCTGCCGACGCCGACGCTCGAATCGGTCGTGATGCGAGTTCTCGATTCGAATCGTGGAATTCGGACTTTTTCCGAACTGGGATTTGCGCCGCACGCGGAAGAAAAAATTTTGAAATCGTTGCACCAAAAAAATGGAATCGTGCTGGTCACTGGGCCGACTGGATCGGGAAAAACCACGACGTTGTACTCGATGCTCGCCGAACTCAATTTACCGGAACAAAAACTCGTCACGCTCGAAGATCCGATCGAGTACCACCTGCCGGGCGTTTCGCAGTCGCAGGTCAACGAAGACCGCGCGTACAATTTCGAAACAGGATTCAAATCGTTGCTGCGTCACGATCCGGACGTAATTTTAGTCGGAGAAGTGCGGACGATCGGCACGGCGCGACTTGCTTTCGAAGCGGCGCTGACCGGACACACGGTGCTGTCGTCGCTGCACACAAATTCTGCAATCGGAGCGGTTTCCCGCCTGCGAAATATGGGAATGGAAAATTACAACATCGCGCCGACGGTCAACGCTGTTTTTGCGCAAAAACTCGTGCGCCGAGTTTGTCCGCACTGCGCGGGCGAGCAGCCGATTTCTGTGCTCCAAAAAGCTGCGGCAGCCGAACTTCAAAACCTGCAACGCATTTTTCCCGACCTCAAATTTCCTGAAAAAATTCCTGTCGCGGTCGGCTGCGAAAAATGTTCGAACACGGGATTTCACGATCAGATCGCGATCTGCGAAGCATTTTTTGTCACCGACGAAATTCGCGAAATGATTTTGCACGGCGATTCCGAAATTAAAATTTTACAATTTTTACGCGAAAATTCAGATTTTCTCACGTTGCGCGAGGATGGAATTCTCAAAGTTTTGTCCGGGATCACCACGTTCGACGAGGTGCAGCGCGTCGCGGGAGAAAAAAGTTAAAAGTTGAAAGTTGAGAGTTTAGAGTTGGGAAAAGTTCAGAGTTAAAAGTTTAGAGTTAAAAAAGGAGGGAACTCAGACCTGCGTTTTTTTTAAAAATGATAAAAATTCTCATTCCCGTGAAAACGGGAATCTATTTTCTTGGATTCCCAATCGAGTTGGGAATGAGAAGCTGGAGTGAAAAGTTGAGAGTTTCGAGTTTTAAAAAAGCAGGGAACGCAGATCTGCGTTCCGGAGAATCGGAAAGTTTTTTTTCAGTTGAAAGTTTTCGAATTCCCCGCGAGAATGTCTCGCGATGGGAGAATTTTTAGTGGCGGGAATTTTTTGGCAGCAGATTTTGAGTGGAAATGCGGACGTGGATCATCGTCAAATTTCTCGTCAAACGCCGGTGATCGAACAGGCCGCGGATTTTCAAAAAGAAAAAAATCGGAATTTTTATCTCGAGCGAGCGGCGGCGACGCGTGAGCGAATCGCAGAACGAAAACGTGCGCTGGAAAATTCGAGTTTTACGCGGGAGTTGCAAACGAGTGTTTTTCCTGTGACGGAAAGTTCCAAAACAACGGTTGTGGTGGCGCCGCATCCAGACGATGAAATTTTGTGCTGCAGTCGAACACTTTCTGAAAAAATTGAAAACGGCGAATCGGTGAAAATTGTGTACGTCACCGACGGCGACGCGCTCGCCGACGAAGATTTTTCTGCTGCAAAATCGTACGGAGTTCTTCGCCGAAATGAGTCGCTGCGGGCGGTGCGATCGCTCGGATTGTCGGATCGAGACGTTGCGTTTCTCGGATTTCCTGACGGAAATTTGGCCGACATCGACACGCGTGGAAATGCGCAAAGTTCGTACACCGGACAGCGTTCGAGCGGGCGAAATTCGTATTTTCCAAATTCTGCGTACACGCGGATTCGGCTCAAAGAAAATTTGCGCAAAATTTTGAAAAATTGGGATCCCGACACAATTTTCATTCCGTCGCGAGCGGACGATCACCCGGATCATCGTGTTGCGGGAAAAATCACACGAGAAGTTTTGGAGGAAGAAAAAAAATTGTCGCCGGAAATTTTAAATTACACGGTGCACCGAAAAGAATGTTTGGGGGAGCGGTGCGAGGCGGATCAGGCGCTTGATTTTGAAAAATTAAAATTGATCCGGATGTTTCAATCGCAGCGGCACGATGCGGCGCACGAAGTTTTTCTCGATCAGTTTGCGGCGCAGGCGGAAGTTTTTGAATCTGAAAATAAAAAAACGGCGCAGCTCGACGAAAAATTGCAAACAGAGTGAAAATGATTTTTTTGATCAGCGATTTATTTTTTCGCTTTTAATTTTGACGTGATCCGGTGCCAGATCGGAAAAATTTTGCACCCGAGACAAAATTCAAAAATCGCCTCGGCTCCGGCGGCAATTGTCAGGATTGTGGCAAAAATAAAATAGGCGGTGTTCCAGTTTGCGACTGCGCAAATAAAAATTACGAGCGAAACCCAAAATCCAATTTTTGCGGCAAAAAGTTTTGGACCGGCGTTCACTTTTCGACAATTTTTGAGAACCGCGGCAATTTTTTTCGCGCCCACGCTGCGGGGCGATTTCATTTCCAAAAATCCGAGCAGAAAAAAATCTCCGGCCAGCAGCAGCGGCAAAAACCAGTTTGGCCAAAAAAGAGAAATCACGGCGATCAAAACCGCAGCAGCCGCGTTGATCCGCGCGACGCACGTGTCGGTTATTTTCAACGAAATTGGACAGCCGACATTTCCCATTTTTAAAATTTACGAAATAATTTGCTGTAATTTTTCTTCGTCAATTTTGGGGCCGATTCCCGCGAACCGAAAATTTTCTGGCACGAGCAGTTTCTGCGCAAGATTTTCAACCGCAGATTTTTCGACCGTGGAGATTTGATTTTTCCAGTCTTCGAAACTTTCCAAATCGCGGTACAAAAGTTGATTTTTCCCAAAATAATGCGCGACTGCCTCGGTGTCTTCGGTCAGCAGATCGGTTTTTCCCAGCACGTAATTTTTCGCTTTTTCGAGTTCGGCGTCGCTGAATCCGTTTTCCCGCAAATCATCGTACTCCGCGCGGATCGCGGTGGCGGATTTTAAAACATCGTCGAGTTTTACGCCGGCGCTCGTGGTCAAAAGTCCTGCGTCGGTGTACTCGTCGATCGAGCTGCGGATCGAGTAGCACAACCCTTTTTGTTCGCGCACGTGCTGAAACATTCGGCTCGACATATTTCCACCCAAAATCGTCGACAAAATTTTCAGCGCTGGAAAATTTTCATCGCGTTCCGACAGCGCGCGCACGCCGAATGAAATGTGGTACTGCTCGGTTTTTTTCTCTCGAATTTTAAATTTTCGCGTGCCGAGCATTGGATCAAATTTTACGGGTTCGTGCGATTTTTTCCACGCGGGCATTTCGAAAAACTTCTCGACCAAATCGATCGATTTTTCATCGACCGCGCCGGCGAGCGTGATTACGAGATTGTCTGGCGAGTACAGATTTTTCTGATATTTTTGAAATTGTTGCTGTGTGACATTTTTAATCAGTTCGCGGGTTCCGATCTGGTCGCGTCCGAGCGGTTGATCGCCAAAAACAAGCCGTTCAAAATCCCAACTGATTTGGTACGTTGGCATGTCGAGGTACATCGCCATTTCTTCCAAAATCACGCCGCGTTCGTGGTCAATTTCTTGCGGTGCAAATTTCGAGTTCAGTAGCATGTCCGACAGCACGTCGAGCGATTTTTCCAAATTTTGCGCGCCCGATTTGACGTAATATCCGGCGTACTCTTTTCCCGTGAACGCGTTGAATTCGCCACCGAACGAATCCACTGCTTCAGCGACGGCCTTCGGCGTGGAATATTTTTTTGCTCCCTTGAAAAACATGTGTTCCAAAAAGTGTGAAATTCCAGCAACTTCAATCGTTTCGTATCGCGATCCCGCTCCGGCGAGAATCAAAGTTGTGACGACCGCAGTGCCGGGCATTTCGACGGCTTGAATCCGAAGTCCGTTTGAGAGCGTGCGCGTGTGGATCTGCATTTTTTCCATTTTAGTTTCAAAAAATTCTCTCGGAGTGTAGTGGTTTTTTTAAAATTTGCGAACGGCGAGACTTGACAATTTTTCTAAAAAGTTGTACAAGTCTTCCGCGGATGAAAAAATGGATTTTCGGAATTGGCTTGTTGATTACCTGCCCCGTGTTGGCGAGCGGCTTGCCGCACGCCAACTTCTCGGTTTCGCCCCACCTCGGTGGGGCGGGATCGACTTTTACGATTGACGCGACGGATTCGCGCAATTCCGCTGGAAATTCTGGCGGAATCGAAATGCGCTGTCAGGTTTCTCCGACGAGTGGATGGACGCAGTTTTCTTCGCGATTGACACTCGATTTCTCACCGAAAAACATCGGATCGTACACGACAAAATGTCAGATCCGCGATCGCGAAACGCAGCTGATTTCCACGACGTACCGCACGTACAAAGTCATCGATGTTTTTCCGCGGAGCGCACAGATTTCCGTTGAAAAAACGCAGGCGTACGTCGGGCAGCCGATTGATTTCACTCTCGTGATTTCTGCGAGTGCCAGTGAAAATATCAACGAAGTTTTGGCACGCTGGGATTTTGACAACGATGGAAATTGGGACACCGGCTGGTCGCGCCAAAAATTTGTTTCGCACGTTTTTGACACGGCGACGACGACTTCTCCGCGCGCTGAAATTAAATTTTTTGACGGAGAAATTTTAGAAATCGAGGGAATTGTTCCCAAAAAACGAACGTTGCTCGGTTTGATTCTCCCGCGGTCGCGTTGGTCAAAATTGAAAATCGTGTCCACGCCAGTCGTGCCGCCGATCGTGGACGTTCGTCCTGGAATTTCTGGATTCACCGAATCGACAATTTTCACGTTCGACGCGAGTCGTTCGCGTGTGCCGGCGCTCGGCTGGCTGGAGTGGAGTTTCGACGGACAGCAGTGGAATCGGTCTCCGCGCTCAAAAATTGTGACGAATAAATTTGATTCGCCTGGAATTCACAAAATCCGCGTTCGCGCGTGTTTTGGGTACGCCAACCCGTTCTGCGAACAAACAGAACTTTCTGTTGATTTGGAGCCGGATCCGGTGGATTTTTCTGCCGAAATTTTTGTTCAAAATTTAACCAACATGTCTCATTTTGGAAATACGAATTCGTCGATTGTTTCCGCCGAAGTGGGCGACGATCTGCGATTTTCCGCGACGCTGCGCAGTACGCCGGTTCGTTCCCAAAAATATCAGTACCGCTGGGCGGTTTTGCAACTCTGGAACGAAGAATCAGACGTTCAGTTTCAAAAAACCGAACGTCAATTTACACGGTGGAAAACCGCATTTTCTTCTCAAAATCACACACACACGATTTTTGATCGCACGGGAGATTTTCTCGTCACGCTCGAAATTCGAAACGAAGATTCCACGGTCGTGACGCAAACGCGCCGGATTCGGGTGCAACAAAATACGATTCCCGTGGGTACGATTTCGCACTCGCCAGCGCAAATTTACGTCGGCGATCGCGTGCGATTTTTTCCGAAAAATTTATTTGAAAATTCTGAAAATTCTTGGAATTCGACGACGAGTCGGACGCTCGAAGTGCGATTTGATCTGGACGGTGACGGAAAATGGGAAAGTGATTTTCGTTCGTCCAATTCTTCCGAGTGGATTTTTTCTAATCCCGGAGAAGTGACCGTGCGGATGCAGATTCGAGATGCGGGAAAAAATGTTCGAACCGTGCAAAAAACAGTTGAAGTTTTTTCAATTCCCGCGCCGCAGGCAACGGTTTCCATTTCCAAAAAATATCCGCGCGTGGGCGAATCGGTCATTTTTGATGCGCGAGCGAGTGTTGGAAAAAATCTTAAATTTTACTGGTCCGCTCCGAACAAAACTTCAAAAACACTGCAAACGGTTTCCCCGACAAACACAAATCTTTATTGGCAGCAGCGATCAAACTCGCGATCGGGTGCGCCAGCGGCGATTCGGGGCGCAAGAATTTCTCGAACATTTTCGGCCGCCGGAGAACACAAAATGTCCCTCTGGGTTGAAGATTTGCGCGGCGAAGTCAGTCAAATATTTTTCTCGGTGTTTGTGTACTGAGTTTTTTCTTTTTGAAAATTGTGGGCGCTTTTTTGCAAAAAGTGTCGAATTTTTTAGTTTTCCACAAAAAAAGAAAGAAAATTATTTGTTCATTTTTATCCGCAGGACAACGCCTTTTTTTTGTGTCAATGGTTGCGTCAGGAGTAAAAAATGTGCACATTTTTCAGTTTGTCAAAATGTGAGTTTCCGTTCTCTGGGAGCGAGTTTCGGTGGGTCGGGTTACTCAAGTATTTTTCTTTCTTTTTGTCCACTGGAAATCCTTGCGTCCCCCTAAAAATCCCGTCAAAATTTTCTGTGATGGATTTTCGAAATGTTACGAAATTGGTGGACGAAATTCTGGAGCACATTCCGTGCCCGCGTTGCCGTCAAAAATTGACTGGTGCGGAGCTGGATGTGATGTCGGCAGACGAAGAAAGTTTGGCGTTTCAGTTTTTTTGTCCGCACTGCGATGCGCGGGTGACGATGGAGGGGCTTTTGAAAAAAGATCTCGACACGCGACCAGAGCGCGTGCAGCTGCCGATTGTGCCGATTCGCGTTTTGTCGCCAGAATCCGTTCGTGGGATTTCCGAGCAGTTGAATAATTTTCACGGTTCTGACATTCGAGAGTTGCTCAGCGATGGGGGAAATTGAGGGGGAGTTTAGAGTTAAAAGTTAAGAGTTCAGAGTTCAGAGTTTTAAAAAAGTTAAAAGTTAAGAGTTCAGAGTTTTTTAAAAAGTAGGGAATGCAGAGCTGCGTTCCGAAAAGTTGCGAGTTTTTTAAAAACAAAAAAAAGCAACCCCCTTGCCCCCTTGTCAGGGGGAATGCAGAGAAAGTTTTAAAAATTCAAAAAAGTTGAGAGTTTTGAGTTGAGAGTTTCGAGTTTAAAAATTGTCAAAATTCTCATTTCGTGGCAAGCTGCGGTTGATTTTTTGGAAAATGAAAAAATTTTTTTTGTGTGCGGTGGCGCTTGGCGGGTTGTGGGTTTTTTCTGGTACGGAATCTGGAAAAATTGTTTTGGACGGCCGACTTTTTCAGGCGCGCATTTTTTTTGAAGATTTTGTGGGAAGTCAGACGGACGCAGAACGTGCGGAACTTTTGGGGGGGCAGCACGAGGATTTGCAACAGGTGTACGAGTCACTTGTTGAAAATTTGAAAAATTTACCGGAAAAACTTCAGGCGCTTGATCTTTCACCGGAAGAATTTGAGCGACAGTTGGTCGAAAAAAAAATTGAACTCGAGACACAAAAAACAAAAATGGAAGAAAAACTGGTTGATTTGGAGCAGCGATACAAGCAGGCGAAATCAGCGGCAGAACAGCTGCAGGACGCGATTCGAAAAATTCGCGAAGGTGCCGAGCAGAGTCGCGACTCGTTTCAAGAATTTCAGGATGCGGTGAAATAGAAAAAGTTTCGCGTTGAAAAAAACAACCCCCTCGCCCCCTTGTCAGGGGGAATGCAGGGAAAGTTTTAAAAAGTTTAGAGTTTGAGAGTTCAGAGTTCAGAGTTCAGAGTTAAAAAAGTAGAGAATGCAGATCTGCGTTCTTTTTAAAAATAGTAAAAATTCTCATTCCCGTGAAAACGGGGATCTATTTTTTCTGGATTCCCAATCGAGTTGGGAATGAAAAAAAACAACCCCCTCGCCCCCTTGTCAGGGGGAATTGAGAGAAAGTTTCAAAAAGTTGAGAGTTCAGAGTTCAGAGTTCAGAGTTAAAAAAGTAGAGAATGCAGATCTGCGTTCTTTTTAAAAATAGTAAAAATTCTCATTCCTGTGAAAACGGGGATCTATTTTTCTGGATTCCCAATCGAGTTGGGAATGAAAAAAAACAACCCCCTCGCCCCCTTGTCAGGGGGAATTGAGAGAAAGTTTCAAAAAGTTGAGAGTTCAGAGTTTAGAGTTCAGAGTTAAAAAAGTAGAGAATGCAGATCTGCGTTCTTTTTAAAAATGGTAAAAATTCTCATTCCCGTGAAAACGGGGATCTATTTTTCTGGATTCCCAATCAAGTTGGGAATGAGGAGCGGGAGGAGTTGGGAATGAGGGGGGCGGTGCGTTTCTTTTGGAAGAAAATGGATTTTCAATCGAGTTGGAAATGAAGAAGTGGGGATGATTTTTTATTGAGAAAAAAAATCAAAAAAAGATGTAACAAATTCTTAAAAAATTCGTTTCAATAAGCGGCTCGGGGCGATTGACAGTTTGTGTTGATTCGGTACGATGCCAGTGATCCAAAGTGCGTCATTACAATGTCACACTTGCGCTCTGCTCGCGGGATTATGCGACAGAGCAAGGATTAGGGCTCTTTGACAGATCGTCAAACTTTTTCTCAACTGGTCTGAAATGACCACATTTTAATGGTGCCAAAATGGCACTTTTGTCATTTTTTTTGTGGATTGTCCACCGAAAAATGAAATTTTATCGTTTGCTCGGGCTCGATAAAATTCAGTTTTTTTTGTCCGGGCCACCAAAAAATGAGATTTTTCAACTTTTTCATAAAGTTCAGAAGTTTTTTCTGAACACCCACTTTTTATTTTTAGTTTTTAAACCCTTAGAAGATGAATATCTTTAAGAAAGGGATCGCCTCATTGGCATTGGCTGGGATGGCGTTTATGATCGCACCTGCGACCACATTCGCGTATCTTGGTTTCACTGATGAGTCAGAAATCCCATCATGGGCCGAGGAAGCTATCGGCGAACTTATGGACCAAGGAGTTCTTTCAGGAAACGATGACGGGTCATTTGCCCCAAGTCGTCAGCTGAACCGAGCCGAGGTTGCCAAAGTTATTGTTTTAGCTTCAGGTGTTGAACTCGATACATACGGAGGACCTCACTTCCCAGACGTAGCAACTTCTGCATGGTTTTACGATTACATCGAAACTATGTACAACTACGGATGGATTGACGGTTACCCAGACGGAGCGTTCCGTCCTGGAAACGGAATCAACCGAGTTGAATTGGCAAAAATGGTTATCAACGCGTTCGAGATTGATCTCGACACGACTGGTGGCCCTCACTTCAAAGACGTAGCAGCAAGCGATTGGTTTTATACCTACGCTGAAACTGCGTACAACAACGGACTGATGTCAGGATACAGCGACGGAACTTTTGGTCCCGCAAATCCTGTGACTCGTGCAGAAACGGCACGTGTTGTTTACGATTCTCAGTTGGTTGTAGCAGCTCCTACCGGCCCAGCCGAAGGAACGCTTGAGGTGGTAATCTCCAACGATACTCCTCGCGGAACAAATGTTCCATTTAACGCAACGAGTGTTCCCTACACAACTTTCGAATTTACAGCATCTGATGATTCAGATGTTGAAGTTGCAAACTTGACCGTGACTCGTCTCGGTTTGGGAGACAACGACGATTTCGACAGCGTGTGGATGGAAATTGACGGATTCAAAGTCGGAAACGACGCATCCATCAACAACGACGATGTTGTTCAATTGCGTTTCAACCCACCAATCGTGGTGCCAGCAGGTCAGACTTTGATGGCTGATATCGTGGCTTCTTCGAAATACGGAACGAATGATCACAATATCGGACACCACAACCGATTGGCAGTCGTCAGCGCTGATGATCTCAGCAGCACGGCAGCCAACGTAGTCGGAGACTTTCCACTCGAAGGAGAAGAAATGGAAGTTGCAGATTACGAAGTGTCAGAAGTTACTTTCTCAGCACTTGGATCAAACACCAACATCGACGTTGGAGACAACTTTATCGAGATTGGTAAATTCCGAATGCAAAATAGCTCAAACACCAACAAAGATGTTGAATTGCGAGCTGTTACCTTCAAAAACGACGGAACGGCAGAAATCGAGAATATTCTCGAAAATGTTGCTTTGTACGTGAGCGGAGAGCAGGTCAGTGCCGAAACAATCATGGACGGTGATTACATCACGTTCCGATTGGACAACGGTGTGACTGGTGGATACGTCATCGAAGACGGTGACTCACGAATCTTCTCAATGCGAGCAGATATCGTCAGCGCCGAGGACGGAGACAACATCAACTTCAAAGTGGACAACTACGAAGATATCGTGGCGATCGAGATCGGCACCAGCTTCGGAGTCAAAGCAATCGGAAATGGAGATGGATATTCTTTTGCTTCAGCGACAGGGGCTACATCTACGGGTGTGAGCTGTACAGCAGAAGCAGCAGAAGACAATTGTGCTCGTTTGATGGCTTACACCATCGACAGCGGAGACTTGAACGTGTCTCGAGATCCAGCATCTCTCGGAAATCAGGAGTACGCTCCCGGATCCAACGATGTTGTTTTTATGACAGCACGTATCGTCGTTGACCAGCCACTTTTGTTGGACGGTGTGACGGTTGAGTTGGCAGATTCTTCGGGAATCGTAGACACAACAGTGTCTGGTGCAACAGTGACGGCTTTTACTAATTTGAATACTTATTTTGACAACTTCCGATTGTTTTTGAACGATCAGCTCGTTGACAGTGAAAATAATTTCACGAGTGCAAGCACCACTCCAAGTATAACAGACGCAGTATTGGCTTTTGATACTACGTTTGAAATCGCGGGAGCATCAATCATGAAATTGGTTGGTAATATTACTTCAGACGCAGTGACGGGAACAAGCATCAAAGTGAGTTTGAACTCGACGGATTTCGAATCTCCAGAGTACATCTCGACCGGAGATCAGGTTCCGACAGATCAAATGTTGGGATCGGCAGTTGCTTCTTTTGTGGAAGTGCAGGTTTCAAGCATCTCAATCACAAAAAGTGACGGACTTTCCGGTGGAAAAATCGTCGCGGGAGTGGATGATGTGACTTTTATGGAGTTTGTCTTGGACAACAATGATTCAGGAGACGTCAATGTGACTTCTGCATCGATCCAAGGAGTTGGAACAGGAAGTGCGGACACCTACACGGAGTACACCGCGGCAATCTTTGTCGATGGAACTCAGCAGGGATCAAGCAAAAACCTGACTTCAGCTGGAGCAGCAACATTCAATGATTTGTCTGTTGTGATTCCATCCGCAGGACAAAAAGAATTTACAGTTGTCTTCAACACGATCGAAGCTTCGGCAGGGGTTGTGTCGGAAACTCTTGCAACGGTCGTTGCAAATAGCGCAACAGCAACAGTTGCTGATGCTACTTTGTACGAAGCAGACGAGGATGTTTATTTGACGATCAAAAACGCAGCAAGCGCTGCGGCAACAACCTACACTGTTTTGGAATCAACAACTACAACAGAGAACTTGACTACAGCGACTGGGACGACTCTTACCTTCGATTCCGCAATTGGAACCGCAGGAACAGCGGGTGCGACAACATTGACGATCTCTACAGCAGGTGCAGTAGGAGATAAAATTACGCTTACTGACGACGCAGGAAGCACAATCTGTGTTTTGACTTATGTTGCAGATGGTGTTATCACCGACCCAACGTGTGATGACGGAGTTGCAAGCTTGCAGCTTGGAGCTACTCCAACTGCGGCAGAACAAGGAACTTACCTTCGAGCAGCATTGGCTGGACTTGGATATACGGTTACAGGTGCAGGAGCAGCAGCAATTCTCACCGAAACAGCTTCACCATTTATCACAGGAAATGTGAACTCAGCAGAGGTTGGTACCGTGGTTGTTGGAGATGCAAATGGTACGGTTGGAGTTGAAACCGACGGAGTTACCGCATTGAATCTCAAACACACAATGCAAATCGAAGTGACTGCGGTGGACGCAGACAATGTTGAGAATGGACAAACCGTCTACGTGTACAATGGTTCAGCGTTGGTTAGTGCAACGGCCTTGGGAGGAAATGAATTTGAATTGGTGAATTCAGGAAGTTTGAGCGTTGATCTTGGAACGACCATTTACGGAGATGTCTTGGTAGCAGGTACTCAAGACGTAGAAGTGATGCGTGTTCGATTTAACGCGGCTGATGATGAAGTTCAGATCAGAGATTTGTACTTTACGAATTCAGTTGGAGGAACTGATATTGGTGATCGCGTAGATTTCAAGCTTTATAATGCTGCTGGACAACTTGTTCAGACAAAACAGATGACAGGCGGAGATCTTCACTTCCAACTCGGAAATGCGGATCGCATCAGCGTTCCAAAAGACGAGTCGACATACGTGTCAATCAAAGTGAGTGTTCGCGATATCACTCAGGCTGATCAGACAGGAAAACGACTTACTCTTGCGTTAGATACATCTGAGCAAGAAAATGGAGTGGAAGCAGTTACGGCTGCTACTGGATCTGATTTGGCAACAGCGAATGTCACTGCAAATTCTGTCACCGGACAAGAGTTTGTCGCATACCGAACAGAAATGTCGGTTGGACACGCAGCAACACAGAATTTTAGTGGAACACCGCTTGCGGCTTCACAAGAAATTTACCGATTTGTCGTGACTGCGGATAGCGCACGTCAAATTGAATTGGGTAAATTGAAATTCACAGTGAATCTTGCTGGAATGAAAGCTTCAGCAGATGCTGTATTCGAAGTAAAACAAGTGAAAACGGACGGAAATATCGACAATACTGCGGTTGTAACATCTGCGATTGCAGATACGTACACAGCAGCTGATGATATTACTGGAACGGTTACGGTCACATTCGCCAATCAGAAATTGTCTGCTGGTGATTCTCGAACGTACGCACTTCTTATGAATAATACGGAGAATACAACAGCAGGAACGCCTGCGGCTGATGATGATACAGTGTCTGTTACTATTTCAACCGATAATTCTCATGCCGGTGCAACAACACGTGCTGCAGCAGCAGGAACTGTTGTGTGGTCAGATGAGTCTTCAACTTCTCACTCAGATACATCTGCTGATTGGTTGAACGGATACTTGCTCAATATTGACACGACTGCAAAAGTAAACAGTGACTAATTTTGAGATTTAAAAATTCTCAAAAAGAAAAGTAAATTGTTATGAAACAGGAAATCCCCCCGCGAAAGCGGGGGGCGAGCAAAAAAGGCCGGTCTCGAAGAGACCGGTCTTTTTTTTGTGCGGTGGTTTTTTTTAAAACCGAACCCGGGTTCTAGATCCCGGGTTCAAAAAACAACGAAAAATGTCAAGGGAGGTGAGATGAACAAATGATTTGTGGAAAAACCGAACCCGGGATGAGGAAGGAAACCGAACCCGGGATCTAGATCCCGGGTTCAAAAAACAACGAAAAATGTCAAGGGATGTGAGTGGGCGAACAAATGATTCGTGGAAAACTAGAACCCGGGATCTAGATCCCGGGTTCTAAAAAGTTGACGACAATTTTTCACTAACATACAATAATTAGGATGCCACGTAGAATATTGGAAACGGAACGGTTTTATCATATCTACAACCGTGGATACAATAAGCAGCAACTCTTTTTTGAGGATCGAGATTTTCAGCGATTTGGGGAAAATATTATTCGATATCTTGATTTGTATCCGTCGGTTCGAGTTTTGGCGTGGTGTTTATTACCAAACCATTTCCATTTTTTAATATTTGAAAAACCAACTCCCAATTCAAAAATATCAGAATTTATGAATCGCGTTCAACAGTCGTACGCTGCATTTTTCAACGCAAAATACGGTGATTCTGTAAAAAAAGGAATGAAACAGCCAGTTTTTGAGGGGCGATTTCAAGCAAAATTGGTCGACGATGACGAATATCTCGCGCAGCTCACGCAGTACATTTTGCAGAATGCGGTGCATCATAAAATCGTTTCAAATCCGCAAGATTGGGAGTGGGTGAGCGAAAAAGCGGATTCGGCTCAGGCGCTGGAAGATTTTGAATCGGTGTTTGATTGATCGAACCCGGGTTCTTTGGTTTTCCCGCCGCGCGCAAAAACCACCGCGTGAACTGCTTTTGCACCAGATTTTTTCAGTACTGCGGCAGCCGCATCCAGTGTTGATCCGCTGGCGACGACATCGTCGACCAGTACGATTTTTTTCCCTGCCAGATTTTCTCCGCACCAGAAAAACGCATCGTCAAGATTTTTTTTGCGAGCAGATTTTCCCAGTCGTGCTTGCTGGTGCGTGCGACGAACGCGTTTTAAATCAAATTTTAATTCGAACCCGGGATCTAGATCCCGGGTTCGGTTTTCCAAAATCGCTCGTGCGAGCACGTCGGCTTGATTAAATCCGCGCCAAAGTTTCCGTGTCCAGTGCAGGGGAATCGGCACGAGAATCGCATTTTCTAAAAAATTATCGGGAACGCGCTCGACAATTGTTTCTGCAAAAATTTTTGCCAACGCTGAAAATCCGCGAAATTTAAAAAATTCTACCGACTTTTTCACCACCGGATCGTAGTACTCGGTGGCTGCAAAAATTTCATCGAGATGTTGAAATTGCGCTTCGTTCTGGGGCGCCGGTGGAAACTGGCGATGTGTTTCACACAAAAAATCGCCCGCGCGGCCGCACGTCAGACATTTCGCCGGGAAAAATGCGTCGAGGAGCCAGGATTGCAAACAAAATCTTGTGTCGCAAAAATTTTTCTCCGGATCCTTTTCCGGGAATGATTTTTTTTGAAAACACATTTGAAAAAATTTACTGCCGCGGCAGTGTAAAATGTTGTGTGTTGTTGTCTGCCGCAGGATTTATCATCAGCGTGATCGATTCGCGGATTTTGGCGTAGTTGAGGTAACTGATGAAATCCAGTCCAAAAATACGTCCGACAATCGTCACAAACGTGAAACTCAAAATTGTGACGACCAGTCCCACAATCGCGTATCGGATCGTGTTGACGGCGGTTTTTATTTTTTCTTCGTTTCCACCGGAGAGAATAAAATTCATTCCACCGATGAAGATGAAAACAGCCGCGAGTCCGGCTGCGATGATAAATGCGATCGGAACAAACATTTGTACCAAATCCATCAGCGTGTAATTTCCCAGATGCGCAACTGTGTCGGCGGTCGCGTTGAACGGAACACCGCCAGCGGTGGTCGGGACACCGCCAAAAGCCGGAGTCGTCATTGCATCCGGAGGAGTGGTGTCGAGGTACTGAACTGCCGGAACCACACGATCGTCGCCCATTTTAAAAACAATCTTAAAAAGTCACGAAGATTCTAGCACAATCGAAAATTATTTTTCAACTGGGTCTTGAATTTTTAAATAAAACCGTTTATTTTCTCGCGCAGACATCACGTTGAGAAGCGTGCGAAGCGCGGAAATAGTTTGTCCGTCTTTTCCGATCAATCGTCCCATGTCTGCGTCGTTGACGTGCACTGTCAAAAGCGTGCCGCGATCATCGTGTGTCACGACGACGTCGACTTCATCAGAAGAAGCACAAATTTGTCCAAGAACGTACCGAACAAAATCGAGAGCGGGAAATTTATCATCCATCCAGAAACTAAAAAATTATTCCGTTTTTTCTTCTGCAGGAGTTTCTTCGGCCGGAGCTGCCTCGGCAACTGGCGCAGTTTCAGGCGCAGGTGCGGGAGCTTTTTCTTTTTTTGGTTTTGTGGTTCGTTTTTCAATGAATTTTTCTGCTTCTTTGACGCCATTTTTCGTCAACATTCGCGCGGCAGTCTGAGAAAGCTGCGCACCGTTGGCAATATATTTTTTGATCGAGTCGGCATCAAACACAAATTCGCCTTTTCCTCCATCGGAAAGCGGGTTGAAATACCCGAGATCTTTGGTGATTTTTTTCTGAACTGCGCGTGCTTTTTCAGCAACAACGAGTTTAAAAAAGGCCTGTTTTTTACGTCCAATTCTGGAAAATCGAATCACGAGCATGTGGAAAAATCAAAAATTTGCCACGCGAGTTTATTAAAAAGTCTGTTTCTGTCAAACTTTTTCTAAAACTCAATTTTGAGCGGTTTCAAAAATGCTTGACTTGTTTTTTAAGTTTGTGCTAAAAGAAAAATAGTTCGGTTGTGAATGGATTGGCGCAGAACTTTCTGCGGGCGAACATTTCACCGAAAGTGATCTTTGACGCCAGTTCAAAAAATTAGAGAAAAACTCAAGTTAGATCGACAAAATAACTTTCGCGTGCGAGCGTTTTTTTGTCGATTTGATCGCAAAATATTTTTTCGGCGGGGAAATACCTCATACATCTATTGTGAAAATAAATTACCGTTACCCGTCGAAACTGCGTCAGTTTTTCTTTTCCAAAAATTTTATGACTGACGTGATTAGAGACAGTTCGACTTAGCTCAACTGTCTCTTTTTTTCTTGACTTTTTTTTTGATTTTCGTAAAAAGAGATTACTTCGTTCTGTGGGGTGCAGAAAAAATCTCCATCTCCGCTCGAAAGTTCTTTGATAGCTTTCTTTCTGATTGGTCGGTGTGATAACTCCCGCGTGCGAGAGTTTTTTCACCGGCTTGTTTCTTTTTTGAGATTTCTTCACAAGTTGGTGATTGTTTATTGTTTTATTTTATAAAGATGTCGAGCAAACATAAATTTTTAGGTTTGGTTGATAGATTATTCGAGTGGCAATTGCTCGGCATCTCCTGCTTTTGTTTTTATTTCAAAAATTAGAAATGAAAGCTTTTTAACTATTTGACCGGTTGATGCATGTTGCGTCTTCCGGTCTTTTTTTCTTTTCCGTTGAAATATTTTTCGGACGCGGTACACTCGGCACGTCTTTTTCGAAATTTATGAACGCATTTCGCATCGAAATCCAGAACCGTGTCGAGGATCCTCGTGGCGCGGCTTTTTCCCAAAAAATCCAAAATTCTGGACTGCCGATCACGCGCGTCGAAACCGCGGATATTTTCACGATCGCACGGAAATTTTCCGATTCCGAAAAAATTAAAATTGGGCAGGCGTTGACAAATCCCGTGTACGAAAATTTCAGTGTTGACGAACCTGATTTCACCCGTGAATTTGACTGGGCGATCGAAATCGGATTTCTCCCGGGCGTCACCGACAACGTCGGGCGCACCGTGGTGGAGACCATCGAAGATCTTCTCAAAGTGAAATTTGATCCGCACGCCGAGGGCGTTTTTTCCTCCGTGTTGTTGTGCGTTTCTGGCGCTGGTTTGGATTTGAAAGATGCCGAAAAAATTGGCTGGATGTTTGCCAATCCGATGATTCAGCGCGTGGCGGTAAAATCCGCGGACGATTTTTTCTCCGCCGGCGGGATGGAAACATTTGTTCCAAAAGTTTCGATTCAAAATGATCATTTGACTGCAGACGAAATAAATTTAGAAATTTCTGACGAGGAATTAATTGAGCTCGGAAAAAAAGGAATCAAAAATTCCGACGGAACGCACCGCGGGCCGCTCGCGCTTTCACTTTTGTACCTGCACACGATTCGCGATTATTTTCGTGCAGAAAAAAGAAATCCGACCGACGTTGAACTCGAATCGATCGCGCAAACTTGGTCGGAGCACTGCCGGCACACGATTTTCGCAAACCCGATCGACGAGCACGCGGAAGGAATTTTCAAAAAATTTATCCGTCGCGCGACCGAGGAAATTCGCCGGAAAAAAGGGAAAAAAGATTTCTGTGTTTCCGTTTTCAGCGACAACTCCGGTGGAATCGTTTTCGACGAAAACTGGGTCGTGTCCGACAAAATGGAAACGCACAACTCGCCGTCCGCGCTCGATCCGCTCGGCGGAGCGATGACCGGGATCGTCGGCGTCAACCGCGATTGTCTCGGGTATGGCCGCGGCGCGCGTCCGGTGATCAATCGGTACGGATTTTGTACCGGAGATCCACGAAAAAAAATCGAACTTTTTCGCGGAAAAAAGAAATCAAATCCTGCGCTGCAACCACGAGAAATTCTCGACGGCGTCGTCGCGGGAATCAACGAAGGTGGCAACCAGTCCGGGATTCCGTCGCCGCAGGGATTCACTTTTTTCGACGATCGGTACGCAGGAAAACCGCTCGTTTTTGCGGGCACGATCGGACTGATTCCGCGAAAACTTGACGGGCGCGATTCCAGTGAAAAATCAGCCGTCGCGGGCGACAAAATTATTGTCGCGGGCGGCCGCGTCGGGGTCGACGGAATTCACGGCGCAACTTTCAGTTCCGAAAGTTTGGACGAGGGAAGTCCCGCGACGGCGGTGCAGATCGGCGATCCGATCACGCAAAAAAAACTTTCGGACGCGGTGATCCGCGAACTGCGCGAGGGCGGATTCATAAATTCCGTGCACGACTGCGGCGCGGGCGGAATTTCCGGAACGATCGGCGAGCTCGGCGACGAGGCGGGCGGATTTGAAGTTTTTCTCGATCGCGTGCCGCTCAAATATCCAAATCTCGCGCCGTGGCAAATTTGGATTTCCGAATCGCAGGAGCGAATGACATTTTCTGTTCCTGCGGAAAAAGCCGACGAATTTGTTCAAATTTTAAAAAAACGCGGCGTCGAATCCACGATCGTCGGAGAATTTACCGATTCGGGGCGCGGCTGCATTTTTTTCAAAAACCAAAAAGTGTTCGATCTCGATCTCGGATTTCTCGCGTCGGGCTGGCCGCGGGAAAATTTGAAATCCGTGCCGCAAGTTTCCGTTTCCGAAAAAATAAAATTGCCAGAAATTTCAGATTTTTCATCCGAAATTTTGAAAATGATCGCGCGACCAAATGTTGCGTCGAACGAGTGGATTTCGCAGCAGTACGATCACGAAGTTTTGGGCGGCAGCGTCGTCAAACCGCTGCAGGGACCGGGTCGTGTCAACGGAACCGCGTCGGTGGTGCGGCCAGTTTTGGATTCAAAAAAAGCCGTCGTTTTATCGCAATCGCTCGGCGCGCGCGCAACCGAATCGGACGCTTTTTCTGCTGCGGCTGGTGCGATCGACGACTGTGTCGCGGCGGCGGTTGCGGTCGGCGCGGACGTGGATTCGCTCGCAATTATGGATAATTTTTGCTGGTGCAGCTCGGACGAACCCGAGCGGCTCGGGCAGTTGCTCGCCGCGGCGCACGCGTGTTTTGAAACCGCGACAATTTTCGGCACGCCGTTCATTTCCGGAAAAGATTCGATGTTCAACGATTTCAAAGGATTCGACGCGGACGACAATCCCGTCAAAATTTCCGTTCCGCCGACGCTGCTGATTTCCGCGCTCGGCGTGATTTCGGACGCAGCGCGCACGCAGACGCTCGATTTCAAATTCGCCGGCGACAAAATTTTTCTGATCGGCGACACGTTTTCCGAGTTTGGCGGGAGCGAATTTTCCGCTGCGCACAAACTTTCAAAATCCGTCGTTCCGAAAATTTCCGCTGAAAAATCACTCGCGCGGTTTCGAAAAATTTTCGCGGCGCACGGAGAAAATCTTTTCACGTCGATCGCGCACGTGGGAATCGGCGGGCTCGCGGCGGCGATTTCAAAATCTTGCATCGCGGGAGAAATTGGCGCGCACGTCGATTTTTCAAATCTCGCGGACGATCTGCGGATTGCGCTTTTTTCCGAATCCAAAACGCGATTTCTCGTTTCGATCGCGCCGGATCGCGAGACCGAATTTCAAAAAATGTTTTCTGACGCGAAACTTTTGGGCGAAGTTTCTGGCACGGATTTGGTGATTGCGGGCGTCGATCCGATTTCAATTTCAAAATTGACGGAGAATTATCGGGGGACTTTTTTAGAGTTTTAAAAAATGAAAATTCCAACACAGTCACAAATTGAGCCAAAGTTGCTTTTAGCGCTTCATTCTCTTGGAGGAAGATCTAAAACAAGCGAAGCGACCGAAAAAGTGGCATCTTTTTTTCCTGAAATAACAGATGCTGATTTTTTGGAAAAATATCCAACCACCGGATATCCAATTTTTAGAAACAGAGTGGCATTTTCTCGGGAAAAATTAAAACAAGCCGGATTATTACTTTCGGATTCTCCTCGTGGGGTTTGGGAGCTTTCTGAAAAAGGAAAAAAAGAAGTTGCGTTATTTTTAAATGATAAAAAGTCGGAATTAAATTTAGCCTCCGTTGTGGAAGAAGAAAATCTGAAGACAGAAGAGCCGGAAGCTTCTCCATCGGAAATTTTGCAGCAGCTTGATCCATTTCAATTTGAACGTTTGTGTGGTCAGCTTTTTGAAAAGTTAGATTTTGAAAATGTCGAAGTTACACAGCGTTCGGGGGACGGAGGCATTGATGGTCGAGGAGATTTGATTTTGGGGCTTGTTCGATTTCAGGTTGTATTTCAGGCAAAAAAATATGCAACTGGAAACACGGTGGGAGCACCAGATGTTCAGAAGTTGGCGGGGGCAAAACAGCAGTTTGGAGCAGAAAAGGCTGTTTTTATCACAACGTCAGCATTTTCTCGCCAGGCAAAAGAGGCTGCTCAAAATTTGAGAATAGAATTAATTAACGGAGATCGGCTCGTTGAATTGTTGCAAAAATTTAAAATTGGATTCGTTGAACGTACTGAGTACGACATTGATCCGGCCTTTTTCAAAAATTTATAATGAAAAAACCAACCGCAATCGTTCTCGGCGGGTACGGAATAAATTCCGAAACCGAAACCATTTTCGCGCTCAACGCGGCTGGCTGCGACGCGCGGTACGTGCACACGCGGGATTTGCTCGATGATCCGAAAATTTTGGACAAAACTCAAATTCTCGTTTTTCCGGGCGGGTTTTCGCACGGCGATCACACCGGATCAGGAAAAGCACTTTCGAATTTAATTCAAAATAATCTCGGCGACGAAGTTTTAAAATTTGTGCAGCGCGACACGTTGACGCTCGGGATCTGCAACGGATTCCAGGTTTTGGTGGCGCTCGGACTTGTACCGGCTTTGGAAAAAAAATACGGCGAACGCCAGGCGGGACTTCTCAAAAATAAAACGAACCGATTTGTCTGCCGGTACGTGCACTTGAAAATGGTTTCGCAAAAATGCGTTTGGACGCGCGGAATTGAAAAGTTGTATTTGCCGATGTCGCACGGCGAAGGAAATTTTTATCTGCCGGATACGCAGCTCGACGCGCTCGAAAAAAATGACCAGATTGTTTTTCAGTACATTGATGCGCACGGAGTTTTGGCCAACGGAAAATTTCCCGCCAACCCGAACGGTGCGGCGCGCGATATCGCGGGAATTTGCGATCCGAGCGGACGGATTCTTGGATTAATGCCGCATCCGGAGCGTGGACTTTTTTCGACGAATTTGCCAGAATTTGGAAAAATGAAAGAACTCGCGCGGCGCGAGAATTTTGAAGTTCCGGAGGAAACGACGAATCGAAAAGTTTTCGAAAACGCTGCGGCGTATTTTGCGTAAAAAACAAAATATTGAATTTTAGTAAAAAAAACTTGTTTTTTTTAACAAAATATGTACCATCGAACTCGAATAATCCCTTTTGAAATGAAAAAATTTCTCGTTCTCGGTTTGTTGCTCGGGTTGGTTTTGACTGGCTGTGAGACACAAGATTTGCAAGCGTCGGTCATCGACAATGATTCTGCATTTTCAGATTTGTCAGAAACGGAACTAAAAACAGTGGCTGAAGAATTTATAAATATCGCGTTGATGCCAGCGGGGCAGGCCGCGACGGTCAAAGAAATGAGCGAAGTTTCAGAAAAATTATACAAACTTGTCGTGGATGCGGGCGGGCGAGAAATCGTTTCCTACATTTCGAACGATGGAAAAGAATTTTATCCACAAGTGATGGATGTCGATCAGGTGACAAAAGACAGAGAAGCTGCTGCGACGGCAGCGGCTGTTGCGGTAGTTGCAGCGGCAGTGGAAATGGAAAAAGTAGAAACGCCGGTGGTGGAAGCTTTTGTGATGAGTCATTGTCCGTACGGGACGCAGATTGAAAAAGGATTATTGCCAGTCGTTCAGACGCTTGGCGATGCGATTGATTTTCAATTGAAATTCGTCAACTACGCGATGCACGGCGAAAAAGAACTCAAAGAACAAATGAATCAGGTTTGTATTTCGAAAGAATCACCAGAAAAATTTAATGAATATTTGACTTGTTTTCTGGAAGCAGACGACGGCGCGGGATGCTTGGAAAAATCAGGATTGGATGTCACGGAGTGTGTTGCAGCGCTCGACACAGAATTCAGCGTGATGTCTGGATTTGAAGATAAAACCACGTGGGTCAATGAACGATTTCCAAAATTTCTCGTCAACGATGCCGATAATTTGAAATACGGTGTTCGCGGATCGCCAACACTCGTGATCAACGGAAAAGTTTCCAGCGCAGGACGTGATCCGCAGAGTTTGATGAACGCGATTTGTGCAGGATTTGAAACGGCTCCTGCCGAATGTGAAATAGAAATGCCAACCGCCGCCCCAAGTCCAGGATTTGGATGGAGCGGAGAAGGCGACGCGGCTGCGGCCGCAGCGTGCGGAAGTTAAGACTTTTTTCGAAAATAAAAGAAAAACCCCGGCAGTCGCTGGGGTTTTTTCTAAAGAATCGATCTTTAATTCTCTTTCAATTTTTTGATAATTCCTGTCCAGAGTTCTTGGATTTCTTCTGCTTGAGAGGCCAGAATGTCAAGGAGTTTGTTCATTTCCTTATTTGTCAGTCGGCTCATTGGTTTGTACTGATCACGAAAGGTGATCATTTCGTTGTTTCCCAGTTGAATAAAAGTTTTCCCCTCAAATGATCCGGGGGCCGCATCGACAAAAAGAACATCGAGCGTAAAATTTTCGGTCATTATGAGCCGGAATTTGCCAGAGGCAATTTTCCATTTTTTGGAATTAGAAAGTGGATAGTGCTCAATCTCAGGAATGGTTGATTTGCTTAATTTCTTTTCAGAAATAATCAACAATTTTGTTTGAGCTTCTGTCGGCAAAAGTTCTTTTAAAAAAGATTTGATAATCCTTTTGTTGTGAGGATTATCTGTCTGAGAATAACATTGATGGAAGTTTTCCATTTCTGTTTCAATCTCATCCATAGTGTTTTGCCATTCCGAACAGCAGTAGCAGTAGGTACCTGATTCGCCCAAATAAGACCAACCAAAATACTGTCGATTACCTGCTGTGTCGGCGTAAATCCAAGCTGTGGTATCATTTTTCTGCTGTTTTGAAAAACGATATTGTGGAATTGAATCCCGCATTACGATTTTCATTTTTACAGAAGTGGGACAGTATTCTGCTTGACCACCACTTTTGACATACGAGTCAAAGGATTGTGGAAGCTGGGGGATACTCACGCATCCGGTAAAGAATGCTGAAATCAAAAGAATAAAAACTAAATTTTTCATAATACAAATTTTAAATTAATTTAAGTGAAACATCCTGAGCTGGAGCAACCCAAAACGTTTCACTCAAATCTGTGAATTAAAATGATCGATATTTCAGAGAACGACTTCTCAGCCTGAAAAAATTCAGATTTCGAAAAGTACAAAGTGTTTTTAGTGCGTTTTCGGTGAATTGTCAATTTTTACTATTTTCTTCTCAATAAAAAAAGACCGCATTTTGCGATCTTTTTTGTGATTGCGACCGTGTAAAAATTACGCGGCGAGTGCAATGTTTTCGGCTTTTGGGCCTTTTTCTGACTGTCCGACGTCAAATGTGACGACGTCACCAGGTTTCAGACTTTCAAAATCAACACCGACGAGATCGTTGGCGTGAAAGAAAATGTCTTTGTCTCCGTCTTCAGGAGTGATGAATCCAAACCCGTTGAGGAGGTTTTTGATTGAACCTTTCATGGTAAGAAAAGGTTAGAAAATAAATTTCGTAAGTTTTGTATTGTAGAAATTTATCGTCTAAACTCTTTAACACGCTACCCACAAGGGCCCGATGATACAAAATAAAATAAAAAAAGCAAGTTTTTTTTTAAAAATAAAATTCTCCTGGCGTTGGATCGTTTTGCATTCATCATTTCGTTCGACAGCAAGTCAAATTACGTAGTTTTAAAAAACAACAAATCACGAGGATTCGTCTATTTTTTTATGGCTCCCGGGGCCGGATGACTTCGTTTTCCTCACTGTGTTCGTCATCGAACCGAACCGATTCGAAATTCCACTTCGTGAAAATAAAAAAGAGTGCTATTCCCGCGGGGGGAACATCACTATTTTTTTATGGCTCCCGGGGCCGGATTCGAACCGGCGACCCATTGGTTAACAGCCAATTGCTCTACCGCTGAGCTACCCGGGATTGTTGTGATTGCATCACTGTTTTTTTCTCCGCGTAAAACACGCTACGTGAATTTTACTTGGGGCGGTTATTTTTTTTCCAAAACACAGATCTCGCGCGCAACGAAACTTTCGTCTCGTGCGTACACAAACGTGTTTTGTGCGCCAAAAAGAGCGAGCGGAGTGTAGCCAGAATTTTTGGCTTTGGCAAATATTTTTTCGGCGATCGATTTCTCACCCGAATTTGTGCGCCAACACGGGAGGCAGAGTGCGATTCGTCGGATATTTTTTCCGTGTAAATTGGCAAAAAATTTTGTCCACAGTTCGACGACTTTTTTTTCATTTTCTGCGATCTGTCCGGGCGTTGGTATTTTTTCAAAATTTTCCCCGAGCCAGCCCTCTGTCGCGATCACGCCGGTGTAATTTCCAAACGGAAATTCCGTTGCTTCTCGCACAAAAAACGTGCCGGAATTTTGGTTGTACCGAAATTTTTCCGCGAGAAATTGAAAATTCTTTTTTGCGCCGTCCAAAAAATTCGAATTTGTGTCGCTGCCGACGCTTCGAAATCCGGCGATCGCGGATTCGCTGCAGATCGTCCCCGAGCCGCAAAACGGATCGAGCACGGTTTCGGTTTTTCCTGGCGCGGCGAGATTGATCAAAATCTGCGCGAGTTTCGGCGGCAGCATTCCCATTTTTGCGTCGCGGAACGGTTTGTCGCGATCGCGCAAAACGTAATTTCGCAGGTTTTGGTTGGCGCAGGTTTTCGCGAGCAAAAACGAGTTTTCCCGCTGCCAGACGATGAATTCGTTCCCGCGTTTCAAAAGTTTTCGATCAAAAATATTTCCCGACGTGAGATTTTTTCCGCCGACATTTTCAAATCGCACCGCGGCAAATTTCGTTTTCAAAAGTTTCAAAAAATCCGGCAAAAACCGGTTTCCAGTGCCCCACGCGGAGACGCCGATTTTGGGTTTTTCCTCGCCATTTTCCAGCGCGATTTTGGCGATCGCGTCCGCCATTTTTTCTTTCGAAAAAAACTCGTCGACAATTTCCGCGATCCGGATCGTGCCGCCGAGTCGATCGAGAAAAATCTGTTCCGGCGATTTTGGCAAATCCCGCGGATTTTCAAATTTCAAATTTTCCGCGAGCAGCAGATGATTTTTTTCGTCCACCAGAATTTCGTCGCAAAAATTTTTCAACTCCGCGCGAGACAGCGCAACATTTCTCCCGAGAACGAACAAATATGTTTTCACGGGGCGGAGCGTACCACATTTTTCAGTCCGGCAAAAATCCGCCGACCTGTCGGTCCCACATTTTTTTGAACCGACTGTTTTTGTCCGCCAAAAGTTCGCGCGGCGAGCCCTGCTCCAAAATTTTCCCGTCGCCGATCACGACGATCCAGTCCATTTTTTTCAGTGTCGAGAGCCGGTGCGCCACCACGAGCGTCGTGCGGTTTTTCATCAAAACTTCGAGTGCGGACTGAATTTTTTCCTCCGATCTCGAATCGAGCGCGCTCGTGGCTTCGTCGAGTACGAGGATCGGTGCATTTTTCAAAATCGCGCGCGCGATCGAAACCCGCTGCCGTTCGCCGCCGCTCAATTTTATCCCGCGTTCTCCGACGAGCGTGTCGTATTTTTTTTCCGTTTTTTCGATAAATTCGTGCGCGTGCGCCATTTTTGCCGCGGCGACGACGTCCGTTTTTTTTGAGTCGAGATTTCCGTATCGAATGTTTTCAAAAAGTGACCGGTGAAACAGCAGCGGTTCCTGTGGCACGTACGCGATTTTTTCGCGCAGATTTTCCTGCGAAATGTTCGAAATATTTTGCCCGTCGATCAAAATCTCCCCGTGGTCGAGATCGTCGAATCGCAGCAGCAGTTTCGTGATCGTGGATTTTCCCGCACCAGACGCACCGACCAGCCCGACGTGCTCGCCGGGTTTTGCGCGGAAATTGAAATTTTTGAGAACGGGATTTTTTTTCTGGTACCCGAACGAGACGTTTTGAAACTTGATTTTTCCGCGGTGAATTTTGCATTTTTCCGGATTTTCTGGATCCAAAATCTGCGGCGTTTTTTCAATAATTTCGGACATTTCTTCCGCGTCCGAAAAAACAGTGTACAGATCTTTGATGACTTGTCCGAAATTCCAAAAATTCACGTAAATTCCGATGAGATACGCTTGTGTGACGACCATTGTTCCGACGGACACCGATCCGTCGAGCCAGCCACGAATCAAAAACCAAAACACAACGGCTTGCAGCAACGTCATCAAAACAGACTGTAAAAAATCTTGTTTGACGTTAAAAATCCACGCCACCATTCGAGCGTCGCTTTCTCGTTGTGTTTGAGAAAACATTTTTTTTCGTTCGTAAAAAAAACGCGCAAACATTTTCACGGTGAATGTATTTGAAACTCCATCGGCGAAAAGTCCGTGCGATTTTGTTTCTTCTTTGTTGCGAATAATTTCGTATTTTCTCCGTTTCAAAGAAAAATAATTCACGACCAAGACGTACAAAATTGCCCAACCCAAAAGAAGAATTGCAATCATGGGAACCAGCGTAAAAAGGACAATTACGGACAGAATGAGGCGCAAAATATTTGGCCAAAAATTGAAATATATCAGATCGTCCAATCGTTCAAAACCACGGACGAATCGTCCAGATTTTGCAATCAAACTTCCGACAAAACTGTTGGCGAAAAATCCAACCGAATGTTTGTGCATATTTTCAAAACACACATTTTGCAAATCGCGCATTCCTTTTACTTGAAAACGTGTTATTAACCAGTCGCCAATTCTTTCCAAAATCGGATAAATTGCAAAATCAAAAACGGTCACGATGATAAAAATTCGAAGTAATTTTGGCCATAAATCCATTCGATTTTCGCCGGAAAATTCTGTAATTAAATCAAAAAAATCTTTGAAATAAAGTTGCACATAAATTGCGCCGGCAATTGCGAGCGCTTTTACAAAAAATTTGAAATAAAAATATCCAGAATATTTTTTAGAAACGTTCCAGTACTGTTTCAGCGTTGATCGAGCGGTTGTTTTCATTTTAATAAAACCACGTAAAACTTAAAACGATCAGTTTGTCAAAATATTACAATTTCCCCAAAAACTTTTTCGTCAAAACTTTTCCTCGTTCGACGCCCGGCTGGTCAAACGCGTTCACTTCCAAAAGTTCGCCGAGCAGCGCGACGGTTCCCTGCCAGAGCGCGATCAGTTCGCCCAAAGTTTCCGCGTCGCATTTTTCAATTTTAATCGTCGCGCTCGGCCGATTTTTTTCCGCCAAACTTTCCGCCGTCGCGCGGAGTTCCGCGTTCGCGATTTTTCCGAGCGGATTTTTTTCAAACTCCAAATTTTCCACAAAAATCGTGAAAAAATCGTCCGGTCCGTCCGCCAAAAGTTGGAGCAGCGAATGCTGATCGGTCGGTCCGACCGCGGGAATCGGCGTGAATCCGTTCCCATTTTTCCCGAGCGATTCGCCGACGAGCTGCGTCCACCACGCGCCAAAAGTTTTCAATTTCGAAATGTACGGAAAATGCACGAGCTGCGATTTTCCACTTTCAAAAATTGTCCGCGCGAGCTGCCACGGCAATCCATTTTCACGCAAAAATTCGTCGCGCATTTTTTTCGCACCGACCAAAATTTCATCGATTTCGATCCCCGCAACTGCGGCCGGGAGCAGTCCGACGCTCGTCAAAACCGAAAATCGTCCGCCGACATTTCGCGGCATTTCGAACGCGGGAATTTTTTTCTCCGCTGCCCAATTCCACAGGTTTGAGTTTTTTTCAGAAATTACGACAAATCGGTCGATCGGCATTTTTTCCACAAAATGATCGCGTAATTTCATCGTTTCGAGCGTGCCGCCGGATTTCGAAATCACGACGACGAGCGTGTTCGGCGATTTTGGAAATTTCGAAACTTCGTCCGGATCGAGCGTGTCGAGCACGTGCAATTTTTTATTCCCAAAAAAATCAGCGAGCAGCCGCGTCCCGAGCGCGGATCCGCCGATTCCGAGCACGAGAATTTCATCGTATTTTCCTGAAAATTTTGCTGCGAACGAATGAAAATCTGCGGTCGATTCGTCCAGAATTTCGAAAAATTCTTGGCCGCGTGATTTAAATTTTTCCATGATTTTGGAAAACTTTTTCTCCGAAATTTTCGCCGGTGCGTGTTCGAAATTAATTTTGATCATCGCTCGCAGTCTACAATTTCAAAAAAAAAATGCCAGAACTGGTGGTGGAAATTTTTCGATTGGAGTAAAATTATTTCCCAATTTTTTTTCAAAATGTTCAAAAATTCAACAAGATCGGCGATCGCGTCCCTCGAGGCGCGCTGGTTTATGGCAGTGATGGCGACGGGCGCGCTGGCGATTTTTTCCCAGATTTTGGGCGTGGCAGCGGGAAGTTTGATGCTCAAATTTTTGGCACTAATTTTCCTCGGGGTTGCTGGTGGAGTCTTCGTTTTGGCCATTTTCGGATTTCTGGCGCGCGCGGTGATCTGTCCGAGTTGTGTCAAAAAAGATTTTTTGCACCCGGTTTCTTCAAAATTTTTTGCGGGAATTTCGATCGCATCTGCGATTTTGTCGACGGCAATTTCCAAAATTGTAATTCCTGAAAAACTAATTTCGCTCGATTTCGCGGTGCAGTTGGCGACGAGTTTGTACTGGTTCGGAATCGTGTTCGGCGTGATCGTGATTTTCTCGGTTTGCGCGATGTTGATTTGCTCTGAAAAAGTGGAACAAAAACACGCGATCGGAATTTGGCTTTTGCCGCCGGTGGGATTGTTCGTCAACATTTTTGCCGGAAATTTTCTCGTGCCGCACTGGTCGGTGTCGTTTTCAGAAAAAGTTTTGATTTTTCATTTATTTTTGATCGGCGTGGCGTTCGTGATTTTCGCGGTGGTGCAGATGATGATTTTTTTTCGAATGAAATTTCAGCCGCTTCCTCCTGCCTCGGTGGCACCGAGTTTTTTCATTCCGCTGGCGCCGGTCGGCGTATCGCTGATCGCGTTTTTTTCGCTCGCGGCGGCGACGGGATCGATTGAGTCGCTTGCGCATTTTTCCGGCGCGATCAAAAATTTTCTCGTTTTGTACACGCCGTTTATTTTGGGATTTGGATTTTTTTGGTTTGGGATCACGCTGATTTTATTTTTTTCGAAATATTTAAAACGCGGAACTTCGATTCCGTTCTCGCTCGGATTTTTCGCGTTCGTGTTTCCGACTGCGGCGCTCGGAATTTCGCTGGCGACGGTTTCGCTTGCGGTTCCGGTGTTTGGGTTTTTGATTTTTGTGGCAAAATTTTTCTGGGTTTTGTCGGTCGGATTGTGGGGAATCACGATCGTGCACGTTTTTCGCGGTATTTTTTCTGGAACAATTTTTCAACGTCCGGACGGGCTGTGAGATTTTTTCAAAAAATTTTGAAAGAAAAAATTTCGTCGCCGCGTATCATCGGGTGAAGCTGGCCACTTCCGCTTTAATTTCAACTTTTTAACTTTCTTGAAAATGAAAACTTCAAAACTCGGCATCGGCATCGCGAGCACCGCGCTCGCACTTTCTCTTTTGGTTGTTCCGACGGCAGACGCATTTTTCGGCGGACACGACAGCGAAAACGGAAATCGCCCAGAAATGACGCAGGAACATTTCGACGAAATGAAACAACTTTTTCTCAGCGGAGATTTCGAATCGTTCAAAACCGCGATGGAAACTCGTCGCGCAGAACGACAGGCAGAACACGAAACGATGCAAAATTCTGTCACGCGTTCGATTGAAAATATTTCAAACGGAGTGATTAAAACAATTTCTTCGACGGACGCAGCGGTGGTTTCAAAAATCCAGGAGCACAAATCTCGTTTTTCTGAAAACGACGATCGTCCGCAGCACGAAAATGCGAATCGCGAAATTGAACTGGCGGCGAACGGAGTGCAGATCACAATTACTTCGGACGACGCAGCTGAAGTTTCAAAAATTCAGGAGCGAGCCGCGCAGTGGGAATCGGGAGAAAAAATGAATCGTGGAAAAAAAGGAATGAATGGTGGTGAAAAAACAGGACGCGACGGTCGCGGAAAAAATTTCCAAAACCGCGGAATGCGGGACTCAGTCGCAGAATAATTTCAAAAATTCATTTCCAACAAAAAACCCCGCGAAGAACAGCGGGGTTTTTTTGAAAGAAAATTTTCTCCGGTGCGTACTTGCTTTTGGTGGCGAAATTTTTTACGACTGTGTGGCATGAAAATTCAAAATTTTTCGGACGAACAACTCGTCGAAAAAGCACGCGCGGACGTGGATTTTTTTGCGCCGCTGATGGATCGGTACGATCGTCGACTTGCGGCGTACATTCGGCGAATTTCCAATTTTTGCCCAGAAACGGTCGAGGAAATTTTGCAGGATATTTTTCTCAAAGTTTGGAAAAATCTCAACGATTTTGACGGGCGTGTTGCGTTCCGCAGCTGGATTTATCGCATCGCGCACAACGAGACAATTTCCCGGTTTCGATGGTTTCGATCGCGCGGCCACGACACCGAAGTTGAATTTGACGAAACGGTTTCGTTGCCAGAAAAAACAGATTTTGTACTGGACTTGGACGTGAAACTTTCAGGAAAAAAAATTCAACAGATTTTGGCGCAGGTTCCAAAAAAATATCGCGAAATTTTGGTTCTGAAATTTTACGACGATTTGTCGTACACCGAGATTTCCGATATTTTGAAAAAACCGATGGGCACGATCGCGACGCTGGTTTCTCGTGCAAAAAAATCGTTTCGCGAAATCGCGCAGCGCACCAACACGCAATTTTAAAAAAATGACATTCTCAAAAACGACCGGTTCCGTTCTCAAAAAAATTAAAAATCGTGGTCTGCGTCCGCGGGCGCGGTGGGAATTTTTGCTCCGCCGAGCGGCGATTTTTGTCGGGGCGCTGGCATTTCTCGGATTTGGAGTTCTCGCCGCGGCGGGGACGATCCACTCGGGGCGGATTTTGGACATGCCAGAAATGATGCACGGACCACGCCCGGGCGCAATTTTTCAACTGCTTGCGCTGAGTTTGCCGATTTTTTGGATCGGCGCGTTTGCCGCACTGTGGTGGCTGACAAATTTTTTCGTCCGACGGACCGGGCGCGCGTACAAAATTCCGGTTTGGGTGTGGATGTGCTCGTTACTTTTTGTTCAAATCGCTGGCGGCGTGCTGTTGCATCGGCACGTGATGGTGGAACACATGGAAAAAATGGCAGCAGAAAATGTTCCATTTTATTCCGGTGTCGAGCGGACGCGACAGCGCGTGTGGCGAAATCCAGAAATGGGCGCGCTCGCGGGAGAAATTTTAAAAATTTCGGATGACACGATTTTGATTCTTGAAGATTTTTCTCAAAAAATCTGGGAAGTTGATTTTTCAAAAGCAAAAATTCGTTCAGGAACAGAAATTTCTTCGGGTGAAAAAATTCGAATGCTCGGAGAACCGGTTTCCAAAACTGAATTTTCTGCCACGCGTATCGTTCCGTGGAATCCTGATTTTCAACAGAATCGTCCGCCGCGTCCGGAGTCGCGAGCACCGAAAAATTTTCGCCCCGCGCCGCGAGACTGAGATTGCTTTTCTGCAAAAAAATTGGCAAAATTTCGTCGATGAACTTTTCAAAATTGATCCACGGGCCGCGTGTTTGGATTTGGTTTGCGCTCGCAGTGGCGCTGGTTTTTGGACGCTCGATCGGATTTGATCTTGTGTTTTGCGATGACAATAAATTGATCGGCGATTCGATGCATTTTTTGAGCCAGTGGCGCAGCGTGATTGAAACATTTTCGCTCGACAATTTTCGCGGCGATCAGCCAGGTGGCGCACTGTACCGACCGCTCGAAATTATTTCGTACGTCGTGGACGCGCACTGGCAAATTCCGACGTGGCCGTACGCGTCGTTCCATTTCACAAACTTGTTGCTGCATTTGCTCGCGGTGGGCGTGTTATTTCAGTTTCTTCAAAAATTTACAAAACAGCGAACGCTCGCTTTTTTTGTCGCGCTTTTTTTCGCCGTGCATCCGGCGGTGACGCAGACGGTTGGTTGGATTCCCGCGCGAGTGGACAGTTTGTTCGCGATTTTTGCGTTGCTGAGTTTTCTCGCATTATTTCATCTTGAAAAAAAAACAACGCCGGGGCGCATTTTTCTGTACGGATTGACGTTGTTGGCGGCATTTTTTTCCAAAGAAGTGGCGATCGTTTTGCCGGCGGTGCATTTGTTGGCGATGTGGTGGTGGCGTAAAAAAAACATCTTTTTCCCACTTCAAAAATATTTAATTCTCACGTGGGCGGTGGTGATTCCGATTTGGTATTTTGCGCGAAGAGCGGCGATCAGCATCGACATCGAGGGGCTGCAAACGGGCGCGCTTTTTTCTGTCCACAATTTCGAATCGGTGTGGCACAATTTGCCAGCCGTGATTCCGCATTTTGGAAAAATATTTCTTCCGGTTTCGTTCGCTCCGTACGCAATTTTATCCGACATGACATTTGTTCCGGGGTTCGTGGCGATGGGGGTTTTGGGAAGTTTGTTTTTTCTCTGGCGACGCGAATTTGATTGGCGAAAGCTTGGATTGGGCGGTGCGATTTTTCTTTTGTTTTTGCTCCCAACTTTTATTGCGGCGACCGCAAATGAAAGTAAGTTTTTTGTTGAAAATCGGCTGTATTTTCCGTTGATCGGGACGATGCTGGTTTTTCTCGAACTGGCACGTGTTATTTCTCAAAAAATTTCACTTCGAGCGCAGTGCGCGATCGTGGGTGCGATTTTTGTTGCGGCGAGTTTTGCGTCGTGGCAGTACATCGGCGCGTTTTCAAATAATGTTTCGTACTGGGAAAAAGTAGCAGAAAGTTCGCCAAATTTTGCGGCAGCGCACAACAGTTTGGGCGCGTCGTATTTTTCTGTCGGGCGCGTGGCGGACGCGACGCGTGAAGTTCGAAAAGCGATTGAAATCAAACCAGACAAACCACTCGCGCACATGAATTTGGGACTGTTGTTGCGATTGGAAAAAAAATACGCCGAAGCGGAAAAAGAATTTCTCACCGAACTCAAATACAACCCGTTTTATGCGCCGGCGCATTTTGAGCTGGGGAATTTGTACGAAGAAGTGGGCAAGTTGGACCTGGCGGAAACGGTGTGGAAAAACGCGCTGCATTTCAATCCGCGATTTGCGCCCGCAGCGCAAAAATTGAAAATGCTGGAATCGCGTTGATTTTTTCGAACTCCAAAAAAACGAACGAGAGTTTTTCTCTGAAAAGTTTTGTGGAGCCGCCATTGAGATTTGAACTCAAGACCCCATCCTTACCATGGATGTGCTCTACCACTGAGCTATGGCGGCGCGAGCGTGAGTTTATTTTTTTCAGTTCAAAATGCAAGCAGATTTTTTGTCTGATTTTTGGAAATTTGCTACCGTGCGTGGCAGAATGGCACAAAAAATATTGGTCACGGGTGGCGCGGGATTTATCGGTTCCAATTTTATTCACCACGCGCTCGAAAAAACAGATTGGCATGTCGTAAATTTAGATTTGCTGACGTATGCGGGAAATTTGGAAAATTTATCTGAAATTGAAAATGATTCTCGGTACAAATTTGCGCAGGGCGATATTTCAGACGCAAAATTTGTCGACGAACTTTTTGCAACCGAAAAATTCAACGGCGTCATTAATTTCGCAGCGGAAACGCACGTGGATCGCTCGATTGAGGATTCGTCGCCATTTATTCGCACCAATTTTGTCGGGACGCACACGTTGTTGGAATCGTGTCGAAAATACGAAGTTTCGCGCTACCACCAGGTTTCGACGGACGAAGTGTACGGAGATCTCGGCGATAATTCGTCAGATTTTTTCACGGAAAAAACAGCCATCGATCCCAATTGTCCGTACGCCGCGGCAAAAGCTTCGGCGGATCTGCTCGTGCAGTCGTGGCACCGCACGTACGGATTGCACGCGACAATTTCACGGTGTTCGAATAATTACGGGCCGTACCAGTTTCCCGAAAAATTGATTCCGTTTTTTCTGTTTCGCGCGATGAATGGCGAAAATTTGCCGGTGTACGGGGACGGAAAAAATATCCGCGACTGGCTTTTTGTGCGGGATCACTGCGAGGCGATTCGTTTGATTTTTGAAAAATCCGCGCCGGGCGAAATCTGGAACATCGGCGGCCACAACGAAAAAACAAATTTGGAAATCACGGATTTAATTTTGAAAACCACGGGCTCAATTTCAAAACTCGAATTTGTCACGGATCGAAAAGCGCACGACCGACGGTACGCGATCGATGCGGGGAAAATTCAGCGCGAACTCGGGTGGACGCCGGCACACACTTTTGAGCAGGCGTTGCCGCTGACGATCGAGTGGTACCAAAAAAATAAAAGCTGGGCCGAGAGTTGCCGGGAAAAAATTTGAGAGCGAAAAGTTTAGGGTTTATCGTTTCAAAAAAAACAACCCCCTCGCCTCCTTGTCAGGGGGAATTGAGAGAAAGTTTTAAAAAGTTAAAAGTTGAGAGTTCAGAGTTTAAAGTTTTTTAAAAACAAAAAATGTTCGAAGATTGGCGAGTGGAGCGAGCCAATCAAGTATTTTAAAATTCATTCCTGCCGGAGGTTTTTCAGAAAGTTGAGAGTTCAGAGTTTCGAGTTAAAAGTTTTGAAAATGGATTTCTACTCGAGTTGGGAATGTGAAATGGGAGAATTGAGAATTGCTGGAAAAAAGTTTGAAAAAGAGTTCGAAAAATTTTCAGAACTCGGTACACTTCGCGTGTAATTTTTTCAAAAAAATAAAATGGCAGACGAAAAAGTGTACTGCGGCAACGCAAAAAAAATTCAGACACAGTACGGAGAAATGATCAAACTGAGTCTTTCGGAATCAGATCTTCAAAAATTGAAGGAAAATCTCGACAACGGTTGGGTCAACGCAAATGTTTTGGAACGCCGAGCGCCGAGTGCGAGCGGGATGACGCATTATTTGGTTGTGGACACGTGGAAACCAGATCCGTCAAAACGTAGCGCAGCCCCAGTACCATCTGCACCAAAAGCCGCGCCAGCACCTGGTGGGGATTTCGCCGCGGTGGAGGATTTGCCGTTTTAGTTGACGGATCCTGCAAGAAATTTTAAAAACAACTGTGACAGAGTGTGTAAATTTGTTTTTTAATCGAAAGAATGGATTTCCTCTGTCAGGAATCTGTTCTTTCACAAAAATCCTAGGAGGAAAAAAATGGAAATATTTTCTATAGTTTTAGCGGCGATTTCTACATGTTTGGCTTTTTTATATGCCATGATTCCAGAACAAACACTTAAAAGCATCTGGAGGGGTTGTTTCGCGATTTGCGCCGTTTCTGCGGTGATTATTTCGATTCGAATTTATTTCAAGGTTCTCGATGGAACGGGCTGGATAATATTGGCAGTTTTACTTTTGGTGATTCCGGTGATTATTGTCGTAGTAAAACGTTATTTGGTCCGACGGAATTGAACAAATTTTGAAAAAACAAAAAACCGTGCGGTTGTACGGTTTTTTAAAATATTGAAAAAATCTCAAATCTCTGACACACTTCTGGTCGATGCTCGCAAAACTCAAAACGCTGACACTGCTCGGGCTGGACGCGGAGGAAGTCGAAATCGAAGTGGATTTGCACAACGGATTGCCGAGTTTTTCGATTGTCGGGTTGGCGGACGCGGCGGTGCAGGAGGCGCGCGAACGAGTGCGCTCTGCGATCAAAAATTCTGGGTACGATTTTCCGCGCAAAAAAATTGTCGTGAATCTCGCTCCGGCGGATCTCAAAAAACACGGGCCGCGGTTTGACCTGCCGATCGCGCTGGGAATTTTGCACGCGACGGGACAGCTTTCGCTGCCGACGGATGAAAAGAAAATTTTTCTCGGCGAGCTTGCGTTCACGGGCGAACTTCGGTCGATTCCGGGGATTTTGCCGACGACGGCGACGGCTGCCGAGCGTGGATTTGAGCAGATCTTTGTTCCGGACGAAAATGCCGCCGAAGCTGCGTTGATCGAGTCGATCGAAGTTTTTGGTTTGAAAAATTTACGCGAGGCGTGCGATCATTTTTCTGGAGAAAAAATTTTACAGTCGCATCCGCCGCACTCGCTGTCGGATCGAGAATTTCCGACGAAATTTGAACACGATTTTTCGCACATCCGCGGCAACGAACACGCAAAACGTGCGCTCGAAATTGCTGCCGCTGGCGGACATAATTTGCTGATGAACGGGCCGCCCGGTTCGGGAAAAACGATGCTCGCGCAGGCGTTCGCGACAATTTTGCCAAAACTGTCGGTCACCGAAGCGCTCGAAATCACAAAAGTGCACTCGATCGCGGGGCTCACTTCTGAAAAAAATCCGATCGCGCTGGAGCGACCGTTCCGCGCGGTGCACCACACGGCGAGTGGAGTGGCGATCGTCGGTGGCGGAAATCCGCCGCGCCCAGGAGAAATTTCGCTCGCGCATCGCGGTGTTTTATTTCTCGACGAACTTCCCGAGTTTCCACAAAAAACGCTGGAAACACTGCGCCAGCCGCTCGAAGACGGTGTCGTCACAGTTTCGCGCAGTTCTGGATCGCACCGATTTCCCGCGCAAATTATGCTGGTCGCAGCGATGAATCCGTGTCCGTGCGGATTTTATGGTGATCCACAAAAACCGTGCAGTTGTGGTGTTCATCAGGTTTTTCGGTACCGAAACCGGATTTCCGGACCGATGCTCGATCGCATCGATTTGCACGTGCAGGTGCCGCGGATTCCGTTTGAAAAATTGTCCGGACTGACGGAGGGCGAAAATTCTGCGACGGTTCGGGCGCGCGTGCAGGCGGCGCGGGATCGGCAGAATTCCAGATTTCAAAACGAAAAAATAAAAACGAACGCGGAGATGAGTTCGCCATTTGTCAAAAAATATTGTGAGATCGGCGAGGATTCGCAGGAACTTTTGAAGTCAGCGGTGCAGCAGATGAATCTGTCTGGACGCGCGTTTTACCGAATTTTGAAACTGGCGCGAACGATCGCGGATCTTTCCGATGAAGAAAATATTTCCATCGCGCACGTCGCGGAGGCGATCCAGTACCGCGAGCGGAAAGATGAGTGAGTTTTGGGACTGTGAAAAGTTTGGGATTTGATTATTTCTGGTGGCGGGAGTCCGGGCTTGGCGAACTGAGCAGCGGGTCAAGCCCGGACTCTCTCTTTTTCGGCGAGATTTTGGTGGAAATGAGTTATTTTTTTGGACTGAACGGAGACATTAAAATGTTTCCGATTATTTCTAAAACAGGGAGACATTTTAAAATAAAACGAATAATGAAAATTAAAATTGCAAATTTCCAATTCAAGAAGATTAATCCGAGAAAAAGAGCCCAATCAATCCAAAAAATGAATTTAACCCAATCGGGAAGAAGTGGTTCATCGACCGAAAGTGTTCCATTTCGTTTTGCTTGAATCATTCGAATATCGAAGGTTGTGATTGCCGATGTAATAAAATAAAGAACAATGATTCCAATCATAATTGGAGAGGTTGTTGCCGTGTTAAAGAAAGAAATTTCCATTTTCAACTTTTATTCCCCAAATAATGTTCCGCATCCATCGCGGCTTGGCAGCCGTGTCCGGCGGCGGTGATCGCCTGCTGGTACCGGAAATCCACCACGTCGCCCGCGACGAAAACCGATGGAATTTTCGTCCCCGCGGCACCGACCGGACGGATGTAATTTTTTTCGAGTTCGAGCGAGTCGCCCAAAAACTTCGTGTTTGGATCGTGGCCAATCGCCATAAAAAGTCCGTCGAGCTCGAGTTCGGAAGTTTCTCCGGTGGCGGTGTCCGTCAATTCCACGGATTTCAAAATCGGTTCGCCGCGCAGTTCGGTGACGGTTTTGTTGAAAATCAGTTCGATTTTTTCGTGATCTTGAACGCGCTGCTGCATTGGCAAACTGGCGCGCATTTTTTCCTGTGGCCCGCGATAAATCTGAAAAACTTTGTCTGCGAATCGAGTGAGAAAATGTGCCTCCTCGCACGCGGTGTCGCCTCCGCCGATCACGGCGACCGTTTTCCCACGGAAAAATGCACCGTCGCAGGTTGCGCATGCGGTGTATCCTTTTCCCCAGAATTTTTCTTCGCCTTTTCCCAAATTTAACCAGCGAGCGCTCGCGCCAGTTGCGATGATTACCGATTCTGCGACAAATTCTTCGCTGCCGGAGAATAATTTCAAATTTTCTGCATCATCAAAATCAACGCGGTCGATGACTTTCATTTCGGTTTTTGCGCCAAATTTCTGCGCCTGCGTGCGCATGTTGGCCATGAGTTGTGCGCCGAGAATTCCGTCTGGAAATCCGGGGAAATTTTCTACTTCGCTGGTGCCCATCAGCTGTCCGCCAGGATTGCTTCCTTCGAAAACCAGTGGTGCCAATCCAGCGCGCGCTGCATAAATTGCGGCCGTAAATCCGGAGGGACCGGAACCGACGATGATAAGTTTTTGCTTTTCCATTTTTTTTAGTTCATTACAATTCAGGATGAAAATAATACTCTTTTCACACAAAAATGGAAAATTTTGAAATCTTGACGGCGTGGATTCCTGAGATGAATTTTTTTGGAAATTCTCTCTCGGAGCTGGTGATCGCGGTGTTGTTGTTTTTTGCTATTTTGCTTGCGGTCAGGCTTTTTCGAAAAGTTTTGCTGCGCAAATTTGGGAAAATGGCGGAAAGAACAAACACGCAATTTGATGACACGATTTTTGAAAAAATCTCGCAGATTTCAGGGATTTTTTATCTGATTTTTGCGTTTTTTCTCACAACAAAACTTGTGTTGAACGTGGATCCCGCGAGCCAAAAAATTGTCGACGGTGTCTTTTTCGTTGTGCTGGCGTACGAAGCGTTGCGGCTGGGACAGGCTGTTGTTTTTTATTGGTTGCGATCATCTGCCCTCGGAAAAAATAAAACGTCGCTCCAGGGAATTCAGATGATTGTGCGGATTTTGCTTTGGGCGATTGGCGCGTTGCTGGTTTTTTCAAATCTCGGATTCGATGTTTCGACGCTCGTGGCGTCTCTCGGAATTGGAGGTATCGCGATCGCTTTGGCTGCTCAAAATATTCTCGGTGATTTATTTTCAAGTTTTACGATTTATTTCGACAAACCGTTCGAAGTTGGCGACTACATCGTCGTCGGGACGCACGAGGGAACCGTCAAAAAAATCGGGCTCAAAACCACGCGGATTTCTGCGCTCCGCGGAGAAGAACTTGTGATTTCGAATCGAGAACTGACGGAATCCCGCGTTCAAAATTTCAAAAAATTAAAACGTCGTCGCGTGGATTTTGAGTTTGGAGTGACGTACGACACGCCGGTTGAAAAACTGAAAAATATTCCAGAAATTGTAAAATCGGTCGTTGAAAAAGTTGAGTTGGCAGAATTTGGTCGTACACATTTTCACACGTTTGATGATTCGAGTCTGGGATTCGTGGTGGTGTATTTTGTGCTCACCGGAAAAAAATTCGATCACATGGAAACGCAGCAGGAAATCAATCTGGGGATTTTGTCGGCGTTTGAAAAAGAAAAAATTGAAATGGCGTTTCCAACGCAGACGGTGTATCTCAAAAAAGACTGATTGACGATTTTTTACTTTTTGCTAAAAAGGTACCACAACCGTGTGGAGAACCGGAAGAATTTTTTTCTCGGGAATCCCCGGTGAAATGTTCTTTTTGTTCTGCGCGCATAAATTAAAATTATGAAAAAGAGAGATTCTTTGGGGATTGTCCTCAAAATCATTGTGATTGGGTTGTTGTCGTTGTGGTGGTTGGGATCGAATTACATTGATTTTTCCATCGCAAAAAACTTTTCAGAAGTCTTGGGAATGTTGCCCTTATTTCTGACGGAAGGAGCGTTGGGATTTTTGGTAGTCAGACTTTCTCTGCGCTGGAACTGAAAAATGCGAATGGTTGAAAAACCATTTTTGAAAAGCCGGTGAAATCCCGGCTTTTTTTCTTTTTTGACAAAATTTTAAAAACCTGACAAAACTGATTCATAACCGTGTGGAGAACCGGAAGAATTTTTTTTCTCGGAGATCCCCGGGAAATGTTCTTTTCGCTCTGCGCACAAAAAATGAAAACTATGAAAAAGATATTTAAAAAAGTGGGGCATTTTTTATTTTTAAAATTGCCTGCGATTGTCATGTGGGGAGCGGGGCTTTTTACAATGGCGGTGCTGTTTCTCGAAGCCAGTTGGTTCGATGCAGGTTGGTCAAACATTTTTTCACAAATGATGAAAACTTTTGAAGCGATTCCGTGGTTTTTTCATTGGATTCTTGTGTTTGACTTGATTTTTCTTCCTTGGATTTTCTGGCGTTTTGGTTTTTGTCTTTGGACAGGCGCTCGAGACGTTTTTCCTAGGAAATGGTTTGTGCGACAGACGATGTAAAATGACAAAGATTGTCATTTTTGAAAAGTCGGTGAAATTCCGACTTTTTTTCTTTTTTGACAAACTTTAAAAAATCTGTCAAAATCGACGTAGAACCGCGTGGAGAACCGGAAGAATTATTTTTCTCGGGAATCCCCGGTGAAATGTTCTTTTTGTTCTGCACGATTAAAAAATTAAAAATATGAAAAAAAAAGAAAAGCTCACGAAAGTGGGCTTGACAATTTTAGTAATTTTGATTTGGGCCGGAAGCTACCTGAGAATATTTTTTCAGGATTGGTTAGTTGGAGTTTTCGGAACACTGCTGTTGGCAGTGTTGCTAAAATTCATCTGGCACGGATCGCCAGTTTTTATCGTCGAAGAAGACGACGATGGAAAAGAAGTCTCCCGGTGGTACTGGGGGGCGGCGGAACAAAAAGAAAATTAACTTTTTAAAAGCCGGTGAAATTCCGGCTTTTTTTCTGCGTTGAAAAACCCGCAAAAATCGGTACACTCGGCGTGATTTCTCCACATTTTCAATGGAAAAAAATTACGATCACAACGGTTCCGAGGATAAAATTTACGAAAATTGGGAATCTGCGGGCGTGATGCGCGCGGACGAAAATTCCGCGAAAAAATCGTACACAATTCCGCTCCCGCCGCCAAACGTGACGGGGCAGCTTCATCTCGGGCACGCCGCGATGCTGGCGGTCGAGGATATTTTGATTCGGTACAAAAAAATGACCGGACACGAAGTTTTGTGGCTTCCCGGGACGGACCACGCAGCGATCGCGACCGAAAATGTTGTGCTCAAATATTTGGAAATTAAATCTCGCGAGGAAATGTCGCGCGAGGGATTTTTGGGCGAGTGTCGAAAATTTGCCACAGAAAAACACGACCGAATCGTGCACCAGATCAAAAAAATGGGCGCGCATCTTGACTGGTCGCGGGAGGCGTACACGTTTGATCGCGAGCGGAATTTTTCTGTGAATTGGATTTTCAAAAAACTTGCCGACGACGGACTGATCACACGCGGACACCGAATGATCAACTGGTCGGTCGGCGCGCAGTCGGTTTTGGCGGACGACGAAGTCGAGTGGGAGGACAACGAGGAAGATTTTTACGAATTTTGGTGCGGGCCGTTCATTCTCGGAACCGTGCGCGCAGAAACAAAATGTGCCGACAGCCCGGTGATGGTGCATCCGACGGCGGAGTACGTGCGCGCAAAAAATGCCGCGGGGCGTGAATGCGTCGTGACAAAAAAATATTTCAACGAGCACACGCAGCTGCGAAAAGATTTCGAAATTACAGAGATTGTTCCCGGAAAAAAACTTGAGGGAATGAAATTTGAAGCCGAAACGTACGCGGGAACGCGAAAGTTTTGGGTGGTGGCGGACGAGGTGATCGATCCCGAATTTGGCACCGGCGCGATGACAATTTCCGCGTCGCATTCTTCGGAGGATTTCGCGCTCGCGCAAAAATACGATTTGGAACTGATCCAAAAAATAGATTTCAAGGGAAAAATGACGGCGATCGCGGGACTGTGCGAAGGTTTGTCTGTCGCCGCCGCGCGCAAAAAAGCGGGAGAAATTATGGTGGAAAAAAGTCTTCTTTTCCAAAAACGGCCGCACGCAAATCGCGTCCCAAAATGTTACCGATCCGGGACGGTGGTCGAGCCGATGCTGTCGCCGCAGTGGTTCATTTCCGTCAACAAAGAATTTGTCGACAAATTTTCTGGTAAAAAAACCACGCTGTGCAAATTGACGGCGGACGCGGTGCGCGACGGAAACATAAAAATTGTGCCGAAACGATTTGAAAAAACGTATTTTCAGTGGACGGACAATCTCCGTGACTGGTGCATCTCGCGGCAGATTTGGTGGGGACACCGGATTCCGGTGTGGTACGACGAAGCGGGGAAAATTTTTCTGCCCGAAAAAAAATCCGTCATTTTTGCGCGACACGGAGAAAGTCAGGCGAACGTCGAAAATGTGATCGGCGGTGATTTTTCACTCACAGAATCGGGACGCCGGACGGCGGAGGAAATTTTTGAACAGGTCAAAGATCGTAAAATTTCGAAAATTATTTGTTCGAATTTAAAACGAGGAAAAGAAACTGCAGAGCTGGTTGCGGGGCTTTTTGCGAATAATACGCAAATTGAGGTCTGGCCGGAACTCGATGAATTTTGTTCCACAGAGTTGGCGCAAAAATCGGGTGCAAATTTTCGTCGCGTCAGCCCGATTCAAATTAATTTTGACGAACTGAAAGATGAATCGCTTGATCAGATAAGAGATCGCGCGCAGTCTGTTTTTTCAAAACTTCAAAATGAAACGGGCGAAGTTTTGGTGATCGGACACAAAAATATCACGGCGGCACTGTTTCATTTCAGTCGCTCCGATGACACCGAAAAATTTGTTCGATTCCGAAAAAATTGGGAGTGGCGGCGCGGTGAGTCGAGGGATTTTGAGTTTTTGCAAGACCCTCGCGGAAATGAAATTTCATTTTTTCGACACGGAGAAAGTGAGTGGAATGTTTCCAAAAAAGTACAGGGACAGCATTCCGGAATCTATTTGACCGAAAAAGGAAAATCGCAGGCGAGGGACGCTGCAAAAAAATTGGCGTACAAAAATTTCGAAAAAATTATCTGCTCCGATTTGGAGCGCGCGATTGAAACGGCGGAAATTTTGCGAACAGAACTTGGTATTTCTCCAAAAATTGAAATCTGGCCAGAATTGCGGGAGTGGGGACTGGGAGCGGTGGAAGGAAAGAACTTGGCGGAAGCTTTTGGCGCGTCAGAAAATTTTCCGTACGACGCGATTGCTCGAAAAATCGAAGCGGGAGAACTGGATTCAAACGCAGAAAATCTTGAGCAATTGGAGGCGCGTGCGCACGCGGTTTTTGCCAAACTCAAAAAAGAAAAAAACGCGCTCGTGGTTTCGCACGGTGGATTTTTGGGAATTTTGCAAAAAATTCATCGCGACGGATCGATTGGAAAATTGCAAGAATTTTTCAAAACCTGGAAAAAACTCGAAAATCTGCAGCATTTTTCGCTCGAAATTTCTTCGCTCACGCAGGACGAAGATACGCTCGACACGTGGTTTAGTTCCGCGCTGTGGCCGTTTTCCACGCTCGGTTGGCCGGACGAATCGGCCACGGATTTTCAGCGATTTTATCCGAACGATGTTTTGGAGACCGGGCACGATATTCTCACTTTTTGGGTTTTGCGAATGGTGATGTTCGGTCGGTACGCGACCGGGAAATGTCCGTTTCACACGGTGTATTTGCACGGATTGGTGTGCGACGAACACGGTCAAAAAATGTCGAAAACGAAGGGAAATGGAATTGATCCGCTCGAAGTAATTTCCGAAGTTGGTGCGGACGCGGTGCGGCTCTCGCTCGTGATCGGGGCGACGCCGGGGAATCCGATTCCGCTGGGAAAATCCAAAGTTTCTGGGTACCGAAATTTCGTCAACAAACTCTGGAACGCGGGACGATTTGTTCAGTTTCAACTTTCTGAATCCGAAAATGTGATCCCGTCGTTGACACCGAAAAATTTATCGGAAAAATGGCTACTGCACCGGTTTTCCGAGGTTTGTGCAAATGTTTCGCAAAAATTGAAAAAGTACGAAATTTCTGCTGCGGGCGATGAAATTTATCATTTCGTGTGGGATGAGTTTTGCAACTGGTTTGTAGAAACTTCGAAAGTGTCGAGAAATCCTGCGTTTTTGTACGGAATTTTTCTTGAAATTCTCAAACTTGCGCATCCACTCGTTCCGTTTGTCACGGAAAAATTGTGGCAAGATTTGGCAAAAGATGACGAATTTCTCATCGAAAAAAGTTTTCCGGCGCCAGATTTTCAAGACAAAAAATCGGTGGCACTTTTCGCTCAAATACAGATGATTGTGACGGAATTGCGAAAGGTTCGCGCGGAGAAAAAATTGCCGCCGCGTGAAAAAATTTCGATTCACATTTCCGCGGGAAAATCAGCGGACGAAATTGCAGCACAGAGTGATTTGATCGCCGTGCTGGGAGGTTGTTCGACGGTGAAAGTAGCGGAGAAAATTTCTCAAAAGCCAGAACACTCAGTGACGGTTTTATCGGAGGGAATGGAGATTTTTGTTGAGATTCCATTCGATGCGGCGGCGGAAAAAACGCGGCTCACGACCGAAATTTCCACACTCGAAAAATCGATCGTGGCGCTCGAATCTCGTTTGAAAAATAAAAATTACATCGAAAAAGCACCCGCGTCGCTCGTCGCAGAAACAAAATCGCAGCTCGAAAAAAATGCGAACGAGTTGCAAAAACTCCGAGAACAACTTTCAAATCTTTAAAAAAATAAAAATGGAACTGGTTTTTCCGTCCTCAAAATATCGAGAAAGTTTTCTCGCGGCGCAACAAGAAGCACATGATTTTGCAGCAGCGCGTTTCACTTCTCGAGAAAAGCGATTTATTGCGTCCGAAGATTTTGATGCGCACGTGCAAAAACTTGAGGATTATCGCGAGGGAAAAAACCTGCCTCCGGGCTGGGCTCCGGCGACAACGTGGTGGCTGGTGGACGGTGACGAGTGGTTGGGAAAACTTAATTTTCGGCATCGACTCACTCCGAATCTTGAAAAACTCGGCGGACACATCGGATATTTGGTTCGTGCGTCGCGTCGGGGCGAGGGATTTGGAACAAAAATGCTTGAACTGGCGCTCGCAAAAATTAAAAAAATTGGGCTCAAGAAAGTGCTGATTACGTGTGACGACAAAAATTTTGCATCGGCAAAAATTATCGAAAAATGTGGTGGAATCCTCGAAAATATCGTCCCGCGTGCGGACGAAGAAATTGAACACGTCGGAGCGGGGATGACGCGTCGGTATTGGATTTCTCTGTAAAAAATGCGGCTCGATAAATGGATTTGGACGACGTGGATGGTCAAATCTCGCACGCAGGCGGGAGAATTTTGCCGCGCGGGGAAAGTTTTGGTGAACGGCGTAAAATCCAAACCAGCAAAAAATTTGAAACTTGAAGATGTGGTCGAGGTGGAGTTTCCCGTGGGAACGAAAAAATATCGCGTGCTGCGATTTCTCGAAAAACGTGGAAAAGAAGAAATGGCGGATGGATGTTTCGAAGATCTCAATCCAGCGTTTGGCGAGATTGCTGCCGAAAAAACGAAAGAAATTTCAACTCAAAAACGGGACACGCGGAAAACAAAATTTCGGTACGGTGATGGGCGAGAATCAAAAAAAGACAAGAGAAGTCGTCGAGATTTTCAGGATTTTTAATTTTCTTCTGGAAAAAAATAATCGCCATATTGAAATTGAAGTTCTTTTATTGCTCGAATTTCACTTTCTTTTTTTTGTTTCGCAAGCGCTTGTTCATTGGCGATTTTGGTTGTTTTTTTGAGAGAATAATTGCGTTTGTCATATTCTAGCCACGAAAAACCACTCGGGCTGTACGAAGAAAATAAAAAATCTTTGTTTTTGTATTCCGCTCCGCGGAAACGCCCAACAACTCCTGCGGAAAATTCTAAATGATTTGTTTTGTGGGGTTGTGCTAAAAAATTTTGTAAATCTTTTGTCAGTATTTTGGAAATTTCCTGTGTTTTTTGAAAACTTCCTACATAAATTGTAAAAATAAATCCATCTTCAAGTTCACTTCCATGAAGAAATTTAAAACAGATTCCTTTTTCTCGTAAATATTTGTCAACAAAGACAACATTTTCAGGAGAAATGTTGAGGTGTAATTTCCAGCCAATGTTTGGATTTCCTTCGTTTACAAAATCTATCATTTCATCTTTTACTTCGTTCCAATTAACTTGATGTTCGGCAATTTCTTTGGTGTATTCTTTTGCTTGAGCGTTTTTCAATTCGCTTTTTGGAAGAAATGTTGAACGAAAAAATGTACCAGGAGTGGAAGTTTTATTGTATAAATCTTCTTTAATTTTTAATTCTGGTGTCATTTCTAATTCACCGGGATCAGAAATGGCTGGAATTTTTGAAAATTTTTCTTCCCAATTAAAACTCATCTTTTCATTTTACCATATTTTTTCAATTTTTAAAAACCATTTTCACCAGTTCCAGCACACTTTTAACTTCGGTGGTTTCGAGTCCTGCGGGGATTTTCAATTTCCCTCTCGTGCGCGGAATGATCGCTTTTTTGAAACCCAATTTCGTCGCTTCCACGAGCCGCGCTTCCAAATTTCCCACGCTGCGGACTTCGCCCGATAATCCGACTTCGCCCAAAATCACCGTGTCGGCGGAGATTTCTTTTTCCGCGCGGGAACTCAAAATCGCGGCACAAATTGCCAAATCTGCCGCTGGTTCTTTGATTTTCATTCCGCCGACAACGCTGCAGTACGCGTCGAATTCGCCGCATTTGAACGGCGTGAATTTTGAAACGACCGCGAGCAGCAGATGAAATTTTGACAACCCGATTCCGTGCGCGGTGCGCCGCGGTTGCCCAAAATTTGTTTTGACGGTGAGCACCTGAATTTCCAACAAAAAATTCCGCGATCCCTCGCGCACGACTGCGATCGCTGATCCGGCAGCGTTTTCCGCGCGTTCGGCGAGAAAAAATTCCGACGGATTTTTCAACTCCGCCAGTCCTGATCCGCGCATTTCAAAAACGCCAACTTCGAGCGTCGATCCGAACCGATTTTTTGGCGAACTCAAAACCCGCACTTCGTTCGTTCCCTCGCCTTCGAGTCGCAGCACGACGTCGACGATGTGCTCCAAAATTTTCGGTCCCGCGATTTCGTCATTTTTTGTGACATGTCCGATCACGAGGATTGTTGTGCCGGTGGATTTCGCGAGTTTCAATAAAATTTCCGCGTTTTCCCGCAGCTGCGAAAGTTGCCCAAAACTTGAATTTTCCGTGCCGACCATTTGGATTGAATCAATCACCGCGAGTGCAGGCGAGTTTTTTGCAATTGTTTCGCAAATGTCTTCGAGCGAGCTGGTGGAGAAAATCTGGTTCACTTTTTCACCAAATTTTTTTGTCACGCGTTCCGCGCGATGCAGCACCTGCTCGACGGATTCTTCTCCGGAAAAATACAACGCTGTGGGCTCGGATTCGGTTTTTGTTTTTTCTGAAAATTTCAAAAAAATCTGCAACGCGAGTGTGGATTTCCCGATTCCGGGCGCGCCGCCAAAAAGAATCATCGATCCTGGGAAAAATCCGCCGCCGAGTACGCGATCAACTTCATCGATTTTTGTCGCAATCCGTTGCTGCGGCTCAGTTTTTCGCACTGCATTTTTCGCTGCGCCCAGGTCGCGTCCTGCGCTGAGTTTCGTTTTTCCGGTCGAAATTCTCGCCTCGTGAAATTCTTTGATCGTGTTCCACGCGTCGCACGACGGACATTTTCCACTCCATTTTCCAAAAACTTCTCCGCACTCGCCGCACAGCCAATTTTGAGTTTTTCCCATCGCGGAGATTGTACCGGAGCGATCGGAAATTGACAAAAATCCAGTTTTTTGAGAAAAATTTTTGTGATGAACTTGGAATCGCGCGAGTCAGTTCCGTCGAACGAAAAAATCCAAAATTTAATTTTGCAGTACGAAAATAAAAATGGCGCGATTAATTCGAGCGACGGCGATGCGGTTTTGAAATTGGCTGCGTGGCTTCAAATTCAAACGAGTGAGATCCTGAATTTTCGGTACGTTTCGTCGATGGTTTTATTGACGAATGCAAAAAACTCGACAAAAACTTGACACGAAAACTTTTCTCCATAAAATCGCGCCGCGTAATCTTGCGAAAATAGCGAGATGCAGCGGATTTATCACAATCCCAAAAAATGTCCCGAATTGGAAAAAAACCAGTTTCAGTGCCCGAAAATGTGGAAATCTCGATCGAGGGATCGGTTTTGAAAGCAAAGGGCCCAAAAGGCGAACTCGCGGTTCCATTTGAGCCAGAGTACGTTTCTTTCGAAAAAAATGAAAACGAGCTCGTCGTCACTCGCGCGAATGACACAAAGCCAGCGCGTGCTCGACACGGATTGTACCGCAGTCTTGCGGCAAATGCGGTTCAGGGCGTTGCGGAAGGATTTTCCAAAACACTCGAAATAAAAGGTGTTGGATATCGTGTCGCGCTCAAAGGAACAACTCTCGAGTTCAATTTGGGGTATTCGCATCCCATCAAATTTCCACTGCCGGAAAGTTTGACCTGTGATTTTAAAAAAGAAAATCCAAATATTCTGACAATTTCTGGAATCGACAAACAACTGGTCGGCCAAGTGACCGCAAATATTCGTGCCCTTCGAAAACCAGAACCGTACAAAGGAAAAGGGATTCGATACATTGACGAACACGTCGTCCGAAAAGCTGGAAAATCAGCTGCAAAAAAATAATTTTCTGAAAAATGGCTCAAGCTACAAAACACGAACGAACAGCTGCCCGCGCACGACGAACGCACACACGTGCTCGTCTCTCGGGATTGCCACGATTGATTGTCTTGCGATCAAATCGAGCGATTTCAGCGCACATCATGGACGACGACAAAGGAATTACACTGTGCGGTGTTTCGAGTTTGGGTTTGAAAAAAACAGGGATTCCCGCAGCAGCAGAAGTGGGAACGAAAATCGCGGAACTCGCGAAAACCAAAAAAGTAAAATGCGTTGCGTTTGATCGCAGTGGATTTCAATATCACGGCCAAATCAAAGCATTGGCTGATGCCGCTCGGAAAGCGGGACTGGAGTTTTAATCTCCTGTGAAAAATTATCCAAATTTCCAATGACAGAAGAAAACACGGCTCCGGCAGAAGAAAAAAAAGCTCCTGAAGTTGTGGCACCAGCCGAAAAATCAGCAGCACCAGAATCAAAACCGGATCAGCGAGATCAACGAGATAATCGTGAACGCCGACCACGTCGTGGTGGCCGCGATCGAAAACCGCGCGAACCAAAAGAGTTTGAAGAAGCGATTCTCCAGATCGATCGCGTGACCCGAGTGGTAAAAGGCGGACGCCGAATGCGATTTCGTTTGACTGTGGTGATTGGCGACAAAAAAGGACGCGTTGGGTTTGGAATTGGAAAATCTGCGGAAGTTTTGGGTGGAATTCAAAAAGCGGTTGCCGTTGCGAAGAAAAATTTGATAAATGTGCCGATTGTGGAGGGAACAATTCCACATCCAGTAAATTCTGTTTTCAAATCTTCTCGAGTTTTACTTTTGCCAGCAACGGAGGGAAAAGGTGTGATTGCGGGCGGTGCTGTTCGAAAAATTCTTGAATTGGCAGGCGTCAAAGATGTGCTTTCAAAAGCGCACGGATCACGCAATCGATTGAACATCGCAAATGCGACAATGCAGGCGTTGCTCTCTCTTTCAAAAGAACCGAATCCTGGGAAAAAATCTGTGAAAAAAGAAGAGGCTCCAGTGGTTCCCGAAAAAACTGTTGAAGAAAAAGCGGAAGTAAAAAAACCAGCAGAAAAAAAGATCGCGCCCGTGGCGCCAAAAAAAGACGAAACCGTCAAAAATTAAGAACTAAAAACTAAGTTCTATTTCCATGAAATTACACGAATTGGCACCGAAAGTTCCCAAAAAATCTCGACTCCGAAAAGGGCAGGGAAATGGAGGAAAAGGAACCTTCGCGGGACGAGGCTGCAACGGACAAAATGCTCGCGCAGGCGGCGGTGTCCGGCCTGGATTTGAGGGTGGACAGTCCGGAGTTTTGGCGCGAATGCCAAAATTGCGCGGATTCAACAATCCAAATCGCGTCGAATCACAAATTGTAAATTTAGAAATCTTGGAAGCACATTTCAAAGATGGGGATAAAGTTTGCCTGGAATGTTTGCTCGACAAAAAATTGATCGGGAAACGAAACGCGAAAGTTAAAATTCTCGGCGATGGCGAGATTTCCAAAAAACTTGAAATCACAGGGGAGCTGCTTCTCTCTGCTTCTGCAAAAAAAGCGATCGAAAAAGCCGGTGGAAAAATTGTCGCGTAGTTTTTGATTGCGGAGTTCCGGAAAATTTTGACAAAAATGTGGATTTGCGCTACCCTTTGCCAAATTCACTTTTCAAAATGGGAAACATTCGAACCGCACTCACATTTGACGATGTACTGCTCGTACCGCAGTATTCGGAGATTTTGCCGAAAGAAGTTTCTCTTGAAACTCAGTTCACCCGAAACGTGAAACTCAACATTCCGCTGGTTTCCGCGGCGATGGATACGGTCACCGAAGAAAATATGGCGATCGCGATGGCGCTCCACGGCGGGATCGGAGTGATTCACAAAAATTGTACTCCCGACGAACAGGCCGCGATGGTGCGGCGAGTCAAACGATTCGAAAACGGATTTATTCGTGAACCAAAAGTAATTTCTCCAGAACACAAAATCTCAGATGTGATTGATTTGCGGTTGCGATATCATTTCAAATCGCTGCCGGTGACGGAGGATGGAACGCTCGCGACAAAAGTGATCGGAATGGTCACCCGCAACGATTATCTTCAAAAACACGCAGATTGTACGGTTGCCGAGAGAATGGCGCCGCTGGAGGATTTGCTCACTACGACAGAATCCATTTCGCTTTCTGCGGCGAACGATATTTTGGAAGAATCCAAACATTCAAAACTGCTCGTTCTGCGAAAAGACGGCACGCTCGCCGCGCTGGTGACACGAAAAGATATTGAAAAAAATGAGAAATTTCCATTTTCTTCGAAAGACGATCGAAAAAGATTGTTGGTCGCCGCCGCGTGTGGACCTGCTGCCAATCGAGACGAACGTGTTGCGAAACTCGTTGAAGCGGGAGCGGATGTTTTACTTGTCGACACCGCGCACGGACATTCAAAAGGCGTGATCGAGACGGTGAAATTTATCAAAAAAAATTATCCCAAAATCGATGTTGTCGGAGGAAATATCGCCACCGCTGCCGCAGCAGAATCTTTGATTTCCGCAGGTGCAGATGCCGTAAAAGTTGGAATCGGTCCGGGATCGATTTGTACGACACGCGTGATTTCTGGGATCGGCGTTCCGCAGTTGACTGCGGTGATGGACGTTTCTGCGGTTTGTAAAAAACATAAAATTCCGTTGATCGCTGATGGCGGGATTCGGTATTCGGGAGATGTCGCGAAAGCGCTCGCGGCGGGTGCAAACGTCGTGATGATCGGATCGCTGCTCGCGGGAACAGAACAAGCTCCGGGTGAAACAATTTATTCTGGCGGAAAAACTTGGAAATATTATCGCGGAATGGGCTCTCTTTCTGCGATGCAAAAAGGTGGAAAAGAACGCTACGCGCAAGCGAATGTTGCTGACGATAAACTCGTTCCGGAGGGAATCGAGGGAAAAGTTTTATTCAAAGGTGACGTTTCGACGGAACTTTTTCAGCTCTGTGGCGGTGTGCGCAGTGCGATGGGGTACTCCGGCGTTGGGACGATTTTTGATTTTCAAAAAAATGCCGAGTTCGTTCAAATCACGGGTGCCTCGCTCAAAGAATCACATCCGCACGATATTTCTATTCTCAAAGAAGCACCGAATTATCGCGGTTAAATTCTACTCAGCGAGGTCAATATTTCTTCGTTCGCCTTTTGTTCTTGTGGCAGCACGAGTGCCAGCAGCCGAAAGATTGAGAATCATCCACGTCGCATCTTCTTCATTTTGTGCGACTCGTAGGATAGCATTTCGATCTCCATGAATGTCAGCAGGTTTTTTCCAGCTTTTTGCGAGGACTTTTCCATTTTCTTCCAAGATTTGTACGAGGTGTGTATTGTTGTGAAACATTAGGTCTGCTCCGACATATTTCTCTTCTTTTTCTTGCAATCCAGATCTTATAAGTGTGAGATTTTCGAATACTGCTCGGTGTTGTAGTGAGTCTGGGAATGTAATAGTTCGATCGACATTTGTCACATCAGTGACCTCTAATCGATCAAGAGTTGTTCCTGCCTCTGGGACATGGTCTACAACTTTGTCTCCATCTTCATCTACTTTTCGAGCAAGGAGCGTATCCATTTGGTGTTGCATATTGGCATCTACCGTTTGATTGAATTGAGATTCTTTTTCAGTTTGTATTGTTCTCTGCATTCGCTGTCTCATGAGACCATTGAAATTATTTGCTTCTGCGACGGCAGCAGCTTCTTCCCCTCCTTCTGGGATAGCGTCCAATGAAGGCTGAAGGCCTTCCCCGATGAGCATCATTCCGGCAAATCCAGCAGATGCGCTTGGGAGATCAAAATGACGATTTGCCAGATCTTGTGTAGCATCATCCCATTTTTTGACACGTTCAAATATATCGGATCGCGCTTTTTCAAGAGCTGCATAGTCATCACGTGCAAAAGCCAATCCGCCACCACCAACCATTTCACTCATGCGCTCAGTAACTCGTGCCGCACGGGCTCGTTCTTCCTCGAGGAGAGCCGGATTTGGAGCAAGTTCTTTCAAAACTTCATCAACATATGTTTTTCTTTGTGTTTGGAGGTTCTCCAATGTTTCTGAAAAATATTCACGCAATCCTTTGAAATCTTTCATTGCATGAAGAAGATCTTGTTCATCGCGAGGCATTCTTTCAATCATTGGGGCGAGGGAGCCACTTGCGCCATCTTCTCCAAAAAATTCTTTGAATGATGTCAAAAATGTCTGAATGGTTTGAAATTTCTCATTTATTGCAGCGGGATTTTGTTCGCGGAGTGCTTCATCAATCCCTTCGAGCGAATTAATCGCTGTGTGTGCAGAGTTGCGCACGACAATTGCATTATTTAAAACATATCGTCGTTGCGCAGGAGTTCCTGCTTCGGCCTGAGTTCCTTGTGCGAGTGTTTCAGCTTCTTCGGCCTGAGTGTCTTGTAACCATGTGTAGAGCGTTCGTTTGAAATCGAGGGAACATTTTTGATTTCCCAATAAATCAAGATTATTTCCCAAAAATTGAATCAACAATAGAAGTCGTTCAGAGGTTGTGAGATTTACTGGAGCATTCCGAAAAATACTTTCTCGTGCGTTTATCCCAAGCCGCCGCAAGCCTTTTGTTAATATTTTTAGTACGTCGTTTTCTGGCTTTTGTGCCGTCGCTCCTTCATATGTTTGGACATTAAATGACTCGAGCGCGTTATACACATTTTCAAAATTTGTGTTGTTGAGAGCGTTATTTGAAAGTTGTTCACGATCATCCATATTTTGGATCAACTGTTCTTGGTTGAGTGTGAGCTGTTGTGATCGCTCAAGTGCCAAAATTTTTCCTTCAAATTTACTTTTAAGTGCATCCAAAATTTTAACACGGCTTGGTAATGGATCTCCAAAAATACGGTTCATATCGACCATCCCCACCAATCCCCCGGCGAGAAACGCATCTGGATTTTGTAGAACAGATTGAACAAATCCATTGAAAAAGTTTTTTTCTCTACTGGATTCAGCGCTGGTTTTCATTCCAGTCTGATATGTTTGGATTTTGCTTTCAATATTTTTTCGTTGTCGAGTGAGATGCTCACGACCACGTTTGATGTTCGCCAAAACTTCTTTCTTCGCTTTTTGAACGTTCGCAACGATAACCTTGAGCATGTTTTTGTGACGCTTGGTACGCAACAAACTCACATCGCCAACAATTCGAATCCATTCTCGAGAAAGTAATGCATTTTGCCCAAGTTCTCCTTCTAGAGCAGTATCAATTCCAATCTCGCTGAAAGAATTTTCCAGCATTTGGGCGATAACTTCAAACGTTGCAGAGTCTGTTTTTTCTAAATAAGACTCTCGTCCCAAGGAGATCGCTTTGATTGCGGAGGCCTGAGATGAATTATACAGGGCAGAGCTCACTCCGGAGCTGACGTACGCAGAATTTTGAAGCATTTCGCGGATTTCTGTTTCCGCGTTTCCTACGTTTTTGAGAATCGAATCTTTGGAAAAAAGTGTTAAATTGAGCCAAAAAAGTGGATTTGCCCACTGCTGTTCAAATTTACTGCCGAACAAAATTCCCATTGGGTTTCCGGGAGTTCTGGTGTTTTTTTCTCGTTCATTTTTTACGGAAATGTCGGTTCCTGTCTCAGTGGCTGTTTCCAAAATTCGGTTTGCAAAATCTTCGGTTTCAAGGGAAAGCGTTCCTGCCGCTCCAATCGGATTATTTTTATCTACGATCTTGAGCGGACTTTGATCTGGATTTACTTGCAGCGCAAGATTATCCGATTGCACACCTCGTCTCCACACCCAGCGGGCGTGGTTTTCTTTTTGGAAGTGCGATACGAGCATTTTCATTCTCTTTTTTTCTAGCTTATTTTAATGCAAATGTCAAGAATTTATCTTTTTTGTCAATTCTTCTTTTTGCTTCATTTCTTCTGCTTTTTCAGCAGATTCTTCCTGGTCCATGGCTTCTTTTTCTGCGGCGTGGAATTCTTCGACAAATTCCTCACTCACGCGCTGCATTTCTATTTCGGCATTTTTGAGATCTTTTTCTTGGAGCGATGTTTTTGGATTTTTCTCTGCTTCGATCCAGCGAGACCATTTGGTCACTTCTTCCGTCCAGTACGCTTCTGCACGATGGGTTCGACGTTCGAGTTTTTCCATCACGTGATCGATGAACTCGATTGATTTTTCATCGAGGTATCCGAGTTCCAGGATATGAGCGATGAAATCTCTTCGTGTTTTTTCTGGAACGATCTCTTGATCGGTAAACCAGAGAAGAAATTGTTCGAGCTGGGTTTGTTCTTCGGTATTCATGGGAGAAAAAATTAGGCAATTTTCATATTAAGTGCGATCGCATGATCGCCAGCACCGCCGACAGCTGGATCTGTTGCGTTGTACGCTCCGCCACCGAGGTCTTGGTTGGATACTATTGCATTCTTGTACGCAACTCCTCCAGCGGCTGCGGGGCCGAGGATGGTGAGCATTTTATTTCCGCCACCACCTTTTTCTTCGAGCATTACTGAGTTTTCGGTTTTTCGGTACACCACAAAGTTTCCATGTGTTGGTGTGTTTAACTGATTTGGAAACTTGAGACTATTCATCCCACTGACAATTTTGTAGTCCACTTCTACGCTGGTTCCTTCGGATACTTTTTTGAGTTGTTCGTACTGATCGTTGCGTTCGAGTTGTTCAACAAACTTTTTATCGATTTCGTCGGCAAAATTTTCAGTACGGAGTTTTTGTTGGATGCGTTCATTGATCTTGGCAAGTCCAAGGCCCGAATCATTTTTTGTCCATTCGACGGACTTACTCTTCAGGAGACTGAGCTCGCCTTCTATTTTGGTCTGCTCTTCCTCCAATTCTTTTAGAGAAATATTATTTTCTAGTTCAAATTCTTTCCGTTTTTCTTCTGCTTGATCAAATTCTCGCTGTAGTTCGCTCAGTTTATTTTCAGATCGTTCGGATTTTTTCTGTTCGAGCGTATTTTCGAGTTTTGTCACTTCTTCTTTCTTTGTCAACGCGTCTTCCTGTTTATTGTTGAGAGCTGTTTCTGCGTCGTTAAATTCCGTTTCTGCGTTGCCATAATCCGTTTTTGCAGTATTAAAATCAGTTTTTGCTTGGTCTGCAAGCGATGCAAAGCGGGCAATCGTTTCAGCATTTTCCAAATCTCTTTTTGCATTTTCCCAATCTTTTTTTGCGAGACGAACGGCGTTGGGAATATTTGAATCAGCGTCATCATAAGCCTTTTTTGCTGTTGCTAAGTCTGTCGTAGCAGTAGTTACTTTGCCGTCTGCTATAGTTTTGTCTGTTCCGCGAGAACGATCTTCTGCTCTTCGCAGATTAGAAGTTGCCTCACGGAGTTCTTGTTTTGTAACTTGGAATTTTTTCTCTTTTTTTCTTGAGTCACTCTCTTTACTTTTTACTTCTGAACGAATTGTTTCGAGTTCGGATTTTCTTGTCGCCAACTCTCCAGCGGCTGTCGTAATATCGGTGTTGATTGTCCCAAGTGCTGATTCTGCAGCATCTCTTTTTCCTTTTACTGCGGCTTCTTTGGTCGTGAGGAATGTCCGATTTTTTTCATTGAGGGTGTGTTTGTCGAATTTTTCCAGATTGTGTCGGGCGCGCTTGAGGATAAACTCACGAACCGCTTCAAGCCGGTTCCATGAATCTTCGAGTGCCTTTTTGTCCTTTTCTGGAAGTTCTTTTTTCTTGTCCTCTAGTTTTTGTTTGAAATTTTCAAAAGCTTGTTTTTGGACAAAAAATTCACTGGAAAGATCTTGTGCTTCTTTTTGGTCATTTTTAAATTCAGTTGATGCGACCGTTCTTGTTTTTAATTTTTTTAGCAATGTGTCGGAGGCTGCAAACAAGTTATCTAAATTTGTTTTTTGCGTTGCTACTTCTGTTTCCGCGGTATATCTTTTTTTATCGAGAGCTCCGCCATTCTCATCTTCTGCGCTTTTGATCCATGCCAAAAGAGAGAGTCGAGTATCCATGTGGAGAACCTTGTTTGCATCGACGGTGGGAATTTTTTTCACTAACAAGACGAGTTTTGTCGAGTCTACGAGCAAGCCTTCTTTTTTGATTAGGGCGGCGTAGATGTCTGTTTCAACATTAATCCCACTCGCTTGGAGTTCGGATTCAAGCTTGGTCACCAAGTCTGAAATATTGGGGACAGTCACTCCATCGACATGGTTTTTGAGCGCGGCGAATCCCGCTTTAATTTTAATTTCTTCAAATTTGAATTGATTCACATCAGTCAAAACTTCCTGTTGTTTCTGTGCAGAATCGATCATTTCCTTCTGCTGTAGGTGCTTTGCCTTTGAGATTCCGATAGCAGCGAGGTCTGCTTTTACAAAATCAAGCTCAGTGGCAGCTTCAAGGAAATCGATCTTTTCTTGATCGTCTGTAATTCCCCAAGAAGAGAGATTTACCCCAGAAAGTGATCCAGTGTGAGTAACGGCCGTGATTAGTTCGGTTTTGAGCGTTGCTTTTACTGAGGGATTGTGAGTAGCAATAAGTGTTCGCTTTGCTCGTGCGAGCATTGCTTTTTTTCGAGAGGTTGCTTCTTTTTCGAGTTTTTCGACGTTTTTATTGAGTGTATCAAATTTGCGCTGAAGTGATTTTTCAAACGCAGTATTAAACCATTTTTGTCGTTTTTCTCGTGTCACGAGTGTGTGGAGCCCAAGTGTTCCGTATTTTAGGATTTTCTTTCCGGCTTTTTCCCACCATCGACGATTGTCCAATGCTTTTTGTCTTTCCTGTTGTGCTCGACCCGACTCAGCCATGGCAGCGTCTTGTGCCTGCTGGAGTGAGTTTTTGTATAATTCAACTACCGAGAGCGAGGATTCTGTATTGGAACAAAGGTTTTGAATTCGGTTCAAAACGCCCACTCGGCGATATTTGAAAATAGAATTGTCCAAGCGAGACATCGAGGATCCGTTTCCGGCTTTTTCCGCATCATCTCCCACTGTATTCACAATCGATAAAACACGACGATTTACTTGTTCTGCGACTTCCCATGGATTTCCTTCTCTCCAGGTATTTCGCTCGAAGTCTTCGAGAAAGTTTTCCATTCCACCACCACCAGATCGGTTGAGTGAGATTTCATTTACACGTGCCTCGGCGAGCTCCGATTGATTCTGCAGTCGTGACTGCTCGTAATCTTCGGAAAGCTTTTGGTCGTCTGGGTTGACGTGACTCTCGGATTGGTTGTAGTTTTTTAACTCAGTCATCTTTTTGACAAAAATCAGGACATTTTACCAGAATTTTTATCAAAAAACAAGCCATGTGTTTAGACTGTTCGGACAATCGGTGATTGAGAAAGAAGTGAATTTTTACCCGGCCCGCTTCAAAAGTGGAATGCCGGAATTATTTTTTTCTTCGATTGGTCGTGTCACCGCGGGCTGTGGATGCTTCTTTTGGGGTTTTGTTTTTTTTGTTCGTTTTCCAAACCGCACTGGTTTTTTTATCCACGCGTCGAGTTTGTGGATTTGTTTTTGGAGATTTCCCATGAATTTGTACCGCTTGATTCGTTTTCTTTTTTGACGTTCTGTCCCGAGAAAAAATCGTCCGATTTTTCGTGTTGCGGATCTGATTTTTCCCCCGAGAAATTGTCGCGGACGTACTGTTTTTTCACGAAAAGTACTTCCGATTTTTTGCCGGGTTTTCCACGCGCGTTCGGCAAGCGGACCGAGAATTCGATCGATCGCGATTCCTGCGTAGTTTCCACTTCCAAACGGCAGAACCCAACCGCACAGCCATTTCGGAATGATGAGATGGCCGCGGGTTTTGGCTTCTTCGATATTTTTATCTCGGAAATTTCCCTGCAGTGCGTCCAACAGATCTCGTCGCGATTGGTAATACGGATTTGAAAGTTTTTTCAGCCCGGTCAGCGATTTTTCCGCTGGTCGTACAAAAATATTTTTTGTTTTTCCGGCAACTTTTTGCACAAAATTTGGCGAACGAATTTCGGACGATTTTTTCTCCGCGCGGTGCACGATTCGCAAATTTGACGCTGGTGCAGAATTTTTTGGCGTGCGGAGGAGCGGTTTTTTTTTCTCGGCGGTTGTCGGTTCCACAATTTTTTCGACGGTTTCCCGCGTTTTTTTTTCTGCCGCGTCCACGAAAACTTCCGGCGTGCGTGCGGCAATTTTCGGCGGTTCCACCGTTTCCAAAATTTCTCGATCCGAAAATTCTGTTGCCATTCGTGTTAATTTTTACAATATTTTCACGAAAAAGTCAACTCATTTCACGGTTTTGCTCGGAATAAATCCGGCGTCGATCGCGTCCTGTTTTGTCTCAAAAAATCGGCGATTTTTCACCTCCACGCCGCGCGCGAAGTACGAATCTGACGGATAAAATTTCCCAGTTTTTGCGTTTCCCGTGAACGGGAATTTTTCAAATTTCAAATCGTTCGCGGTCGGAATCTGTCCGAGAAAAATTTCGCCAGATTTTTCCAGCGCGTTTTCTCCCGCCAAAATAACGCGCACCGGACCAGAAATCTCGACGGACAGCGCGTCGCCATCGATTTTTTCCAAATTCACCAGACTCATTTCTGGCGCGATCGAGCGCTCGATCATTTTCACTTCTGGTGGCGAAAACGTCGCGCGTCCCGCGAGAAATCCGAATCCCGCGGCGATCACGATCCCGATAAAAAGTTTCCACTCAGACATTTTTCACATAAATTTGTTGGCCGAGATTGCGCACGAGTCCTTTGATTTCCAAAATCGAAATCGTCGAACTCGTCACCGGCGCGGGGAACGGTGAATTTCGCACGAGATCGTCGAGATGCACTTTTTCGCCACTTTCCAATAATTTCAAAATTTCCGCCTCGGTGCTCGTGGTCGGGATCGCGAGCTGCGCAGCTTTTTTCGGCGCGAGATTTTTCAGCCCCAGATTTTCCAAAATTTGTTCGCCCGACAGTGCCGGCGCCGCCTGCGATTTAAAAATCAGCGCGTTGGTTCCCGCAGAATTTTCTGCAAAAATTTCTCCCGGCACGGCAAAAATGTCGCGACCCATTTCCACCGCGAGCTCGGCGGTGATCAGCGATCCGGATTTTTCCGCCGCCTCGAGAACGATCACGGCTTTTGCCAGTCCCGCGACGATTCGGTTTCGCACGGGAAAATTTTCCGGCCGCACTTCCGTTCCGGGCAAATATTCTGATAAAACCGCGCCACAGTTTTTCGCCAAAAATTCTGCCGCAAATTTAGCGTTTTGTTGTGGGTACACGGTGTCGATTCCGTTTCCGAGCACTGCGATCGTGCGCGCGCCATTTTTCACCGCAATTTGGTGCGCAAGCGTGTCTGCGCCGAATGCCAATCCCGAAACAATTGTGATGCCGGCGGCGGCGATTTCGCCGACAATTTTTTCTCCCGCGCGGCGACCGTACGACGTGAGTTTCCGCGAGCCGACGACCGCGATCGCCGGAAAATCCGTGTCCAAAAATTCCCCGCGACAAAACAACAACGCCGGCGGATTGTGGATCGATTCGAGATTTTGAGGAAAATTTTCTCGGCCGAAAACGAGCACGCGCGCGCCGCATTTTTCCAACTGTTCGATTTCCCAGTCGGGATCGAGTTTTTCGCGCACGCTCAAAAATTTCTCAATTCCTCGCGGATCGAGATCCGCTGCTTGAAAATCTTTGATTTTCCCGTCGAACGTGGCGCGCCAGTCACCGCCAAAAAATTTTTGTAATTTTCCAAATCGTGCGAATGTGAGATTCATCCCGCGATGCAGCGCGACCAAAAATTTCTCATCGTTCATCGCGGAGAGTTTAAATTACAAATGAAAAATTACGAATTAAAAATTTAGGAAGATCTTGAAAATTTTTCACGCTACATTCTTCATTTTTAATTTTGGCTCTTGCCTAGCAGATTTAGAATTTTTTAATAATTTTTAACATTTTAGCATAAATATTTTCGTTGCGAAAGTTCCACCGAAATTCGCATTCTTTGAGGTGGAAATTAAATTTATGAGACGCC
>Ga0209361_1000128_pt1 | contig 84739 bp, 74 predicted proteins | sample SaaInlV_200m_DNA_3_FD_184657 | JGI IMG/M metagenome (GOLD analysis project Ga0209361, IMG submission 184657) | Marine microbial communities from expanding oxygen minimum zones in the Saanich Inlet - SI037_S4LV_200m_DNA (SPAdes) (version 2) | ecosystem: Environmental > Aquatic > Marine >... | reverse complement strand
CAATGCTTTTAATTCGCCCCCTTATTCGTGCGAATAAGGATCGGAAAAGTAAAGTACATGTGATTGTATTTTTTATTTTTCTAGTTGCTAATATTGGGGGTTCATTAACTCCATTGGGCGATCCGCCTTTATTTTTAGGCTTTCTTAAAGGTGTGGATTTCTTCTGGACCACATCTGCTATGTTTCTGCCCATGCTTTTTATGGCTGTTTGTTTATTGGCTATCTTTTTTGCTTTAGATACATTCCTCTTTAACCGGGAAGAAATCCATTCTGTGCCTGTAACAGATGAAAAACTGGGTATAAAAGGATCCATTAATTTATTACTATTAGTGGGCGTAATTGGTTCAGTGTTACTGAGTGGGTTTTGGCATCCACATATTAGTTTTAGCATATATCATGTAGAGATAGAGCTCCAAAATATCGCGCGCGACGTTTTTCTCATACTCCTTACCATGGCGAGCTGGAAAATCACATCCCAAACGATTCGTGAAGCGAACGAATATACTTGGTTTCCCATTGTAGAGGTGGCCAAACTATTTGCCGGTATTTTTATTACCATTATTCCCGCCATTGCCATATTAAAAGCAGGCACAGGCGGTGCTCTATCTTCTGTGATTAACTCAGTATCCAATGAAGCTGGCCCCATTAATTATATGTATTTTTGGGCCACGGGAATTCTATCCAGTTTTCTGGATAATGCGCCAACATATCTCGTTTTCTTCAATACAGCTGGGGGTGATGCATCTGTACTCATGGGGGATTTAAGTCAAACCTTGTTGGCTATATCTGCTGGTGCTGTTTTTATGGGCGCCAATACATATATTGGAAATGCACCTAACTTTATGGTAAAATCTATTTCAGAGTCATCGGGAATAGAGATGCCTTCCTTTTTTGGGTATCTATTCAAATGGTCAGTACCTATCCTATTTCCTTTATTCATTCTCGTCAGTTTTCTGTTTTTTTAAGATATGCGGATTTCAAAAGTTACGACTAAAGCTGGCGATAAGGGTGAGACAAGCTTAGGCGATGGGAAACGGGTTTCTAAGGACCACCCAAACATGGTTTTTCTTGGCGATATTGATGAATTGAACTCCTTTCTTGGATTTGCAATTACTGTTTGCAAAGAAAAAATATTGGTTCAGGAATTAGAATCCATTCAACAGGATTTATTTAATATGGGCGGTGAAGCATCTATTCCTGGATCGGAAATGAAATTATTGAGTGAGGATCGAATTGTATTTTTAGAAGATTCATTAGAAAAAATGAATGAAATATTGTCACCCTTAAAAGAATTTATTCTACCGGGTGGGGACGAATTTTCTTCTCGAATTCATGTTGTTCGATCTGTTTGCCGACGCACTGAGCGTTCCTGCGTATTCCTCCGTAATACAGGAGTGGATGTGAAAAACTGGCTGGTTTACCTCAACCGACTCAGTGATTACTTTTTTGTTTTGGCACGATTTTCAACCCAGCAAGAGGAAAGGGATGAAACCTATTGGGATCGAGAGAATTAATTGACATTTCTCCTTCGATTGTTAGATAAAAACTATAAAATATACCTAAATTCTCGGTCTTCGAAATATCATGTTAGACTGGAAATCATTACATAAAACAATTGATGGTGCGGATAGAATATTACTATCCACCCATGAAAACCCTGATGGGGATGGTCTTGGCAGTGCCTGTGCCATGTACCACTACCTCCAAGGTCAGGGAAAAGATTGCCGTATAATCCATATTTCTGAACTCCCATTTGAATATGAGTTTTTAAATACAGGTCAAGCGATTGAAACATATAATGCCGATATTCATAACGAGTGGATTTCTCAAGTTGATTTAGCCTTAATTTTTGATGTGGGTGATTACCGTCGTACGAGACAAATTGGCGAGGAATTAGCTTCTAATAATATCCATATAGTGAATATTGACCATCACCCAGATTTGAGTGATGGGAGATTTGCAGACAATTTTATCAATATGGAGGCGGCTGCTACGGGAGAAATGGTTTATGATTTTTTAAAGGCGGTGAATGTTTATATGACGAAAGAAATCGCTGAAGGAATATATACTGGGATTGTCACGGATACTGGCTCGTTTAGTTATAGTAATACAAATCAAAAATGTCACCATATTGCTGTTGAATGTATTGAAGCTGGGGTCAATACATATCAAATTTACCAATCTGTTTACGAAAATAGATCGAAAGGTCGTGTTGCATTACTGGGTCTTATTATAAATAAAATTGAATATAACAAGACGGGAGAACTGGCCTGGTTTACTATTGATAAATCAATGATGGCTCAAGTGAACGCCAACCAAACAGATGTAGATGGATTTACAGACTTTGTCAGAAAAATTCGCGGGGTAGAAGTGGCGGTAATGATTGTAGAGAAAGATAATAATACCTGTCGGGTTAATTTTCGATCTAAGGGAAAGTATATTATAAATGGTATTGCAAAATCCTTGGGAGGTGGGGGGCATAAATTAGCTGCTGGGGCTGAAGCTCAAGGGTCTCTGGATGAGGTTTTGCAAAGTGTATTGTCTTCAACGCGAGCATCAATTGAAGAACAAAATAGAAAGATTATATGAAAATCTTCATGGCAAAAGATGCTGGATATTGTTTTGGTGTTAGGGATGCGGTTAATCTGGCATACGATACAGCAGAAAAAAATGGGGATGTATATATGCTTGGGCATATTGTTCATAATGAGAATGTGGTAAAAGATTTAGATACCGCTGGTGCAAAAGTGATCAATTCATTAGAAGATATCCCAAATAACAATCCCATTCTTTTTCGAGCTCACGGTACGACCGTTGAAACATGGAATGACGCTAAAGCTAAACATATAAATATAGTAGATGCAACTTGCCCCCTTGTTTTGGAAATACATGCAGAGGTTAAAAAACTTGAGGCGGAAGGCCGTACGATAATCATTATTGGCGACCATGGTCATGACGAGGTTGTTGGGATAGCCAGTCAGGTAAAAGATGCGATTATTGTATCCTCGCCGGATGAAGCGAAGTCACTTCGTAAGATGAAACAAGCTGGCGTCGTTAGTCAATCAACTCAGACTATAGAAAATGTTCAGGAAATCATTAACATCATCATGACCAAAGTATTTGATTTGCGATTTGTGAATACCATTTGTTATCCCACAAAACGGAACCAAAGTCAGATTAAAGAATTAGCAAAACAATGTGATGTTATGATTGTCATTGGGTCCTATACCAGTGCAAATTCAAAACGGCTAACAGCATTGGCAAAAGAAAGAAATGCCCATTCCTTTCAAGTGACATGTGCAAATGAGATAAACCCTAAATGGCTTAAAAGTGCTGAAATTGTGGGCGTGTCTGCTGGTGCCAGTACACCAGATAATATTATTGATGAAGTTTTAACTAAAATAAAAGAGATCGGGCAAGTCCCGGAGGAGACTATTTATGGCTGAAAAAGGATCATTTGATATAAAAGTTGGTTTAGCTGAAATGCTAAAGGGCGGCGTTATTATGGATGTCATGAACGATGAACAGGCTAAAATCGCAGAAGATGCGGGCGCTGTGGCCGTCATGGCATTAGAAAGGATACCTGCGTTAATACGAGAGGAGGGTGGTATAGCCCGCGCCAGCGATCCTGAAATGATAAGGGCAATTCAATCAGCTGTCTCCCTTCCTGTTATGGCCAAGGTACGAATTGGTCATTTTGCCGAAGCGCAAATATTGGAAGCCATGGAAGTCGATTTTGTGGATGAAAGTGAAGTGCTCACACCTGCGGATGAACATAATCATATTTGGAAACATGATTATAAGGTTCCTTTTGTATGCGGATGCCGCAATTTGGGAGAAGCACTCAGGCGAATTGGGGAAGGGGCTACCATGATTCGAACAAAAGGAGAAGCGGGTAGCGGAAATATTGTGGAAGCGGTGAGGCATATGCGTCAGGTTCAAAGTGATATGAAAAAATTAACCGTTATGGATCAGGACGAACTTATGGCAGTGGCGAAAGAAATGGGCGCGCCGTTTGAACTTGTAGAACAGGTGGCCAAATTGGGAAAATTGCCTGTTCCGAACTTTGCAGCAGGGGGAATTGCAACACCTGCAGATGCATCTCTTATGATGCAATTGGGTGCAGAAACTGTCTTTGTCGGATCAGGTATATTTATGAGCGACGATCCCGCACCAAGAGCGAAAGCAATTGTCAATGCGGTGACCTACTACAAAGACCCTAAAAAATTGGCGGAAATTTCAAGTGGACTTCAGTCTGCAATGAAAGGATTAGATATGTCAGAGATTCCAGAAGGTGAACGTCTTCAGGAACGGGGTTGGTAAGGCCCAAGGCTTACTGAATAAAATGATAGGCGTTTTGGCACTTCAAGGGGATTATGAGAGGCATTCGCACATTTTGGATTTATTGCAATTACAATCGATGGAAATTCGCTATCCTGATGAACTGGGAATGATTCATGGTTTGGTTATTCCTGGTGGGGAATCCACCACAATGACGGATTTAATGGATAGAAATGGCTTTTATAAACCTATTCGAAAATTTGCAAAAGATCACCCAATACTTGGGACTTGTGCTGGATTAATTATGATGGCAACTTCTGTGCCTAATTCCAGAGTTGAACCGTTGGGAATTCTGAATATTGAAGTGGATCGCAATGCTTATGGCCGGCAAGTACATTCATTTACAGATCAGTTACCAGTTCGATTAGATGGGCGTGAGACACAAGTCTCTTCTACGTTTATCCGTGCACCAAAAATTACTAGGATAGAAGCAGGAATTGAAGTTATTTGCGAATATAAAGGGAATCCAGTGGCTGTAAAGCAAGGATTACATATGGGATTGTCTTTTCATCCGGAGCTGGATAATGTGACATTATTTCATGACTTCATATTTAACAAACAGTTAGACAATAAACTTTCTCCAAAATTCCATGCAGCTTAAACTCCTCCCCTTTATAAAATCACCCGCTGATATTCGGAATTATTCTCCGAGAGAGTTACGCCAATTGGTCGAAGAAATTCGGTTCCATACGATTGATGTAGTTAGTGAGGTTGGAGGTCACTTATCGTCCACATTGGGTGTGGTTGAACTTACAGTAGCACTTCACAAAGTTTTAAATACACCTGTGGATAAGATTATTTGGGACGTGGGTCATCAGGCATATGCCCACAAACTAATCACGGGTCGATTTGATACCTTTCCAACCATACGACAATATGGTGGTTTGAGTGGGTTTCTTAAACGTTCAGAAAGTGAATATGACGTATTTGGTGCGGGGCATGCATCGACATCCATTTCAGCTGGAATGGGTATTGCTGAATCGCAAAAACATACAAATGAAAATTTTAAAGTAGTTTCAGTAATCGGTGATGGTGCCATGACAGGTGGGCTTGCATATGAAGCATTAAATAATGCTGGACATTTAAGAACACCCATGTTGGTAGTTCTTAATGATAATGAAATGTCAATTAGTCCAAATGTCGGTGCAATAAACACCTATCTCACCAAGATTGCAACCAATCCGATTTATAATAGAATTCGAGATGAAATTTGGAAACTGTCAGGGAAATTGCCAATTGGTAAAAAAACAACCCGATCCTTATTCCATCGACTGGAAGAAAGTTTAAAATCCCTATTAGTGCCTGGAATGCTTTTTGAAGAATTGGGGTTTCGATATTTTGGTCCTATTGACGGACATAATATTGATGAGTTAGTCCAAACAATTGAGCGCATAAAAGATTTGAAAACACCTGCCTTGCTCCATATAATGACAAAGAAAGGGAAGGGTATGGGTGTTGCGGAGGAGGACCCTGTGAAATACCATGGTGTGAAACCCAATGGTTCATCGAATGGAAAAGTAAAAACATCCGAACCCACAATATCATTTCAAGATGTATTTGGATCCTTGGCTTGTGAAATTGCCCGAAACCGGGAAGATATGGTTTGTATTACTGCAGCCATGGGAGAAGGAACAGGATTGGTTCCATTTGCCAAAGAATTTCCAAATCGGTATTATGATGTAGGGATTGCAGAAGGACACGGTGTTACGTTTGCGGCTGGGTTAGCTACTGAAGGTGTTCGACCAATTGTAGCAATTTATTCAACCTTTCTACAGCGTGCTTTTGACCATATCGTTCATGATGTTGCCATTCAACATTTACCCGTTGTTTTCTGTTTGGATCGTTCGGGTATTGCGGGTGAAGATGGACCAACTCACCATGGTGTGTTGGATATTGCTTATTTGAAATGTATTCAAGATTTAGTGCTTGTCTCACCCAAAGATGGAAATGAATTACGTCATCTATTATATACAGCATTGGATTATCAGGATGGGCCTTTTGCCATTCGATACCCAAAAGCATCATCAGTTACATTTGATCCTCATGGGCAAGCCGAACTACTTCCCATTGGTAGTTGGGAAACTTTATTGCCTGGTACAGAAGTGGCTTTATTGGCCCTGGGTCCTCAAGTGAATGACGCATTGGGTGCTGCGAAAGAATTATCTCACTTAGGTATAAGTTGCGAGGTTGTGAACTGTCGATTTATTAAACCAATGGATGAAGCATATTTAACCTCGATAAAAAACCGGTTTAATAATGTAATCACGATAGAAGAGGGGATAGTTACTGGCGGATTTGGTGAAGGTGTTACAGCATGGTTGACTTTGAATGGCTATAAAGGAAATGTAAAAACTATAGGATTGCCAGATGAATATATTGAACATGGTCAGAGAGAATTATTACTGAAGAAATTTGGTGTATGTCAAGAAGCTATTATTGAATTAGTCAGATCAATAAAACAATTATCTAAAATAAATATTTAGACAATCGAATGAGTTCAATTATCTTAGTATTTTTAGGTTTTACGATTCTTTACATTGGATATCGGTATTATTCTAAATTTATTGGGCAGCGTATTTATGATATTCAAGAAGAAAACCAAATTATGCCGTCTAAAGAATATGAAGATGGTATTGATTTTGTCCCAACAAAAAAACATATTTTATTTGGCCACCATTTTACATCTGTTGCCGGTGCAGCACCCATAATCGGACCCTGTGTTGCCGCTTATTGGGGATGGTTACCGGCATTAGTATGGATTTTATTTGGTACGATTCTTATGGGTGCTGTCCATGATTTTGGGGCATTGGTTATTAGTGTGAAAGAAAAGGGAAGAAGTATTGCAGATATCGCTTCCACGACAATAAGCAAACGTGCCAGATTAATGTTTTTGATTTTTATTCTTCTTCTCGTTTGGCTTGTTTTAGCTGTTTTCGCCATGGCCATAGCTGATTTATTCGTGGGGATTCCTGCTTCCGTAATTCCCATTAATATTGAAATTATTATCGCCATAATGGTGGGCTATTTGATTTATAAAAAGAAAATGAACATTTTGATCCCATCCCTTGTTGCTTTAGCATTATTGTATTTTTTTGTTTGGGTGGGCACAAAAGTACCCGTCGACTTTACAAAAACTATGGAAGTGCAGGAAGCGAAGAACCTATGGATTATTCTGCTATTTATATATTCGTCAATTGCCAGCCTTCTACCCGTGTGGACATTGCTCCAACCACGGGATTATATTAATAGTCATCAGTTATTTGTTGGTTTGGGTTTATTATTTCTTGGAATTTTGGTTGCACAGCCAGTGGTTGATGCACCCGCTATACGATCATTTTCAGAACCGGATGTACCCGGTTTATTTCCGCTCCTTTTTGTTACGATTGCATGCGGGGCCATTAGCGGTTTTCATGGTCTAGTTGCATCGGGTACCTCCTCAAAACAATTAGAACATTTATCCGATGCCAGAATGGTGGGATATGGTGGGATGATTGGTGAAGGAACTTTGGCATTAGCGACAACCATCGCTGCTGTGGCAGGAATATCTTTGGTTACGCAATGCAACCTACCTTCAGTAGGGCAAGTTCCTGATTTGAATTGGGCTATTTATTATGATACTTGGGCTCATGCAAGCGGGAATAAGGCGGCAGCTTTCGTTTTGGGAGGAGGTGCGCTGATACAATCTCTTGGTATTCCAGCACAAATGGCCAATACATTAATGGCTGTTCTTGTCATCTCATTTGCGGCTACGACGTTGGATACAGCCACTCGGATTCAACGATTTATTTTGAATGAATTTGGTGTAGCAACACAAATTAAATCATTAACAAATCGATATTTTGCAACAGCAATTGCCGTTGTGCCTGCTATCTTTTTGGCATTTTGGAATATCGTCGACTCTGGGTCTGGAACCGCACGACAGGCCGGATGGGTGTTATGGCCCATATTTGGCGCCAGTAACCAAATGTTGGCCGCGCTTACCTTGATGGTGCTTACGCTTTATTTCTGGCAAAAGAAAAAACCGATTTTACCTTTACTTGTTCCAATGTTGTTCATTATGTTCGTTACATTGACAGCATTGGTAACCAATGCGATTACTTTTTATGGGCATAATGGGATTTTGTTTTCCCTAACAATCCTATTAATAGGACTCATTATTTGGATGGCATATGAGGGAATGATTAAGGTGTTAGAAATTCGCAGAACACAGTAAATTTATCATGTATAAATTGATGTAAAATCCATATGGCAACACAAAAAGAATTATTTAAAGGCATGAAAAAAAAATGGGAAGAAGAAATAAAATCTTCTTCCACTCGAGATTACAACTTTGACACATTAAGTGGTGAGAAAATAGATTCACTCTATTTACCAGATAATCCAGAAGAACAATATTTAGAGAAATTGGGATTTCCAGGACAATTTCCATACACTCGAGGAGTCCACGCGAATATGTATCGTGGTAAGTTGTGGACAAAGAGACAGTTTTCTGGATTTGGTACGCCGGAAGAGACCAATGCTCGTTATCATTCTTTACTCAGTAAGGGGCAAACGGGCCTTTCTGTAGCCTATGATATGCCCACACTCATGGGTTATGATCCAGATCATCCGTGGGCACGAGGGGAAGTAGGGAAGTGTGGTGTGAATGTAGCTTCTATCAAGGATATGGAACGTTTATTTGAAGGCCTTAATCTGGGAGATATCTCCGTATCACAAACGATTAATGGTCCCGCAGTAATTTTATTGGCTTTCTATATTGCTGTTGCTGAAAACCAGGGTGTGCCCTTATCCAATTTAAAAGGAACACTCCAAAATGATATATTAAAAGAATTTATCGCCCAAAAAGAATGGATATTCCCACCGAAACCATCCATGAGAGTCATTACGGATATGATGGCATTTTGTACAGAATATATGCCAAAGTATAATACAATTTCTATATCAGGTTACCATATCCGAGAGGCGGGATCTACGGCAGCCCAAGAACTGGCATTTACTCTGGCAAATGGGTTTACTTATGTGGAATACGCTATGGCTGCTGGGTTAGATGTGGATGCATTCGCTCCCCGTTTATCTTTCTTTTTTAATTCTCATTTGGATTTTTTTGAAGAAATTGCAAAGTACCGTGCGGCTAGGCGCATTTGGGCTAAACGTATGAAAAATAAATATAATGCTAAAGATGCTCGTTCCTGGAAATTACGATTTCATACCCAAACTGCAGGCTGTTCCTTAACAGCACAACAGCCAGAAAATAATATTGCAAGAACGGGATTTCAAGGGTTAGCGGCGGTTCTTGGTGGTACGCAATCACTTCATACAAATTCTATGGATGAAACATTGGCATTACCTACAGATAAATCTGCTGAAATTGCCCTCCGTACCCAGCAGTTAATTGCTTTTGAAACGGGCGTAGCCAATGTGGCTGATCCATTAGGCGGTTCTTGGTATGTAGAATCATTGACAGATCAAATGGAAGCTCAAGCAGAAAAATATTTTGATGAGATTGAAAACTTAGGCGGCGTTATTCCGGCGATTGAACGAGGATATTTTCAAATGGAAATTGCCCGTGCTGCTTCCGATTACCAACAAAGGATTGATGACAAACAACTCATTCATGTAGGTGTAAATGCATTTATTAAACATGATGAAGAAATTGAAATTCCCTTATTAGAAATTGGAGATGAGGCTGAAAATCGACAGGTAAAAGCATTAACACAGTTACGGAAAGAGCGGGATGAAAATGCAGTGCAATTGGCGTTAAGTCAAATCCAAGAAGCCTGTGCTAATGGTGAAAATATTATGCCACCCATCATTGCAGCAGCCAAATCGTTTGTGACAATGGGTGAAATTATTGTGGCAATGAAAGCTGAATTTGGAGAATGGCAGGAAGCTGCCGTATTTTAGGAGAACATTATGAATAGTAACAAGAAATTCATTCTCATGATTACGGGTATTATCACCGTTGTTATTTTTTGGATTAGCTGGGTATCACTAAATCCCGCTGATGAAAAAGCAATGGCGACCTTTGTATCTGTGGATGAATTATTAGAAGACAATATCACCCATAGGACAAAATTAGGGGGTTTAGTCAAAGATGGATCAATCGTTATTTCTGAAACCAATCATCTCGATTGCGTGTTCATCTTAAAGGAGGGCGATTTGGAGCTAGAGGTAAAATATGGCCGTACTCGTCCCGATTTATTTAAAGATGGTGCAGAAGTCATTGTAACTGGACTATATGAAAATGGCGTATTTCACGCCGATGAATTGCAGACCAAATGTGCATCTCGTTATGAAGGCGACCTACGGAACGAAAAGAGTTATAATTTAAGTGAAATTGATTCATGACTCCAATTGCAGGTAGTGTTGCACTGAACTTGGCCTTCGGGTTCAGTATCCTCACAGTTCTTACACTTTTCCTATATAATAAAAATGGTGATGAACGTCTTTTTTTAACTGGACAACGCTTAGCATTAGGTATATCGTTTTTTGTCTTCCTGGCTACATTTATACTTGCCTATCAATTAGTTCAAAGTAATTTTGATATTGACTATGTAGCCCGATATACAAGTCTGGAAACACCGGTCGTTTATAAAATATCTGCTTTATGGGCGGGGCAGTCCGGTTCTCTTTTATTTTGGCTATTTATATTATCCATTTATACCACAATTGTAATTCTTCAAAATCAGCAAAAACATAATTCGTTAATGCCATGGGTAATCATAACACTTGCGATTGTTCAAATGTTTTTTCTAGTGTTGACAAATTATGTGACGAATCCATTTAAACCCACTGATGCTGATTTTATTGTGTCAAATGGTAATGGACTTAATCCACTGCTTCAAAATGTAACCATGGCCATTCACCCGCCAACTCTTTACTTAGGCTATGTTGGTTTTTCTGTTCCATTTGGATTTGCAATTTCCGCAATGATAAATCGGGACACAAGTCCACTATGGATACAAAGTATACGAAGGTGGTCTTTAGTTGCATGGCTCTTTTTAAGTATTGGAATTATCCTCGGTGGATGGTGGGCATATCGAGAGTTAGGATGGGGTGGCTACTGGGCTTGGGATCCTGTGGAGAATGCTAGTTTTATGCCATGGTTGACGGCAACAGCTTTTGTTCATTCCATTATTATCCAAGAGAAAAAGGACATGCTCAGAGTATGGAATATGGTGCTGATTATTATTACTTTCACGCTTTGTATTTTTGGAACATTTCTCACAAGATCTGGTGTCATGAGTTCGGTTCACTCATTTACAGGATCTTCATTGGGCCCAATCTTTTTGACCTTTGTATTTTCAATTATGATTGTTTCTTTTGGTATGATGTATTTTAGGAGGAATGATTTGAGATCTACCAAAAAAATGGAATCTTTCACGTCAAGAGAAAGTGGATTTCTATTCAATAACATGATATTTGTTGTCATGTGTTTTGCTGTATTCTGGGGGACCCTTTTTCCAGTATTTTCTGAAGCTATTCGAGGAACTAAAATCACAGTTGGCCCACCATTTTTCAATCAAATTAATATACCCATTGGCCTAATATTATTGGCATTAACCGGAATTGGACCCTTATTAGCCTGGCGTAAAACAGGGAAGAAAATCCTGATTCGAAATTTCACATTTCCAATTATTACCGGTCTAATTGTTGCCATCCTTTTACTCATTATTGGTTTGAGAGGTGCCGTTGTTATTTCCTTTAGTTTAGGCGCATTCGTCACAGCCACCATTACAACGGAATTCACTCGGGGTATCCAAGCCCGAAGGAAAAAATTTAATGAATCCATCATTACTGCTCTAATCAAAATAGTTAGTAAGAACCGGTCCCGGTACGGGGGGTACGTGGTTCATTTGGGTATTGTATTTATGTTTGTAGGGTTTACAGGTCATGCATTTGACCAAGAAAAAGAATTCAGCCTGAAAGTAGGGGAAAGCAATCACGTGGCGGGATATAATTTTAAGTTGATCCAAATGTCAGAAACAGAGCGCCCAAATCATTATGCATGGATTTCAGACTTAAGGGTGACCAATGACGAAGGTAAATTTGTGACAAACCTTCATCCTGAAAAGCGGATATATTTTCACAGGAACCCTGACCCGAATCGTCGGCAACCCCATAGTGAATTGGATATATATACTACAATGAATCGAGATATTTATTCAATCTTTTCAGGCGTAGATAGTGAAAACAGTGTTGCATTCATTAAAATAATGGTAAATCCATTGGTCCAGTGGGTATGGCTTGGTGGATACATATTAGTATTTGGTACCATCGTGGCCTTGTGGCCGAGGAAAGATCAATAATGGATATAATCAAAGAATATGGATTTATAATCATATTTTTTATTATGCCCGTGATTTTTGTAATTCAGCCATTATTTCTACCCATGATAGAAGAAAAGAAAAATCAATTAAGTGTTGATGGCCTGAAACGAAAAAAACTATTAATATATCGTCAAATCAAAGAGTTGGAAATGGACCATGATATTGGCAATATAAATGAAAGTGACTATAAATTAAGCCGGGAGGCATTAAAACAGGACGTTTCTGAAATCATTACAAAATTGAATTCGCTTTAAAATGCCCGCAGTCCTGACTGTTTCAAATATATCAAAATCCTTTGATCGTCGTCCAATACTAAAAGATATATCATTCACTCTCCACCAGGGTGAAACTATTGTTCTAATGGGGAAAAATGGTGTTGGGAAATCAACACTATTGCGAATATTGGCACGAATTATGGCCTGTGATGGTGGACAGATCTCTTTCCAAAATAAAGATTTATTAAAAGGGAGTCCATGCGATCGTCATAAATTGTTATACCTTGGACATGCACCAGCGATGTACACCACCCTTTCCGCCAAAGAAAATATAAAATTGGCATTAACACTTAGAGGGATGACTGTTGGTTTATCTGAAATTCAAAATCAGTTAAATTATTTTGGGATCGGAACCCAGTCCAATGATCCAATATCAATATATTCTCAGGGCATGCTCCAGCGTTTAAAATTAGCTTATGCTGAATTGGTTAATTGGAATTTATTATTAATAGATGAACCATTTTCCGGATTGGACACAGATGGTGTCGGGTTGGTTGAGACAGCATTACATCGTTGGAAAGAAATAGGAAAATCTTTAATTCTTGTATTACATAATCAGTCTCGAGCTAAAGAATTTGGTGATCGAATCCTTTACATTCAAAATGGATCAATTGAATAATAATTATGTTTTTCATATTACTGAAAAAAGAATTATTTGTCGAATTTCGATCGAGAGAAGTCACGCTATCTATGCTCGTTTTTGGCTTATCTATTATACTTACATTTGCATTCTCATCCAATGTTTCTCCCACGATCATCGCAAATTATGCGCCTGGTATGTTTTGGATAATGGTATTATTTGTCGCGGTCATTGGCGTGCATCGTTCTTTTTCTTATGAAAAAGAATTTGATGCATTTTCTATGTTAATCAGTGCACCCATTGATAGAGGATTTATTTTTCTGTCTAAATGGATAAGTGGATTTATATTTTTGACAATCATGGAAGCATTAATAATCATACCATTCTTTAAATTTTTGATGATTGATTTTCCATCTCAACCGTGGATAGCTATTGGTACAACCATGTTAATTAATTGTGCGATAATGGCCATTGCAAGTTTGGTTTCCGGTATTGCAATGCGAGCGAGATTAAGTGAAGTTTTATTGCCAGTATTGTTGTTTCCATTGGTTTCGCCTGTAATCATTGCAGCTACAAAAATATCCGGCAGTATAATGGCTGGGGATCCATTTTCGTTTTGGCAAATATGGTTATTAATCGTACTCACAGTTATTGTAATTTTCGGGCTAGTTGGATACACCTTATTTGATTTTATTGCTGAAGAATAATGAAAATATTTTTAAATAATAAGACGAATCGAACTTGGTTTGTGCTAATCATTGCTATGATGCTTTTTAATGTATGGAACGTTATTGTGAACACACCCATGGTTCCGGAACAGCACTGGGCACAAAAAATATTTTATGTACATGTACCATCAGCCTGGGTTGGATTTTTATCCTATTTTGTTGTCATGGTGGCAGGAATTATGTTTTTTATAAAAAAGGACGACCATTGGGATGATGTGGGACTTGCAGCCGCAGAATTGGGTACAGTATTTATGGCGTTGGTGTTAATTACGGGGCCGATATGGGCCACACCTATTTGGGGGAAACCCTGGATCTGGGAGCCCAGATTGACCACAACACTTATTTTGTTTCTTATATATATAGGGTATTTCATGATGCGATCTTTTGGAGGCCATGTTGAACGGGTAAAGCGATATGCAGCCGCTTTGGGAATAATTGCATTTGTAGATGTACCTATTATCTTCGTATCTGTTAAGTTTTGGACGCCGGAAATCCAGTCACATCCCCAAGTAGAAATGGCTCAACAACCATCAGGGATATTGACACCATTTTTATTATCGTTGGGTATTTTTACTCTGCTTTATACACTCATGCTTACGTATAAAATTCATGTGATTCGTATCAAAAACAATGTGGGTAGTAATGTATAATTTCTTTGAATATTTTTTGGCAGTTTATTTGATCGTTTTTGGTGCAATCCTTGGGTGGTTTATAATTCAATTTCGTTCAGAAAAGCGAATGTTAAATAAAAATGAAAAATCGAATTAAGGAGTTAGTTTAAATGGAACGCAAAATTGTCCACGTTGTGGGAACAGGAACCATTGGTGAACCTCTCATTGGTTTATTATGTGATTATCGAGAAAAACTTGGAATTGATGAGGTAACATTCAATAAAAATACCCCCCTGCGCGGTGACCGATCAAAGGTAATTTCCTTATTAAAACGCGGTGCCCGGTTGGCTGTAAGTGACGACCGATTGAATGAGTTTAAAGAATTAGGTATGGATCCAGAATTGGAAACAGAAGATGCTATTCGTCGAGCCTCTGTTGTCATTGATTGCACACCATCTGGTATTGGTCATAAAAATAAGGAAAAGTATTACCATAAATTTTCAGATAAGGTAAAAGGATTTTTGGCCCAAGGTAGTGAAGATGGTTTTGGTGTAAAATATGCAAGTGGGATCAACGATTCAGTATTAAAAAATGGTGATAATCAATTTGTCCAAATCGTTTCCTGCAATACGCATAATATTTCATGTATTACAAATACGTTGGCATTAAATGAATTCGGACCGGAGAATCTCGTCGAAGGGCGGTATGTATGTGTTCGCCGGGCAAACGATACAAGTCAGTCAGGTAGTTTTATACCCGCACCTGTTGTAGGTAGCCATGGGGATGAAAAGTTTGGATCCCACCATGCCAAGGATGCATATGAACTTTTTACAACCTTAGGATATGATTTAAATATGTTTTCTTCGGCCATGAAGGTGAATAGCCAATATATGCATGTACTCTGGTTCACTTTGAGAACAAAAGAACCCACAACCCTGAATGAAGTGAAAGATCGGTTGATCGCCAATCATCATGTAGCAATGACCACGAAGGATTTGACCAGTACCGTTTATTCCTTTGGTCGTGATCATGGTCATTTTGGCCGAATATTAAACCAAACTGTTGTCGTTGAACAAACGCTTCATGTTCGAAATGAACATGAGATTTATGGGTTTTGTTTTACACCTCAGGATGGAAATTCAATTTTAAGTAGTATTTCAGCAGCAGAACGATTTTTATATCCTCATTCTTATGAAGACAAGACTCAGTGTCTTAATGAATTATTCTTCGAGGAAATTTGAACTTAAATGTTGAAACGGTAGTTACAGGCCCGTTTCAGGAAAACAGTTTTATTGCATGGTATGCCGAATCAACAGATGCGGTTATTGTAGACCCTGGTGATGATGCGCATCTGATAATCCAATCTCTTGAAGAACACCAAATTATCCCCATTGCAATTGTAAATACACATGCCCACTTAGATCATATTGGAGCTGTCCAGCCTTTAAAGGACAAATATGATATTCCATTTTATCTCCACTCGAAGGAACAACTTATTTTAAATGCATATGAAGATGCATGTAAAATGTTTGGAATCGGCCCGCGAGAAACACCCAAAGTTGATGTATGGTTTAATAATGCGCCATTTCTGAGAATCAATACATTTAAAATTCAGTTAATTCAAACGCCGGGGCATACACCGGGAGGAACATGCCTTGAGATTGACAACCATTTATTTGTTGGCGATACTTTATTCCGGGGAAGTGTGGGAAGGACAGATTTACCAGGCGGTGATTGGGGCACATTAGAATCATCACTTGTTCATCTATTCAATTCGGTTAATCATGATAGAATAGTTCATTCAGGACATGGCTCGGATACAACATTAAAATTTGAATTAAAAGAAAACCCATTTTTAATTCAGTTAAAAGACAAGGTAAATTAAAGGCTATGAAAGTTATAGAATTTTTAGAAAAAGCGAACAAAACTCTTTTCAGTTTTGAAATAATTCCACCGACGCGAGGTGGATCCATCGATCGAATTTTTAATTTGGTTGAGACTTTAATGCCATTCAATCCACCCTTCATCGATTTAACAAGTCGATCTGCAGAAGTGTATTATGAAGATGCTGGTGAAGGAAAAATGATTCGGTTTATTCGTCGAAAAAGACCTGGAACCATTGGGATTAGTGCTGCCATTAAAAACAAGTTCAATGTGGAAACTGTGCCTCATATTCTTTGTCGCGGATTCACCCGGGAAGAAACAGAAGATGCCTTGATTGAATTAAATTACCTAGGTATAAATAATGTATTGGCCGTTCGTGGTGATGAACTACGCAAAGATGCCCCTGACACACCGGGGAAAACGCGACATAGGTATGCATCTAATTTGGTTAAACAAATTACAGATATGAATGATGGAAAATATGTCGAAGAATTAATTGATGCAGTTCCAACCAATTTTTGTATTGGGGTGGGTGCGTATCCTGAAAAACATTTTGAAGCACCCAATATGGCAACGGATATCAAATATTTAAAAGCAAAAGTAGATGCGGGTGCAGACTATATTGTCACTCAGATGTTTTATGACAATAAAGCATTTTTTAAATTTGTTGAGGATTGCCGTTCAGCAGGGATTGATATACCTATAATTCCAGGCATTAAAATATTATCAACAGAAAAACATTTGAGTGTCATCCCCAAAAACTTTTATGTTGATATACCTGAAGCTTTATCTGAAAAAGTTATCGGACAATCTAAAGAAGATATTGTGAATGTTGGCATAGATTGGGCTTTAAACCAAGTACAGGAATTGGTTGATGCTAACGTTCCTTGCGTCCATTTTTATATCATGTCCTCCGCCAAATCCGCGGCGAAGGTAGTCTCTCAATTCAAATAAAATTTTTATTATGGCTCTTTTGACGACCAATGGCTTTTATCGGGAGTTGGCTCAGTTAACCCTGGGGAGGAAACATCCACGATTTATGGTGGCCATTTCAGGTGGTATGGATTCGGTGAGCCTCCTTCACTTAACGACACAATTAAGAGAATCAACTAAAATTGAAGTGTGTGCGATTCATGTAAATCATGGCATTAGACATGCATCCATTGAGGAAGAAAAGTTTGTACGAAAATTATGTTTTAATCAAAATGTAAAATTGACGGTAGTGTCTGCAAAGGGAAAGCCTCAAAAAGGCGAGAGTATGGAAATGTGGGCACGTCGAATTCGGCAGGACGCGTATAATTCTACGCGGGAAAGAATGAATTGCGACTTTATATTAACCGCCCACCATTCCAACGATAATATAGAAACAATTCTCATGCATCTAAATGATGGCTGTGGCATTGAAGGGTTACGTGGCATTCCACCAAAGAATGGATTCATTATTCGCCCTTTACTAAAATACAGTCGTAATGAAATTCAAGTTTATGTTCACAATCATAAATTCAAGTATTACGAAGATGAATCCAATAGTGATGTTTCAATAATACGAAATAATATTCGCCATAGTTTAGTTAAACCTTGGGAAAACCAAACAGATCAGTTTATAGATCGTTTCAATGATTTATCTCATAAAGCAATAAACGCTGTAAATCGAATGAATGATTTAATTGCAGAACTATCCAAACGAGTAGAGAATGTAAACCATCAAAAATTAATTCATGATCAATTGGTGGAAAAATTATTACCGAGCCAATTGGTTCGACTTGTTAAGCACTTGATAGGTGAAACAGAAATCTCTTGGCGACGACATCAATGGGATGGATTGGAGCAATGGCTAAAGAAATCCAAAATTGGTTCCAAACTTAAGTTAAATAGTCATTGGACTATATTGCGTGACAGGAATTCTTGGATATTGAGCAATAAGGTTCATGATGCCATTTCATTGCTAATCAAATCTCAAGGTGAATTTAGTACAGATGGTTTTAGTCTGTATTTGAATAAAATTGAAAAACCTACTTTAAACAGCCAAAATTCCAAGGAAGTGATAGATGCCAAAATTATAGAAGGAAAAAGGCTAAACTTGCGTTCCTGGCGTCATGGAGATGTATTCCAGCCATTGGGGATGCCAGGGCATAAAAAAGTGAGTGATCTATTAGTGGATGAAAAAGTTGATCGGTTTTCTAAGGAAAAGCAACTTGTACTTACTGCAAATGATGAAATTATTTGGGTGTGTGGAAGGCGACTGAGCGAAAAGGCAAAAATAACTAATTCTACTCAAGAATTTCTGGAACTTTCTATGAAAACTAAGGTTGGGGTATCGTGGACATAAATAAAGAAAAATTAACTGAATTAATATCCGAAGAATCTGTGCAAAAGAGGGTGAAGGAAATTGCAGCTGATATTTCACAAAAATATGAAGGTGATGCACCTATTTTGATTGGTATATTAAATGGAAGTTTCATATTTTGCGCGGACCTTATGCGGGAAATGGATATAGACTGTGAAATTGATTTTATAAAAGTATCCAGTTATACCGGTACCCAGTCCGTGGGGACAGTTAAATTGCGGAAAGATATTTCGGCGGATATTACCAATCGTCATGTCGTAATTGTGGAGGATATTATTGATTCTGGCTTAACGATTAAATTTATTAAAGACAGGATGTTGGAAGCGGGGCCAAAATCGGTGGCTATTGTCACTTTATTAATGAAACCAGATATTGCAAAACTTGATTTTGATATTGATTGGGTTGGATTTGAAATTCCGCCTGAATTTGTTGTAGGATACGGTTTGGATTATGACCAACTATTCAGAAATTTAAAAGGGGTATATCGCCTCGAAGGATTTGAAAGTGAGTAAAGTGGATTCTAAAAAGAAGAATAAATTAAAGAATAATAAAACTCAAGAGCGAAAAAAATCGACCGAGAAATTGAATAAAGATTCAAAAAACACCGATAAATTTCACTGGAAACGGGCGGGAAAAACCAGTTTTGTCTGGGTTCTAATTATAATATCTGCAGTCTTTTTATCTAATTTATTTAATGGTCAGGGTGCAGATGAATTTGAAATTCAATATTCAGAATATAGAAGTTTTCTTACCGGGGGGTTGATTACAAGTGCCCGCGTTGTCGATGAAATATTTCATGGTGAATTGTCAGAACAACAGGTGATTATTAATTCTGCCGGCGTTTCGCAAAATATTGTCAAATTTAGGCTCAAACTTCCATTTATTGATCGAGAGGTAATGAATGAGTGGGATAAGTATAATGTGGATTATACGTTCAGGCAAAAATCCGTTGATTGGACCGGATATTTTTTAAACTTCCTTCCGTGGATTGCCATCTTAGCATTTTGGATTTTTCTCATGCGCAGAATGCAGGGCGGTGGCGGTGGTATGAAATCCATTTTTAATTTTGGAAAAAGCAGGGCGAAGGTTTGGACATCCGATAAACCTAAAGTCACCTTTGACCATGTGGCTGGATGTGTAGAGGCGAAAGAAGAATTAATGGAAGTAGTGGATTTTCTTAAAAGACCCAAGCGATATCAAAAACTGGGTGCTAAAATTCCAAGAGGCGTATTATTAGTGGGCCCTCCAGGAACAGGTAAAACTTTATTGGCACGCGCAGTTGCCGGTGAAGCAAATGTGGCATTTTTTAACTTAAGTGGCGCTGATTTTGTAGAAATGTTTGTTGGGGTGGGCGCATCTCGAGTTAGAGACTTATTTGAACAAGGAAAACAAAATCAACCTTGTATTATTTTTATCGATGAATTGGATGCAGTGGGGCGCCAGCGCGGTGCCGGATTAGGCGGAGGTCACGATGAACGTGAGCAAACTTTGAATGCATTATTGGTTGAAATGGATGGTTTTGAATCCCATGAAGATATTATTCTCATGGCTGCAACAAACCGACCGGACGTTTTGGATTCTGCCCTTCTTAGACCGGGAAGATTTGACCGTCAAGTTGTTGTGGATGTTCCGGATTTAAAAGGCAGATTAGGTATTCTGAAAGTTCATGCTAAAAAAATAATCATGAATAAGCGAAAAGTAAAATTAGAAGCCATTGCCAAAGGTACACCTGGGATGGTTGGGGCGGATCTTGAGAATATTGTAAATGAAGCAGCCTTATTAGCTGCGCGAAAGAAAAAAAGATCTGTAGATATGGCCGATTTTGAAGAAGCCAAAGATAAGGTTATGATGGGTGTTCAACGGAAAAGTGTCGTCCTTTCTGAAGAAGAAAAGAAAACTACAGCCTATCATGAGGCGGGACATACACTGGTTGCTGCAAAAACCAAAGGCGCTGACCCTGTCCATAAAGTTACCATAATTCCTCGAGGGAGAGCGCTTGGGATTACCATGCAACTTCCCATTGATGAAAAACATGGTTATTCTCGAGAATATATTGAAGGTCGTTTGGCTATTTTAATGGGTGGACGCGCTGCAGAAGAACTTATTTTTAACGAACTCACGACTGGTGCAGGAAACGATATTGAGCAAGCAACCAAAATTGCTCGAAAAATGGTTTGTGAATGGGGGATGAGTGATGTTTTAGGTCCCATGACTTTTGGTAAGAAAAATGAAGAAATATTCCTTGGTAGAGAAATCCAAAGTCATCGGGATTATTCAGAATCAACCGCGCGAATGATTGATGAGGAGGTTGTGCGGATAGTTCGGAAAGCACAAAGTAGAGCACAACATGTCCTTAAAGATAATATAGAGCACCTCCATAACCTGTCAAAAGTATTGTTAGAACATGAAACCATTGATGGTGATGAGGTACTAACAGTCATGGATGGAAAAGAGATCAAACGGTCAAAAAATGGATCGACGGGTAAACCAAAAAAGAGACGGCCGAGAAAAAAACCACCGAAGGTAAAAATAGACAAATCAGAGAATAAATAAAAAAAACGCCTCAATATTTAGAGGCGTTTTTTGCTATTTAATGAATAACAAACAATTACAAACTTGGCTAATTAAACCATCAAATACCTTGATTATGGGTATTCTCAATGTAACGCCGGACTCCTTCAGTGATGGGGGGAAATTTGATACTCCGGAACAAGCGGCAAGCCACGCAACAAAAATGATTGAAGACGGAGCAGATATAATCGATATCGGGGGCGAATCCACCCGACCCGGCGCCGAACCGGTATCAATAGATGAAGAATTGGCTCGGACTATTCCCGTAATTGAGGCAATTCGGCAACAATCTGATTGTGTTATTTCTATCGATACGTATAAATCAAAAGTGGCAGAATCGGCATTAGATGCGGGTGCCAATATGGTGAATGATATTTCCGGATTGACATTTGACGAAGGAATGGCCTCTTTGGTTGCTGAAAAGGAAACCCCGGTGGTAATTATGCATATCAAAGGAACGCCTCTGGATATGCAGAAAGAGCCCCATTATGAAGATCTTATGGAAGAGATAAAAGATTATTTTACAGCAAAAATAGCCAAGGCAAAAGAAGCAGGTATTCCGAATACCAATATCATACTCGACCCGGGAATAGGATTTGGAAAACGATTGGAAGATAATTTTGAATTGATCCGTGAATTGAAGCAAATTTGTGCTATGGAATATCCTATTTTAATTGGCCCTTCCCGAAAATCGTTTATTGGTACGGTGCTTAATTTACCGATCACTGAACGATTGGAAGGCACGTTGGCATCCATCACTGCTGGTGTTATGAATGGTGCTCGTATTGTTCGTGTTCATGATATTATGGCTGTGCGACGCACGATTGCTATCACTGAAAAAATCATGGGAATGAATTAGATGATTCTGTTTAAAATTGGTTTTCTGACAGTAACCCTAATTGATATTATTGACCTTCTTTTGGTAAGTTGGCTATTTTTTAAAGTATATATTTATTTTAAGGGTACCCGAGCTGGACAAATGTTAGCTGGACTCATTATTCTCATGGTTGGTTCATTCCTCTTCAATGCCTTTGGTCTTAGTGCATCAAGTTGGTTAGTGAATCAATTCCAAACGGTATGGGTTGTGGCCTTTGTCATTTTATTTCAACCCGAATTGCGACGTCTATTAATTTATGTAGGCCAAACCCGGTTTTTTCAGAAAATATTCCGTGTGGGGACATCCAGAACAATTATATCTATTGTGGAAGGAGTAGCGCAACTTCAAGAACGACATTGGGGTGGATTAATTGTAATTCAACGGGAAACGGGTCTTCGATCCTATAAGGAACAGGGTACCCAGATAAAAGCAGAAGTCACCGCACCTTTGTTGGTGTCAATTTTTAATCCATCTTCTCCTCTCCATGATGGGGCGGTAATTATACAGAATGATATTATTGATGCGGCTGCGTGTATTTTACCCCTTACTGAGAGTACAATGATTGATCAGGAAATGGGCACTCGTCATCGTGCAGCTTTGGGTATTTCTGAAGAAACAGATGCAATTGTTGTTTTGATTTCTGAAGAAAAAGCACGGATTTCCGTGGCTGAAAATGGTCGGTTTGCACATATTAACATGGATGATATTGCTCTAAGAAAATATTTAAATGATCGAATGTTTATTGCGTCTGGAGATTAATAATAAACGATACCCTAAACTCCTTTAAGGGCTGTGGTACAAAGCTATGAGTGTTTTTACTTACACAATCTTAAGCGTTTTGCTCGTAAGCCTAGTTTCTTTGACTGGCGTCATTACGCTTTCTTTATCGGGAAAAACGTTAGATCGAATCATGACGTATTTAGTGAGTTTTGCTACAGGAAGCCTGTTTGGTGGTGCATTAATTCATCTCTTACCGGAAGCTTATGCTACCACAACAAACCCCATTTATGTTTCATTATGGACCATCGGCGGTCTTGCCACCTTTTTTGTGATGGAAAAGTTTTTTCGGTGGCGCCATTGCCATCATCCCACAACAGAGGATCATGTCCACCCGGTTGTACCTATGAATATTTTTGGAGATGCCATGCATAATTTTATTGATGGCGTCTTAATTGCTATAAGTTATGCTGCTAGTATTCCACTGGGGATTGCCACAACCACGGCCGTGCTATTCCATGAAATCCCTCAGGAAATCAGTGATTATTCCATTTTAATTAATGGGGGTCTTTCAGTTAAAAAAGCATTAGCAGTGAATTTTTTTAGTGCATTGTTAGCATTAGTTGGTGCACTGTTCGCTCTTCAACTTGGAAAAAGCATTACTGGATTCACGGAAGCACTCGTACCCCTTACGGCTGGTGGTTTTATATATATAGCCGGTTCTGACCTGATCCCTGAACTCCATCATAATACAGATATAAAAAAATCATTGATCCAATTATTGATGCTGATTGCCGGTGTAGCAGTCATGACAATATTGGCTATAAAATTCTGAAGTTTTCCAAAGCCTTCTTGTAAATTTAATCTATGGAATTATTCGATTTAAAGGAACGATATACCACCGCTCAAAAGAAATACACAGAATTGCGGAGGTATCTTTGACTTATCTGTTAAACAAGCTGAATTAGATAAAATGCGGCAGTCATCCGCTTCGCCTGATTTTTGGAATGATAATTCGGCTGCTTCAAATGTCCTGAAAAAAATCTCTATTATAGAAAAAGAAATATCTCTCTGGGAAAAATTAGACACGATGCATGATGATGTAGAAGTCCTTTTGGAATTTGCGGAAGCGGGAGAAGCAAATTTAAATGAAGTGAATGTTGAACTGAAAAATTTTGTAAATACGATTGAAGATTTAGAGTTAAAAATGATTCTTGGCGATGAGCAGGATACACAAAACGCCATAATGACAATTCATCCTGGCGCCGGTGGTACCGAGAGTCAAGACTGGGCTGAAATGCTTTACCGTATGTACTCACGCTGGATTGAGCGAAAGGGATTTAAAAAGGAAATAATGGATCTTCAACCTGGAGATGAAGCGGGGATTAAAGATTTGACTATGGAGGTTAAGGGGGATTATGCTTACGGGTTGTTGAAAACAGAAGCCGGTGTTCATCGATTGGTGCGGATTTCACCATTTGATTCAAATAGTCGTCGCCATACTTCATTTGTTTCCGTATTTATTTATCCCTCATCTGAGGAAGAAATTGAAATTGAAATTGATCCAGGCGATTTACGCATTGACACCTATCGCGCCAGCGGTGCCGGAGGCCAACATGTAAATAAAACAGATTCGGCTATTCGCATTACACATATTCCGTCAGGCATTGTAGTTCAATGTCAAAATGAACGGAGTCAGCATAAAAATAAGGCTTCTGCAATGAAAGTATTGAAGGCGCGATTGTATCAAGCTGAAGTAGAAAAAGAAAAAGAAGCAATGAAAGATTTAGAAGATACAAAGATGGATATTGGTTGGGGGAGTCAGATTCGTTCTTACGTTTTCCACCCTTATAATATGGTGAAAGACCATCGCACTAAAGAAGAATCCGGTAATGTATCGGCAGTCATGGATGGTGATATTGATAAATTTATTCGTGCCTTTTTAATGAGTCAATTGGGGCGAAATATTGAAACGGAGAAAGTATAATTATTATGTCAGAAGATCAAAAAAGCTTAAAACAAATCATCGATTTTCGTAAAGAAAAATTACAAAAACTATTGGATGCAGGTGTGGATCCCTATCCACAAAAATATGAACCCACTCATTTTAGTTTAGATATTTTGAATGATTTTGAAAATCTGGAAAATAATGATGTAAATGTTGCAGGACGTATCATGTCCCTTCGGAAAATGGGAAAAGCATCATTTTTTCACATCCAGGATGGAAAAGGAAAAATCCAGGTATTTATCCGGAGAGATGATGTAGGTGAAGAAAATTATGCCCATTTTAAATTATTGGATATGGGTGACTATGTGGGTGTTCAGGGATATGCCTTTAAAACGAAAATGGGCGAGAAATCTATTCATGCAAATTCGATTACGATTTTATGTAAATCCATTCGACCTTTACCGGTTGTGAAAGAAAAAGAAGGGGAAACCTTCGATGCTTTCAGCGACAAAGAACAGCGTTATCGAAATCGCCATCTGGATTTAATTGTGAATCCTGATGTACGGACCACATTTGTTAAGCGCGCAACAATTATTCGTGTACTCAGAGATCATTTAGATAATATGGGGTTTTTAGAAGTGGAAACACCGGTACTTCAACCCCTTTATGGCGGTGCAAATGCCCGACCTTTTACTACCCATCACAATGCTCTGGACCAGGAGCTTTATTTGCGAATTGCAGACGAGTTATATCTGAAAAGGCTGATTATTGGTGGAATAGATCGTGTGTATGAGATTGCCAAGGATTTCCGCAATGAAGGGATGGATCGAAATCATAATCCTGAATTCACTATGTTGGAATTTTATTGGGCTTATGCAGATTTTGAAGACAATATGAATCTGGTGGAAGATTTAATTCAAAGTGTTGCAAAAAATATAGATGCGTTGAAGGTGACTTGGGGTGAGATGGACATAGATTTATCCAAACCATTTCAACGACGGCCTCTTTTAGAATTGCTAAGGGAAGCGACAGGAGAAGATTTGACTGAAGCAACGGATGCACAAATGAAAAAGATATGTAAGTCCAATAATATTGAAGTGGAAGAAAATGCCAACTACGGTCAAATGTTGGATGAATTAATGAGCGAATTGGTAGAGCCGAATCTGGTGCAGCCTACATTTGTAACAGATTATCCCAAGGCTATTTCACCATTGGCGAAAAAACATAGAAGTGGTAATCCTCATTTAGTTGAGCGGTTTGAATTATTTATCGGCGGGGCGGAATTTGCAAACGCATTTACAGAATTAAATGATCCTATTGACCAAAGAGACAGGTTTGAGTCTCAGGCCCAATTAGCTAAAGGTGGGGATGAAGAAGCACATCCAGTGGATGAAAATTTTCTTCAAGCCATGGAAATAGGTATGCCGCCGACAGGCGGTGTCGGAATTGGCGTGGACCGTTTGGTCATGCTTTTGACCGGAAATGTGACAATTAAAGATGTGATTCTTTTTCCGGCCATGCGAACTGAAGAATAAAATGTAATTAATGTGAATTTCCCTTTTTACTTATCAACGCGATATTTTCGTTCAACCCAGAAAGGGAGCTTCACCCGAATTGCAGGAGTATTGTCTGTGGCAGGACTCGCAGTAGGTATTTCGGCCCTCCTCATTACTTTATTTATACTCAATGGATTCGAAAGAGTCATTTCAGAGAAGATCGCTGACTTTGATGGTCATATTCGTGTCCGTCATTATTTAAATAAATCCATTCCATCAAAAATTGAAGGAATGGGGCCAATTATTTCAGCTTATAATGATAAATTGGTTCAATCAAAATTTATTCAGGGATCTGCATTACTGCGAAAAGGAAAATCTGCAGAAGGTGTAATTGTAGAAGGAATTGAACCAGATGGCACTGCGTTTCTTTCAAAAATATTAGTACGAGGAACCGTTGATTTAAAAGGTCATAATATTATCATTGGGGAGCGATTAGCAAATCAGTTAAATATTGATATCGGGGATAATACTGTTCTATTCGATATAGCCACATTAGGGGGTTCCAAAAAACGTCTAAACCAATTTACTGTTACTGGGATATTTCATTCTGGTATGTCTGAATATGATCAGTCCCTTGTTTATACAAACTTAAGTCAGGCGGATGGTTTGTTCAATTTGGAGGGAAATGTATCTGGTCATATACTGCGGTTAGTTGATAATGAGTTATCCGATAAACTATCCCAGTTATTAGAAGAAGAATTAGCCTATCCATATATGGTCATGACTTGGAAAGAAAAGAATCGTGCATTGTTTAAGTGGATGGATGTTCAGCGATGGCCGATTTTATTTATTTTTAGCCTCATCGCTTTGGTAGGTATGGTTAATATAATATCTGCATTGGCCATGATAGTTATAGATAAAACACGTCAAATTGGTATTTTAAAATCAATAGGTATGACTCAGGGAAAGTTGAAGCAGGTTTTTCTTGCGAAAGGATTTATTATAGGGGTGGCTGGCTCTGGCGGTGGTGTGGTTTTGGCATTATTCTTATCCTGGCTTCAAAATAACTTTAAAATTATCACTGTTCCTGAAGATGTATATTTTATGGATTTTATTCCAATGGACATTCATTTTGGTCATGTGGGTATTGTGGCTACTATTTCTGCCGGATGCGCAGTCTTAGCTTCAGTCTGGCCGACTATGCGAGCTGGAAAAATTCAACCAGCTAAGGCATTGAGTTACGAATGAAATTTTCTCAGGCCATCGCTAAGCGATTTATGTTGGGTGGGAAAGGAGCCGGTCCGAGCCGTTTAACAGGGTGGATTGCTATAATTGGCTTGGCGGTGGGGTGCATGGCCATGATTCTTTCCATATCGGTTCTTAATGGATTTGAGTCTCGGGTCGTAAATCGGATTATTGGTTTTGAAGGCGATATTCGAATTAGTGGGTTAACTGATTGGGATAGGGATCTAAAGGAAATTAAATTGATTGATGGCGTAAAGTCTGTTATGTCCTTTCAAGAACGAAAAGGATTAATCATGGGGAGAGATAACGCGCAACGTATGGTTTTACTCAAAGCTGTTGATCCTAAAATGGTTTCGTCGTTCTACGATCTAAATATGATGAAATGGGATAAAGATTCAGATTTGCCCCAAGTGTTTTTGGGTGAAATGACCGCGCGTCGTCTTAATCTTAATTTGGGGGACGGGGTCAGGGTAATGAGTCCTATTGATCATGGTTCTAATTGGGGTATCCCACGACAAATTCAATGTATTGTGGGAGGGATATTTAATATTCAAGTTTTAGATTTAGATGATAAAATTGCATTTATTCCTACCGGTGTAGGCCAAAAGCTTTTTGTTCGGAAAGATGGACCCGATGGGTTGGATATTAGATTGACTAACAATGCCAAGATAGATAGGGTGAGTGCATCCATTCAAAATAGATTTATTAATGCTCAAATCAACACTTGGGGAGATTTACACAGCGAATTATTTGGTGCCATGAAATTTGAACGAATTGGTGCTTTAGCCGTTCTGAGTCTGATTATTTTGGTTGCCTGTTTTAACCTTGTGACAACATTGGTATTAGTTACAGCACAAAAAGTTAGAGAATATGGCATTCTTCAAGTTATGGGAACCTCCCAAAGATTGGTGCAGTCCATCGTGATGCATCAGGGGGGAATGATTGGAGGGATGGGCATTGCTGGAGGATTAGGAATTGGCCTTTTGTTTATTATAATGCAAAATGTTTTTGGTATCATCTCGCTTCCAGAGGACATATATTTTACACCCTATTTGCCTATGATCATTTTTTCAAAAGATGTATTTACCATTTTGTCAATATCTCTGGGAATGGTCATTCTATCGTCCTTCATCGCCGCTAAAAGAGCATTAATGGTTTCACCTTTAGAAGCTATATACTTAGAAAAATGATTTTAGAAGCAAACAATATATCAAAATCTTATCGAAATGGATCAAATAAACTATCCGTTTTTACGAATATTAATATGGAAATAGAATCCGGCGATCTCATAACCATCATGGGTGCAAGTGGTGCTGGAAAATCTACGTTACTCAATATTTTAGGTACTTTAGATAATCCAGATACAGGAACTCTTATTATTAATGGAAAGTCAATTGACTCACTTTCCCAAATTGAATTGTCTCACTTACGTAACCGGGTTCTTGGATTCGTTTTTCAATTTCATCATTTATTACCGGAATTTACAGCTTTAGAAAATGTACTTATTCCAAATCAAATTGCTGGGAATGATGGAGATAAGAAAAAAGCGGTAGAATTATTGGATTATATTGGCCTATCTGACAGAATATATCATTATCCATCGCAACTATCTGGAGGGGAAAGGTTACGTGTGGCAGTAATTAGATCACTAATGAATGAACCCAAACTGGTTTTGGCTGATGAACCGACAGGTAATCTCGATTTGGGTAATGCCAATCGGTTGATGGATTTGTTTAATAAAATAAATTCTGATTTTAATCAGGCATTTGTTATCACCACTCATAATCCAGAAGTAGCGGCGATTGGCAAAAAGAAATATTATATTGAAAACGGAATACTTTCTTTAACAGATAGGTTTTGATCCTGGGTGTTCCTTGTTTAATTTCAGAGTAGTATGAAAGAAAATTTTTCCAAGCGTGTGCAAAGCATCATGAAGTATGCCAAAGAGGAGGCCATCCGACTTGGGCATAGTTATGTGGGTTCTGAACATTTATTATTAGGTCTTCTCCGTGAAGATTTGGGTCTTTCCTCTAAAATATTTGATATTTATGACTGTGACATTGAAGATATCCGTGCCATGGTGGAGGATATGATTAAAACGTCAGGCGGTACAATGACTTTGGGGCATTTACCCTTAACTCGCCGGGCAGAACGCATACTTAGAAATGCCTTTAATGAAGCATCTGCCTTGGGAGTCACAATCGCTGACGACGAACACCTATTATTAGCCATGCTAAAAGAGACGGAAGGAATAGCTTACGAAGTTCTCAATGCCCATAATTTGAATTATGACGGTGTTGTTGATTTAATCCAGGATGACCATCGGGAAGAAAAGACACTACCTGTTACTGCAAAACGTAAAGAAAAAACACCTAAATCCAAAACACCTGCTTTGGACCATTTTTCACGAGACATTACCCAAATGGCACGAAAAGGAAAGCTCGACCCAGTTATTGGTCGTCATGATGAAATTGAAAGAGTCGCCCAGATATTATCTCGAAGGAAAAAAAATAATCCAGTACTTATTGGAGAACCTGGTGTGGGTAAAACGGCTATAATCGAAGGGCTTGCACAAAAAATAATATCAAAAAATGTTCCACGATTATTACATAATAAAAGAATATTATCTCTTGATTTAGCGGGACTTGTTGCCGGTACAAAATATCGAGGCCAGTTCGAAGAACGTATGAAAACAGTTATGGTTGAGTTAGAGAAAACCGATGACCTCATTTTATTTATTGATGAACTTCATACCTTAGTCGGTGCTGGTGGTGCATCGGGTTCTCTAGATGCTTCCAATATGTTTAAACCAGCTTTGGCCCGGGGTGATATCCATTGTATTGGTGCAACCACGTTGGATGAATTTCGGAAGTATGTCGAAAAGGATGGCGCTCTGGAGCGTCGTTTTCAAAAAGTGAACGTAGCGCCTCCATCAACAGATGAATCGATTGCAATTCTAAAAGGACTTCAATCCAGTTATGAAAAACACCATAATGTAATTTATGATGAAGAGGCTATTGAAGCCTGCGTTCAATTGTCCCATCGTTATATAACCGATAAATATTTACCCGACAAAGCCATTGATATCATGGATGAAGCAGGCTCCCGTTCCCACATGCTAAATATGAAAGTACCTCAAGAGGTAATTGATCTTGAGTTGGAAATCGATAATGTGCGATCAGAAAAGGATTCGGTTGTTGTTGCACAAAAATTTGAAGATGCAGCCAACCTCCGAGATACAGAACAAAAACTTGTGAGAAAGTTGAAGAACCTTCAGAAAGATTGGCAGTTGAACGAAGCATCAAATCCCATTCGCGTTACGGAAGACAGTATCGCTGATGTTGTGTCAATGGTGACACGAATTCCAGTACGTAAAGTGGCGCAATCTGAAGGTCAAAAGTTGCTAAAGATGCAGGATGAATTGGGAAATGGAATTGTAGGACAAGATCGGGCGATTCAAAGTATTAGTCGTGCAATGCAGCGATCCCGTGCAGGTCTTAAAAGTCCAAACCGGCCAATTGGTGTATTCTTATTTTTAGGACCTACTGGTGTCGGAAAAACAGAAACGGCCAAAGTGTTGGCTAATTATTTATTCAGCCATGGCGAATCTCTGATTAAATTGGATATGAGTGAATATGGTGAACGATTCTCTGTATCAAGACTCATTGGCGCACCACCGGGTTATGTGGGGTATGAAGAAGGCGGTGAGCTTACTGAAAAAGTTCGGCGAAATCCATATTCTGTAATTTTATTTGATGAAATTGAAAAAGCCCATCCGGATGTATTTAACGTATTGTTACAACTATTTGACGAAGGCATTTTAACTGATGGTTTAGGAAGAAAAGTCGATTTTAGCAATACCATAATTATTCTGACTTCGAATATTGGAACCAAAGAAATCCAGAGTGGCGGTTCATTTGGGTTCTCAGAAGGCAACGATAAAGCAAACTACGAAGATATGAGAGATCGAATCCTCGATCGAGTTAAAGGCACCTTTAATCCAGAATTTCTAAATAGATTGGATGAAACAATTGTTTATCATCCATTGTCGAAGGAACATGTATTAAAAATTATTGATTTACAACTAAGGGATCTTCACGAAAATTTGGACAAAATTGGTTTAACGTTATCTATTGCTAAAAAAGCAAAGTCTCTCCTCGTTGAAAAAGGATTTAGTGCTGAATATGGTGTAAGGTTTTTACGCAGGGAAATTCAAAATTCCTTAGAAAACCCGTTATCAGAACTGTTGTTAGGGAAAGTTTTTAGCGGGTCAAAGGGGATTAAAGTAAAGGTAAATCGAAAAGATTTTGAATTTTTACCGATCCAAGCGAAAAATCATTCCAAGAAAATATCCGAAAAGAAACCGAAAAAAGGTAAGAAACCTACAAAATCTCTCGATTTATAACTTATACCTGTCATATATAGCGACTTATCTTCATTAGTCTGCCAAAATGCTTGACTAATAATTTTGGCATAATATTTGAGTTTTGAAGATTAGTATTTAATATTCACCCACTTAAGGAGTATAAAATGGGAAAAATTATCGGAATCGACCTTGGAACGACCAACTCGTGTGTGGCTGTTCTTGAAGGAGGAGAACCCACTGTCATTAATAGTTCAGAGGGCGGGCGAACAACCCCGTCAATTGTCGCATTTACGAAAGACGGTGATCGTTTAGTTGGTCAGGCTGCAAAACGTCAAGCCGTAACAAACCCGGAAAACACCGTATTTTCGATCAAACGTTTTATGGGACGAATGTTTGATGAAGTAGGCACAGAAATCGAAGAAGTGCCTTATAAAGTCAATAAGGGTAAGTCTGGTTCAGTTGTTGTGACTGCAAGTGATAAAGAATATACACCTCCCGAGATAGGTGCAATGGTTCTACAAAAATTAAAACAAACTGCCGAAGATCATTTAGGCACCACGGTAACAGATGCCGTGATTACTGTACCCGCATATTTTAATGATTCTCAACGTCAAGCCACTAAAGACGCCGGTAAAATTGCGGGATTAAATGTGCGTCGAATTATCAATGAACCAACCGCCGCTTCTTTAGCCTATGGATTGGATAAGAAAAAAGAGGAAACTATTGCAGTTTTTGATTTAGGTGGTGGTACTTTTGATATTTCTATCTTAGAACTGGGTGATGGCGTTTTCGAAGTAAAATCCACGAATGGTGATACACATTTAGGTGGAGATGATTTTGATCAAAAAGTCATTGATTGGATAGCTTCAGAATTCAAAAACAGTGATGGTATTGATCTGAAAAAAGACCCCATGGCTTTGCAGCGTCTCCGTGAATCTGCCGAAACGGCTAAACGAGAACTGTCCAGTTCAAAGAAAACAGAAATCAACCTGCCATTTATTACGGCAGATTCATCCGGTCCTAAACATTTAAACTTGACGCTCACCCGAGCTAAATTTGAAGAATTAGTATCCGATCTTGTTGAAAGAACGATTAATCCTTGTAAAAAAGCAATTAAAGATGCCGGCTTAAAGGCATCTGATATTCATGAAGTTATTTTAGTGGGTGGATCTAGTCGAATCCCTAAAATCCAGGAAAAGGTGAAAGAAATCTTCGGAAAAGAGCCAAACAGAAGTGTGAACCCCGATGAAGTTGTTGCCCTTGGTGCCGCAATTCAGGGTGGTGTCTTAGCAGGTGATGTAGATGACATTCTTCTTTTGGATGTGACACCCCTATCATTAGGCATTGAAACTTTGGGGAGCGTATCCACTAAGCTCATTGAACGGAATACAACAATTCCAACCAAAAAATCCCAGATATTTTCTACGGCCTCCGATAATCAAACCACGGTAGAAATTCATGTGCTTCAGGGTGAGCGTGAAATGGCGGTTGACAATAAAACCATCGGACGTTTTCACTTAGATGGTATTCCACCAGCACCCCGCGGTATTCCTCAAGTTGAAGTCACTTTTGATATTGATGCGAACGGAATTTTAAATGTGGGTGCTAAAGATAAAGCTACTGGAAAAGAACAAAGTATTCGAATAGAAGCCTCAAGTGGGCTATCCGATGCGGAAGTTGATAAAATGGTCAATGATGCGAAAAAACACGAAGGAGAAGATAAATCCAAACGTGAAATGATCGATTTGCAAAACCAAGCAGAACAATTGGTTTATCAAACTGAAAAGAACATCGAAGAGTATAAAGACAAATTAGATAAAAGTGAGAAAAAATCACTAGAAGATGCAATGGCCGCAGTAAAATCATCGAAAGATGGATCCAGTTTAGATGACTTAAAAACAGCAGTAGATTCACTAAATACTGCTTGGAATGCTGTGGCTTCAAAAATGTATGATGCGGCAAAAGATGAAACACAAACTGAGAGCGCTGAACCGACTGATGAGGGTAAAGGATCAAAATCTAAGAAAAAAGATGATGCAGAAATTGAAGATGCAGATTTTGAAGTTGTAGACTAATTAATCCAAAAAACCTATTAAAAAAAAAGCGTCTCATTCGAGACGCTTTTTTTGTTTATGGAACAGAAGGCACGTAATTTCGTATCCGTGGAAAAGCGATTCAACAAACAATGACCAAAAGACGAACAATATATTTCATTATTACCCTAGCAATTGGCATTGCAGGTTATTTGATTTTTATGCCGAGTGTTTGGCAAAATCGTATGGAATCCTACCTTAATACCCAATTGAAGGAAAATGGATGGCAAATAGAAATTAGTGAATTGTCTGGTCATTTGTTTTCTATGCTACATTCAAACAATGTATCCTTAATACATGAAAATGGTGCTTCAGTAATTTTGCCAAGTATTTCGACAAAAGTGAAAATACTTTCTTTAATTTTTGGTAAAGTTGACATTGAATCATTATCTGTATCCAATGTAACTGTGAACCCCTATTTTGAATCACAGAAGGACTCCACTTCAAGTAACCCTATCGAATTCCATCCGGAAAATATCCCTCTAAATATTCAAAATATGTATGTAGATGGGAACATATATCTCCCTCTAAACGATTCTACTCGATCTTTTCATTTTCTAATTGACGGACGAATAAATGAAGGCATTGAGGAGATGGAAATAGAGTTGCGAGAATTTGAATTATTTTGTGCTGTCCCAAAAATTGACATTGCCATGAAAAACATCAACGGAAGTTTGTCGTCTCAAAGAATAGACATTGAGGTGAAAAAGGCTATCATGAATGGATTTCATATTGATGGAAAATTTGCATTTGATAGAGGTGAGCAAGCTGGAGTTCAAGCCCAATTCCAATTATCAGAATATGAAATACCGAGTCACATATTTTCCAAATTACCTCTACAGCCTAAATTATCAAAAATATCTGCGATTTTCAATTTTGAATCTGATTTTACAGACTATGTTGGTGATTTGTTTTTGCGAAACGAACTTGGGCTTGATATGGGAGGTCATTTTTATTTGACAAAATATTCTGATTATTTTCGCTTAGAATCCTTGGAATTAACTGGAGATGATGGGATTCTAAACATACAAGGATTATTTGAAGACGAAGGACGGTTTAATGGAACCATCCAACTACAGTCATTGGATGTGAGCCAATGGATGCTTGATCAACAAACAACTAATTTATCCGGATATATATTGGCTGAGGGCGAGATAAATGAGTCCCAAATTACTGCCATAGATATCAATGCTGAAATTAATGAATCTTTGGTTTTCGACCGTGCACCCACTTCGTTCTCCGGTGGTATTTCATATAAAGATTATGAACTAACTATAACAAATCCACTTACAACGACGATTGGTCCTTCTATAGTTACGATCGAAGGGGATGCAAATTTTGGATCCAAAAAAATGAATCTTAATTTAGCACTAACCAATGCTTCAACATTTCTGATCAATAACTTTTGGACCGATTCTTTATCAAGTGGGACTGCTACAGGATCCATGGTATTAAAGGGCCCATTTGATACCATTGGTGTAAACGCGGATTTGTTAATATCGGACTTTAAGTACAAAAACGTATCACTATCTTCCTTTGAATTCACAGGAGATTTGGAGAATATTAAGGAATTTAGAGATGGGAATATTAAATTAAAATTTGGTGAAGGCACTTGGAATGACTATGGCTTTGAAAATGGGTCAGGAGAGGTCAAAATCTTTAAAGATCTGTTTGAAATTTCCAGTTTTGAACTAAAAAATGGTCAGGATTACTTACAATTTAATGGCACCATTCAAAATGATAGTATTGTATTTTTAGATCGGTTCCAAATTGCTTATGAAGGTCACTTTTTGGGGAATCCAAAGCCATTGACCATAACTCTCTTAGAGGATAGAATTTTCTTTAATCCATTTGAAATTCATGTTGATGATGGAATTATAGAGGGTTTTGTTAAAACAAATCCATTCGAGGGGCGATTGAAATTTTCCAATGTAACTGCAGAATTATTTAGAATTATCAACTCAAATAATGAAACACAAGTTTTAGGGAATATATTTGGTGAAATTTCTATAGGTCAGGAATTAAATCCTGATGATTTCAGTATGGATATCACAATCAAAAATGGAGAATTAGCGGGTCAATCATTTAACGAATTTTATATTTCATCTCTTTTTCGAGACGGTATTTTACATCTAGAAGAATTGACTTTAACGGAGGGAGATAAAACAGGTTTTCAGATCATTGGCACTTTCCCCATTATTGCGGATACCACTCAACCGATCCCTGTAGATCTTCAGTCCAATTTCAAAAATATTGATATGGCAATTTTAACTCAATTTGCACCCAAGTGGGAAAATCGAATATTGGGCCATTTTACCGGCAAATTTAATGTTGGTGGCACTACTGAAAAGACACGATTTATTTTGGATGGAAAAATAGAAAACACATTCTTTGAAAGAATCCCTCTGGGTACGGTGAGAGGCCATGGACAATATGCTAATAAGAAATTAGAATTCAGCCAGTTTAGTTCAACATGGAATGAAAACCAAATTTCTGGTTCCGCTATTTTACCAATCGATTACGATATGGCATCGCCTAATGTAAACAATTGGCATCCAGAAGGTGAATTAAATGTAAAGACTCAAGGTTTGTTGCATTCGGCTGTATTTTTATCGGAATATTTGGCAGAGACGGATTCAATTATTGGTGATATAAAAATTAATCTGGATATTAATGGGCCGCCAGAAAAATTGAACCGTAATGGGCATATCAATATTGAGAATGGGGAAATTTATACAGTATTAATGGATGAACCGGTTCGACAAATTTCTACAAATGCAATCCTCGTTGATAATCAGTTGTCAATTCAATCTTTTTCTGGCACCGTTTATGACACGCATACTAAAGTTGATTCAACCAAAAATCTTAAGATTTCTGGTGGGTTAGATTTTACAAAGTTTTTCGAACCAAGGTTCGATTTACATGCTATTGGAAATGATGTTTTCTATCGATCATTAAATGGAGATATTGAAGGATATGGAGATTTAGATGTTTCTATTTTGGGGAAAGACACTTTAGAAATCAATGGTATTGTTGCCGCTAAAAGAGGCGCTGTATATATGGAGTTTTCTGGGGACGATGCAGTTGAATCTGCTAAAGCTAAAGGAAGAACAACAACCAATTATAATATTCGATTTCCAATAGAGGATTCCTTCTCTATCCGAAATTCACAGATTGATGCAAAAATATCTGGTGAAATTGCCATGTCAAAACAGTTTGATGGTGACTGGGATTATTCTGGAGAAATCGAGTTTATAGAAGGTGAAATATATTATTATGTTGGTGATGTTTTTGAGAATCTACAGGGAGTAATGACCTTAGATGGTAAAGGGTTTAATCCATTTTTAGATTTATCTGCTTCTACAAAAATCGGTGATGCTGAAATCATATTGGGTGTGTTTGGACCTTTTGACAATCCTGAGTGGAGGTTTGATAGTGATAAGGGATATACAGAAAGTGACATTCTTCAATTACTTACCTTTAATACACGTGTGGCTGAAGAAGGATTCACTACAGAAGGGTTAGGTACGCAAGCTCAGACAATTCTAGGTGCTTACTTAGAACGGCAATTAGAGAGAAATTTTATTCAGGCTACAGGGCTAAAATCCGCTGGTCTCATTGAAGGGGTAGAAATATCAGGTGATTTATTAAATCCAAGTGCCAGTGAAGAATTTGCAATTAGTGCACATATAAATAAAAGTTTCAGTTTCAGTTATAAACGATCCTTTTCCTTAGAAGGTGCGTATAAAAAGAAGGTGGGTGTAGAATATAAATTAAATCCTAATTTCTCAGTGATCGGCAATGTGGATGAGACGGGTAATATCCACATGAAGTTCCGCGTACGACGTATATACTAATTATTAAATGCAAAAACTAATTTTATGCCTGACGATTTTCGTCGCGTTAATATCACTGTCTGCTCAAAGTGGAGATCCACGTTCAGTAACTAGTGTAGATTTTATTGGAAATCATTCTTTTAACCACCGCCAGTTAAAAGGACAAGTATCATTAAAGCCTTCTTCTTTATTATTGTTTTCACGCATTGAATTTGATCGAAGGCTACTCAAATTGGATGCCATTGCCATAAAAAACTATTATCATTCAAATGGATTCCTTGAAACAATCGTTAAAGATTCATTCTCAGTAAGTGAGCCTGAAGTAGCCATCTATTTTCTAATTGATGAAGGGAAACAATATTTTCTCAGTTCAGTCACCATGACTGGCCTTAAAACTTTTAAAGAAAAAGAAATTCTTACCTTGCTTGGGTTAAAATTGGATCGCCCTTATAATCCAGTTCAAATAAATACCAATTTGGCTTTAGTAGATGAAGCTTTCCAAGATAAGGGGAAGCTCTTTGCCCAATTAGACATTCAACAAGAGATTCAAGATTCAGTATTTTTAAGTTTAAAGGTAAACGAAGGACCTGATGTTTTTATAAACAACACATGGATTTCGGGAACTGAATTAATCGACACCACATATATCCGAAGGGAATTTGCCTTTACAAAAGGTGATTTATTTCGAAAAAGCCTAATGGATAAAACAAAACAAACCTTGCTTCGCGCTGGATTTTTCTCCTCAATTAGCCTCATTACCCATCCAGTTTCTGCGGATGTTGATAGTCTTATAAATATTGAAGTTCGGGTGAAAGAATTTCAAAACCGCGGGGTACAGAATATTGATATTGGCTATGAAGATATTGAATATGTACCTGGGGTAAATTCTATGGTGGGCATGGGTGGATCATTACAATGGTCGGATCGAATGATTTTTGGTTCAAAAAATCAATTTGACTCTCGTGGTTCTATTGTGATGCCTACGGAGGAAGGTTTTATTTTTCCTCGATTTAGCTTAGATATAAAAATATCTAACCAACGACCTTTCGCAATAAAGTTACCCATACAAGTGAAAATATTTTATCAACAGTTCAAAAATTTTGGAAACGAAGAAGGTCCATACGTTAAACGAATTGGTCTGCAATATTCTAATATTTTTCGATGGAACCGCCAACGTTCCTTTTTGGATGTTGGTATTCGTATTGAAGGATTTGATGAGTCTGAAGCATTTAAGAATAATATAGAGCAAAGAAAATTCAGTATACATCTCCATCAGGATAACAGGGACAACCCAGTGAATCCAACTCGTGGAAATGTAATCATCTTTCGTTCAGATGCATTTGGTGGTTTATTGAAAGGGAATCGGGCTTATACAAAATTTGATTTGGATTTAAGGCAGTATGTTTCACCGTTAAAAGGTGTGACGATAGCGGGTCGGATTAATACAGGGTTCATCACTGCTTGGAAAGAAGAATATGATCAATTTGAAACGATTTTGTTTGAAAAATTTTATTTGGGTGGGAGTAATTCACTTCGAGCTTGGGCACCCCTCCAATTCCAAACATATACGACGGATGACAATAGAACTTTACCATTAGGAAAAACAGCTAAAATACTGACCAATTGGGAAGTGCGGTTTCCTATCTTTGGATTAATGGGCGGTGTTTTATTCTTTGATGGCGGGTCAATTGTGAATTCAATACAATCGATTCGAGTAAGTGACTTGGCATGGAACCGTGGTGTTGGGATTACCATTAATTTACCTATTGGTCCCATGCGGGTTGACTATGCAGAAAGTATGATTGACCCGAGAATCAACCAGTTTCACTTTGGATTTCTTTATTCATTTTAATGGAACAAAAGTAAAAAGATTGAGTTTAGGTGAATTCAGGGTGGTGACAGAGGAAGAAATCTTATAAATTCACGGCCCTCTAATCAAAAAAAATATATGAAATCAAAAAAAATACTTACTCTAACGATCCTTATAATAATTTCCGGTTGCGGACTATTTAAATCTGCTGAAGATCTGTTTTCCGAAGCTGAACAAAAACGAAACATGGGAGAAGCAAAGGCTGCTCTTGAATTGCTTCAAAAAGTGGTGGATAAACATTCGGATCATGAAATAGCACCCAATGCTCAATATCTCATTGCTGAAATTTATTACCGTGATTTGCGGGATTTTACTATGGCCATAAATCAATATGAAAATTTAATGGTCCAATTCCCCGAATCTAAACAGGTACCATTTTCGCTATTTATGCAAGGATTTATTTATGCCAATATGTTGGCTGACTTTGAAAATGCCAAAGATCATTATAGCCAATTCCTCCAAAAATATCCAAACCATGAGTTGTTCCAATCTGTTGGATTCGAGCTTAAATATCTTGGTCGAGATATTAAGGAAATTCCCGAACTAAAACACCTTACACAATAAACCATTATGACAGAATTTAGCCTATCAGAAATCAACGATCGGATTACCAAAGAATCTACATTTATTGACCCACTTCGTGCATCGATTGGCGAAGTTATTGTTGGGCAAGATGAACTGATTAATAAAATATTGATTGGTTTATTGGCCAATGGACACATGCTACTAGAAGGTGTGCCAGGTTTAGCAAAAACCCTAACGGTCAATTCGTTGGCCCAGGCGATTAATACTGGTTTTCAACGGATTCAGTTTACTCCAGATATGCTTCCTGCAGATTTGCTAGGGACGTTGATATTTAACCAAAAAACGAGCAGTTTTGAAATCCGAAAAGGGCCCATATTTTCGAATATAATTCTGGCAGATGAAATTAATCGTGCACCTTCAAAAGTGCAAAGTGCACTCTTAGAAGCGATGCAGGAACGACAAGTCACCATTGGTGAAGAAACCTTTAAATTAGATTCTCCTTTTTTGGTTTTGGCTACGCAGAATCCGATTGAACAGGAAGGGACTTACCCCTTACCCGAAGCACAAGTAGATCGTTTTATGTTGAAACTGAAAGTAGATTATCCTCAAAAAGATGAAGAGAGAAAAATTTTACGCCAGGTGGCAAAAACTGGTAGCTCAGATCCAATTAAACCAGTTGTAAAACCCAAACAAATATTAGATGCTCAAAAAACAATTAATGATATTTATGTGGATGAAAAAGTTGAGGATTATGTATTAAATCTGGTTTTTGCTACTCGGAAACCGGACGATTTTGGATTGGATGATTTATCGCAACTCATAGAATACGGTGCCAGCCCTCGCGCCACGATCAATCTCATTTTGGCTTCCAAAGCGCGCGCATACCTTGAACATCGGGGATACATTACGCCAGAGGATGTTCGGTATGTAGGGAAAGATGTTCTCCGCCATCGTGTTATTCTCACCTACGAGGCAGAAGCGGAAGAAATGACATCTGAAGATGTGGTTCAAAGGCTTTTTGATTCCATAGAAATTCCGTAAAAAGTGAGAAGGGATGGTGGTTGCCGGAAAAATGAATAGATGATTATAAATTATTAAACCACCAACCATATTACATGATCCATATTCCATTTTAACCCATGATTCCCAAAGAAATACTTCAAAAAGTTCGCCATATTGAGATTCGGACGAATGGATTGGTCAATGACCTTTTCGGCGGTGAGTATCATTCCGTTTTTAAGGGGAGAGGCATGACTTTTTCAGAAGTTCGTGAATATATACCTGGTGACGATATAAGACTTATTGACTGGAATGTAACCGCGCGTAGCAATACACCATTCGTAAAAATATTTGAAGAAGAGAGAGAGCTGACCGTCTATCTAATGGTGGATGTGAGTCGGTCAGGTCATTTCGGAACGGTGGATCAATTCAAATCCGAATTGGCAGCAGAAATCGCCGCAATTCTTGGATTTTCTGCAATAAAAAATAAAGATAAAGTGGGTTTGATATTATTTAGCGATCATGTTGAAAAATATATTGCACCGAAAAAGGATAAATCGCATATTTTACGAGTGGTGCGGGAGGTCCTTTTCCACGAGCCAGAAGGAACGGGAACTTCCATTCGATCCAGTTTGGATTTTCTTATGAATGTTGCAAAACGAAAATCTGTGGTTTTTCTTATTTCTGATTTTTTAGATGACGATTATTGGAAATCTTTAAAGTTGGCAAATAAAAAGCATGATATGATTGGTATCCGTATAGCTGATCCTGCTGAGGAAACCGTTCCTGATTTGGGTCTGATTAAAGTCCATGACCCTGAAACGGGAGAACAATTTTGGGCTGACCTATCTTCGAAAAAAGAACGAAGTTCTTTTTCTCAATCCATTAGAGAAAAATGGGAAACTTTTAAAAAAGAATGTGGTCGCTCACGATTTGACGTGATAGATGTTGGAACAGATAAGGATTATGTGGAACCACTCATGACTTATTTTCGGCGACGGGAAAAACGAGCCTAATTAATTGAAAAAACTTTATTTTATAATTACGATTACACTCGTAGCCTGCACACAAGACTATACCGGTTCATCGGCCCAATTAACTGTTGAATTAGATACAACTTATACCACGATTGGTGCACCAATATTCTATACTGTTTCAGTTCAATCTACTGATGATAAAATTATTCAATTTCCGGAGTGGCAGCTGGAAGATCCTCTTGAAATTCGATCTTCTGAAATTTCAATATCTGGCATTCAAAAAATTGGGCGTTTCGAAATCGTATTCTGGGATACGGGGAAGGTGGCAATTCCCGGCGTAACCATATCTGTGTTGAATATGGATAGTACATTTGCTTATGATTTAACTGCCGATACTATGACCATGGAAGTGGTCTCGATTACAGAGAAGGATCCAAGCTTTAAACAATCTGGCGGTGGCATCATGCCCATTAAGGATCCAGTTCCAGTGCGATTTCCTCTACCATGGCAAACAATGATTTTATCTATTTTACTTTTGATAATAATAATAGCCATTGGGTTGATATGGACCAAACGATTGAAAGCGGACATATCTTATGAAGAACGGCCAGAATATTTAGAAGATCCGGATACTGTTGCCATGAGAAAATTGAATAAACTGGATCAATCCGAATTATTAACCAAAGGTGAAATAAAAGAATTTTATGCTCAACTTTCATTGATTCTGAGGGAATACACGGAAAATAGTCTTTATATCCGAACGCTGGAAATGACTACGGAAGAAATCAGGGAAAACCGCTCTGTTTTTCCATATACGGATGATCAGATAACATCCTACTTTAAAATCCTTTCTAGCTCGGACATGGCCAAATATGCGAAACACGTTGCGACAGTGGATCAATGTATTAAAGATATTGCAATATCTCGAGAATTGGTAGTTGAGACGGTTCCATTCTGGAAAATAGTATAAAAATTCTGAGAAAACTCACAAGCACTTACATCTCATAAATTGTAAATTCCCAAGCTAAATAAGGGAGTGAAATGGCCACAACATCAAATATTAAAAACGGTGCAGTTATTCTGCATAAAAATAAACGAATGAAAGTAATTGAATTTCTCCATGTAAAACCGGGGAAAGGGCCTGCATTTGTGCGAACTAAATTAAAAGATATTGCATCGGGTAAAATCTTTGATGAAACATTTAATGCGGGGATCAAACTCGAATTTTTGAAAATTGAAGCCCGGACGATGCAATTTTTGTATGAGGACAGTGATTCACATATTTTTATGGATAATATGACTTACGATCAAATCAATGTTATGAATGATACGGTGGGGGATGGAAAAAATTATTTGAAGGGCGGCATGAATGTTGACATTCTTTTTGATGGAGAAGAAGTTTTAGATATTCGTTTACCGGCTCACGTTCAATTAGGCGTAACTGAAACTGAACCAGGCATCAAAGGAAATACGGCAACCGGTGCCACAAAACCCGCCACTTTAGAAACGGGATATACGGTTCAAGTCCCCTTATTTATTGATGAAGGTGCAATATTAAAAATTGACACACGATCTGGAGAATATATTGAACGGGTGAAAACTTAATCGTACTTTCAACCATTATACATAAATAGTGAAAGCAAATTATGTGGCAAGATAAACTCAAAGAAATCATTTACCTTTTGGAAAACAGTGATGTGAATGAAATTGATGTCAATTTTTGGGGGCGTCGGTTTCGAGTGGTGAAATCCCCAAGTATTGGGGTTTCGCCCGGTCCGGGTACGCCGGCTGTTACCATCGATCCTTCTTCACAATCCAGTGGTAAATCTGAACCAGTTCAGGCAGAATCTCATTCCGTTGAAACATCTGCCGGTGGTGAGAAAATATTATCCCCCATGCCAGGGACATTTTATACTGCACCATCTCCCGATGCGGATTCATTTGTAAAAGTGGGCGATTCTGTATCTGAGGGGGATCCATTGTGCATTATAGAAGCAATGAAAATCATGAATGAGATTGAAGCTGAAACCGGTGGTACGATTGTCGAAATATTGCTCGAAGATGGCCAGGCGGTAGAATACAATCAGCCGCTTTTTGTGATAGAGTCTTCCTGATTTAACAAAGATATAAACCGTGTATAAGAAGATATTAATTGCCAATCGTGGTGAGATTGCTCTGCGAATTATCAGGGCATGCCATGAGTTAAATTTGAAATCTGTTGCTGTCTATTCCACAGCAGATGAGTATTCACTCCATGTTAAATTTGCGGACGAAGCTGTATGCATTGGCCCGCCACCGAGTAACGAATCCTATCTGAATATTCCCCGTATTATTGCTGCTGGAGAAATTACCAATGCGGATGCCATCCATCCCGGTTATGGTTTTTTGGCAGAGAATGCAGAATTCTCAAAAATATGTAAAGATAATGGGTTCGATTTTATTGGCCCAAATAGTGACATTATCAATGCTATGGGAAATAAGGCACAGGCAAAAAAAACAATGGTGGATGCAGGTGTCCCCGTTATTCCCGGCAATGAAGGTATTTTAAAAGACGCTGAAGAAGCGAGGCAAATGGCCATTGAGATGGGTTTTCCGGTCATGTTGAAGGCTTCCGCAGGGGGCGGTGGTCGTGGGATGCGACTGGTTCGAGAAGAGAGTGAAGTTGTGCATGCATACAATACCGCTTCTGCAGAATCATTGGCCGCCTTTAATAATGGGGAAATGTATATAGAAAAATTTGTAGAAAATCCTCGCCACATCGAGATTCAAGTTTTAGCAGATTCCTTTGGGAATGCAGTGAGCTTAGGCGAAAGAGAATGTTCCATTCAACGTCGCCATCAAAAATTGATAGAGGAATCTCCATCTGCAGCCGTGGATGATGATCTTCGCAAGCGAATGGGAGATGCAGCTGTAGCTGGAGCAAAAGCTGTTAATTATGTGGGTGTTGGTACCGTTGAATTTCTTTTGGATAAAAATAAAGATTTCTATTTTATGGAGATGAATACCCGTATCCAAGTGGAACATCCCATAACAGAAATGGTAACGGGGGTCGATTTAATTAAAGAACAAATTCAAATGCATGCGGGACATAAATTTCCTGATTATCTTTATAATATGAAATTACGTGGGCATTCGATTGAATGTCGAATTAATGCTGAAGATCCTGATAAAGATTTTATGCCATCTCCAATGTCGATCATTAGTTATCACATGCCTGGCGGAAAAGGTGTTCGCGTAGACTCTCATGCTTATGCGGGGTATGAAATACCATCTTATTACGATTCTCTAATCGGAAAATTAATTGTCCATTCTCCGACGAGAGAAGATGCGATTAATCTTATGGAGCGGGCATTAGAAGAAACCATAATTGAAGGGCCTAAAACGACCATTCCTTTTCATCAAGCTATCATGAAGGATGATACATTTCGCTCCGGGAAATTCGACACCAGTTTTTTAGAATCATTTGAATACAATAAAGAGGAAAAAGAAACATGAAACTTCCCCAAGATTTAAAATATACAAAAGAACATGAATGGATTAAAATTGATGGTGATATGGCGACCATTGGCATTACGGATCATGCTCAGGGTGAGTTGGGGGATATTATTTTTGTTGAATTTCCAGATACAGATCAAGAGATAGAATTAGATGAACCGTTTGGCACAATCGAAGCTGTTAAAACAGTGGCAGACCTTTTTGGGCCTCTTACGGGCCGTGTTGTAGAAATTAATGACATTTTAGAGGATAATCCTGAAAAAGTGAATGAAGATTCATATGGAGATGGGTGGATATTAAAAATATCCATTTCAAATCCCGGCGAATTGAATGCCTTGCTTTCTGCCGATCAATATGCTAGTTTAATCAATTAATCATGTTGGACGTGAAACAAATTATTCAGGACAGTGCCCAGGTAAAAACCGATATGCTGGATGCCTGCGCAAGCGATATCCAAAAAGGGGCTCAACTCATGGTTGATGCTGCCAAATCGTCTAAGAAAATATTATGGTGTGGGAATGGTGGCTCTGCTGCCGACGCTCAGCACATGGCTGCAGAACTCATGGGAGGGTTAGTTAGCCACGATCGTCCTCCTATCGCTTCTATTGCCTTAACTACTGATGCTTCTTTTTTGACTGCTTGGGCCAATGATACAGGTTATGAGTCCATATTTTCACGTCAAATCGAAGGATTGGGAGAGCCCGGAGATGTGTTGATTGCTATTTCTACCAGTGGGAATTCTGAAAATGTGATTCGGGGAATTGATTCGGCAAAATCACTATCAATGAAGGTGATTGTATTAACGGGAAAATCGGGGGGTAAAATGGCAGAGTCTGGAGATGTGACTATTTGTATTCCAAGTGATGATACCCAACGAATTCAAGAGGGACATTTGTTGGCTGAACATATATTATGTGAATCGGTTGAAGCAGGTATAATGGAAAGTTAATGGAAAACTTTCTTCGAGATTATATGACTATGCTCAAAGTTGAACGAAATCTCGCTCGGAATTCCTTAGAATCATATGAACGGGACCTACAGCAGTATCACCAATATTTATCGTCTGAGCTAAAGATTAAAACGATTCGGAATGTCACTCTGGGAAACATTCGTTCTTTCGTACGGAGATTGAATGATCGCGGGTTGGCGGCCAATTCTATCAAGCGTGCTGTTTCTTCTATTCGTACGTATCACAACTTTCTATCTGCCGAAGGTCATATGCAGGATAATCCAGCCCAATTGCTGGACACACCAAAAATTCCCAGAAAACTTCCAAACGTGCTCACGATTCAGGAAATAGATAAAATTTTGGGAATTATTCCTGAAAATGCGCCGATGGCCCAAAGGGATTTAGCTATTTTTGAAATGATGTATTCCTGCGGTTTGCGTGTCACCGAATTATGTGACTTTAAAACATCAGATATTTTATGGGATTCTGAAATGGTTCGTATTCAAGGAAAGGGAAGTAAACAACGATTTGTACCTATTGGTCCCATCGCTCGCGAAAACCTTAAAAATTATCTCAACCATGAACGAGTTTTATTGGCAGATAAAAACCCCAATGTTGCAGAAGTATTCTTAAGCCGAAATGGTCGGAAATTGACGCGAATGATGATTTGGATTTTACTCAAAAAATGGACGGAATCAACCGGGTTAAAAAAGGAAGTGAGTCCCCATACACTGCGTCATTCCTTTGCCACTCATTTGTTAGAAGGGGGCGCTGACCTGAGATCGGTACAAGAAATGCTTGGGCATACAGATATTACAACAACTCAGATCTATACCCATTTGGATAAGGAGCATTTAAAAGAAGTGCACCGCACATATCATCCGAGGTTTAATTAATGATTTTTCGACTCCCACCCGAAGTAATTGTAATGCTCTTACCCGTTCTTTTATTTGCATTGGTTTTTCACGAATTTTCCCATGCATGGGTTGCCAATAAATTAGGTGATCCTACGGCCAAATATGCTGGCCGTTTGACATTGAATCCCATGGCTCATTTAGATTTGTTTGGATCCCTTATGATTTTGTTTGTGGGTTTTGGGTGGGCAAAACCGGTTCCAGTTGATTCTGGTTATTTAGCTGATCCTCGGAAAGATATGATGAAGATAGCTTTTGCCGGCCCAGCTTCAAACATTTTGTTAGCTTTTTTGGCTGGTACAATGATTCGAGCCACAGGTTATATGGGTGCCATTACTTCCATGCTAATGATGTTCACCCAAATTAATATTATGTTGGCTGTATTTAATATGATTCCCATACCCCCTCTGGATGGTTCACAGATTTTCTCAGGGTTGATGATTAGAAAAAATCCCGATTTGGTCTATAAACTTCAAGTTCATGGTCCCCAGATTCTCATGGGCTTAATTCTATTTGGTATGTTTACGAATATTTCTCCCATTTGGTGGGTTATGAGCCCCTTTGTGAATTTATTTATGTTTTTATTTGCAGGTATGTAATGGGTCAAGAAGTAAAACGGTTTTTCCGACGTATTATTCCGGATAGGCGACATCAACGATCTTTGACACGTACAATCATTATGTTGGTTGCGGTCATTTATCTAATTGGTTATTTATTGAAAGTGGTTCAGGCGGGATAAATGAAACTTGTAGAATGTGTTCCAAATTTTAGCGAAGGGAGAGATTTAGCCAAAATCAATACCATAACCGATGTGATTTCAGGTGTGGATGGCATTACGATTTTAGATGTGGATCCCGGTGCGGATACCAATCGGACGGTGGTTACTTTTATCGGGAATCCAGAAGCGGTTTCTGAAGCGGCATTTCTTGGAATCAAAACTGCAGCAGAAGTCATTGATATGTCAAAACATAAAGGTGCTCACGCTAGATTGGGTGCTACAGATGTATGTCCATTTATTCCCATTGCCAATGTGAGTGATGATGAATGTATTGATTTATCTAAATCTGTAGGGAAAAGAGTGGGTGAGGAATTAAGAATTCCGATTTATTTATATGAAAAATCTGCCCAGAAATTAGATAGACTAAAATTACCTACGATCCGAAGAGGTGAATATGAAGGGTTGCAAGAAAAGCTAAAAGATGAAAATTGGAAACCGGATTTTGGTCCGGTTGAATTTAATTCGGGTGCAGGTGCCACAGTAATGGGCATGCGAGACTTTCTTATTGCCTATAATATTAATCTGAATACAAAAGATCAGCGGTTAGCGACTGATATTGCATTTGAACTTCGAGAGAGCGGTCGGAGCAAACGAATACCTAACCCAAACTCACCCAATTTACTGGATGGAGAAATCGTCCGAAATACAGATGGAAGCCCCGTGAAAGTATCAGGATTGTTTAAAGATGTGAAAGGTGTTGGATGGTATATAGATACATTTAAACGTGCCCAGATTTCAATCAATTTTAATAATTATAAAGTGTCGACGATCCATAATGTATTTGATGCTGCGTGTAAGTTGGCAGATGAAAGAGGTATTCGTGTGACAGGAAGCGAACTGGTTGGGCTGATACCATTGGATGCCATCCTTATGGCGGGGAAGCATTATCTCCAAAAACAAGGCCGGACCATTGGTGTACCGGAATCGGATATCATTGAATCGGCTGTCCAGTCCTTGGGATTGAATGATGTAACACCGTTTGTTCCGGAAGAAAAAATTATCGAATATGCTGTTGGGAAGAAATCTGGGAAATTAATTTCTTTATCTGTAGGTGGATTTACAAATGAACTATCGACCAATAGTCCAGCGCCTGGAGGCGGCTCTGTGGCTGCTTTAGCAGGATCATTGGGGGCTGCTCTATCATCTATGGTGGCGGCATTGACCCACGAGAAAAAAGGTTTTGAATCTCAAAAATCAGAAATGGATATGATTGGTCAAGATGCTCAGATCATCAAAGATCGCTTGGCTTTTTTAGTGGATGAAGATACGCGTGCATTCAACAATGTAATGGCTGCAAATCGATTGCCCGCTATCGATGATGCAGAAAAAACAATGAAGGATGATGCGATTCTCAAAGCCAATCAATATGCCATAGATGTTCCATTCGAGGTGGCTACTTTATGTTATTCCATTATTCAATTGGCTGATGTCTTGGTCAGTAAAGGAAATCCAAACTCGGTCAGTGATGCTGAGGTTGCGGCAGAAGTGGCTTTGGCAGGCGTTCGCGGTGCGGCCATGAATGTACTCATTAATTTACCGGGTGTGGCAGATGGGGATTATTGTGAGGAAAAAAGAAAAAATATAAATAAGCTGATTGAAAAAGCGGAAGCCAAGCATGATTTGGTGTTTGGAAAAACTATAGCAGTGATTGATTCGTAAATGATAAAACAGCTTTCAGAGGATTTAAGAAATAAAATTTCTGCAGGAGAAGTGGTGGAGCGACCGGCTTCTGTGGTAAAAGAATTGGTTGAAAATAGCATCGATGCGGGAGCGACAGAGATCACAGTTGTGGTGGAAAAGGGTGGCCAGCAACTTATTCAGGTCACTGATAATGGTTCGGGAATTTCTGCCAAAGAATTACCCATTGCATTTGAACGATATAGCACAAGTAAAATTGGATCTGTGGATGACTTATTTAATATTGATACGCTAGGTTTCAGGGGTGAAGCGTTGGCCAGTATTGCATCTGTATCCGAGGTCAATATCCTATCGGCGAATGGGCGTAGGGATGGTTCTGAAATGTCCATTTTAGATGGCCAATTTGGAAAAGTTCAGCCCGCACCGGCGGTACAGGGGACATCTATTACGATTCGGAATTTATTTTATAATACACCTGCACGGAAAAAATTTCTTAAAAGCCCCCGCATGGAATTTCGAAAAGTGGTGGAAATGATCCGTCGATTTGCTCTTTCTTATCCCGATCGTGCGTTTAAACTGGTTTCGGATAACAGGGATATTCTCAATCTCCAACCGGAAGATTTAGACAGCCGCATCGTCCACGTTATGGATCCGGCCTATCGAGATCAACTGCTTCCTGTGAATTTTACAAAAGGAGATTTTACGATTTCAGGCTTCCTAGGGAACCTGAACTTGATTCGATCTCGCCCGGGAGAACAATATATCTTTTTAAATGATCGATTCATAAAAAACCGCCTTATGAATTCCGGTGTTTATCAAGCTTATAAATCCATTATCAACCGGGGGGAATATCCGTTTTTTGCCCTCAATATTACCGTACCCCATGATCAAGTGGATGTGAACGTCCATCCCATGAAAACGGAAGTGCGTTTTAAGGATGAATGGCGAATCTATCATGTGTTGAAATCAGCAATCGAAGATGCACTCAGCCCCATTCTAAATACCATACCAGATTTTGAAAAACCGGAGCTTTCTTCCGATTTTGAATTTCCCTCTACTTTTACCCCAAAGGAAGGTGAAGCGAACCCGGATCAGGAGGGACTCCATTTGACCCATGGGGATACAGGCAATAATTTTCAACCGGCATTAGATCGGGCCAAGTCTTATGCATCCCAATTGGCCACACGGCCGGAGCCGGATACTGGACGGGTGGATTTAGAAAAAATTTGGCAGGTGCATAGTAAATATATCGTATCACCGATTACCAGCGGTTTGGTGATTATTGATCAGCATGTGGCCCATGAACGGGTTTTATATGAAGAAGTTATGGCTGCCTTTGAAGCGAACCCCATGGCAGCTCAGACGCTCCTTTTCCCCGAAGTAATGGAATTCTCCCCAGATGAATTCTCCACCTTACTGGATGTGTTACCATATCTGGAAAAAATGGGTTTTCGCATGAAGGAATTTGGCCAAAATACAGTAATGGTAGAAGCGATTCCATCAGAGATGGCTTGGGGGAATGAAAAAACGATCATTCGCGAAATGTTGGATAATTATCTGGAAACACAAAAGAAACAACCCTCATTCCAAGAAGCATTGGCGGCGAGTTTTGCCTGCAAAGCAGCTGTGAAGGCGGGGGATGCGCTGAATGGGGAAGAAATGCGGGAATTGGTGAACCGATTATTCGGAACGAAACATCCTTATTACTGTCCACATGGTCGTCCCATTATTATTCAGTTATCTATGGATGAGTTGGACAGAAGATTTGAACGGATATAAAGAAAATAATAATTATATATTTGTTTTTATATAGGTGCTCTTTTTCAAGCTTAATTAAACTGGTCGGCTTGACAGTTTTTTATTCATTGGAATAATCGTGATAAAAATATCTGGAGATGATTCAAATCCATAAGATTTCCCCATAACATAGCCTTGGTCTTTATATAAATGAACGCCGGGTAATGTTGAACCCAATTCTAGTCTAGTAAATCCACTATCCCACGCTTTTTGTTCACAATGAATTAATAGTTTTTTCCCCAGTCCTTTTCGAACATAATTTGGATGGATAAAGAAGGCTCTTATTCTCGCTGCACCTGAAGCGGGGTCAAGTCTTTCACTATCTCGATCTTTACGGGCACTGCTACCAAAAAGTGTTTTTCTAAAACTCCACCCGCCACATCCGATTATTTCATTATTATTCAAAATGATATAATAAGTTTCATCTTCAATTAGTTGGTGGTCTAATCCCCATGCGCCACGTAACGCATCTTCAATTTGTTTAGGGGTATAATCTGTAATACATAATTTTCTGGCAGATAACTTAATGAGATTAGAAATCTCATTAATATGTGTTTCATTTGCCAGTTCAATTAAATATTCCACGATAAACTTCGAGATTAAGTTTATTTTCTTACTTTAACTATTAATGGCCTAATTTATTATACTCAGGCAACCAATAGGCCGCACCCCAAATCAATGATTGTATAATGGCACCTTTTTTGTTCGATGATACATGAATAACCTGTTGTGCAAATGGCGTAAACATTTCAAGTAAATGGACAACTAAAAATAGTGGCAATAGCCATTTCAATAAATAATTATAAGTACCCGTAATGGATATGAAGTAGCTGAGGATTGAAACAACATATACCAAAATAATTAAAACTTTAATTCCTGTAACCATGATCATCCTTTTTTTATCCTGTATTTGGAAAAAATTAATTCATTTTTCCAGACGATTATATTTCTTCATAATTAGTTTTACGCGATCATGAGGTAAAGCCCACACCTTATTATTATTAATCCCTACCATGGTTTCTGCTGCAACCAAAGTGTTGATAATGGCCTCTTCTACCGCTTGAACCGTCGCTTCAAAAAGGGGTGAAATCATCCTATTCGGCAGCATTTCAACATGGACTGCTTTATCAGAAAAAGCCACGTTCGGATTGGCAGTCGAGAATGCAATGAAAATATCGCCGGAGCCATCATGGGCATATCCGCCTACTTTACCCACCCCCATGGGAACCCGTCGAGCCAACCGTTTCATTTGATGAGCCAGCAACGGCGCATCAGTGGCGATGACAACAATGATGGAACCATCACCCTCATCCTTTTGCTTATAATTGTCCTGGGGCATATTCTCAGGGATCTCTTTTCCCACCGGAACACCTGCAATGGATAGATTTTTTCGAGAACCATAATTCGCCTGAACCAAAACACCCAAAGTATAATCCTGTTTCTTAATGGTTACCACACGAGAAGCCGTCCCAATTCCCCCTTTAAAAGAATGGCAAACCATTCCGGTGCCACCGCCAACATTTCCTTCTTCAACGGGTCCGCCTTTTGCATTTCGAATGGCATCGTGAGCATGTTTTTCTTGGACATGGAATCCGTTAATATCGTTCAAAAATCCGTCCCAGGTTTCCGCCACGATAGGCAGGGACCACCAATATCCACTGGCATCCGCAGATCCCTGGCTCGCCCGCCAGGAAATGACAGCATCCCGGACAAGACCAACACTATGGGTATTGGTTATCAGAATGGGTCCTTCTGCAAATCCGGATTCTTCAATCCAGGTGGTTCCGGTCATTTCCCCATTGCCATTTAAGGATGACCAACCAGCAAAACAAGGGTCGTCTAAACTTCGATTCCCTCGGGGAAGAATTGCTGTGACCCCAGTACGTACCGGGCCTTTCCCAACTGTTAAAGCGCCATCCCCTCGAATTATTGTAGCATGGCCAACTTCCACTCCTTTTACATCTGTAATGGCATTGAATGGTCCCGGCTTCCCGTCGAAGGGAATCCCCAAATCCCGAGCTCTAACATGGTTTTGGCCTTGAGCAATGGTAGGCGATAAAATGCAAACCATTGTAGTGTAGGATAATATAATCGTGAGGATTTGCGTTTTGGTTAAAAATCGTTTCATAATATTCCCGCAGTTATTGTGATAGTGCTTGATCTAAATCCGCAATAAGGTCTTCTGTATTTTCAATACCTACTGAATATCGAATCAAACTTTCTGAAATTCCCAAGGCGACCCGTTCTTCTGCTGTACATTCTACATGACTGGTGGTGGCAGGCGGCCCCACGACTGTTTCCACAGCGCCTAAATTGGCTGCAGCATGGGCATAGCGAAGGTGGGGAATGAATCTTTTCACAGCATCCAGTGAGTTTTCTTTAAATTCAAAACTTAATACGCCTCCAAATCCGCGCATTTGTTTTTTGGCAATGTCATGACCTTTATGAGAGGATAATCCTGGATAATACACGTGTCCAATGGATGGATGTGTTGATAGATATTGGGCAATCTTCAGAGCACTTTTATTTTGTTGGCGAATGCGTAGTTCCAATGTTTTCATGCCTCGTAGGAGTAAATAGGCAGCGGTGGGGTGAAGGGTGACGCCGTTAATTTCTCTGAAATGATAAATCTGTTTTATCAACTCTTTAGGTCCACAGATGACGCCGCCCAGGGCATCAGCATGTCCTCCGAGGAATTTAGTTGCGCTGTGCAAAACTAAATCTGCTCCTAAAGATAATGGATTCTGGTTAATGGGGGTGGCAAAGGTATTATCCACAATAACAATCGCACCAGTATCATGGGCGGTCTTGGCCAACCGCTTTATGTCCACAATCTTTACAGTAGGATTGGTGGGCGTTTCCAAATAGAGGACTTGACATCCTTTGGCTACTTCAGTTTCAATCGCTTCGAGGTCAACGGTATCACAGAGTGTTACATCAATTTGAAATCGAGGTAAAAATTCCGTGAATATTTTATTTGTGCCACCATAAGTATCTTTTATGGAAACAATACGGTCTCCCGGAGACAGAAGAGTAAATAAAGTGCTGCTGATAATGCCCATTCCCGTGGACGCGCTGGTGGCCGCTTCTCCACCTTCTAATTTTTTGATTTTGTTTTCAAATACATCCACGGTTGGATTGGTATTTCGACCATAAATGTGGCCTTCCTTTTTTCCATGTGCAACTTCCAGCCACTCGTCTAAATCCTTATACCCGTAAGATACGCTATTGACGATCGGTACTTGGGTGGCGTTTTGCATCAGTGAGACTTTTTCTCCCGCCCAAACTGACTGTGTTCCTAATTGTGGTTTTTTCTTTGAATTCATTTTTTCTACCATCTTAAATTTGAGATCGACAAGATAGAGTTTACATTGATTCTTACCATAGAATATGAAAGAAAATATTGATATGTGTATCCAGCAACCCTGCTGAACGATTTCCGTGATCAAGGATGATCATGGCACTGCGACACAAAAATGAAAAAAATATTAACCATAATTGGTCCCACTGCCAGTGGGAAAACAGCTATATCCGTCCGACTTGCCAAAGCATTAGATGGTGAGGTAATTGGGTTGGATTCCCGTCAAATATATAGCGGTATGGCCATCGGTACTGCACAGCCGTCATTGGAAGAGCAGGGAGGTATTCCCCATCACCTCATTGGGATTCAAAACCCCGATACGGAAGTGGCTGCCGGTCATTACGCTGAAATGGTTATTAAGGTAGCAGCAGATATTATTGAAAGAAAAAAGATACCTATTATTTGTGGAGGAGCTGGACTCTATTATAGGGCGATAACAAAAGGAATTTTTGAAGGGAGTTTCTCCGATACTAATATTCGGAAAAAATTAGAAAAAGAATATGATGACCATGGAGGCGAATTCATGTTGGATCGGCTGCAAAAAGTCGATCCGGATTATGCGGAAAATGTCCACCCCAATAATAAAAAACGTCTAGTTCGTGCCTTGGAGATTTATGAATTAACTGAGAAAACGCCCTCCAGCCATTTTCAGGATCAAAAAGCTTCCCCACTCACCCAATTGGATTTGTTTACAGTATATCTTGAGTGGGAGCGAGCCGTTTTAAAAGATCGCATTGCGGAAAGAACTGAAAAAATGTTATCGGATGGGTGGGTTCGGGAAGTTCAAAAGCTATTGGAAGCATACCCAAATAAACACCTCCATCCATTAGATTCGATTGGATACCGACAAATCATATCATTTTTAAATGATGTGATATCTGAAACAGAAATGAAATCAAAAATTAATATTCGTACACGTCAGTTTGCCAAACGCCAAATTCAATGGTTTAGGAAGGAAAAAGTAGACCTTTCAATTGATATGGATCCCAAACGAATGCATGATGATGTAGTGAAAGAAATCCTCAATGGAATAAATAATAAGAAATAGGAAACCCTTTTTCCTTATTCCTTTTCCTTTTAAATTTAGGTGTCCTTTAAACCGTTCCAGAGAGAAGGTAAGGGCAGCAATTAAACCTCCGATTTAGGAATCTGTTGGAACGGAATCCAAGCTGCCCGGAGGTTTTTTATTATGAGGAGGTGCCCATGGCATCGACGCGCAAAAAACAAGTTATGGATTCCACAGCTGTGAACCGATCGGTCACACGCCTGGCCCATGAAATCTTAGAGCGCAATGGTGGTGCGAATCAACTGTTGCTGGTTGGTATTCTCACCCGGGGTGAACCCCTAGCCAAGCGCTTACAATCTCTCATTCAAAAAATTTCTGAAGTTGATGTTCCCATGGGATCGGTGGATATCACTTTTCATCGGGATGACTTCCGGAAACGCCTGGTCGTCCCTCAGGTAAAGGGTACCAATATCAACGACTCCATTGATGATAAAACGGTCGTTTTGGTGGATGATGTCCTTTTTACGGGACGAACCATTCGGGCGGCTATGGATGAACTGAATGCATTTGGTCGACCTCAAAAAGTACAACTGGCGGTTCTGGTGGATAGAGGACATCGAGAATTGCCGATTCGTGCGGACTTTATTGGGAAAAATATTCCTACCCATGAAGGGGAACATGTAGACGTTCAATTAAAAGAAATAGATGGAAAAGATCAAGTCGCTTTGGCCCAGTATAGAGGTGATAACTGATGCTACAACAAAAACATCTACTGGGGTTAGCGGGATATCCTGGGGAAGATATTCAAACCATTATTGATACAGCTTTCACCTTTAGAGAAGTGTTAGACCGTCCCATCAAAAAAGTTCCTTCTTTACAGGGTAAAACAATTGTTAACCTCTTTTTCGAAAATTCTACCCGGACACGAATTAGTTTTGAATTGGCTCAAAAAAGACTCAGCGCTGATACGGTTAATTTTTCTGCTTCTACCTCTAGTTTGAAAAAAGGCGAAACATTTAAGGATACTGCTCAAAATATTGAAGCGATGAAAATTGATGCTGTCGTCATGCGACATCCTACACCTGGTGCGCCACTGCATTTAACAGATCATATTGACTCGATTGTGATAAATGCAGGAGATGGTACTCACGAGCACCCGACTCAAGCTATTTTAGATATGACAAGTCTTCACGAAAAATTTGGATATTTAAAGGGGTTGAAAGTGGGAATAATTGGCGATATTGCTCATAGCCGTGTGGCTTTAAGCAATATTCATGGATTAAAAACCATGGGAGCAGAGGTTACACTTTGTGGACCGTCCACATTAATTCCGCCGTTTGCAGAAGAATTAGGTGTTTCGGTGAATTATAATGTAGATGAAGTGATTGAATGGGCAGATGCACTCAATGTACTTCGAATCCAAAGGGAAAGAATGGGAGGCGGGCTATTGCCATCCGTTAGAGAATATCGAAATCTGTTTGGTATTACGACAGATCGGTTATCCATGCATAAAAAGGAAATTGTCATTATGCACCCGGGTCCTATGAATCGCGGGGTGGAAATTGACAGTTCGGTGGCAGACAGCGATCAAGCCATCATCCTGGATCAGGTATTGAATGGTGTGGCATCACGTATGGCCATTTTATATTTATTATTGGGCGGTAAGCAAGAAGAGGGGGATAGTTAAAATGAAAACAACTAAATTAAAAAAACAGGTTTTATTAAAAGGAGGGATGATTTTAGATCCCATCAATGAATTCCTAAAAAAAGGTGATGTTCTTATTGAAAATGGAACGATAAAATCTACCGGAAAAGTGACCCCGTCCAAATCGGTAGATATTATTGATTGTAGCGGATTGATTGTGACCCATGGATTTTGTGATATTCATGTCCATTTTCGTGAACCGGGACGTGAGGATAAGGAAACGCTTGATTCCGGTTCTATGGCGGCCTTGGCAGGCGGATTTACCCGTGTCTGCGTGATGCCAAATACGGAGCCTCCTTTGGATTCGCCAGAATCCATTCGGTATACAATAGATCGGGCAGAAGAATGTCCAATTCACATTCATCCCATTGGCGCCATTACTAAGGGCCAGGATGGAAAGGAATTGACTGAAATGGGTGTCATGCTTTCTGAGGGAGCTGTGGCGTTTAGTGATGATGGACTTCCGGTTACGGATAGCGGAATGATGCGAAACGCATTGGAATATGCCACTATGTTTGATGTGCCTGTTATTAACCATGCAGAAGATTTATGTTTAAAAAAGGATGGTGTCATGCATGAAGGGAAAGTATCCACTCATTTGGGTCTACCAGCCAGCCCCAGTATTACAGAATCTAATATGGTACACCGTGATTTGGCGTTGACAGAGTTGACAGGTGGCCGACTTCATGTACCCCACGTGAGTTCTGCCAAATCCACAGATCATATTCGCCAAATGAAAAAGTCAAATAAGAATATAACAGCCGAAGTCACCCCCCATCATTTGTTTTTTACGGATGAAGATTTAACATCGTACAATACGAATTTAAAGGTGGCACCACCCATTCGAACTCGAACTGACCAAGAAGCGCTCATTCATGGGGTAAAGGATGGTACCTTTGATTGTATTGCTACCGATCATGCACCCCATACCGTTGAAGAAAAAGAGGGCACTTTTGACCTCGCTCCATTTGGTATGATTGGATTGGAATCGTGTTTGGGTGCAGTGAATCGGGTCTTGGTTAAAGAGAATAAAATAGATTTGACTCGTTTGGTTCAAATGCTCACTGTCAATCCCCGAAGAATTATGGGGTTTGAAACGGATTTACTTGCAGAAGGTAGTCCAGCTGAATTGGTTATATTTGATCCGAATAAAAAATGGACTTTTCATAAAAATGATATTCGCTCGCGATCTCAAAATTCACCATATTTGGGTGAAGAATTAATTGGTCGTCCACTCATTACAATAGTAAAAGGTCATATTACGTCATTAGAATTAGACTGAATCGTTGATAGCTCCGAGGGAGGGATATGCAATTGAAGTTGGATTTCAATTCTGATTAATATCCCAAAAGGGGTGAATAATTTATTTGTGAATTATAGTTGACTATGATTGAAAGACAAGTCTAATTTTTCGGGCTAATTTAGAACTGAAAATAATGAAAACAAGATCACTAAAAGCCTCTGAGATACAAAAAGACTGGTTCATAGCCGATGCTGAGGGTAAAACCTTGGGACGCTTCGCCAGTGAAGTCGCAAAAATTTTACGCGGAAAGCATAAACCCTCCTTTACACCTCATATGGATATGGGTGATTTTGTGGTTGTCGTTAACGCAGATAAGGTTAAGGTTTCCGGCGCAAAGGAAACGGATAAAACTTATTTTAAGCATTCAGGATATCCAGGTGCAACGACATTTACAAAATTGGATCATATGAGGCGTGAACATCCAGAACGGATTGTGGAAAAAGCCGTCTGGGGAATGCTTCCTAAAAACCGCTTGGGGCGGGCCATCATTAAGCATCTTAAGGTGTATACGGGTCCCGATCATCCCCATTCAGCGCAACAACCGAAAGAGTTGGATATTTAATGGCGAATGCTGTGTACAATTCTGTTGGTCGACGGAAAGGATCCATTGCTCGTGTTTTTATGACACCGGGGAAAGGACATATTTCCATCAACGGCCGACCATTTAAAGAATATATTTGTCGAGAAAGTCTCGCTATTGTCGTGACACAACCACTGAACTTACTTGACCAAAGAGAATCTTATGATATAACTGTGACCGTTAAAGGTGGCGGGCTATCTGGACAGGCAGGTGCCATTCGATTGGGAATTGCCCGTGCATTAAATGATGTGAGTGCCGATTTTCGCCCCCAATTAAAAGCAGCTGGTTTCCTAACACGTGACGCAAGAGAAGTGGAACGTAAAAAATATGGACAACCTGGCGCTCGTAAAAAATTCCAATTTTCAAAACGATAAATATTATGGCAGAATCAAAAGTTAAATTTGAAGATTTACTGGGTACAGGCGCACACTTTGGGCATGTAACTCGGAAGTGGAACCCCAAATACAAACCATTTATTCTAATGGAAAAGAACGGGGTTCATATTATTAATTTGGATGAAACAATTCGTCGTTTGGATATTGCAATTGGATTTATCCATGCCAAAGCCAAAAAGAAAGGTGAATTCCTATTCGTTGGCACAAAGAATCAAGCCAAAGATATCGTACAGCAAGAAGCGGATCGTTGTTCAATGTTTTATGTGGTCGAACGCTGGTTAGGTGGTACGCTCACTAATTTTACAACCATTAAGAAAAGCATTAAACGGCTGAATATGCTGGAAAAAGAAGGGTCACAGATTTATGAGAATCAGACCAAGAAAGAAATCCAGATGCTCAACCGTGAACGGATTAAACTCTCGGATCAGCACCGTGGCATCAAAGATATGCGACGTCTTCCCGATGTAGTGGTTATCGTCGATACAAAGTTAGAAAGTACCGCTGTAAAAGAAGCCACACGATTAGGCATCCCAATTATTGCGATTGTTGATTCAAATACGGATCCAACAGTAATTGATTATCCTATCCCAGCCAATGATGATTCAATTCGTACCATTCAATTGATTATGTCGGTCATCGCTGATGCAATTATAGATTCAAGTGGCAAACCCAGTGGAAATGCAGAAAAAGATACAAAACAGGAAGCGAAAGAAACAGCAGTAGATGCTAAACCTGAAGAAAAAGTCACTTCTGATAGTACACCTGAAAAAGATGCTCCCGCAGAAGATAATCCCGAAAAAACAGCCGAGGCAGCTGGAGAAGAAAAATGAGTATTGACGCTAAAACAGTAAAAGCATTGCGTGATAAGACAGGCGCAGGTATGATGGATTGTAAAAAAGCATTATTAGAAACAGATGGCAATATAGATAATGCCATTGATCATCTACGTAAATCAGGTATTGCTAAGGCTGAAAAAAAGGGTGAAAGAACGGCAAAAGAAGGTCTGATATTTTCCTATATTCACCATGGTGGTCGTTTAGGTGTATTGGTTGAAATAAATTGTGAAACTGACTTCGTGGCTAAAACGGAAGGTTATTCCGAATTGGCACATAGCATAGCAATGCAAATTGCCGCCACAAATCCTATGGCGATTCGTAGAGAAGATATTGATCAATCTGTTGTGGAACATGAAAAAAATATTTTCATGGATCAAGTAAAGGATTCGGGAAAACCTGAAAATATCGTTGAAAAAATTGTTGAAGGTCGGATGGAAAAATTCTATGCAGAAACCTGTCTGCTGGAACAATCATTTATAAAAGATCCTGACAAAAGAGTTGGGGATCTCGTTACACAAGCGGTAGCAACATTGGGAGAAAATATTGTTGTGAACCGATTTATCCGTTTCGCGATTGGCGAAGATTCCAGTAACGGACAACCACACTAAATTATAGATGTCAAGTCCTGCTTTCAGGCGTATCCTTCTTAAGTTAAGCGGGGAGGTGTTAGCCGGCGAGCAAGGATTTGGTATTAATCCAGAAAAGGCGACTGAGCTCGCCAACGAAATTAAATCGATCCATAAAATGGGTGTCAGTATTGGCCTCATTATTGGTGCGGGTAATATTTTTCGCGGTTTGCAAGCCGCGAGTAAAGGTATGGATCGGGTCACTGGCGATTATCTGGGTATGCTGGCCACCATTATGAATGCCATAAGTTTACAGGATGCTTTAGAAAAGGTGGGTGTGGAAACGCGCACTTTGTCTGCAATTACAGTCTCCCAAATTGCAGAACCCTACATTCGGAGAAGAGCCCTACGTCATTTGGAAAAAGGTCGTGTGGTCATTATAGCCGGTGGAACGGGAAATCCTTATTTTACCACGGATACGGCTGCAGCACTTCGGGCGACGGAGCTTCAAGCAGAAGTATTAATAAAAGGGACGAAAGTGGATGGTGTGTATGATAAAGATCCCGTTGTAAATTCTGATGCAAAACGTTTTAAAAAAATATCCTTCGATGATGTCTTGTCTAAGAATCTTCGAGTGATGGATTTAACGGCCATAACCTTATGCAAAGAAAATATACTACCAATACGCGTTTTTAATGTGAACAATCACGGAGATTTAAAACGCCTTCTTTCGGGTGAAGATATTGGCACAACCGTAATGGATTAGCAAATATGCTGAAAGAAATACATAAAGACGCATCCCACAGAATGGATCAGGCGATCGAACATACACGAATGGAGTTAGCGAAAGTTCGAACAGGTCGTGCAAATCCGGATTTACTCAATTCAATTCAAGTTGAGTATTATGGATCAATGATGCCCATGAATCAGGTGTCTACCGTTTCGGTACCCGAACCACGATTGATTACACTACAACCATTCGAAAAATCATTGATTCCAATTATTGAAAAAGCTATTATGGATTCAAATTTGGGTTTAACACCCAGTAATAATGGCCATGCTGTTTTAATACCTATTCCCCAATTATCAGAAGAACGACGGAAAGATTTAATCAAATATGTTCATCAACTTGTCGAGGAAGGTCGTGTCTCCGTTCGTAATGTGCGTCGCGATGCTTTGCATCATGTAAAGGAATTTGGAAAAGAAGAACATATCTCAGAAGATGAAATTCATCGTCAGGAAACCGAAATGCAAACATTGACGGATAAGCATGTGACGACACTTAATGATATGCAAGAATCCAAAGAAAAAGAACTCATGGTGGTTTAGTTTCCGACCCAAAAAGAAATAAAAAAAACCCTCCGCATTCGCGAAGGGTTTTTTTATAGTGATTGAAATAGATCAATTATTCACATTTAGAGAACCCACACCCAGGGCAAGTCACACAACCACCTTCGTGCATAACTGAACTTCCGCAATCTGGGCATATGGAAATATTTTTAAAAGTAAAATCAGTCATTTCCATTTTATGTTCAGATACTTCTGCTTGGGTCGCCATCGTAATTGATGTTTTCCGCTTAGATTCTTCAATCGCATCTGCAGTATTAACATTAGCCACTTCTTGATTCTCACTTAGATAATCATCAAGAGCTTTCCCGATAGCATCTGGTGTGGATAAGATCAAACGGCCATCTTCCCAAGTGGGATTTGGGCCACTTATCCCTTTCAATTGTTTAATAATCGCACTGGGATCGATCCCTGATCTTAATGAAAGAGATATGAGTCGGCTAATCGCTTCTGATTGCGCAGCGGCATTTCCACCGGCTTTTCCGATAGTGGTAAAGACCTCACACAGGCCGTTTTCGTCCTGATTGATTGTAATGTACAGTGTGCCTTCTCCCGTACGAATTCGGCGGGTAACACCTTCGGTGGTATTGGGTCGAATGCGTGGCCGTTTCTCTTCATAAGGTTTTTCACTGGTTTTTGTTGTTGTGGGTGCGGCTTTTTTCTTTTTCTCTTCCGTATCTGAAATAAGAATTCCTTCTCTCGAGCCTTCCCGATAAACAGTGATGCCTTTTAAACCAGTTTTATAGGCTGTCATATAGATATCAGCTACAGTTTCAAGTTGCACATTTTCTTTAAGGTTTACCGTTGATGAAATAGAACTGTCAATATACTTTTGAATAACACTTTGTAATTTGACACGATTAAAGGGATCAATGTCATGAGCCGTTGTTATATAATCAGGGAGATTTTTATCAGTTCCGAATAATTTTTTGATAATGGGATGGTATACTTTGTACTCATCGAACGTTTTTCCAAATCCATCATTCTTTTTTACCCGTCTTTTATAAGATGTGGCAAAAATAGGTTCAATTCCGGAAGTAACTTGAGAGACAATAGCGCCACTTCCCGTTGGTGCTACAGTGAGCACAGTAGAATTACGAATACCATTGTCTTTAATCTTCCTATTTAAATTTCTGGGAAGATTTTTAATAAATTGACTTTTTCTATATCCAGTCCAGTCAAAATTTGGGAATGATCCTTTTTCGTTTGCCAGGTCAACACTGGTTTCATAAGCACTGTCACGAAATATTTGCATAATCTGTTCTACAGTTTGAAGCGAATCGTCGCTATCATATTTAATTCCCATCCGTACAAGCATGTCTCCGAGGCCCAATATACCCAATCCAATTCGACGGTCATTGATAGCATTATTCTTTTGGGAGTCCAAGGCATGTCTATCCAGATTATAATCAATGACATTGTCCAGAAACCGTGTGGCAACCCCTACAGTTTCTTTAAATTCATCAATCATAAAATTGCCTTCTCCATCCACAAATCGCTCCAGATTGATGGAGCCCAGATTGCAACAACCACCATCGGGGAGAGGTTGTTCTGCACATGGATTCGTAGACACAAGGGGGCTGCAATATTCAGCATTATGGTAATCGGTCATGGTATCCCAGAAGAGGAGACCTGGTTCAGCACTGGTGTGGGCGTGCTCTATGATTTTATCCCATAATACTTTTGCATTAATCGTGTTATAAACTTTCCCGCCCCATTTCAGTTCAAAATCAGTATTGTTTTCGACTGCTTCCATAAAGTCATGGGTGAGGAGAACAGAAATATTTGAATATTTCACCATGTTTATATCGCCGGTTTTAATTTCAATAAACTTTTCAATATCCGGGTGGTCGATTCTTAAGGTCTGCATATTGGCACCACGGCGACCGTGCTGGGCGATGGTATTGGTATTTTCACTAAAGAGGTTCATGAATCCTACAGGACCACATGATTCACCACCTGTGCCCTTAATGGCTTCTCCAGATGGGCGTAATACAGATAAGTCATGCCCACATCCACCACCGAATTTATACGTACGGCCTTCTTCTTGGATTGTTTTGTATATGGAACTGATGGAATCATCCTGGATGCCAACCACATAACAATTATTAAGCGTTGTGGTGATATCTTCTCTGCCAGCGCCGTGCATGATTCGGCCACCGGGTGTGAATTTGAAATCCTCTAAAATGGAATAGAATTTCTTTTTCCATGTTTCACGGAGTTTTTTAGTTCGTTCAACAGACGCCAAGGCATTGGCTTGGCGCTGCCAAAGTTCGTATGGGTGGTTTTCCCATGGGGCCAGGTATTTATTTTTAAGTACATCCGCACCGAGCGAATCATCTTTGTAATAATTCTCTATAAGATACGGGGTGAATTCTTCTGAAATATTTTGTCCATCCACTTCTTTTGTGAGTTCACGGACGGTTTCCTCAACCATAATATTGAGTTCACCCGAGGTTGTTTTCCCAGTGGGAAAGTTGAGTTCTATTGCTTCTGCCATTGACCGCCGTTCCTATTTTGGTATGTGGGGTTGTAAAAAAACAGTTCTAACTATCGGTTGATAAAAATAAAAAAGTGATAATAGACTTGGTTGGCACCACCAATATATATCTCACAGAAAAACACTCCAAGAACAAAAGTGAAATATCTTGATTTATCCTCGAGAAAAAAAACAGTTAGTTGCAGTTATCCACAATTTGTCCACACTTGCTGACCCAAAACATGTGTAAAAAAGGAGCGAGAAAACGAGACAGAAAACTCCTCTATAAATGCTCTCCGACGATGGGATAAGCAAAATGAAAAAATTTGGAATAGAAACGCTGGAGCGGCTTATTTTCTGATATAAATTCAACCTCAACGCGGGCGTCGTATAATGGCTATTACCCGAGCTTCCCAAGCTCGTGACGTGAGTTCGATTCTCATCGCCCGCTCAAATTTGATTATGAAGCACAAAATATCTCTTTATTATTTCTTGGGTATAGCCATTTTGATTTTTTCATCATGTGCGATTTTTATCCCGGGCTACAGTGACTATGTATCCGCAAAACGATTTTATGCAATGCGTCATTATGATTCGGCAGTCTTTTCTGTTTCAAGTTCCCTGCGAATAAAACAGGATAACCCCAAAGGGATAGCCTTACTTGAAATCGCTTATCCTTTAGCCGTGCATTATCACCAAGCCAGAATTGAAAACCTGGAAACGATAGAGGAAAAATCAAAATGGCCCAAATTGGTCAGGGAATATGAAGCGATTCAAAAATTGGGAACGGAAGTGCAATTGCTTAAACCGATTCTTCAATCCGGCGCCAACTATACATTGACTCTAAATGTTAAAGATTACACTTATGCCTTGAAAGAAGCAAAACCTCTTGCCGCGGATTATCACTATTCCTTAGGGATGAAATTGCGGGAAGAAGCAACAAAGCAGGATCAAAAGTCTGCCGCCATCAATTTCAAATCGGCGCTCCAGTTTGTCCCTGGGTATTTGAATGCCCAAGAGTTATACGACGAAGCGAGGGCAAATGCGACCTTTACGCTTTTGATCAGCCACTTTCGGGGGGATAGAAATATAAGTGAGTATTTGCGTGGCCAAATGATGATCCAGCAATCAGGCACCTCGAAAGAATTCCTGCGAATTATTACCAGGGAGCAATTAAATACTATTCTCAATGAACAGGGATTGGTCCAGGCTGGCATAACGGAAAATAATTACATGGAGATCGGTAAACTTTCCGGCGCTGACCATATTTTAAGTGCGACAATCGTTACGACTCACCGTCCTGTTGAAATAATAAAAAATCAAATTTCACAGGAAAGGGAAGTTACGGTTAGGAAAGAAAGTTATGTGGATTCTGCCGGTGTAAATAGGACAAGAAACATTAAGGGTAAAGTGAAAGCAAAGGTCAAACACTTCAAGAAAAGTACCGGCGCAACGCTCAACTTGTCCTATCAAATAATGGATGTAAATAGCGGTGAAATGGTTTTTTATGGTACCGTTAAAAAGAGAGAAAATTTTTTACATGAGTGGGCCACGTTTAAAGGGGATGATCGTGCTTTGAGTGATTACTACAAAAGGTTGGTAAAACAGCAGGAAGTATTTGCCCCATCAAAAAGTGATTTATATATGAAAATGGCCCGGGTAGTACCGCGACAATTTCACAATAAAATATACCAGCACTATTCTGATTAGCTGAAGTCCGAAAGGAATATTTTGTTTTTCTATTCACGCCGTTTGAAATTTATCTTTGGGTCTGCATTATCCTTTTTAGGCTTATTTGTCTTTTTCAGGCTGTTTTTTTTGGCCCTCTTTTTTGATGAAATGGATGGAACTGGGGCTGAATTGATCCGCGCTTTATGGGTGGGCGTACGGTTTGATCTGCGGTTAGCGGTTTTCATTCTCGTCCCTGTTGGATTCTTATTTATGATTCCATTTTTCAATCCATTTCGTATGGCGATCTCAAAACAACTGGTTAATTTTTATCTTCGAACCGTCGCCGTTTTAGTCACTTTTTTTTACGCGTTTGACATCGCCCATTATGGATACCTCAATCACCGAATTGATGTGTCTGCTTTTAAATTATTAGAAAATCCTATGATAGCCCTTCAAATGGTATGGGAAACCTATCCAATTGTTTGGTCAATAATTGGCTTATCTATTATAATTTGGGCAACATGGCATGCCATTGAGAAAGCATTCGAATATTTAGAAGGCAGTCAGCGTCTTGTCCGGTTCAGGGATAAATTTTTCGCTTTCACCATGGGTGGTCTCATTTTGCTTTTTTCTATGTGGGGAACCTTTCGTCAATATAAATTATTATGGAGTGACGCCCATTTCAGCGAAGACCCATTTATTGTTTCTGTTGCATTGAATCCTGTATTGTATTTCAATGAAACACGGACATTCGCTCTTGAGGACTTCGATGAAAAAATCACAAGATCGTATTATGAGGGTATGGCTAATGACCTTGGGGTGGATGAGCCTAATATAAACAATCTGGATTTTAACCGCTGGAAATCTGCTCTCAATTCTGACACTAAAAAGCCGAATATTGTTATTGTGTTTTTAGAATCAGTGGGTCTTAACAGAATGGGGAGGGTGGGCAATCCATTGAACCCTGCACCCAATCTCGACCGGCTTTCCCATGAGGGCATTTTCTTCGATCGATTTTATATCCCCATGGTTGGCACGGCCCGTTCGGTATTCGGGATGGTGACGGGTATCCACGATGTGGCCAGTGTGGAAACAGCATCTAGCAATCCCCGGATCGTGGATCAATATTCCTTAATCAACGCACTGGATGGATATGAAAAACATTATTTATTAGGAGGCAGCGCCAGTTGGCGAAATATTCGTGGACTTCTCCAAAATAATATTCCAGATATGCAAATTAAGGATCAGGATAATTTTGATTTTCCCCGCCTGGATGTATGGGGCATTTCAGATCAAGATCTGTTTACAGCGGCCCATGAGACATTCCAATCCATTGATAGTGATCAGCCATTTTTTGCGGTAATTCAAACTGCCACGAACCATCGGCCTTATTCTATTCCGAAAGGGGTTGATAAATTTGAAGTTAAAGAAATTGACGCGACTGTTCTGGCCAATGCTGGATTCGATTCCCAGGAACAGTATAATGCCATGCGATTTCTTGACCATGCAGTGGGTGAATATATGGCCAATGCCAAAAAAGCGGATTATTTCAAAAACACTATTTTCCTATTTTTCGGAGATCACGGAACTTCAGACCCGCGAGCACTCCATATGCTCCCATCCGATTATGATTTAAAACTGCGTTCTTACCAAGTTCCCTTAATAATTTATGGCCCTGACAGGATTCCAAAAGGCTTGGTTCGTTCAGACATAACACAATTGGTTGATTTAATGCCGACAGTTTGTGGTATAGCCGGGGCACCTTACGAAAATCGCACCATGGGGCGGGATCTATTGAATGATGAAATCCCAAATGATGCGACAGCTTTTATTGTGAATAAAAAAATGGCCAATCAGCATATTGCCGTGGTGGGACAGGATTATTATTTGTCCATGCAAAAAGACGGGACTGATATTCGCCTCCATGATCTACGTTCCAAAGAGCCACTGCTTGATATACAGTCGAATTATCCGGAAATTACAAGTGATTATTCCCGGCGGTTGAAAGGGACTTATGAAACAGCAAAATATATGCTGTACCACAATAAGAAATGAAAAAACGGGGACGAAGGAAGATTCGTCCCCGTTTTATACAGTCAAAACATTAGGTACAAAACAAATGAGAGTTGTAGGAACTGGTAAAAACTACTCAATATTTCTCAAATTGCCTGTGATGCCCATCACGGAATTGGATGGGATGTAGTATGGGTCGTTTAAAAGGTGTTTGGGTCCCCATACTCACACCACAAAAAGATAACCTATCTATTGATCGGGATCGATTTTTTAATCACTTACAGTGGTTGTTTGCGAACGGTATTGATGGCATTGTCATTTTTGGCACCAATGGCGAAGGAACATCCTTTTCAATTACCGAACGCATGGCATTACTGGATTGGGTCAAAGATGAGAATATTCCTTCAGAGAAAATCATGGTAGGTACAGGATGTAGTGCATTCTCTGATACGGTGACATTGAGTCAACATGCGGTTTCTCATGGATTCTATCATCAATTAATGCTCCCACCATTTTATTATAAAAATCCCAGTCAAACCGGATTGGTATCATATTTCAGTGAAGTGATTCAACGTATCAATGATTCTCATCTTCAAATATATTTATATAATTTTCCCCAACTTTCTGGCATCAACTTGGATGCTGAACTGGTGGCAGAGTTGATAGAAATATATCCGCGGCAAATCATTGGGTATAAGGACAGTTCGGGCAACTGGGAGAATACTAAAAAGGTACTGAAGTTATGCCCAGGAATTACGATGTTTCCCGGTTCGGAGGTATATCTATCAAAAGTATTGGCGGCCGGTGGGGCAGGAGTGATCAGTGGTACAGCGAATGTGAACCCAAGCAATATTAAAGAAACATATAATGTATTTTTTAAAGATCAGAATATGGCAGCATCACACCAGGATGATATAACCGCTTTTAGACGGGCAGTCCAATCCTTTCCACTGATTGCTGGATTAAAAGGGTTGATTCAACACCACAGATCAGATGAAACCTGGAAGAATATGCGTCCGCCCTTATCGGCTTTGTCCCATTCAGAATTTGATCAATTATTAAATTCAATTCAGTCTTTGAAATATACATTGGCTGATTGACCGTCCACCGACAGTGGGTACCATTTATCCATTGCGTTTCTAATGTTTCTATCTCCGTAAATTCTTTGCTATGAAAATCCTATCCGTCAGAAAAGACAGCACCGCTTCAGAATTGGGTCTGAAGCCGGGAGACCGAATCGATGCTATCGATGGATCTCGAGTACGTGATATTTTAGATTACCGTTTTAAGATATCCGATGAAAATATCATACTGCGTGTACGCCAGAATGGTGAAATAATCGAATATGATATTGAAAAAGATTATGATGATGATTTGGGGTTGGCATTTCAGGATTTTAAAATTCGTAGCTGTGCCAATGACTGTATTTTTTGCTTTGTAGATCAAAACCCCAAAAACATGCGGGATGCGCTCTACTTTCGGGATGGCGATTTTCGGATGTCATTTTTATACGGGCATTATGTTACCATGACCAATATGGGCTGGAAAGAATTGAAACGGGTGGTTGAGCAACGGTTAAGCCCATTATATGTATCTGTCCACGTGACGGAACCGGATAAACGGCAAGAAATGTTTCTGTATGGAAAAGATGATTTTCTGCTGAGAAAATTTGAATATTTAACTGAGAATGGTATTGTAATACATTCACAGGTTGTCCTTTGCCCTACATTGAATGATGGACAATATTTAGAAAAAACCATTTCGGATATTCATCAATTTTCCCCAATGGCAAAATCCATGTCTATTGTGCCCGTAGGATTAACGGGACATCGGGCAGGGTTGGTTGAAATTCCATCGGTTACACCTTCCTATGCTGAAAAATTTATTTCTATGGCTCATCAATTAGATTCACAATATCGCCATGCCAATGGAGCTCGATTTATTTATCTAAGTGATGAATGGTACTTACTCATTGGCAATACATTACCACCTTTGGCCCAATATGCGGGCGCAGATTTAGAAGAAAATGGCGTCGGTCAAGTGGCCACATTTATGCATAATTGGGCGGATGGCATGGCGGACATTTCGCCCCAATTTGATACACCAAAAAATATTACCATTGGTTCAGGAATACTTATCTCTAATTATTTTAAGGAAAACTTCATTCCACAATTAAATGATATTGAAGGATTAACCGTTAATTATATTCCTATTCGAAATGAATTTATGGGGGCCGATCAAGTGACCGTAACAGGGTTATTAACTGGGAAGGATATTGTCCAACAGTTAAAAGGAAAAGCGTTAGGAGAGATGGTGGTCTTCAGCGATCGTATTCTAAGAGAAACGGGTGGAAGTATTACATTAGATGATATGACCTTGGATCAGATTGGGGCTGAATTGGGTGTGCCATTTAAGGTCACATCCGATGACCCAAAAGATTTTTTTAACCTGATAAATAATGGAAATTAGTTAAATGGCCTCTCCAATCATTGCAATTGTTGGTCGTCCCAATGTGGGAAAATCCACATTTTTTAATCGTGTTCTTAAACAGAAAAAAGCGATTGTGGATGCCACAGAAGGGATCACCCGTGACCGTATTTATGGTGAAATGGATTGGGTCGGTCACCCATTAACATTTGTGGATACAGGTGGATATATTCCGGAAGATGTAGATATTTTTAATAGTGCCATCCGAGAGCAGGCACAAATGGCTGTGGCCGAAGCTGACCTTATTTTATTGATGGTCGATGGTCGGGAAGATCCCACAGCTTCGGATAAAACATTGGCTCAGTTCGTGAGGGAGACTGGAAAAAAGGCTATTTTGGTTGTGAATAAATGCGATTCATTAGCGTCTGATAAACAAGTGAATGGCTTTTATGAATTAGCGATTGCGCCGATGCATCCTATTTCTTCGTTAACGGGTCGGCTCACCGGTGACCTTTTGGATCTCATTTTAGATCAGCTCAATTTGAACGAAAGAAAACCAATAGAAGAAGATAATAAAGGGATGCGTTTGGCGATTGTGGGTATGCCCAATGTGGGTAAATCTTCTTTAACCAATGCATTATTGAAAAAGGAACAATCCATTGTAACGCCCATCGCTGGCACCACTCGGGATTCAATCGATTCTGTCCTCAAATATTATGGCAATGAGATTACGCTGGTTGATACTGCGGGTCTGCGGAAACGAAGTAAAGTGAGTGACAGTATTGAATTTTATAGTACGCTCCGTACGAATCGTGCGATTGAACATTGTGATGTTTCATTGGTGTTGATTGATGGTGAAAAAGGGTTTAGTAAACAAGATAAAACGATTGTGGACACTGTGATCAAAAAGGGGAAAGGGTTGCTTCTGCTGGTGAATAAATGGGATTTGGTAGATAAAGACACCCATACGATGAAAGAATTCACGGAAGAAATTGCTTACCAGTTTCGTTCATTATCTCACTATCCAATTTTATTTATTTCTGCTTTAACCCGACAGCGTGTTTCAAAAGTGTTGGGTACCGCACAATCGGTGTATGAATCTAGACAGCGTTCCATTACCACATCTAAGTTAAATAAATTCCTTCGAAGGGTCATTGCAAAACAATCACCACCTGCAACACACGGGAAAGTCATCAATTTAAAATATATGACCCAAGTCCATAGCGGGCCGCATCTTTTTGTTATTTTCTCTAATTATCCCAAACTGGTGCCCATGAGTTATCGGCGGTTTATTGAAAATCAATTGCGGGAAAAATTTGATTTATTTGGTATACCCATTCGTATTTCTTTCCGACGAAAATGAATAGTCCCCAAAGAAAAGGGAAAATCAATTTTAAAGAGAAGCGGTCAGAATTTGTCGGTCTATTATTTCCCTTGTCATCTTTAGATCAATTCCAGCCCTTACTTAAATCCCAGAAAAAACAACACCCCAAAGCCAGACATATTTGTTGGGCCTATCGTATCAATGAAACAGAATCAATTGTGGAACATAGTTCTGATGCAGGGGAACCAGGGGGAACGGCTGGATTACCCATTTTAAACCAACTGCTGAAAATTGAAGGTATGAATGTGGCACTATTTGTCATTCGTTATTTTGGCGGTATCAAATTGGGTAAGCGGGGTCTAATGAATGCATACGGCAAAGCAGCAGAATTGGTGATCCAATCTGTTTCATTTCGTCCGTGGATACCCATAATGCCATTAATTATAAAAGCAGATATAAAATACTATAGTGATATTGTGCAGGTTATTTCAAAATTCGAGGGTCAAATTCGTAAAGATTTCTCGGGTGAAACATTAAATGATGGGTCATTTGGGCAAGTAGAAATAAAAAAAGCGAGCGCGAATAATACCAAGGAGGGTAGTAGGAGTTGGTAAAAGAAATTCGCACCCGCTTTAAGCCATTAGACACCCTAAATTGAAAAAGGTTCCTAAAAAATGAAGAAAATATTAACAGTTGTGATCTGGATCACATTATGGCTTATGTCATCGTCATGCAGCCAGGAAACCGCGCCATTAACCATTGGATTTTGGAACGTAGAAAACCTGTTTGACTTAGCAGATGATCCGGAAAAAAATGATGAAGAATTTGCGATGGGTGGCCGGAAAAATGTCACTCAGGAGATTTTCGATTTAAAAATAAAAAATACCGCAGAAGTATTGGCGGATCTCAATGTAGATGTGGTGGGTCTTTGCGAAGTGGAGAATCGTTATGTATTGGAAGAACTCAATCAAGCCTACGCCGGGCGACAATATGAAATCATTCATTATGAATCTCCTGATTCCAGAGGAATTGATAATGCGTTGCTTTATGATCCCAAAATATTTACAGTTGTAGAAAGTCGCCCCATTCTCAATACATTACCCGATGGCGGTAAAACCAGAGATATTCTTTATGTAAAAGGGCAATACGCCGGAGAAACGATTCATCTATTTGTGAACCATTGGCCGTCAAATTATGGGGGTCGTAAAAAATCAATCCCAAAGCGGGCTGCTACTGCATCATTAATTGCCAAAGAAGTAGCAAAAATATCTCGACATGATGCCAGTGCAGAAATAATCTTGATTGGTGATTTTAACGAAGACCCAAATGAAATGAATGTACAGTCATTAAAAACCGTTGGATTGACCAGTTTAATGGAACCCATGTTGGGGCAGCCCAAAAAAGGCACCTATATTTATCGGGGTGAAGATTTATTCTATGATCAAATTATTGTTCACGAAAGTTTAAAAGACCAAGACGGTTTAGCCATTGATCCAGAATCTGTCTATATTTTGGATTTACCGAAATACCGTCAGCATGAAGGGAAGTATGACCATTATACTTTTCGCTTTTGGGTGGGAGATCGCCTTTTGGGTGGTTATTCAGATCACCTGGCGGTGCGGGTGACGATTATAAAGATTTGAAATAGATCGCCCAATTTACAGGCGTTAATATCAAATGGTAGCGTTGATGCCTTTTGCTTTTATTTATTCCCTTTTAATGATACGTAGAGTGCAATTCCACAAAAAACCATGGCTGCGACATAAGCATGATTGTTATTCCAGTTAACCCATCCAAAATAGTCACTGGCAACAATTAATCCAGCGAGGATAAGACAACCAATGGACATCATGGGTTGTTTTTTTATTACTTGTAATTGCGTCATTGTTTCTCCTCTCCTAACAATTGATTGTGGGAATCTACGATTAAAAGAACATTATTTATTGGCATTCAGGATTTAGGGGAATACCAAATGGGGGAGGACCAGGCTCTTTCCCGAACCGTCATCGATACATTATCTGAATATTGAGTATCGTAGCGAATCTTATCCCACAATTGCCAGCTGGCAGTGGGAATTTCTATCACCCGAACATAATAAAAAGCCTTTGCTTCCGGATCAAATTCCGGATCAACCCAAACCACCATTAATTCTGTGTCGCCCACATCCGTAGAAAAGGCACCCGTTTTCATATCTACCGTTGCGCCATTATCCGGCACAGTTCCATCTGGGTTCACACTTCGGCCATCTGAAAGGGCCACATTAAAAATCTTTTCGTGGAGCTCCCCATTTTTATGCCATCCCTTTACTACCTGAAGTCGGTCTAAGTTGGCGCCGATAGAATCTTTTTTTGCCCAGATAAGGAATGACGCTTCCGCTGTATTGTTGGGAAGGTCTCTTCCCATGGGCACCCCATTCGTATAGCCATCATTTACCAAGGCATCATTTGAATTATAATCACCTTTAAATCCTTTACCGCCAAAAAACCGCAATTGGATTCGGCTACCACTGGTGGCATAACATTCCTTTTGTTTAAGGGCATCATATATATGACCCCGGGTATTTTCTTCGGCCCATACCGCCACCAATCCGCCAGGATTTACCACTTCGTAAACCGGTAATGTTTCATCCAATACCCAGCGCTGGAATGCCCGGGCCTCCGGAAAGAAATCTGCAATGGCATTGTTTCCCGTATTGCTATTCTCTTCTACTTTTCCCGGGGTAGCTGTGTGGGTGTCGGTACTACCAATTAACCCGTATTTGAATGGATTAACTCCGATGTTATGCTCATGTTCCAAGCCTTTTTTTAAGGCCCAGCGTACGTAATTATTTTCTTGAGGCGGATCGTTAGTATAGTTTTCAAAACCGGCAAATTCGTCATTTTTCCAAAAGGCTGCATGGACTTCCGAACTCCCTTTGGCTTGATGAATTTCGATCAAAGGTTCAAAATCTTGACGCAGCTGGGCATATTCTGTTGTCATGGAATTTCCATTCGCATCCCTATCTGAAAAGGCACCGCCATCGGCCAAGTTTGTATTATGGGGGATGGCCATGGCGGTGGCGCCCTCATCGGTAATGTGCTGAAGCCAGGTCCACAGTGCTTCTTCATGTTTCAATTCGAAAGAACTTAAGGGATAGTCGGGGAGCATCATGTCTCGGAAAATAATATTTCGATGAAGATGGGCACGTCCGCGGAATTGAGACCACTCATAACCGGCAAATGTGGTGAATTTCCCCGGTTCATAAAATTTTTCTGCCGCATCAAGAATAATATCCCAGGCCTTTACGGTGGTGTTATATCCTCTAAAAAAGCGGGGGTGAGTTGGGTCTTCGACCCCAGCATTGTGGAGGGCGGTGTGAAATAATTTGCGCTGCCGAGATGTATCAATATATACGGGATTATCCGGATCATGGATAGAATAAATGGGCTCATCCGATTCATGGATGGCTCGAAACAATCTGGGTAAAATAGCTTTATGACCCGGTTCGTCTGCATTTTGAACGGTGATTAATTCCCCAATCGCTTCTGCATGGTCCGTAACCGCTGTAAAATCCAAAGGACGATCAATTTTTACTTTTTGGCCAAACACCTCTATGGCTTTGCCCCGGGCAAAACGATACGCATCCTCCGGGTTGGCCAGAGTTCCACCAATATAGGCATCCAGAGACAAGGAGGTGTGGACATGTAAATCACCAAAATACAGATTTCGCTGGGGGTTGGGTGTTAATTTGTTTTCTGCTCTAAATCGTTCGGTGCGTGTTTTATCTGAGATGGGGTTGGGCACCGGATCTAAAATGGGCCCCTCGGGGAATAAGCTTATAAAAATGATGCCCCCCACTAAAAGAACAAGTATTAGGGTGGAAATGATAATGGTTCGTTTATTAGATTTTGTCATAGGTGTAAATAATTGGCTTATTGAAATATGTGTTTATGGGTTATGATAACCGAAAATTTACTTAATAAAATGAAAAAGCCCGCTTGATTTTCAAGTGGGCTTTTGCTTGGTGTGTGGTCCGTTAAATAAGTCCCACAGAAACTCTACGGCAATTTTTAATAAAAAGCCGGTGTGAGTCTAATTGAACTGGGCAACCAATGACTGCATCATCATTCTGCAAATACCTTTTCAATTGCAGTGATGGTGAACTTCGTCTCTTTTCCTTCGATCTCAAGGGTAAAATTGTCATCAACCTCTTTTCCGATCATGGCTTGGGCAAATGGTGAATGGTAGGTTACAATCATGGGATAAAGATCCAACTCAAATTCGATGGGACCTAATAGGTAATAATCTTCGGCCGCATCTTTGCCTTCTTCAAGGACTGAAACCTTATTGCCAAACCCGACCTCATCGGTATCAATTTCACCATTCTCGATGAACCGGAATGGTGCGTGGGACTGCATCAATTGTTTCTTATATACGATTAAACTTTGCTCTTCCCTTGCGGCGTGGTATTCCGCATTTTCCTTAAGATCACCATGATCCGCAGCTTCTCGAATCCTTTCTGCAGTTGCTCTCTTTAATCTATCAATAGATTTCATTTCCGCTTCTAATGCGCGGTATGTATCCCGCATAATCAAAGTTGCCATATTGCCATTCCTATTCTTGATCGAATTAAATAAATTGTTTGTTTGAGATTACAATTATCTGCAATCCAGAACAAAAATTATGTCAAAGAAAAAGCCTCAACTTCCAAACAGGAAACCAAGGCTTTTGAGTGTAGCGGGGAACGGATTCGAACCGCTGACCTTCGGGTTATGAGCCCGACGAGCTACCAGACTGCTCCACCCCGCGTCATGTGTAATTCTTTTGTTAAAAAACGCCTTTTTCTTTCGATTGAAGGCCGGCAAAATTATACTCATTTATAATAGAAGACAAATAAATATTTCCACTTTTATTGTACTATAATTAATATCGTGAAAACACGCTCACACCTTTTTACATATTGGCGCTTAAAATTTCTGTGTAATTTTGAGTATGAAACGCCTCTGGGTAATATTATTTCTATTAATGGGATGTCAATCAAAAACGTCTATTATAACATCTGGAGTATCATGGGAATTAGCTCAAAATAGAAAGGCAGCCATTTCGGATGTTCATTATCAACTTAATTTTGATATTCCTAAAGATAAAATCGATCCTATTACAGTAGAAGAATTTATCCATTTCAAATTATCAGATTTAACTAACGATGTAGTCTTAGATTTTCGTCAACCAGCTGATTATATTCATTCTGTGGTTGTAGAAGGTAAATCTGTTACCTATAAATTAGTAAATCAGCATATCGTAATTGAACCTTCTTATTTTTCTAAAGGAGAAAATTCTATCTTTATTTCCTTCAGAGCAGGAAATATGTCCCTAAATCGGAATGATGAGTTTCTTTATACATTATTTGTCCCAGATCGAGCTTCAACAGCGATACCATGTTTTGATCAGCCAAATTTAAAAGGTAGATATTCATTAACTTTATCAGTACCAACTGATTGGACAGCAATTGCAAATGGTCCAATCCAATCAGAAAAGATAATAAATGATAAGCGTGTAATCGTTTTTGGTGAAACACGACCAGTGAGCACCTATATATTTGCATTTACTGCTGGGAAATTTAAACGCATTTCTCAGGAAAAAGATGGTCGAAAAATGACAATGCTCCACAGGGAAACAGATCTTGAAAAAGTGGAGCGAAATAAAAATGAAATATTTGATCTTCATTCCCGCGCTATTTCTTGGATGGAAAAGTATACGGGAATTGATTATCCATATCAAAAATTTGATTTTGCTTTAATCCCTGGTTTTCAATACGGAGGCATGGAGCATCCTGGTGCTATTTTTTATAAAGATGTCAGTCTATTTTTAGAACTATCAGCAACTAAAAATCAATATTTAAGTCGTGCTGGATTAATTTCTCATGAAACAACTCATATGTGGTTTGGAGATCTTGTCACTATGGACTGGTTTGATGATGTTTGGACAAAAGAAGTGTTTGCTGGCTTTATGGGGGGTAAAATCGTTAATCCAAGCTTTCCTGAAATAAATCATGAACTTCGTTTTTTAAGCAATTATTCCTCCGCATACACCGTGGATCGAAGTTTGGGAGCCAACGAAATACGTCAGCCTCTAGAAAACTTAAATATGGCTGGGACTTTATATGGCTCAATTATTTATTCAAAAGCACCCGTAGTAATGAAGCAACTTGAATTGCTTGTGGGTGAAAAAACTTTTCAAAAGGGAATGCAAATATATCTTTCTAATTATGCTTATGGAAATGCGACGTGGCCAGATCTAATTAAAATTTTGGATAATTTATCAAAGGAAGATCTAACAGCCTGGAGTAAAGTTTGGGTAGACGAACCTGATCGCCCAATTGTCGAATATGAGTTACTAATTGATCAAGATACTTTAATTCAACAATTAACACTTAAACAATCAGATCCAAAAAAGAAAAACAGAATGTGGATGCAACACCTTACAGTTAGGTTGGGGTATGATAATAGTGACATCTTACTTCCAGTCTATTTAAAAGGTGAAGAGGTCAAAATATTAGACGCAAGAGGAATGAGTAAACCCAATTACATTTTACCTAATGGCGCTGGTGTTGGGTATGGTTACTTTAAAATGGACCCAATAAGTCGTTCATTTCTTTTAGAAAATTTGCCAAAAATCAATGACTCATATTTAAGGGGAATAATTTGGCTAAACCTTTGGGATGATATGCTCTATGGAAATATCAGACCCGTTGATATGATTGAGTTATGTATTAGTGCTTTAAAAACTGAAAATGATATTTTGAATACGCAAAGAATATTGGCTCGACTCAATTCTACATTTTGGAATTTTCTTACTGAAGATCAACGAGAAGTAAAAGCAGATGAATTAGAATCAACATTAAGACGCCATATGAATGAAGCGACTACTCTTACTAATCGTTCTATGTATTTCCGGTCTTTACGTTCTATGATTTTAACAGATAATGGTTATGAGTGGTTAAAATCTATTTGGATGAAAACTGATTCAATCAAAGGATTAACTCTGTCAGAGCGAGATTATACTACTATTGCTTCTGAGTTAGCTTTAAGAGGTAAGAATGATGGTCAAAAGATTCTAACTTCACAGTTAAATCGAATATCAAACCCCGATCGAAAATCACGTTTTAAATTTATAATGGCTTCATTATCAAATAATTTAAGTGTTAGAGACAATTTTTTTGAATTAATTAAAAAAGAAGAAAACCGTGAAGTAGAACCTTGGGTTCAATCTGCAGTTGCTTACCTTCATCATCCATTGAGAAGTAAAGAATCAGAAAAATATATTCGTCCCAGCCTAGAATTACTTGAAGAGATTCAAAGAACTGGGGATATTTTTTTTCCAGCTAGATTCATAAATGCGACGCTCTCAGGATATCAGAGTGAAAGTGCAAGAAATATAGTTAATCAATTTCTTGAAGATCATCCAAATTATTCACCACCCTTAAAATTAAAAATTCTACAAGCAGCGGATAACCTTTATCGTGCTTCAACTATAGTAGAACGTAATACATTATTAGAAAGTGGCATTGCACTAACTAAAGAGCAGAACTGAGGTATTTGGCGGGGGCTTTTTTGTTTGTAGGAGTTTATTGTGTAAATTTCTGCATGAAACATTATTATTTACAAAGAAACAATGGGAGGGAATCTATGTCCAGAATAATGGCCATTTTGCTTAGCTGTTTCCTTGCCGCGGGGTCTCTCTCCGCAGGTAAGCTGAATTTTGTTATAACCTATCCACAGGAAAGTGACGGAAAATTATTGGAAGGGCGGCTCCTGCTCCTGCTGGCAAAGAAGGATGATCCTGAACCCCGATTTCAGATCACGTACCGGAATAATACCGGTCTGATATATGGTGTAGACGTTCTAGGTCCAAGGCCTAACAAGGGTGTAGTAATTGATGGCGCCGCACTGGGCTACCCCATTGAATCAATCAATGATATTCCCGTTGGAGAATATTGGGTACAAGGATTGTTACATACATACGAAACGTTTAATCTGAATACGGGACAGACCGTTAAACTTCCTATGGATAATGGAGAGGGGCAAAAATGGAACCGTTCACCTGGGAATCTTTATTCCAAACCTCAGAAAATATTTTTAGATCCAAGCAAAAGAAAAACGGTGAAAATTACCTTAGATCAGGTAATTCCAGTCATCGAGCCACCGAAGGACAGCAAGTATGTTAAGCATATACGCTTCCAAAGTAAACTGCTGACAGAATTCTGGGGTCGCCCCACCTATCTAGGTGCGCATATTTTATTACCGAAAGATTTTGATAAACATCCTGAGGCAAAATACCCATTGATGGTTTTTCATGGACATTATAATCATGATTTCAGGGGATTCAGGCCTGAACCGCCCGATCCTGATCTGGAGCCTGTATTCAGTTCTCGATTCAACTGGGAGGGGTATAATCGGACGGTTCAGGAATATGAACATCAATTCTATAAAGATTGGACAAGTGATGATTTCCCTCGCGTCCTGGTAATTGATATTCAGCACCAGAACCCATACTATGATGATTCCTATGCTGTTAATTCCGCTAATATTGGCCCCTATGGCGATGCTATTACTTATGAACTGATTCCTTATATTGAGGAGAAATTCCGTGGCATTGGTGAGGGTTGGGCTAGATTCCTTTATGGCGGTTCTACCGGAGGCTGGGAGGCGCTGGCAGCACAGGTTTTCTATCCCGAAGAATATAATGGATGTTTTGCGGCCTGCCCTGATCCCATCGATTTTCGAGCATATTGCCAAGTGAACATCTATGAGGATGAAAATGCTTATTACAAAAAGGGTCCATTTAAGCAGGTTGAAACACCGGCACACAGAAATTACCTGGGCGAAGTAAACGCCACTATGAAAGATATGAACCATTTGGAACTGGCACTTGGAACGAATAGTCGGTCGGGCGACCAGTGGGATATCTGGCAAGCCGTTTACAGCCCCATGGGTCCGGATGGTTATCCTCAGCCGATCTGGGATAAATACACAGGAACAATTGATAAGGATGTGGCCAATTATTGGCGTGAGAACTATGATCTCCAATACATATTGAAGCGTGACTGGTCAAAGATAGGATCTAATTTAGAAGGTAAAATCCACATCTACTGTGGTGATATGGATAACTATTACCTTAACAACGCCGTATATTTAATGGAGGAGTTTTTGGAAGAAACCACTAAACCCTATTACAATGGAGAAGTGGATTATGGCGATCGTGCCGAACACTGTTGGAATGGTGATCAAACCCGTCCCAATGCCCTTTCCCGGTTGCGATATAATCAAATGTTTATACCCAAAGCAGTTGTGCGGATGGAAAATACAGCACCACCCGGAGCAGACCTAAAAAGTTGGCGATATTGAACCAACTTCCAGGAAATATTTACTTTTAAAAGAGACACCCAGATTGCTGGGAAATTTCTGTATTAAACGCCTCTGGCTCAAATAAAGGGTAATGAAATGAAGAGGGAGGTTTTAAAATACTTTTATCTATACTATTTTTTCTTAATAGTTGGGTATGTTACGCCAAGTTGATCTAAATATGTGTCGTACTTACTCGGGTCATAATAGAATTTTTTCATCTCATCTCTATAATTACGCATGATCTCTTCATTTAATTCTATTGCTGGTTTGTCCGTTTTACGAATCATAGGTTGATATTTCGTTTCTTTTGTTTGATTTTTGAAATATTTTTTCGCATCTTTTACTAAACCTTTATCTGTGAAAAGATCTACGAGTGTCATAGCTGTCACTTTTGCACCTGCAACAGCTCCTTTATGAGCGATAGGGGTTGCCATAGAAATACCATTAAGCCAATTATGTCCGGGAAGGCCTGGTATATTTGATGGAAAACGTAGTGTTACAGTAGGAACTGTCCAACTAATATCACCTATGTCGTCTGATCCTCCACCCCAATTATTTTTACTTGAAACTGGGCCTTTTAATGAATCTAATTCTGTAGGAAGTCCTTTTATTTCTTTATTTCCAGCTTCTTTCTGAACAGCCTTTGCCAAAGCCTGATCCTTCTTATCCCATACAGGAAGGCCAACTTCTTTTATATTTGTATACATAGCACGTGCAATTGGTTCATTAAAATGCCTTGGCCAAGCTGAACCTAATATTCTTGTAGATATAAGTTCTGTGCCACTCATTTTAGCTGCGCCTTCTGCAATATCATTTGAATAATCAAAAAGTTCCATGATATGCTCATAGTCCAGTTCACGTAAATAATACCAAACTGAAGCATTTCTTGGAACAACATTTGGTTGATCTCCACCATCAGTAATTATATAATGAATTCGATATGGTGGACGTAGGTGCTCTCTACGAAAATTCCAACCAATATTCATTAACTCTACAGCATCTAGAGCACTTTTACCTCTCCAAGGTGAGCCAGCAGAATGGGCTGTTTTACCTTTAAATGAATACTCTACCGAGAGTAATCCATTACCACCCGCCTGTCCATGTGTCACTGCCAAATTACTACTTACATGCGTAAAAATACATGCATCAACATCTTTAAAATAACCATCTCTAACAAAATAAGCTTTTGTTGCGACCAATTCTTCAGCAACTCCTGGCCAAATTTTCAATGTTCCCTTAATTTTTTCATCAATCATAATTTCTTTCATAGCAATGGCAGCTGCTACAATTACCGCTTGACCAGAATTATGTCCTTCGCCATGTCCAGGCGCACCTTCTATGATAGGCTTATGATAAGCGACACCCGGCATTTGAGATGATTTTGGTATACCATCTATATCAGAGCCCAAGGCAATCACTGGTTTACCTTTACCCCATTCTGCCATCCAAGCTGTAGGAATACCTGATATTCCACGGGTAACTTTGAAACCATTTTGTTCCAAAATCTCAATTAAATAATTAGATGTTTCAATTTCTTGAAAGCCTAGCTCTCCAAAACTAAAAATCATATCTACCATTTCTTGAATAAGTTTTGACTGTGAGTCTACTTTTTCAACCGCCATCAGTTTTAATTTGTCTGAAGGTGGGTTTTCAGCAAACAAAAATGGTACTATTATTAAGTAAAGTAATGATTTAAGATTTATTTTATTCATGACAAAAATACCCTCTCGTTTAGTTTTAACCTCATTATAAGTTAATATTCGAAACACCATAGTTACTTTATCAAACTTTATCCTAAATGGGACACAGTATGGCCCCCATCCAAGGATTGGGTACTTAATATAGGTACGGGGCATACTAATGACAGGCTCACACCTTTTTACATATGGGCGCTTAAAATTTTCCAGATTTTCCTTAAAAGCCCTAAAAAAGTGCATTTTTCTCAATAATTAAGATATAATTATGGTTTACCTTTACCCCACCCATTTCGGTAGACATGACCGTATTTAACAGTGCGAATGAATTAAACTGATTTTATATTGATTTCATTTAAAACTAAACGATGGCTTTTGATACTGGCAGTCCCGGTTGCTCTGGTTTTTATCTATGTTATAACGATGCAGGTTCTTCATCCTGAAACGCGTTGGGACTGG
>Ga0209361_1000121_pt1 | contig 87730 bp, 84 predicted proteins | sample SaaInlV_200m_DNA_3_FD_184657 | JGI IMG/M metagenome (GOLD analysis project Ga0209361, IMG submission 184657) | Marine microbial communities from expanding oxygen minimum zones in the Saanich Inlet - SI037_S4LV_200m_DNA (SPAdes) (version 2) | ecosystem: Environmental > Aquatic > Marine >... | reverse complement strand
TTCGACGTATATATTTTTTGTGAAGGCGATTTCGTAGTATTTTTTTGCGCTGTTGTATGTCATCAGCGAGAGCAGCAGCAGCAGTGTTATTGTATATGGTAGTACGCTCATTTAAGTCTCCCAGTATATGACGGGTTTTTTTGCTGCCTCGGAGACCTGGAATGTAAGGACGATAGTTTTTGGCAGCGTTTCAGGAGGGTTTTCCATTGTGATATATATTTTGACTAGAGGGGGAAGAAAGCCATATTTCCTTTCCCAACCACCGAAGATTTCGTTGCCGTTGTTTGCTGCTCCGGTAGTATGCCATTTTCCTGGGTATGGCTCGGGGATTCCGCGCCCTTCGGTGTGTGGTTTTGTATATATAGCGCTGAAGCTTTCGATTGTTGGTGGAGAGAAGAAAGAGAAGTGTATGTCGGCGACGCCACGCAGAAGAACCTCTTTTCTTATTGTAGACGTGTCGCTGCTGATTTCATTTTCATGCGGCTGAGTCCATGTCGCTAGCATAAACGAGTCGTCTTCGAGGTATAGCCGTGCTAGAACGCCGTTGGAGAAGTCGCTGTCGGCGACGCCATTATCGAAGGTGAAGACTAGACTGTCATTCCCACTATATTTTGTTGAAAAAAAGCAGGAGAGCCTTTTTTTGTTGTCTTCGTCTTTTTCTTGTGGGCGTGTTTTAGTGTCGATGGTAGCATTTTCTATGACATAGGATAGGCGTTGCTGTAGGTATCGTATTGTTGTTGCTTCACGGCGTTGTTGAGAAAGAATATTGTTGGTCTTTGAGGTGTGCCAGTAGTATCCCAGGAGCGTTGTCATCAGCATAGTTGAAAGCGCCATGGCGATTATTACCTCTAAGAGCGTGGAATTGTGGCGTCGTATTTTCGTCATTTCGCGCCCTCATTATGTCTTTCTGCCAAGACATTATATGTGTATGCCATTTTTTCTTCGTCGTTGTCGAAGTACAGCTTTACAATTATAAGATGACAAGGATGGTTGGGGTATTTTTCAGAGCTTTTGTTTTTTCTTGTGGTGTCATAGTAGCCGGTAAAGGTTTTATCGGTGCCATTGCTCAAGGTTTCTGTTATTGAGAAGCCGGTTCTGTTCTCATCGACAGAGAGGCTTCCTCCTTCTAGTGGGATGGAGTTGAGCTCGACGGTATTATTGTAAAGCAGCTCTTTGATATCAGCGAAGACTAGCGCCGCTATTCTATCGTTATCGAGTGCTGTTATTAAGCTTTTCTGTGCTTTTATAAGGGCGAGCTGTGGCGCCAGTATAGGTGTAAAGCATAGGCATATTAATGAGAGGGCGATTAGCACCTCTAGAAGTAGGTAGTTACGGCGCATCATTGTCGAAGATCTCACGAGGGTAAAGTTCATAGTCGTAATTATTATTGTCTGGCGTGGTTTTCTCCTTGTCGTCAATGACGATTGTGCTGGGGTGTCCTGGAAGGCTGATGTATTGTTTTTCTCCGGAAGGGCCTATTAATATTAAAGTTCCTGTCGTCATGAGGCTTCCTCTCGAGAAGAATTTTAGCATGATGGGGGAGTTTGTTGTCATGCCGTTGTCGTCGATAAAAGCGATGTCTTTGACGCCTGGGACGGCGATGTTTTTCTCTACGAAGCCACGTATTTTCGAGAGTTTCGTGGGGTCATCGAGGGCTAAGCGGTATGAGAATACTGAAGATTCTGTTTTTGATATTTTCATCGTGGTGTTTGCCGATAGTCCGAGCATTATTTCTTGTGACAGTTGTATCCCATCAACGATGGCGTCAACACCGGCGCGGAATCGCTCTTTTCGTATTGCCGACATCATGGAAATCCCCGCCGTTGATGCTATCGTCGCTATGAGGAGCATAACGACGAGCATCTCAATGATGGTAAAAGGTCTTCTGCATCGTGATGGCATATTTCGTTTTATTTATTAGGTTTGTTTTACTGCTTAAATAGTGACGAAGGGTGGTCTTTCTGATAAAGATCGAATTTTTTCGATGTTATCGTTATCGTGCCGTACTCCTCGTCGTATGAGATGATATATCGCACTCCCCACCCGTCTTTAACGAGGGCGTCCCAGTTTTTTACAAGAGGGTGTTGATATTGTTTTAATTCATCAAGAAATTTGTAGTTGGCGAGGTCTTCGGGATCGATTTTGTCGTTATTTTCTATCTCCATAGAGAGCACTGTTTCGAGCTGTTTTATTCCTTCGAGGGTTTTGAAGGCTTTCCCTTCGTCGAGGGCGCCTTTGATATTATACGCTACGACGCCGGTGATTATCGTTATAAAGAACATCACGATGATAATTTCTATTAGGGTGATGTTTCTTCGTAGTAATTTTGTTTTTTTCATAAGAGCGGTTCCTTTTTATGGTGTTAGTGCTGTGATGTCGGTGAAGGGGATCAATACTGCCAGAAGTACGAGCCCTACGATAGCCCCCAGTGTTACGAGTATCACAGGCTGCGCTAATGCCGTTATTCGCGTTAATGTTTTTTCTGTATCTTCTTCGAAGATGTCGGCGATTTTGGAGAACATCGTCGCCGTATCGCCGGTGTCTTCGCCGACGGCGAGCATCCTCGAAACCATCACCGGTATTATCGACGATGTCGCTAGCTGTTTGCTTAGAGAGCTTCCTGCTATTATCTTTTCTTCGGCGTCTTCGACAACTTTTTCTAGCGCGCTGTTTTTCATGGTTTTACGCGCTAGGCGCAATGATTCTATGATGGATACGCCACCTTCTTGTAGCGTCGCCATTGTTCTCGAGAAGCGCGCTATTGCAACCTGGACAACGGCGGTTTTGATTAAGGGCATTTTTAATGCAGCGTTGTCGCGCCACACTTTTCCTGCCGGGGATTTAAGGTATAGTGTTGCTGATAGTGTTATTCCCGCTATTATTGGTATGTAAAGCAGCCAGTATCCCGAGAGAAAATGGCTTATCGACAGAACGAGGCGTGTGTATGCGTTGACTCTGGTGGCGTCGAAGATATCTTCTATTGTCGGCACGACGAAGGTCATGAGCACCACGACGACAGCGAGGGTGAACAGCGCGAGAACAGCGGGATATATCATTGCTGTTATCGTCTGTGATCGTATGGTATTTTGTTTTTTTAGAAGGGAAGATATTCTTAAAAGCATGGTGTCGAGGGAGCCAGAAGACTCTCCTGCAGCGACCATGGAGCAGTATATGGTATCGAAGCTTTCAGGAAAGAGTGATAGAGCTTCAGATAAGGAGCGCCCATTTTTTACTTGATCACAGATGTTGACGATTATTGGGCTGAAGGCTTCGCAACGATATTGTTCTTCTAGGATTTTGAGGCTGTCATAGAGAGGGACTCCGGCGTTTATCATCTGTGAAAGCTGTACTGTTATGGTTAGAAGGTCTTTGTTTTTTAGAGTCGTAGTTTTTGTTGCTTTTGTGCTTTTGAGGATTTTTGTGACGGTGAAGCCTTGTTCGCGAAGCTTCTCGCGAGCTTCGCGGATATCGCTGGCGTCGATGATTCCTTTGTTACGCCTTCCGGTAGATGAGAGGCTTTCGTAGTTGAATAGAGGCATTGTTATACTCCTCGTGATACTCTTAGAATTTCGGTGACGGTGGTAATTCCTTTGGCGACGAGCTTGGCACCGTGTTGCCGTAGCGAGCGCATGCCATGCTGTAAAGCTAAATCTTTCAAGGCTCCGGCATCAGCACTTTGTATTATCTGTTTTTTTATAGTGTCGTCGACGAGCATAAGTTCATAGACTCCATGGCGTCCTTTGTATCCTGATTCGTAGCATTCGGGGCATCCTTTTCCTCGGAAGAGCACGCCATTGTCGAGGTCTTTGATGTCGAGGCCGATATCGCTGAGTTCTTGTGGTGTAGGATTGTAAGGCGCTTTACATTCAGGGCAGATGCATCGAACAAGCCTTTGTGCTACGATACCGACGAGTGTCGAAGATAGAAGGTATGGTTCTATTGCCATATCGACTAGTCGTGTTATTGCCGAAGGGGCGTCGTTTGTGTGTAGTGTGCTTATGACGAGGTGCCCGGTTAGTGCTGATTGTATAGCTATATCGGCGGTTTCTTTGTCACGAATTTCTCCTACCATTATGATATCGGGGTCTTGTCGGAGGATATGTCTCAGTCCTGCTGCGAAGTCGAGGCCTATCTTTGGCTTTACTGCTATCTGTGAGATTCCTGGAATCTTATATTCTACAGGATCTTCGATAGTCATGATGTTTGTTTCGTCTGTATATATTTCGCAGAGGGCGCTGTATAGTGTTGTTGTTTTACCACTTCCTGTAGGCCCTGTTACGAGTATAATTCCTTCTGGTATAGAGATAATCTTCTTAAAGGTATCGATGATGGTGTCATCCATACCGATATTGTCGATTCCCAGGACAACATTGCCTTTATGCAGAATACGCAGGACGATACGTTCTCCGTTGATTGTTGGTGCTGTGCTTACGCGGAAATCTATATCGCGACCACCCATACGCAATTTTATTCTTCCATCTTGAGGGAGTCGTCGTTCTGCGATGTCGAGTTTTGCCATCACTTTGATGCGTGTAAGCAGTTGTGTTTGGTATTTTTGTGGTGGTGTATGTCGATTTTGCAGTATGCCATCGATACGGTATCGTACTTTTAGTCCTTTTTCTGAGGGTTCGAAGTGTATATCGGAAGCTTCTTGATTTATTGCTTCGCTAAGGATGAGGTTTAGTAGTTTTATTATAGGGGCTTGAGCGTTGGTAGCTAGTAGGTCATAGGCTTCTGTGTCATCGAGATCGTTGATTATTTCGCTGTGGTTTTTTAGGTCGTCGAGGAGCTCCGAGGCTGCTGTGTTGTCATGTTTGTAGCGTTCTTCTATAGCGGTTGTTATGGTATTCTTATTACAGTATACGGCTTTTACATCGCATGAAAGCATGACAGTAAGATCTTCGAGGGCTTCTAGGTGGAGTGGGTCGGCGACGGCGACGACGAGGGTGTCGTCGTCATATCTTATTGGTAACAGTGTATTTTTTTGTGTGAAGCTGTAAGGGATTTTTGCGAAGACGTTGGCAGGGACGGTGATATTGGGGATATCGTTATATACGTCCATGTTAAAATGCAGTGCGTATGCGTGATTTAGGGAGTCTTGTGATATGATGGCGCGGTTGAGAAGTTCCTCGAGGAACGTTGTATTGGTGTTGGTGATTTTTTGTAATGTTTTCGTTATGGTGCCGTCGTTGAGGACCCCTTGTTTTTTGAGGATGTCGACGATATGTTGTTCGTTGTTAGAGAGGATTTTTTCTTCGTTCATAGTGTTTTTTATTCCTCAGGGAATATTGTTTCGTGTTTTGGGCGTCCCATAAGGACTTCAAGGCTTCCTTTGAAGAGGCGTTTTTTTTCATATTGCTTGGCTTCGAGGAGGCGCGTTAAGAAGGTGGTGTTGTCTCCGGGCCGCCACTTTAGTTCTTGTTGCTGCATACGCATTATATCCTCTTGAGAGTCGCTGATGACGGTAGGTGTTATGAATACGAACATTTCTGTAGAGCTTCCTGACATGCGAGTTTCGCCGAAGAGTTTTCCTATTCCGGGGATTTCACCGAGGAAAGGCATAGATTCTTTTATGTCGTCGGAGTTTTTACGGCGCAGCCCTCCGAGGATTACTGTCTGTCCATTGGCGATGCGCACTTGGTTTTTGATGTTTCGGCGTGTTATATCTGGCTGGTTTGATGATGATGTCGATGGCGTATCGTCGAAGGTGATGTTTGTGTCTAGGGAGATAAATGTTTCGATGTCGCCATTGAAGTCGTCAGGTTCATGTACGGTAGGGGTTATTTCTATAGTTATACCATATTGGTTACGAGAATATGTTGTTTCTGTGGTGTTGTCATTACTGATGGCACCGGTATTTACAGAGATTTCTTCTACGAGTTTTATCGAAGCGGGCGTCTGGTTTATCGTCGTTACTGAAGGCGAAGAGTGTACTGTGATATCGCGCTGTGATATTAGGAAGTTATAGGCGAAGTCGTATGATGGAACGATGCCACGTTTTTTTCTGCTCATGAAGAAGTCGAAGATTCCTGTGCGTTGAGACAGCAAGTCTGAAGAGTCTAGGGCATATGAGACGTTTCCTGTAGAAGAAAACGATGCCCATCCTGAGTCGGACCCTGTGGCTTTATTTCCGATGCGTAGGATGTTTAGGCCGAAGTGGTTGCTGTCGGTGACTTTTTTCTCGAAGAGGAGCACCTCGATATGCACCATTTTTTTAGGGATGTCTAGCTTTTTGATAAGGTCTTTAAGCATAGGCAGCACAGTTCTTTCTACTACCATTATTATCGACCCTGTCTGTGGGTCTACGATGAAGTTGTCACGTTTTGATGCGTCGTTTTTCGATGCAGACCGTTCTGGGGCTATTGGGTTTGGATTTATCACCAGCGCGTTTGAGCCTTTGAATGTCGAATATGGTTCTTTTCCGGCGCTTTCGTCTGATGCGGCTTCAGTGTTCTCTAGTGATGCTCCAGTATCGATAAGCAGATGGTATGCTTTTTCGATGAGAGGGGCGATATCTTCTGGGTCGGAGTGTTTACATGTGTATACGAAGACATTTTTTTCTTGCGTTCCTTCGATTCTACTTTCTATGTCGTAGATAATATCTTGTGCGTGGTTAATCTCTTCGATGCTGCCGAAGAGGAACACTGACTGGTGTGATGACTTGTTTAGCGGTATTATCTTTAGCCCTGCAGGCATGCCGTTGAGGGTTGTACGGTTGATCTTCCCGCTTTGTGACGATTCGTGGAATATTGTTTCTAATACGCTGACAATATCTTCAGAGGCGGCTCTTGTTAGTGTTATGAGTTTGTATTCTTTGTCATCGCTTGTGTTGTCGACGAAGTCATAGAGTTTAAGTAGTTCGCTGATATCATCGACGGTGCCGGCGATGAACACTGAATGTCCTAAGATTTCTAATGATGTGTTGTTGACATTGATGAAGCGTGACAAGAAGTCGAAGGCAGTATATGGGTCTGGGGTTTTCGGCGACAAAATGTAGCATATATGAGAATGTGGCGGCAGGATGTTGAGGTCGGCGCGCGAGGATGTCACGGCGGCGAAACGTGAGCGGTCTTTGTTTATTATGAAGAGCTCTCTTAGGTATGGGTTTAGCTGTTTTATTCCTATGCCGTTCTCTGTAAGGATGAAGGCGAGCATTTCATTCCACGACTCACGAGGGACAGGAAGGTTGGAGTTTATGCTTAGCTTTACATCTCCGATGTCGTGAGGGACAAGGTATACATAATCTTGTGAGCCGTAGTCGATGACAAGTTGTTTTAGTGTTGTCTCGGGTTGATGCCACAGCGAATAATCTTCTTCTATTGACGATATTGCAGCGTGCTGTTGCCACGATTCCTGTGTTTCTTTGATGTTTGATTTTAAGTTATTGACGTCGTCGAGGATGTCTTTGTATTCTTCTGGTGAGGCATCGTTTTCATGGAGTTCTAGGATGTCGTTATATAACGAGAGGAGCTCTTCTTTTTCGTGTATAAGGGCGTCGTTTGTCTGTTCTAGAAGTTTTTGTGTTTTTGCGTCAAGGCCTGTGTTGGTATTATGGATGTAGGCTTTTTTTTCGGCGATAGACTGCCCATGTAATGGTACTATTGTTGTGACGACGACAATGATTAAGAGCTGCAGGGTTGTTTTCATGATGTATGCTATTCTTGTTGTTCTTGTTGTTCTTGTAATGCTCCACGTATGGTATCGTGAAGCTTTATTAGAGGAGGTCTACCACGCTTTTTTCTTTCTTCGTATTCTTTTCTTTTTAGTTCTTGTTCTTCTGTATTTACTTTGTGTGTTGGCGTTGTCGATTGTGTTTGTGGTGGTGTTTTTGCTGGGAAGTCATATGCTTGTCTGTGGTCTTGAATAGAGGCTTGTAGTGGTATAGCCATCTCTACAGTCTCAGTTTTTGCGCGATTGAACAGAGTCCCTTCAAGGAATTGTTTTCCGTCTTTTCTTATTATGTCGCCGACGACGAACAGCTCTCCGGTGACGGCATTCATAACATATTCGTCGATATTTTTTGGTGTTTTAATGACGGACCATTTGTTGTCTGAGCGTAGGACCCAGTCTTGATTATTTAAGATCATACGTTCTTTGCTGATCTCAACGATAGCCTGTATTTTTGTTTTGGCGCCGAGGAAGGAGATTTCATGTTGTATGATATGTGGCGACCAAACGCTGCTGGATTTTATTATCGTAAGAGGAAGTTTTTTCGTTCCTGTGTCATTCCAAAGGTCTATATGGATAAGTTTTTCTTCGACACTTGCGATGGCAAGAAGAGCTTTTCCTTGTGATGATGATGTTTTTGATGGGGCGATCCATTTGTCATCTTCCCAGAAGAAATAGTCTCCCTTTTTTACGAATAATGGGTATGCTTCTTCGCCATCGCCGAAGTCGATGCGTTCGCGCCCTGTGGTGTAGTTATATTCTTCACCGCCGTGGTGTTCTAAGAAGCGGTCTTTTCCGAACCATCGTGCGCGCTGGCGCGCTAGGATGCCAGCGTCGGCGCGGTATGTTCCGACCTCCCACGACGCCTGTTCTGTTATTAATGGGCTTTCTAAGAGTTCGAAAGTGGCGATGCTGGCAGTGTCTTCGACGTCGTTGCCGGCATCATCGACTAGTGATGTTGAGATTACAGCGCCGCCGTTGGTGTATGTTGGTATTATCGACAGCGGGGATGTGTCGTCGCCGGCGATGTATCTTCCGGGGAAGGTGGAGTCATCGTATACGAGAAAGATTTTCGATTCTGATGCGGCGCATATAATATCAGAAGAACCGCTAAGAGATAATATTATTTGTGGTGTGTCGTTGGGGATGTCTGGCCTAGCGTTTAGGCCGTGGAACAAGATATCGTGGCTTAGGTCGGGGATTTTCATCGCGAAGATTGTATGGTTTAGCGATAGAATGCCATCACCGATGGCGTCGTAAGCTTCTTGCGGAAAAGGGAAGGCTGTATTGGGTAATGATGATGTTGAAGCTTCGGCGGTATAGGACGTTGCATATGATGAATTGGTGGCAAATGCGAAAATTGTCGCTATGATAACAGCGGCAATGGCTCCCTTGAGAATTTTAATAATACAATCTAGCGGAAAGATTTTTTTCATATTATATACACAATCTCCATAACATCAATGAGATAATACGCTCTTGCTCATAAAAACACCAATTAATATATAAAAAAAGGAGATAAAAAAAAGAGGTAAAAAAATATATTGAATTCAAGAACATGGTTTCATACTATTAGAAAGGATGAGGCAAATATTTTTTATGTAGAAAACAAGGAGTAAAAGCAATGTCAAAAGATGTTAATAAAACAGAACAGCCGCCAGAAGAACATGAAGGTAGCGTAAAAGAAAAATTACAAGAAAAGCTTTACGAGCTTAAAGATAGCGAGACAGTAACAGAGATATACAAATACACATTAACGAACAGGTTTGAGTCGATACTCATTGTGCTTGTTGTTTTTGGCGTTGTCTTGACGTGGTTTAATGCTCCAGCGGGCCTTGGTCTTATAGGCCTTTTGTTGGGGATGTATTTCACTGACGATATCCCAACGATACTTTATAAGCTTAAGGAATATTACCAGACACACGGATGGTTTAAGATAGTATTGATTGGTGGTGCGCTGCTTAGTCTTCTTATGACGACATGGACTTTTGTAGTAGGTATCGCTGCTGCTGTTGGCGTCAAGAGTGTAATAAGGATGTTCCGTAAGAAGTCCGAACTTTAGATTGTTGAACTGACCTTACGCGCAACTCTCACTTTATTGGCGTGCTGCAAGGAACAATCTGCTACGTATTCCTTCTCACCCAGCTCTTCGGAGCTTGGTTCGTCGGAAGTACTTGCATCTTGTCCCTTTCGCTACACCACTAAAGCAAGATTAGCGCGTAACATCAGTATTGAATTTTTAATGGAGAACATGCATTCTTAGGTCTTTAACCCCTGATTGTGACCTATACTTTGCCATATGGTTTTTGCAGCGGTACAGATGCGAAGATGAAAGACGAGCGAATGTTAAAACATTCGTGAGGATAGATTCAAAGCAGATGTGCTGCTGCAAAAAGATATATGGTGAAGCCAAATAATAGCAAAAGGGTAAATAAAAACAACAAGAAATAGTAAGGGCTTAAGATATTTATCTTCATAAGCTTATATTTTTTACTATCGCTTTTTAGAAGAAAAAGGTCCTGTTTCCTATAGCATCCATATGGTTGGGCAATCTGGCTCATTTTACTCCTCGCGAATAGTTACAACTATTCGCTTGTCGTTCACTGAGCTATCTTGCCTAACCCTATGGCGCTAAAGGAAATATAGGGCTCAATCATGGGTTTAATTATTTGGAGGCTTAATTATGCATATTCTTCATACTGAAGCGTCGCCGGGATGGGGAGGCCAAGAGATTCGCATTCTTCGCGAATCTGAGGGCTTACGCGAACGCGGTCACGACGTTATTTTTATCATACAAGAAAACGGTGGTCTTGTTGAGCCTGCTCGTCGAGCGGGATTCACTGTCTATGAGCTTCCATTGCGCTGGGGGCGGTGGTATACCTGTTTGAAGACTTTGATGTCGGTGATTAAACGTCATGCCATCGATGTTGTTAGCACCCATTCTTCACGAGATGCGTGGCTTGCTGGCATAGCGGGAAAAATCGTAGGCTGTAAGGTTGTGAGGACGCGCCATCTTTCTACGGCGATAAAAAAAGGGCTTAACAGCTTTTTGTTGTATCGTGTTCTTGCTGACGACGTCGTCACTACCTGCGAATACGCTGCAGATCTTATCAGAAAACAAGCAAAGATTTCTATTGAGCGTTGTCGTTCTGTCCCTACTGGTGTAGACCCTCGCAGGCTTGATGTCGATATCTCCGAGGTGAAGAAATTCCGCGAAGACCTTGGTGTTGGCAGAGACGATATCCTTGTCGGTACGGCATGTATTTTACGTGGTTGGAAGGGTGTCTTTGATATGCTAAAAGCCGCGAAGATATTACAGGAAGTCCCCGACATTAAGTGGGCAATCGTTGGTAATGGCGTTAGTGAAAAGGTTTTTTTGAAGATGAGAGACGACCTTGGTCTTAAGGATACTGTAATCTTCACGGGATATATCGAGAAGCCACAGACGGCAATAGCAGCCATGGACATTTTCACCCTGCTGAGCACGGGCAACGAGGGCGTAAGCCAGGCGTCATTGCAGGCAGGATTTCTTAAGAAACCCATGATAACGACGAATGTCGGAGGCCTCGGAGAGGTATGTATCGACGGGAAAACGGGTTTTATCGTTCCGACACATTCGCCGGAAAACGTCGCAGAGGCTATTATGAAGCTTTATGGCGACGAGAAACTTCGCAATGCGATGGGAAAAAGTGCCCAGGACCTTGTTGTAGAGCAATTTTCTTTTAATAAGATGCTCGACGATATGGAAAAGGTGTACGCTCCGAGATAGTCTTTTATCTCATGGTATTAATGAAATATTTTGCTGTAGCGCCAAAGCGGTTTGCCTTTGAAAACGGCTGTAGATGGTGTGTAAGGCTATCGCAGCATCTGCGATAAAGAAGTCCATTGTTATTTTCCCAGCTTCTATTTGCTGCACCGCTGATCTTCATGCCATAAGCGTAATGTTTTGAAACGAAAGCGTGAATGTCGCGAGACGTTTTCCCAAAAGGATATACGAAAGATGTTACAGGGCATTTTAGACGCTGTTCCAGGAGCTCTTTTGAGAAGATAACTTCTTTATCAAGGTCTACTCCTGGCAGTGTTATGTTTGCATGAGAATACGAATGTGATGCTATGGCGACGTGCTGCGAAGCGACCATCTCTTCGATCTCTTCCCATGAGCAATAAGGGGCCTTGCTGTCGTATATACCGTCGTTCATAGCTTCGTAGTGAGGGATGGATAGTCTCGTTGCCGTGTCGACATAAGATTTTTCGACGATATATTTCACAGGAACAGCAAGCAGCGCGCGGAGGTTAAGCTTCTGAAGAAGGGGGAAGATATATTGGTAGAAGTCGAAAGAGGCGTCATCGAAGCTTATACATAAAGCAGGAGTTTTACGGGGGATTGGCTCGCCAGGAAGAATGATAGCATAGTTGTCGGCAATGTAGGAAAAATGGTCACGAAGAAGGTTGTAGTTATTGGAAATCCTGCTAGTTCCGACGCGATGATATAGTAAGATGGAAAACATCGCTATGAATCCTTATTTATCTCTTTAAGCTTGAGGTATTTGTAGAAGGCCAGGAGGCCGTAGTAGAATGATATCATAAAACCTTCGTATCCGTAAAAAACGCCACGTTTTAAAAAATAGCATTTGACAAAAGCAAAAGAGCCATGTCCAGCGGCTTTACAGAAAGAAGATCTTTTTTTACCTTTGTTTTGCTGTGCGAAGAGGTCGCTGTATCGTTGAAGTTTATCGAGAAAATCCGATAATGATCTATAGGAATAGTGTTTGACGTGATTTTTCAGGAGCACCTTTTCCATGCCGTTATCGATGATTTTTTCGTGGATGTCGTCGTCGGAGAAGCTCGTTGTTGTTTTGTTGTATATTCTGACATGTCTATCGGGATACCAACCGCACCCTTTTATTACCTTTCCATTGAAATAGTTGTACATAGGAAAGGAATATACTGCTGTGGCATCGAGGTTTGTTGTCATTATCTCATCATGCAGCTCTTTGGAGAGGACCTCATCGCTGTCGAGGGACAAAATCCAGTCGTTTTGTGCTTTTTGTGAAGCTTTGTTGTGTAAAGCCCCAAAGCCAGAGAAGGGGGTTTCGTAGACGGTGACATTCTGAAAGCTTCGCGCTATTGTCATGGTGTCGTCGGAAGATCCTGTGTCGAGCACGACGACATCATCGAAGACTTGTACTGACGTAAGGACTTCGGCGATAGTTTGCTCGTTATTTTTTGTCAGTATGGTGACGCTTATCATGGTGCAAAGATCCGTATATGCTATTTTTTGGTATGAGGTAGATATTTTTTTTATCGAGGGTCTATTTTACTGGTATCCAGTTTTTATTCTTTTTCCTTAGTCGGGAGCGGCGTTTTGCGGTCTTTTTGTGTTCTTTTTTCTCTTTGATTTTTTTGTAGTCGAGGCCTATCTTTTTGTATAGCTTCTCAAATTCTTTTTCTTGCTCGATCTTGAGTTTTTGAATTTTCCCCCAGTCTTTTTCAGAGAAATTATTTTCGTCGGAGATAAGGCGCTCAAGTTCTTTCGGGGTTTTCCCTGTTACTTTGGTGAAAGTGTCATATAGCTCGTCGGTTTGTTTCTTGAGATCCGCGCTCTGTTTTTTCATGTTGAGGAACATAGTTTTAAGCTCTTCGTTGGAGATGGGAGGCTCGGCATTAGCTTTTTTTTTGCGAGGGCTTTTTTCTTTCGTAGTTGATGAAGCAGCAGCAACGGTTTTCTTTATTTTTGCTTTATGTTTTTCTTCGGCCATAGAAGGAATACTCCGTGATATTATATGTTGTCTGTGATAGTACAAAAAAAAATATAATTTCTCAAGAATAGAAGTACTTTTTCTCATTGAGAACAATTGTTGTAGGTGATATTATCATTGCCATGAAATAGGCGAGAAAGTAAAAGATTAAAAAATAGGATGTTGAATATGAGCTATTTGAAAGAATTCCTTCGTCATATCGAAGATAACGATATCAAGGAATTGAGGGGTTTGTGGGAAGAGTATTGCATATGTGATATTATTGAGGGCGAAGAACTTAAAAGCATTTTACAAGCAATAAAAGAGTCATCTCTTGCAAAGCCCTTTGGTAGCGATGTTGAGCTTATAGTGCCTTTATGGGAGACGATAAGCGACGAGGCGATTTCTTATGATATCGCTAAACTTATCTTTGATATTGAAACGACGAACACCGCGGCACTTGCTGCTCTAGCTTATAATATCTTGAAAAAGCGCTATGGTGACCACAAATATTTTAACGAGAAGATACGACTTATAGGCCTCAGGCATAAGAAAGACTTTCAGAGCTCCCTTTCTAACTACGAGCTTCTCACTCATATGGACGAGAACAAGTTCGTTTATCATACTGGAGGGTGGGGAGTAGGGGAAGTTATAGAGCTTTCATTGATGCGCGAGCAGTTCACTATTGAGTTTGAGAATGTTGTCGGCCGCAAAGACGTTGCTTTTAAGACGGCGTTTAAGAGTCTTATCCCAATACCGAAGGAACACTTCCTTTCACAGCGCTTTGGCTTTCCTGACGACCTAGAAGAGGAGGCACGCAAAGACCCTTCGAAGGTTATACGCATGCTTCTTAGTGATTTAGGGCCTAAGACTGCTGTCGATATCAAAGAAGAGCTTTACGAGCTTGTCATCCCCGCGGGCGACTGGACGAAGTGGTGGCAGGTAGCTCGCTCTAAGATAAAAAAAGATACGATGATCGAGACGCCAAAGAGTGTCCGCGGTTGTTTTAAAATCCGAAGCACAGAACTTCTACATGAAGAGCGTTGTAAAGAGAGTGTCGCCAAGGCAAAAAATAACAAGGAACTCATTGCTATTTGCTATAATTTCATGAGAGATTTCCCCGAGGTTCTTAAAGACGAAAAAACGTCACAAGTTATTGAGAAAGCCCTCGAAGAGATTGTCAGTGATGACAAAGCAGACATTGTTGCAGAGCTCCAAGCAAGACTTCTTCTCAAGGAATTTTTCCGTGATGAAAAACGCGACAACGAACTTGTCGATTCTGTCGTCGGCATCAAAGACGTAGCTTCTGTTATACAAGACATAGAAGTTTCTGCTTTGAAGAAACGCATCCTTGTCATCATCAGAAAAAATTGTGATGACTGGAAAGAAAGATTCCTCGACATTCTTTTTTCTTTTAAGCAGAGCGCTCTTAAGGACTATGCCTTTGGTGAGCTCGCTGCTGAAGAAGACATTACGGCGTTGCGAGAAAAGATAATGACTCTTTTGGACCATTCTATCGAAAACCCACGGGCATTCGTATGGTATTTTCAGAAGGTTATAAATAAAGAAGACCGTCTTTTCGACGATGAAGATTTGCAGAAAAAATTCTTTGAAAGGTTTTTGATGGTACTCAACGAAGCTGAAAAAGGTCAGGAATACAAAGATCTTGTAAAAAAGATGTATTCTATTATTACAGCAAAACGTTATATCGTCGTCCGTGAGGCTCTCGCAGGCGCTGATATCGAATATCTTCACGAGATCTTACTTCTTGTGACAAAGTGTCGTTCTTTCAGTGAGCACGACATCAAAATTCTACGCTCTTTAGCGGAAGTTGCAAACCCCGACATTAAAAAAGAGGGTTCTGGTAATGATGAAGTCGATGATGTCATGTGGGCGACACAGGAAGGATTCAATGCCATGCAGAAACGCATAGAACACATCGCTACTGTCGAGACAGTGTCTAATGCTCGAGAAATAGAAGCAGCACGGGCTCTTGGCGACCTTAGAGAAAACGCAGAATATAAGTTTGCCCTTGAAAAAAGAAGGCGTCTGCAGGGGGAACTCAAGACATTGACGCAGCAGCTCAACAAGGCAAGGGTCCTTACTGCCGATGATGTTGCTAGTGATCGTATTGATATAGGCACTAAGGTAGACCTTGAGGACTCTCAAGGAAAAAAAATAACGTATACTATCTTGGGGCCGTGGGAAGCAGATCCTGACAAAGGAGTTCTTTCATATCGTTCTAGGTTCGCAGAAGAAATGATTGGGAATAAAGAGGGAGAAACTTTTCGTTTCAAAGATGAGATATATAATATAGTATCAGTAAAGAATATTTTTGAGGAGTAATACCCATGAGATGTATCATAGCAAGCAACAACCTTCATAAGATCAGAGAATATCGTGAAATGTTCAAAAGCGTTCCCGATATTGAACTTTTATCGCTTCGTGATTTCCCGGAATATGTCGCTCCTGAAGAGACAGGAAAAACCTTCGAAGAGAACGCTAATATTAAAGCAGAACACGCCGCTAAAAATTTAGGGGAGTTTGTTATCGCTGACGACTCTGGACTCGTCGTCCCTGCCTTAGACGGGGCTCCAGGGGTTTACTCTGCAAGGTATGCCGGTGAAGGCGCTACTGATGCCGACAATAGAAATAAGCTGCTCGAAGAGATGGAAGGATATGCCGACTTACAACGCGCAGCGTTCTTCGAATGTTGTATTTCCATGATAGGCCCTGGAGGAAAAAAACATATTGTTACGGCGCGCTGCGAAGGTGTTGTCCTTGAAGAAGGACGCGGAGGTAGTGGTTTTGGCTACGACCCCTTGTTCCTTAAGAACGACTATGACAAAACTTTTGCGGAACTCGACGAGAGCACAAAAAACCGTGTATCACACCGATTTAAAGCTTTCGACAAGATAACACCTTTCATCGAGTCTTTGATTCATAAAGAAAATAATGATAAGTGATCTCTCACGATCCTTTTTTCTTAATATGAGGACCTAAAGCTTTTATCATCGTGAACATATTTATCGGCTCTGAGCTTCCGAAGACGGCAGCAAGAAGGTCGTCGGGGTTTATCGATCTTTTGTCCTTGGAGTCTTGTAGGTCGTGGCTCTTGATATGCTCCCAAATCTTCTTGATAACCATAGGTCTTGGCATCTCGTCGGCGCCAACGACGGCGGCAAGCTCTGGAGACAACGCAGAAGGTGTGACAGAAGGCGCGCGGCGCTTTTTCTTTGTAGTGGCGCTTTTTTTACCTTTAGCGCCTTTTTTCTTCTTCTTGGCAGCGCCCTTCTTTTTACGGCTCTTTTTCTCGTAAGGGGTCTTGGGATAGTCAACGTATTTGCTTTCGAGGTCGTCGAGGTCATTGACGATTACATTACAGTCAGGGAAGCTAGAACATGAGAAGAACGTCTTACCAAAACGGGATTTTCTGACTACGATAACGCCATCGCATCCTATAGCAGGACATGAAGGCATGTTTTTTTGGTCGATGACTTCCTCTCCTTCTTTAGGGATGTTGATGATACCGCGGCAGTCGGGATATTTCGAGCATCCGAGAAAGGCGCCGAATCTTCCATGCCTTACGATCATAGGATCTTTACAAAGAGGACATTTCTGCTCCCAGTCGAAACCTTCGGCATAGTCGTCTCTGTTGAATTCCAGCTCTTCAAGGCTTCCGGCGGTGAAGTCGCAGTCGGGATATCCCGAACATCCGAAGAAATATTTCGACTTAGACCAGATCTTCTGAAGTTTGTGGTCTCCGCATTTAGGACAGTCGATTTCAGTCATTTTCTTGGGGACAAAGGCTTCTTTTTCTGCGAGCTCGACGGTAGGGATGAAATCTTCCCAGAACTCTTTTATCAGCGCTTTCCACTCTTTTTTATCTTCGGCGACAAGCTCGAGGTCGTCTTCCATATGGGCAGTGAATTCTGTGTCCATAATCTTAGGGAAGCTTGCATTTAGCAGATCGGCGATGACACACCCAAGCTCGGTAGGAAGAAGTCTTCTGTTTTGCTTAACAGTATAGTCGCGGCTTTGTATTTTGTTCATTATAGCAGCGTATGTCGAAGGTCTTCCTATCCCAGACTTCTCAAGCTCTTTGACAAGCGAAGCTTCGGAAAAACGCGCTGGCGGCTTGGTGAAAGCCTGATGAGAGGTTACGTCTTCGAGAGAAAGAGTCTGTCCTTCGACAAGGTTTGGAAGCTCGTTGTCTTTGTTATTAGAAGCGTCTCCGTCGTTCTTCTCTTCATAGACGATAAGAAAGCCCGGGAAGATCCTCTTCGAACCATTGGCACGAAGGATAATGTCGTCGCCAGCTGATATGGTTACAGCCATAGTATTATAACGGGCGGGGTTCATCTGCGATGCTATGAAACGCTCCCAGACAAGAGAATATAAGTGATATTCGTCTTTAGAGAGGAAGTCTCTGACTTTTTCAGGAGGGCGCGATAAATTCGAAGGGCGTATTGCTTCGTGAGCGTCTTGTGCACTCTTCTTTGTAGGAAACTCTCGAGGCTTTTCAGGAAGATATTCATCGCCAAACTCTTCTTTAATAAAAGCTCGTGCTTCATCGAGGGCTTCTGGAGAGATCCGTACGGAATCTGTTCTCATATATGTTATTAAGCCCTCTACGCCCTCTTCGTCGAGGTCTACTCCTTCGTATAAAGTCTGGGCAATGTCCATGGTCTTGGCGGAGGAGAATCCGTGGTGACGGCTAGCCTCTTGCTGCAGCGTTGACGTTATAAAAGGAGGGACGGGGTTGCGTAGTTTTTCTTTCTCGGCGATAGAAACGACGCTAAACGGAGAATTTTTAAGGGAAAGGAGGATCTTATCGGCGGCGTTTTTATCGCTGATAGTGATAAACTTCTCTTCGTCGGAAGCTTCTTTTTCGATGCGCTTTCCGTCGACGGAATATAACTGCGAAGAGAAGGAAGAGTTTGTCCCTTCGGTGCCGAGGATAGCGCCAAGATTCCAGTATTCTATAGGATTGAATGCCTCGATCTCGTATTCACGGTCGACGACGAGCTTTAATGCTACAGATTGTACCCGTCCTGCCGAAACAGAACGCCCTTTCCCGCGCTGGATGCGGCGGGCGAGGATAGGAGAAATTTTATAGCCGACAATCCTGTCAAGAAGACGACGTGCCTGCTGGGCATTGACTAGAGGATAGTCGATATCACGAGGGTGTTCTAAGGCTTCAACAACAGCTTTGCGTGTTATGGCGTTGAAAGTGATACGCTTGATATTACAGTCTTTAGGTAAGATAGAAGCGATATGCCAGGCTATAGCTTCCCCCTCGCGGTCGGGGTCAGGACATAAATATACTGTGTCACACTGCTTGGCGGCTTTACACAAGTTAGCGATGACATCTTCTTTGCCGGGGATGGCTTCATAGTGTGGCTCGAAATCATTCTCGATGTCGATGCCAAAACCACTCGCAGGAAGGTCACGGATATGCCCTATCGAAGACTCAAAAAGAAACTCCGGACCTAGAAATTTCTTCAGCGTCTTTATCTTCGCCGGAGATTCTACTATGATTAAAGATTTTCCCATAATGTATCACATCCCTGATTAATATTCTTAAAAACTAACTATCCGCTTTCCTATACTGTAATAGCAGAAGCGCGAAATAAATCGCTAAAATATTCTGCAATGTCGGCGCCGCCTTCTGCTAAAAGAGCACGCCCGCTTTTTATAAGCCGATGGTTTCCACGAAAACTCTCGTCATCAAGACGTCCTGGAATTGTAAACAACGGACGTCCCTGTGAACAAGCCGCTTCGCTAGTAAGCATAGCGCCGCTTTTACACGGAGCCTCTATCAACAACACCGCCGAAGAAAGACCGCTGACAATACGGTTTCTTAACGGAAAATGATGCCTCTCAGGAGTCGCCATCATAGGGAACTCGCTGATAATAGCACCGCCACAATCGACTATCATATCGGCAAGACCTTCATTCTCCCGTGGATATAGAGAAGAAATCCCAGAACCTATAACAGCACAAGTAGAACCCTTGTCTAAAGCTCCTTGGTGTGCGGCAGTGTCGATTCCTAATGCCAAACCACTGATAATAGAAAAGCTTAACGACGAAAGCTCTCGAGAAAAACGCAACGCCTCACGATAACCATAAGACGAAGGATTCCGCGTGCCAACAAGAGCAATGCCCTGCTTCCCTATTACATCGACGCTTCCCCTTATATATAACAAAAGAGGGAAATTAGAAATTTCACGCAAGCGACGTGGATAACAAGAATCGAGGTAAGAGATTAAATGTATTCCATGTTTATCGACAAGAGATAAATCACATTTCCACCGATCTTCGCCTTTTGTTGCCGTGATTTTTTCCGCGAGGGTGCTGTTAATACCTTTAACGTTAGCAATTTCAGCGGTATCGGCATCGACAACTGCCCTTGCTGAGCCTAATGCTTTTATTAAGGTGCGCATGGCCACATTCCCAAGCGAAGGGACATTATTAAGGAGTACTAGTGCTTCGTTTTCTGTCATTGTGTATGATATTATGGTGTCTAAAAAGTATCACCTTCTTCTTCTTTATCTTTATTGTCAACCCAATGTGTTCTCTATCCTTTGCCATAGGGCTTTTGCAGCGGTACAGGTGCGAAGATGAAAGACGAGCGAATGTTAAAACCTTCGCGAGGATAGAATCAAAGCAGATGTGCTGCTGCAAAAAGACATATGGTGAAGGAGAGGGAGCGCATTGGGTTGATAATGATCGGGTTTAAAAAAAAGCAGCCCGCTTTGTGTAGCGGGCTGCTGAACGTGATATTTTTTCCAAGCGTCCCCGGAAAACATTTACCGTGTTTTATGGTAGTCACGATATCCGTGAAGACCTGCGGAGTGATTTCTAACAGTAATCCAATACCTCCATAAAGGACTTCGTGAAATCAACCGCTCGACAATGTTTTTTAATATTTCGTTTTCATCATTATTAATAAACATGTCGACAAGCGATCTACCACGGAGCTCTGTATAATATTTTATTCTCGACGTTGTTTTGACGACGAGCTTCATTTTCTCAAAAAAGAATTTCAAAAGATGTGGGTTCGAGCTATAACGCCTTATGTCACCTCCTTTTTGCCCATGCGATCCACGGTTTTTGAAATATAAGCTTTCACAAGGAAAGACTATATACTCTCTATGTACCATGTTTTCGGGAAAATTAGCAAACTAATTTTAGAGTAGCTTGTTTAGTTTTTCTTGCCGCATAGCGATATAGTCAATAAGGGAGACATTTCCTTCACTGAAGCCATTCATCAGCTGTTGGTATGTAGTGTTTGGGGTGTCGTCATTGTCCCAGTCGCCATATCTTTTAAACTCTTCCCATGCGATGTTTTCGTTTTCGGCTTCATTTAAAGTTTGATGTAGGATGGCGATACGCAGAAGGTTATAGGCGAAGAGTGTATCTCCGAAAGAGAAATTGTCATTTTCTGGAGAGAACGCTTCATTGTTAAGAGCGTCATTTTTGAGGTCTATAGCAGCAGTCAAAGCTTCGTGGAAACGCTCTTCAGCGATTAGGATCGATGTAGCCGTGTATCGTTTGTAGAAGTTGCTAGAGGAAGTGCTCGTTGTGTTAAGGGTTTCGGCGGCGAAGTCGCGGGCGGTATCAATATCATCATGCCCTAGGAGGATCTGTGTTATGAGGGGGGAGTATTTGGCGTTGAGCTCAGGATGCTTGGCAATGATATCTTGTAGGCTATAGAGAAGACCGGAATCGTTAGCATCGTTTTGTAGTCTTTCAGCGAGGACAGACGCTTGATAATAGTCGTTTGTTGCCTTTGCTTTGCGCCCCGAAGAGAAGCGGTAGCTTACAAAGATCAGCAAAGAGATCCCCAGTATTGTATATAATACCGTCATTCCATGTTTTACGACAAGATCATGGCATTGCTCTTGTGGAGAGGCTTTTTCCTCGGGAGAAGACTTCGTTTCTAATGTAGTTATTGGTGTCTTTGGATGTTTTTTCTTCATAAAAACCGCATTTTGTTTTAGAGTGTTAGTACTTTATTTTGCCTTTAGCGAAGGCGTATATTATCAAAGAATATTAACAAAAGCAAGATATAATGACGACATATTGCGATAACGATGCCAAGACGGGCGTTTATGATGAAGGCTCTGATGAAAAGATAGCGGAATATTGCGATGTTGAGATTGCAAAGATCCTTGTAAACCCATATCAGCCACGCCATGACAGCAATGACGATATAACATCACTTGTGGAGTCGATAAAAAGTATAGGGGTGATACAGCCGCCAGCGGTGAGGCGTATTGCTGGTACCGACACCTATGAACTTGTTGCTGGAGAGCGACGACTTCGTGCTGCAAAGATGGCGGGACATATGGTGATACCAGTAATCGTCCATAAATGGGAAGACATACAGTCTGCACAGGCGGCGCTTATTGAGAATATACAGAGAGTAGACCTCAACCCCATCGAAGTTGCGAGCGCATTACAAAACCTCATTGAAGAGTTTGATTTTAGCCAAGAAGAAATAGCCGGACGCATAGGGAAGAAGCGCTCGACGGTATCGAACTATCTTCGTCTTTTAAAGCTTTCGAAGGAAATACAGGACAGCTTAGCAAGGCGAGAAATAACAATGGGTCATGCCAAGGCGATACTATTCCTTGAAAGCGCCGTATTGCGACGGAAGCTCCATGAAAGCATTGTAAAACAAGGGCTTACGGTGCGGCAGACGGAGGTCCTAGCAGCGAAGATGGCAGAAGGGACAACACAGCAGAAGAAAAAACCATCAAGCGACCAATATATCGAAGACCTTGAAAACAGGCTTTGTCATGCTCTCGGAACGAAGGTTTCCATTAAAGACAAAAGTGGCGTTGGCGCGATAACAATAGATTACTATAACCTTGACGATCTTGATAGGCTTCTGGATATATTTGAGGTGTGATGAAAATCTTTGATGGTGTATATTAGAAGGCGTTCGCGATAAATAATTGAGGGGTAACAATGAAAACTATAATACTTGCAGGGGGTTGTGGCACGAGACTATGGCCGTTATCACGGAAAAGCCACCCAAAACAATTCTTACATATAGATGGACAGCCATCATTGTTCCAGAAAACGATACAGCGGCAGCTTAAGGTCTGTGATGCCGAAAGTATCTTTGTTGTTACCAATTCCGATTATAGAGATATCATTGTTGAGCAGATGCGTGACATCGCCGATATCCCTAATGAAAACGTTATCGTCGAGCCTATTATGCGCAACACCGCCCCCGCTATAGCCCTAGCGACGAAATATGTCGTTGAGCGCGGAAACTGCAACGACGACGAACCTGTTGTTGTTGTAACGTCAGATCATCATATAGAACCAGAAGACAGGTTTGCTGAAGCAGTAATCCGTGCGGGCAGCTTCGCAGAAAAAGGCCATATCGTCATCTTCGGAATACAGCCAACGCATCCAGAGACGGGATATGGATATATTAAAGAAGGCGACGCTGTCGACGACAGCGTATATGTCGTCGATGCTTTCGTAGAGAAACCCGACAGCGCCACTGCAGAGAAATACCTCTCCGAAGGATGCTATCTTTGGAATTCCGGGATGTTTATCTTCACGCCAGCGACGATGCTTGCAGAGATGAAAAAACATTGTAATGAGATATATGAACGTAGCCAGAAGACATATGATGAGATGTATAGCGACTTCCCTACTATGCCAAAGATCTCTATAGACTATGCTGTTATGGAAAAAGCCCAGAATGTATTAGTTCTTCCACTCGATATTACATGGTCGGATATAGGGTCGTATGACAGCTATTACGAGTTTAAAGATAAAGATGATAATGGCAACGTCGCCATCGGAGATGTTATCGCATGCGACACTAAAAACAGCCTTATAATAGGAAGTAAGAGGACAATAGCGACGATAGGACTTGATAATATAATAATAGTTGAGACCGATGATGCCCTCCTCATAGCACAAAGAGGGCATTCACAAAAAGTTAAAGATGTTGTAGAACGGCTGCAAAAGGCAGATAGCAATAAATTGTAAAAGGAGAAAGAATGATGAAATTATTGATAGTTGGAACAGGATATGTCGGACTCGTAACAGGGACATGCTTTGCAGAGATGGGACACCATGTTATATGCCTCGACAATAATGAAAAGAAAATAGAAGACCTCCTTAATGGTATAATACCGATATATGAGCCAGGACTCGAAGAGCGCGTCAAGCGCAATGTAGAGAGCGGAAGGCTAAGCTTTACAACGAGCTATGAAGAGGCCGTGCCACAGTCTTTGGTGTGTTTCCTCGCAGTGCCAACACCACAAGACGAAGACGGCTCGGCAGACCTTAAGTACGTCAAACAGGCATCAAAGCAGGTCGCCGAAAACATTGCTGACTATACTGTCATCGTCAATAAGTCTACTGTTCCTGTAGGCACTGGCGCCGCAGTGAAAAACGTCGTTGCCGAAGAGCTGAGCCGCCGCGGTGTCGACATTGAATTCGACATCGTATCAAACCCAGAGTTCCTAAAAGAAGGGAATGCCGTCGCGGACTTTATGAAGCCCGACAGGGTCGTTATTGGCGTCGACAATGTTCGTGTTGCTGCTCTTATGAAAGAGCTGTATTCACCGTTTATGCTAAGCCATGACAGATTGGTTATAATGGATATAGTTTCTGCAGAGATGACGAAATACGCCTCTAATTCCATGCTGGCGACAAGGGTTTCGTTTATGAATGAGATTTCAGGGCTGTGTGAGCTCGTTGGCGCTGACGTTAACAACGTACGTCGTGGCATGGGCGGAGATCAACGCATAGGGCCGTATTTTCTATACCCGGGGATAGGATATGGTGGATCATGCTTTCCTAAAGACATCAGGGCGCTACGTGCCACATCAAAAGAACATGGTCACGACACGCATATCCTCGATGCCGTTGATAATGTCAATGAGAAACAAAAAAGCGTCCTTGTTAAAAAGATGAAAAACTATTTTTCTGATAAAAATGGACTCGAAGGCAAGACGATAGCAATCTGGGGCTTGGCATTTAAGCCAGACACCGATGATATCAGAGAAGCTCCAGCATTGACGATTATCAGGCAGCTACGCGATGCCGGCGCACACGTGCGCCTTTTCGACCCCGTTGCTATGGAGAATGTTAAGAATCACCTCGAAGATCATACTAACATAACATGGTGCGAAAACGAGCTGGAAGCCGCTACAGGTGCCGACGCTATTGCTTTAGTGACAGAGTGGAAGCAGTTCAGATTTTTAGACTTCAAAGAGGTCCGAGATGTTATGAAGGGCAACGCCTTCTTCGACGGACGCAATCAGCACAGCCCTGAAGACCTTGCGGATAAAGGCTTCGACTGCTTCAGCATAGGAAGAGCACCGGTATTTTCTGAGAAGACAGACGCTGCATATTCCAAAGAAGAAACTGCAGAATATCCCGGAGCTAGCGTATAAAAAATTGTTGTAGGCGTCCTATACGCAGCAATTTTTATGTATAGCGGCTTTACTTTTGCCAACGTCGGCATATCATAGACATGTCATGGCGTAGAGGCTCTAAAACTTTCGTGGACATATCGATGAACTCTTGGCGACATTTTTTGTCGTCGAGAGATTCACATGTCAGGACGAGGTACATCGCAAGCATAGGATGTTTTTCTATGTCGATATTTTTTAGCATCTCAAAACATACCTTTGACACCTCAGAATCATCTTTAAAATAGGTCAAAGCCATGGCAGCGCGTTCATTGTCGCTAGATATTGGCATAGCCTTTACAGCGTTGAGGAGAAACTCTTTCGCTGGAACGCCGATATTTTCTAGCGCTGTGAGAACAGCGTCTTCTATAAAGAAATTCACTTTGCTCAAAGCTTCGAACAGAGGGATTATAGCTTTTTCGTCACCGATCTTCCCAAGACATTGTGCTGCTAATGCTGGCGCTAAGCCATATCCTGGAAAAAGAGGGCTGTAAAATTCATCGGCGCATAATAGATCGATTAGAGGGGATACTATACCAGAACCTTCTGCAATGACAGCCTCGGTTTCTTTTATCGCGTCTTCTTCCTCGGAAAGGATCATATCGGCGATAAGCCTAGGGCATGGTGTCGAATGGTTTTTACCTTCATAGAGTTCACGAAGTTTGGAGTAGACGCTTTTGGCGCGGGAGATTTCTTCGGCTTCGACGCCAAGAAGGACGAGGGCTGCAAGGTCTTTGTCGATGTCTTTCTCTATGATGGCGAGCTCTTCGATGCGTGACACCTCGAATTCATTATACACCCCTTTACCACCACGACGATAATAGTCGAGCATGAAGTCAAATTTCCCACCGAAATGTGCGTCGCGGTGCATAAGAATTTCATGGTCGAGGATATCGATAACAGGAAGGTCTTCAGATATAGCATCGTCGGAGTCGATGGCGGCGTCATGGTTTTTTGACATCTCACGAGAAACATCGTCGAGGATGTCTTTGAAGGGTGTTTTTTCGTTTTTCATAGTGATAACCTTATTGTTTTTTTATAAAATTTTTCGCGTGATAACTCGACCTTACAAAAGGGCCGCAGAACATATGTTTCACGCCAAGATCTTTACCATAACATTCATATAAACTGAACTGTTCTGGCGTAACAAATTCAACGACGGGTACTGCCTTATCGCTAGGCTGTAGATATTGGCCGATAGTGACTATATCGCAGCCGACATCGTGAAGGTCGCGGATAGTTTTTTCTATGTCGTCGGCACTCTCGCCAAAGCCTACCATCATACCGGATTTTAACGTCGTTGTTGGCGACATTTTCTTTACATAACGCAAGACATCTAGAGACCGCGAGTATGAAGCATTATGGCGGATTTTAGAAGTAAGTGCCTCGACAGTCTCGATGTTGTGGTTGAAGACGTCAGGATCAGCAGCGATGACGATATCGAGAGCGTCGGTGTTGTAACAAAAGTCTGACGTTAATACTTCAATGGTGGTTTTTGGGTTGCGGAGACGAATGGCACTGATGATATCGGCGAGGTGTCTGGCACCGCCGTCATCGAGGTCGTCGCGCGTTACCATGGTGATGACGACATGGCGAAGAGAAAGGTCATAAATAGCAGAAGCAAGACTTTTCGGCTCGCAAGGGTCTAAAGGCAGAGGCTTTGTAGAAAAACCGACGTCACAGAAAGAGCAGCAGCGCGTACATTCCTTGCCCATAGCGATAAAAGTCGCTGTCTTTAGAGAGAAACACTCAAGGCGATTTGGACACTGTGCTTCTTCGCAAACAGTATTAAGACGATGCTTTTCTAAGACGGAACGCGTTGACGAAATAGCACCGCACGAAGGAAGAGGGCGCCGTAGCCATGGAGGAAGAGTGTGATGGCGAGGCGCTGTGTCTGTTTTATTTTTCATATAACGCTTTAGCAGTTAGAATGTTATTGTTTTAATGAGAAGTATAGAATAGAGCAATAATTAATTGCTAGCAGCTCTTTTGACAAACAAAAAATTCCTTGCAAGAAAAACCTTTATAAAGATAGTGTAGGAATAGAAAGTATACTAAATCAGAGGCGATATTATGGAGACGATGGTAAAGAAAAAACTGTGTTGGAATTGTGAAGGTGAAGTTCATGAACATGCAACGCGTTGTGCATATTGTGGCGCTGAGCTTTCTGCGACTTCTGACGAAGAAGGTCAGCAGCCGAGCCCTCCATATGATATATCTGGTCATGATGAAGAATATACCAAAATCCCTGACCCTCCTTATATGGCGGCGAAGGAAAATAGCGACATCGAAGAAAAAGTCACCGATGTCGAGTGGGACAATGCTATTGAAGAAGCCCACGAGAAACAAGACGTCGAAGGTGCCAAAAAAGATAGTATCGTACCGCTGTTAGCGCTTTCATTGGGAAGCACGCTTTTTATCTTTGGAATGGCGCTGCTATTCTTCTCCGACAACGGTTTTTTCACTTTACAGTGGAATGCATCGCGATGGCCGGTATACATTATCTTGGGGATTCCAAGCCTTATATTCGGATGGCGTAAGCTAAAAACTCTCGATCACTCCTGACCTTTTGTTATTCCGCAGCATCGTTTATATTTTTTTCCGCTGCCACATGGACATGTGTCGTTACGATGAACTTTAGGGTCTTCATGGTGGATGGGAGCAGCTTTTTCAGGCTTTCGCTGTTGTTGTCCGTTGTCGCTTATCTCGTCGAAGAGAGAGCGCGATGTTTCGAGGTTCATCTTTGCTGCCTGTTGCTCGAAGAGTCCTTCGTATTGTGGGGCGATCTTGAATTTGAAGATGTCGGCGGCAATGTCTGTCTGTAGGTCGTTACTCAGTCTATGGAACAAGCTGAAAGCTTCGTGTTTGAACTCGATGAGAGGGTCTTTCTGTGCTATAGCGTGAAGATGTACCTCGGAGCGTAGGTAGTCCATAGTAAGCAGATGCTCTTGCCAGCGCTCGTCGATCTTCCTGATCATAAGCTGCCGCATAGCATCGGAGGCGTAATCCTGAGTGTCGGTATTGGCGTCGTGGCCGAAGATGAAGGCGACTTTCTGGTTTTCGTAGGAACGCTTTTTGTCGAGGGCTTCAATGAGGACGTTGGTGGCTTTGTCTTCGAGGTCTTCGATGGTTAGATTGTCACCATCGAAAAATCCCTCTTCGCACGTAACAGGGAACGAAGATGTAAGCCACTGTCGATATCCTTCGGCGTTCCAGCCACCATCTTGTCGGCGGCTAACGAAATATTCGTCGGCTTTTACGGAACATAGCGAAGCAATAAGGTCTTTTGCTATAGAACATATGTCGTCGCTACGGAGGACTTTATTCCTGAAAGCATATATCTCATGACGCTGTTTGTTCATGACATCGTCATATTGGAGGGTATGCTTCCTTATCATATAGTTTCTTTGCTCGACGCGTTTCTGCGCCGTCTCTATCGCCCTGTCGAGGATGCCGGCAGAGATAGGCTCTCCTTCAGGAGGACGGAAACGCTGGAGTAGCCCCGTTATCTTCGGCGAAGCAAACAGACGCATAAGGGTGTCTTCGAAAGATACGAAGAACTTCGAAGTCCCAGGGTCGCCCATGCGAGCACAGCGGCCGCGGAGCTGTCTATCGATACGACGCGATTGGTGACGTGTCGTCCCTAAAACATGAAGACCTCCGATGTCGACGACGTTGCCTTGTAGTTTTATGTCGGTACCTCGTCCTGCCATGTTGGTAGAGATCGTTATAGCGCCAGGAGCACCGGCATTGGCGATGATAATAGCTTCGCCGTCATTGTGCTTGGCGTTGAGGATAGTATGGGGTAAGCCGTTTTGCTTGAAGATGCGCGAAAGCTTCTCGGAGATGTCGACGGACTCCGTACCGATAAGGATAGGACGCCCTTCACCATGGATCTCACGGACAGACTTGAGGATGGCGTTATATTTTTCCCTCTCGGACATATATACTTCGTCGTTGACGTCTTTGCGTATACACTTTTTGTGCGTGGGGATCTGCATAACGTCGAGGTTGTAAGTCTCACGGAATTCATTGGCTTCGGTGATAGCAGTACCAGACATTCCCGATATTCTTTCGTACATACGGAAGAAGTTCTGTAGCGTAACGGTGGCATAGGTCTGTGTCTCTTTCTGGACGACGACGCTTTCCTTTGCTTCGATGGCTTGGTGGAGGCCGTCGGAGAAGCGACGCCCAGGCTGTGGACGCCCAGTGTTTTCGTCGATGATGACGATCTTGTTATCTTGGATGATATAGTCGATATCGTTTTCCATAAGAAGATGAGCACGGAGAAGCTGGCGGATGTTGTGCGAGCGTTCTTTACCGAAGCTGTCGGACTCATGGACTTCTGCTTTCTTCTGTATCTTCTCTTCGTCAGAAAGTGTTGTATCATTATCGATATCGATGTATGCGCTGCTGACGTCGAGCATAGTAAAAGGGTCGCCGCCATTGTCGTCGGAACTCATCTGTTCCCAGGTGGCGATGCCTTTGTCGGTGAGCTCGTATTCACTGCTTCTCTCGTCGATGAGGATATACAGCTCGGAGAGGGCTTTTTGTTTGTCTTTTTTGTTCTGGTCGGTGTGGTAGAAAAGCTCCCATTCGTCGATTAATGCGCGCTTGTCGGGGTCTTCTAAAAGACGCTTTAAGATCCTATTTCGTGGAGTGCCTTTGCTGACAAGCCACAGCTTATGGTATGCCGCGCGCTCTTCTGACTCATTATCTTTGGTGAAAGAGCCGTTTCTGCGAAGCGTTTCCATGCTTTGTATTGTCTTGCTAGCTTCACTGGCGATCCTATTACAAAGATTTCTTTGTAGCTTTACAAGGCCGGAGACGTCGCCTTTGAGGTCGTCGTACATCTGCCTGCTTACGGGGACGGGTCCTGAGATGATAAGAGGCGTACGTGCTTCGTCGATGAGGATAGAGTCGATCTCATCGATTATCACGAAATAATGCTCGCCCTGAACTTGTTGTTCGCTGCTCGACGCCATAGCATTGTCGCGGAGGTAGTCGAAGCCAAACTCCGATGCCGTACCATAGACGATATCACTGTTGTATATATCTTTTCTCTTGCTGTGGTCCATGCTGTTGGTGATGGCAGCGACAGAAAGCCCAAGCCAGCGGAAAACAGTGCCCATCCACTCGCAGTCGCGTGTGGCAAGGTAGTCGTTGACAGTGACAATATGAACAGATTTACCAGTAAGACTATGAAGGTACAGCGGTAGCGTTGCAGTAAGAGTTTTACCTTCGCCGGTCTGCATCTCTGCGATAGACTGGTTGTGCATGGCGATGGCTCCGACAAGCTGGACATCATAGGGTATCATGTCCCACTTCTGGTCGTAGCCGGAGATGTGGATGTCGGTGCCGATAAGACGACGACATGCGTTTTTTACTACAGCAAAAGCCTCGGGAAGGAGGTCGTCGACAGTAGCTCCTTCGCGGAAACGCTGACGGAACTCTTCTGTCTTGTTCTTAAGTTCTTCATCGGAGAGCTTTTGGTAGCCCTCTTCGATGATGTTTATCTGCTGTACCGTCTTACGATATCGTTTGATAGTACGCTCTTGGGCGCTTCCGAAGATTTTCTTTATTATTCCGAGCATAGACTAAACCTGTTAGGATAAAAATTTTATGTTAAAAAAAGACTTTGTAATGTATAGTAGCATACAATATCGGCAGATATTTTTCAAGAAGAGGAAATAATTATGGGACGTGGAAAACTAAAAAACGAATTCAGCTGGTCATTTTCGCGGAATAACGCCTTCGAAGAGTGCGAAAAAAAATATTGGTATACATACTACGGTTCCTGGGAAGGATGGGTTATGTACCAAAAAAATGGTGCTATGAAGGCCGACTCACTGGCGGGATACCTATATGCCATGAAGAACATGAAAAATATGCCGATGTTCGTCGGAACCGTCGTCCATGGCACCATAGAATATGCCTTAAAAGAATACCGCGCGAACAATACACTCGTAACACTAGAAGCTATGATAGAAAAAGGTGAGGAAGAACTCGTCCGTGGAATCGAAGAGGCGAAGAATGAGAAGTGGAGAGAATCGCCAAAAAAATATAACAGCCTGTTAGAAGTATATTATGCTGATAGAGATGACGTCGTCGAGATAACAGAAGACACAATGAAAACGGCTATTGATAAGATGAAGCGTTGCATAACGCATTGGTATAACTCGCCGATAACACAGAAAATGATAATGAGCCCACGAAGTACATTCTTGGGCATCGAAGACCTTGACAGTTTCATCATCGACGACGTCTATAAAGTGTGGGTCGTCATCGACTGTGCGCTACGATGGCAGCGCGAAGGAAAAAACGATACTATCGTCCTCTTCGACTGGAAGACCGGCAGGCACAATGAAAAAGATATAAACCAGCTGTATTCTTATGCGCTCTTCGCAGAAAAATCCTGGGGGATAGAAGCTGATAGAGTTGTCCTCGTGCCTTACTATCTCGACAGCGATAACTACGATAAAACTGGCGCTGGGCAAGATAAAGAGCTGTCGCAGGAAAAGATTGATAGCGTAGAAAAATTCATCACAATGAGCAGCGCGATGATGGAGAAAAAACTTCACGATACCGGCGAAGGTCGCGAAAAAAACCTTAAGAAGAATATCGCCGATGTCATGGATTTCCCATATACCAACGACAGACGATCATGCAGCAGGTGCCAATATCGAGAACTATGCGAAGCGACAGAATACGAAGAAATTCCCCACGAAAGAATTCGTGAGGCTGCAGCAAAATTAATTAATCTACTTCCTCCAGAAGCTCGGTAGGAACAGTATCAGCACGGCGAAGAGCTCAAGGCGTCCTAGCACCATCCATATCGAGCCGAGGATCTTGCCGAAAACAGACAGGAAGGCGAACGATTCCGTAGGACCAGCGACGCGGAATGCTATACCGACGTTATTGAGCATACAAGCCACTATAGAAAGCGCCGTTTCGGGGCCTACGCCGTCGATGATGAAGAGAAAAGTTCCAATCGCTGCGAGGAACAGCAGTATTATTAAAAAACTTAACACCGTCATCGCCATGCTGTCGTCGACGGTGGTATTACGGACTTTGAAGGTATGGACGATCTCGGGCTTGAAGATAGATTCCACCTTGCGGTATATGATGTTATTGACCATATAGAAGCGTATTATCTTCATGCCGCCGCTAGTCGACCCCGACATCCCACCGATGAACATAACGATGATCATAAGAGCTTGGCAGTCGAGAGGCCATGTGTTGAAGTTCGCCGTTGCGAAGCCCGTCGACGTCTGTGCCGACAGCAGTTGAAACATGCCATATCGTAGCGATTCCCACCGCCCGAATGCCATCGTCTCGCCAGTGAGAAGCTCTTTCTCCGTGCCCATGAGGTTCGCCATCATAAATATTGCGCCGCCACATATAATGGCGATGAAAAGGTAGAACTCTGGGTCTTTTAGACGGTAAAATTTACCTTTAAGACAGTAGAAATATAAGGCGAAATTTGTGGCGCCGGCGATCATAAAGAATAAAATTATCCATTCCATTGAAGGAGAAGCGAACGACCCTATACTGTCGTTTCTGACGCAGAATCCTCCTGTGGATAGTGTGGAGAACGTTATCGTTATTGCTTCGAAGAACGTTATTGCCTTGTTTGTTATCATGAGAAGCGACGTCTCCATAACAGTAAGACCGAGATATATCTTCCACAGAAGACTCGCTGTCTCTTTTATACGCGGAGTTACGCTCTCAGCAAAAGGCCCTGTAGCTTCTGCATGGAAAAGCACCTTGCCACCGACGCCTAAAGCCGGAAGTATCGCAACGAAAAGGACGACGACACCCATGCCTCCAAGCCACTGCATAAAACTTCTCCAGAAAAGTATGCCTTTGCTGACGGCTTCTATACCTTCTATGGTGACATCACCCTCAGAATCGCGTACAGGGGTTATTGTGCCATAGTAGATATATTCGTTCTCATAGGGTCCAGAGATGTTTTTATGGTATGGTAGTTCATTGCCAGAATCTTCGTGGTATTTCTTGGGAAGCATAAGGCTTGCTCCCGTTGTTGTAAGGCCTGACATCGCCTCGAAGTATGAGTCGACGGGACTCTCGAAGGTTTTAGAGATGTAAAACGGTAGCCCTCCGACGATAGCAGTAATGAACCATATCAACACAACGATGGCGAGGCCTTCACGGCGATGTAGGCGTCCTACAGCGCTGTGGCCTATGAGCCTGAAGATTCCTGCTAGGCCGAGGTCTATTAGGATAGAATATACGAAAGCCATCGTGGTATGCGGCTGTGGATGCGCCTCGGGGGCGACGAAGAATTCGTAGTACGCCGAAACGCCAAGCGCTACGCCGAGAGCAAGGGCGAGATATAGAAGATAGAAACTTAGAACACGGCTTATTTCTTTATACAGCATGACCTAGAAAATCTGTTGTAGTCCTTCGACATGGTTTGGGGAGCTTATTACGATGACAGTATCACCAGGAGATAGTATTTTGTCGCCACTTGCGATTATTATGCGCCCGCGATTTTGTATGACGGCGAAGAGGAAATCTTTTGGGAGGCTGCTAGCAAGCTCCGATATTGGGATGCCGACGATCTGTGAGTCCATAGTAACTTTTATCTCTAGGACTTCAGCAGCGTCGTCGTAAAGAGATACCATCGACGCTACAGACTCCGTCTGTATTATCGTGAAGATCTTGTTGGCAGCGCTTATCCTCGGCGATACAGTATGGATGAGGCCCATACGCTCGACGACGGGCATATGCTCGGCATTGGAAATCGGGACTATGACATTTTTACACCCAACTTCTTTGGCGAGACCACCGGCGAGGATGTTTACTTCGTCTTTATTGGTACAAGCAACGAAAAGGTCGGCATCTTCGACATGCTCGGCACGGAAGAAGCTGTAGTCTGTGGCATCATGGTGGAGTATTGTACAACGCGGAAGCTGTTCGGCGAGAGAACGACAACGTTCGAAGTCTTTCTCGATGATCTTTACCGCGATACCGTTCTTGGTGAGAACCTTAGCAAGGTGAAAAGAGACAAGAGAACCGCCGACAATGATTGCTGACGTCGCGATTTTATTTATTATGCCGAAATATGTATGGACGGCAGCGACAGCGTCGACTTCGCCGATGATGGTAACTTCGTCGCCAGGAAGGATGTGATCGTTGCCATGAGGGAAGATAAGTTCTTTATGAACGCGTTCCTTACCTTTCGTTACAGAAGTCGTTGTCCTCATGATAAGACTGATGACGAGTTTCTTAGGAAGGTCAAGCTCGCATAGCGAAGTATCACCCTTACGCCATGTCATAGGAACTTTTACTGTGCGCATCTGCACAGCGCCGTGTGCGAAGTTCTCGACGGCGACGGTTCCGGACTCTAAAGCATAGTTGAAGATATCATGGGCGACGAGAAGCTCTGGGCAGATGAAATGGTCTACACAGAAAAGCCTTCCGAAGTCAAGGCGCGCCTTGTTGAGGTAGCTGCTCTTCCTTATGCGCGCCACCGTCTTTGGATATCCCAGGTTCTTCGCTATAGAACATGTTATAAGGTTGGTCTCGTCGCTGTCAGTAAGAGCAAAAAGTATGTCGGGAGACATCTCCTTAAGGTCTTCCAATATCTGCCAGTCGGTGCCAGAACCAACGCGTACAGCGACATCGACATTCTGGACGATGTCTTCAAGACAATGAGCGTTGATATCGACGACAGTGATGTTGTTTTCTTTGCGCGAAAGAAAGGTGGCGACATGGCTGCCAACATCTCCAGCGCCTACGATGACAATATTCACGGTATTCCCCAGGTATGGTTTTCTGTATTATATGCTACAATACCTTAGAAGGTAGAGGAGATGTCAAGGTAATTTTTTACAAGCAACTCTTTGAAAAAAAATGAGAAAGCAGTATGGTTTTTGAAATCATCGACACAAGGAGTAAATGACATGAAAAGTTTTATATTTTTATTGAGCGCTATAATGTTTGTTTTGGCAAGCAACAACCTTTTTTGTTCTTATGATTCAACAGCACTACCTCTTAATGAAAAAGTAGGACAAATGCTGATCATGCACTTCAATGGCGAAGAAATCAACGATGACGCACGACGACTTATCGATGAAGTCCACCTCGGCGGTATAATATATTTCACTTGGGCCAACGTCCTTGAGAACAAAGAAAAGGTAAGGCTTCTTAGTGAAGACTTGCGGCGTTACGCCAAAGAGCAAGGGCTTCCGCCGCTGGTGATATGTGCCGATCAGGAAGGTGGACGTGTCGCACGGCTACGCGGAGAATTTAGGAGATTTCCGAGCAATAAAGAAGTAGGGGACACCGGCGACCTCGAATATGGCGAAGAGGTGGCATATTCTTTAGCGAAAGAGATGCATTCTGTCGGCTTTACAATGAATTTCGCTCCCGTCGTCGACGTTAATAATAACCCTCTCAACCCTGTCATTAACGACAGGGCTTTTGGTGACGATCCCGATATCGTAACTGCTTTTGGAGAAAGGTCCATCGCCGGACACCACAAAGCGGGAATGGCAGTGACGCTGAAACATTTCCCCGGCCATGGTGACGTCAGCGTCGACTCCCACAGAGCTATCCCCATCGTTGTAAAGCCAAAAGAAGAACTCGATGCTATGGAACTTTTCCCTTTTAAAAGCCTTATTAACGATACAGATGCTATAATGTCGGCGCATATCCTCATGCCAGCACTCGACAAAGATAATTGTGCGACGCTTTCGAGGAAGATTCTTCGTGGATTGTTGCGCGAAGAGATGGGCTTTGAAGGTGTTGTCGTTAGCGATTCCCTTGTAATGCAAAGCGTCATAGACGAGTGTGATGGTGATATCGCCGAGGTGTCGATACAGGCAATAGCGGCAGGGTGTGACATGCTGTGTCTCGGTGGTAGAGTGTCGATACAAGGAGAAGACAGGGCTAATGAGCTAACCGTCGATGATGTCATAGCGATACAGTCCAAGATTATTGCCGCTGTCGAAGAAGGGCGTATCAGCGAAAACGAGATAGATGCCTCTCTTAAGAGAATACAAGCACTGAAAGAACGATATTAATAGAGAAGATACTGTTTTCTGTGTTCTTTGAAGGCTTCGCGGCGTTCTTTATGGACTTCTTGTAGCTCCCAAGCGATATATTTTTCTGTTGTCATAATGGTATAGATCTCTTCGGTGCCGTTGACTTTACAGAACATTTCTTTACGTTCGGTGGCGGCTTTTATTGCATTCTTAAACTGTTGTGGGTATAGATTTTTGAGCATGCCGATGAGAAGGTATTGCGTTGACACCGGTTTGTATGTAAGAGGGTCGGTGATAACAATATACACCCCTTCACATTCGGCATCTTTGTATTTCGCATAGAAAGGTGTGTAATAGAAAGGCTGAAAATGTACGCCTGGAAATTTCTGCTCATTAAGAGTCTGGGAAAATTGTTTCGCATCGATCCACGGAGCACCGATAAGCTTGAAAGGAAGGGTATAACCCACGCCGATATTTACAATACCAAGCTCTCCAAGGATTCCCGTTGTCGGGTATAAGAAAGGGGTGTCGCTTTCGGGGATGTGCGGGCTCGTAGGTATCCACGTTAACCCGGTGTCTTTAAAAGACATAGAGCGCTCCCAGTCTTTCATGGAAATGACAGTAAGGTCACAACCAACATCGTATTCTTTGTTGAAGAAAAGGGCTAGTTCTCCTATAGTCATTCCGTGACAATAAGGCACATCGACATATCCTACAAAAGAACGCCATTGATCGTCGAGCATAGGCCCGTCGATGGTGATGCCATTGATAGGGTTTGGCCTGTCAGCGACGATGATTTTAACGCCGTATTTCGCAGCTTCTTCCATACAATAGAAGAGTGTAGAGATATATGTATATGATCGTGATCCGATGTCTTGGATGTCATAGATAAGGACGTCGAGGTCTTGGAGCATCTCCTTCGTTGGACGGCGGGTTTTGCCGTAGAGGCTGTAAACTGGAATGTTCGATAGCGTTGTGTCGTCGTTGACGACTTCGGCATAAACGGCGCCTGTTATGCCATGTTCTGGAGAGAACAAGGCGGCGATGTTGAAGTCGAGATCTTCGGAATAACGGTTTAAAAGCTCGAAGGTCGGCACCATGGAACTGTTGATGCTTGTGTGGTTGATGATAATACCTATCTTCTTTCCACGGAGAATCTCGGGGCTTTCTTCGACAAGGACGTCGATGCCGAGAGTTACGGCAGGAGAAAAGTCCGCAGCATATGCCGCGATGGATAGTGTCATACTAAAAAGAAGCGAAAAAAATAAAGCGCGCATGGTTTCTTACCGTTTGTTGTTTTTACAACTGACGTTACGCGTTAATCTTGCTTTAGTGGCGTAGCGAAAGGGGTAAGATGCAAGTATTTCCGACGAGCCAAGCTCATAAAGAGCTGGGTGAGAAGGAATACGTAGCAGATTGCTCCTTGCAGTACGCCAATAAAGTGAGAGTGGCGCGCAATGTTAGTTATAATATATAGATGCCACAAAGTGCAAAAATTATAAAGGTGAAAGTTAGTGATAGAGCTTAATGACGTACAGAAACAAGCAGTAGAACATACAGATGGGCCGGCGCTAGTAATCGCAGGTGCGGGATCGGGGAAGACGCGTGTTGTAACACAGCGCATAGTCAGACTTATAGAAAAAGGCGTCGACGCATCGAATATCCTCGGCGTTACCTTCACAAACAAAGCAGCAGGGGAGATGCGCGAACGTGTCGCTACAGCAACGGCACGGTATGTTCCTATCAGCACCTTTCACAGCCTCGGAGTGAAAATCTTGCGCGAGGCGATAGGACACCTAGGCTATAAAGAAGACTTCACAATATACGACGAAGAAGATGCACGAAAAGTTATAAAAGAGAGCCTCTATGGCCTTGCCGTCAGGGAAAGCTATGCCAAGCCAAAAGTCTTTAAAGGCCTTATCTCACAGGCAAAAAACGCCCTTATTGCCCCCGAAGATATCGATACAACAGACCTTTCGACGCCTTGTGAGCGTCTTTTTCCCGCAGTATATGAGTCGTATCAGAAAAAGCTTAAAGAATACAATGCCCTTGATTTCGATGACCTTCTATACCTCGTTGTAAGGCTTTTTAGGGAGCATCCAGAAGCGCTAGAAGATTTTCAGCGAAGGTGGCAGTATTTTCTCGTTGATGAATACCAAGATACTAACGTCGCACAATACCACATGATAAAAATGTTGGTATCGAAGACTAATAACCTCTTCGTTGTAGGTGACCCCGATCAGTCGATATATTCGTGGCGCGGAGCTACCATCGACAATATAATGAATTTCGAAAAAGACTACCCAGGAGCGGCAATTATAAGCCTCGAACAGAACTACCGTAGCACAAATACTATCCTCGAAGCTGCAAATGCTCTCATAAAAAACAACGACACTAGACGTGAAAAAAAACTGTGGAGCGGACTCGGTGATGGCGAAAAAATACGCTTTTACAATGCTTATAACGACCGCGAAGAGGTGAAGTTCGTTGTAAAGCACGCTTTACAGCACCGAAGTGAGGGTGTTTCTTTTAAAGATATGACGATCTTCTACAGAACGAACTTCCAGTCGCGGATTTTTGAAGACGCACTTCTAAGAGAAAAGATACCATATGTTATAGTTGGTGGAATTTCGTTCTATCAGCGTCGCGAGATAAAAGACATCCTGGCATTTCTGCGCATCGTATATTCTAGTGCCGATTTCGTCTCGTTGGCGCGCACAATAAACCTTCCAAAGAGGGGATTCGGCGATGTCACCATTGCAAAAATACACCTCGCTGCCGACGAGGCAAAGAAGCCTGTCTACGAATATTGTAAAGCCGTTGTTAGTGGCGATGCTTCCGTACCAAAGACAAGGATCACCGCTAAGCAGAAGACTGGCCTTGCCGATTATATCGCTATAATCGAAGGCCTTAGAAAAATAAAAAATACACAGCCGCTATCGGACCTCGTCGCTGCGGCGATAAAAAATACAGGATATATCTCTGTAATAAAAGCAGACAGAGAGACTTTCGACGACAGAAAGCAGAACCTCGAAGAGCTTATCACCAAAGCTCAAGAGTGGGAAGAGTATTCTGAAGATGGAACACTAGGATTGTTCCTCGAGGAACTATCTCTTAAGGCAAGTATCGACGAAACCAATGCCGACACTGACAGACTAAATCTTATGACGATACATAATGGCAAAGGTCTAGAGTTTCCTGTTGTTTTTGTTGTAGGCCTTGAAGAGGGGCTTTTTCCTCATGCCAATGCATTGGGTGATATTTCTGCCGTCGAAGAAGAAAGGCGCCTTTGTTATGTAGGAATAACGCGTGCTCGCAGATTTCTGTACCTTACGGCGGCGCAGAACCGCAACCTTTGGGGCTCTTTTAGAAATATGAGGCAGAGCCGCTTCCTTCAAGAGCTTCCTCCAACGACCTTAGTAAATGCGGCAACGATGAATAAAAAAAGTTTTGACGATGCTACATACGAAGAAGATGATGATTATCGTGAACACGAACGCGTCAGCAAATCTTTCTCTATAGGCGATGCCGTAGAGCATAAAACTTTTGGAAGTGGAATCATTACCGCCTCGTATTATTGTTCGATAGGGCGTATGTATGAAGTATTTTTCGACGAAGAAAAGCGCACCAGAAAGATCGCAGCGAAATATGGGAAGCTAGCTAGAATTTAGTTGATTGCCATAACGGTGCCATTTCTTCCTGTTATGTTGTCGCGACGGAAGGAGAAAAAGTCTTCGATGCCATCATATGTACATATCTTTGCTATTTCGATATGGTCGGCGAGGACGCCTTCGTCAAGAAGCTGTTGTTTTGAGATCTCCCAGAAGTCGAAAAGGTTCTTGCCAGAAGAATACTCCCAGAATTTTTCTGGAAGCTCTTCTTTATAGTTGTCGAACTCTGCATTATTTGGTCCTAAACTAGGAGATATGCCTACGAAGATATCGGCAGGATTGCTGCCATAGCATTTTTTCATGCTGGTGATGACGCTTTTGTAGATGTTCTGCACGCTGCCTTTCCATCCTGAGTGTACCGCGGCGATAGCATTGTTTATAGGGTCATAAAAAAGCGCGGCTTGACAGTCGGCGTGTTTTATCATAAGGGCAAGGCCGTGGGTTTTCGTCATAATAGCATCGGCTACAGGAATATTCTTTGCGTCTTCGACGACAGCAATGTCGATGCCATGGACTTGTTCCGCATAGACGAAAGCTGGAACGCCGAGGGTCTCTTTGACGAGGGCGATGTTCGCATCGACATTATTGTTGTCGTCACCGAGGTCATAGCCGATATTGAGGCTTTCATAGGCGCCGGAGCTTGTACCGCCTCGGCGGGTGAAGACGCCATGGACGATGTTTGGAAACTGCTGAAAAAGCTCAAATTCTAGCCATTCGACGTCATTATATTTCTTTCGTATCATAGTTTCCTCCGAGGATGAAATCCTAAGGTTAAAATATCTATACATAATATGGAAGCGTTTGTAAAATCGTGAGTAAATAAAAGCATTGACCTTACGCGACAACCCTTGTTATGAGGTGTCCCGTAATATCAGTTGCAAAAATAGGCATGGCTAAAAAGTGGGTAACAGATGATGGTACTTGAGAGAATGACGCTTCCTAAAAAGTTCGGAGTTCGGAGTTCGGAATTCGGAGTAGGATTTTTCACCACAGAGGCACAGAGTACACAGAGAAAGAAAACAATCTGGCTGGGGGATTCCCCCCCAGACCCCCAAAGACAAAAAAAAATCCTCGGGGTTCTAGGGGTGAAACCCCTAGCCAGCCCCCTTTCTCTCTGTGTTCTCTGTGTCTCTGTGGTAAAATTCCTGTTCTTCTTCTATCTGCTTTACGCTCTACGCTACTTTTTGTGTCTTTGTGGTAAAAATCTGGGGCATTCATCATGCTAAAAGAAATCTGGAGCTATCGTTATCTTGGGCGTATCGACTTCCGTATACTTCCTATAATAGCGATGTTTATCATGATAAGCCTCGCGGTGATGTCTTCGATGGATGCGCATATGTCTGTGGAACACGACGGTTTTTTCTCTCCTCTTGTTAAGAGTCAGCTTCGTGGCTTCGGTGTAGGGATTTTAGGGTTTATCTTTTTCGCAGGATTCGACTATAACAAGCTGCGCGAGTGGACATGGATTCTTTATTTTATCATGATAATCGTCCTCATAGGAGTTTTCTTTACGGGCTCGATACAGAGCGTACATCGATGGTATCGTATCCCTATTATAAACGTAGCTTTTCAGCCTTCGGAGTACAGCAAACTTTCAGTTGTTATAGCCCTTAGCTGGTTTCTTGAAAGAAGAAGCTCACGAGCTCGAGAGTGGAACACCGCCTTGTTGGCAGGAGTTATCGTGGGGATACCTTTTCTTCTTATCCTCAAACAGCCAGACCTTGGCACTGCGCTGGTTTTGTTGCCGATAGTCCTTGTTATGTTTTATTTCGGAGACATACACCCTTTTGTTACGAGATGTATGGCGGCGGTGATGATAACAGGGGTGGCGATAGTATCGATGTTTTTCCTGGAGATAATATCCCACGAAGAGTTCAGGCCGTATGCTACTAAGGTTATAAAAGAATACCAATATGAGAGGCTCAACCCCGAGACCCACCACCAGTGGGCTTCCGTAACGGCTATAGCAGTAGGGGGAATGACAGGAGAGGGATGGAAAAAAAGCGAGTTCACCGGAGGGGGATGGCTGCCAGCAGCACATACCGATTCTGTGTTCTCGGCCTTCGGAGAAGAGTTTGGGTTCTTAGGGCTACTCTTATTGTTGGTATTGTTCTATTCTCTGATATATTTTAGCTTCAGAGTCTCGGCAGTGGCGAAAGATCCTTTCGGAAGACTCCTCGCCGTAGGTGTTTCGGTATATCTCGCGATACATATAATAATAAACATCGGTATGATGACGGGCTTCCTTCCGATAACGGGGGTGCCATTGCTTCTTGTAACATATGGTGGTTCTTCGATATTATCGACGATGATAGCATTGGGAATATTACAAAGTATATATAGCAGAAGGTTTATGTTTTGAAGAAAAATGATACACACCCTTTTATTTTTGACACGGGAGTATGGCTCGGCGAAGGTGACATTGCCTTTAACATGATGCCCGGAGAGAGCGTTAAATGTTATATGCGGTGGAGCTTCACCGAAGATGGCGATAAAGTAACGTCGATGCAAGAGGTGGAGGTCGCCGGTGGCGGTGATGTCGTTAAAAATACCATGGTTTTTTCACGAAAAGGCGACCGCTTTGCCGTAGTACTAAAAAACGATGACCTTGGAGAGCTAGAAGGCACTGGAATCGTCGACGAAAAGACTGTGGCATGGGAGTTTAGAAAAAAAACTTCGAAAGTCGAAGGGTATGAAGCATATAAACTACAAGACGATGGAAGCTATATCATGAAAGCGGAATATCGTTCTCCCGACGACGTCACAACGACGATAACAGGGAAGATATGGAAGAAAAGTAACGAGGAATAACGATGAAGAAGAGTGTATATTTTCTGGCAGTGGCGATGATAATGATGGCAACGTCATGTACAAAGGCGTCGGTGATAACGCAAAAAGAGTTCGGCGACATAATGGTAGGGATGCCGTTTGAAGAAGTTCAGACGCGTATCGGCGAGGAGTACGACGTCACAAGGACAGCACCAGACACCTTAGAATACCGTTATATCGAACGTATAGAACACGGACCTCGTGGTGGTAAAGGGCAAAGGCATTATATCTTAATAGTAAAAGATGGAGCCGTCGAAAGTAAGAGCTACAAAGAGTTCGACAGCCCATTGAATATATATTCCGATTGATTACTGACCTTATACCAATTATTATAAAAACGAAGGATCAACAAAAACATTCGTTTTGTTGATCCTTCGCAAGTTCTTATTGTTTTGTGCTAGCCTACGCTTGGATTTTTATGTCTACGCCAGCAGGAAGAGTTAAATTCTTCAAAGAATCTATCGTCTGTGCTGTAGGTTCCATGATGTCGATGAGGCGCTTGTGTGTACGCATCTCGAACTGCTCACGAGACTTCCTGTTTACGTGTGGCGAACGCAGAACGGTGAAAATCTCACGGCGCGTTGGCATTGGGATAGGACCAACGACGCGGGCGCCAGTGCGCTTTCCTGCTTCGATGATATCTTCAACGGAAAGATCTAGGATACGTTGGTCGTAGCCTTTCATCCTGATCCGTATCTTTTGCTTTTGGCTTTTCTGTTGTTTCTTTGCTGACATGGTATTATTACCTTAAATTATTTTTTTGTTATTTCTTCTTGAATCTTTGCAGGGACACGCTCGAAATGGCTAGGCTCCATGCTATAGTTGGCACGTCCTGAGCTCAACGATCGAAGCGTTGTAGCATACCCGAACATCTCCGATAGAGGAACTTCGGCGTGGATGGCTACGCCACCACGCATCATCTCTTGTCCCATAATCTTCCCTCTTCGACGGTTTAAATCGCCGATGACGTCGCCCATGCTTGCTTCGGGGCTGTTGACGTCGACCTTCATGATAGGCTCTTTTAGGATAGGCTTGCATTTCTTCAAAGCTTCTTTTATCGCCATAGATCCGCAGATCTTGAAGGCCATCTCGCTAGAGTCGACTTCATGGTATGACCCGAAGACGATGGCGACGTTGACATCGATGGTAGTATATCCTGCGACGACACCAGAAGATAGCCCTTCCTCGACACCTTTGATGACAGCAGGGATATATTCTTTTGGAATGACACCACCAACAATCTTGCTGACGACCTCGTTGCCTTTTCCAACTTCGCTGGGCTCGACTTCAAGAACTACATGAGCATATTGTCCGCGACCACCGGTCTGCTTGGAGAACTTTGTGTTGGCTTTCCCTGGGATTGTTATAGTCTCTTTATACGACACCTGTGGTTTTCCAACATTGGCGTCGACGGAGAACTCTCGGACCATGCGGTCGCGAAGGATGTCGAGGTGTAGCTCACCCATCCCAGCGATTATCGTTTGTCCAGTGTCTTCATCGGTGCTAACACGGAAAGTAGGGTCTTCTTCAGCTAGAGTAGAAAGAGCTTTTGAGAGCTTCTCCCTGTCAGGCTTAGACTTTGGCTCTATAGCCATAGAAATTACAGGCTCAGGGAACTCCATCCTTTCAAGAAGGATAGGCTGGTCGACAGAACATAAGGAGTCGCCAGTAGTAGTGTTCTTTAGGCCTATACAAGCAGCAATGTCGCCAGTGTAGAACTCTTCACGCTCTTTCCTGTTGTTAGAATGCATCTCGATAAGACGAGTTATACGCTCTTTCTTGTTCTTAGTAGAATTAAGAAGCGTCTGCCCTTTGAGCAGAGTTCCGGAATATATGCGAACGAAGGTAAGACGTCCGACATACGGATCGGTCATAACCTTGAAGGCTAAAGCAGCGAGAGGAGCGTCGTCGTCAGGAGCGACAAGGACGTCTTCGTCATTTTTGATGTCTATACCATTGACAGCGCCACGGTCTAACGGTGACGGCATCCAACTTATTACGGCATCAAGAAGCTGCTGGATACCTTTGTTTTTGAATGCAGAACCACACAACACTGGGTTGATCTTATTGGCAAGAACACCTTTTCTGATGACTTCGTTGAGCTCTTCGATTGTGATACTATCAGGGGCTTCTAAGACTTTCATGATAAAATCATCATCATCATCGTCGACAGTGGCAAGCTCATCAAGAAGCTGCGTACGTAGCTCGGTACATTTCTCTAGAAGGTCTTCAGGGATTGGAGCTTCGTCCCATTCGGCGCCGAGAGTCTCGTCTTTGAAGATGTATGCCTTCATGGTAAGAAGATCGACGATGCCACGGAATTCCGCCTCGGCACCGATAGGCACCTGGACAGGGATGGCGTTGGCGCCAAGCTTCTCACGCATCGTCGTTACGGCGGTGAAGAAATCTGCACCCATACGGTCCATCTTGTTGACGAAAGCAATACGCGGCACTTCGTATTTGTCGGCCTGACGCCATACCGTCTCAGATTGTGGCTCTACGCCAGAGACGCTACAGAATATCGCTACAGAACCGTCAAGGACGCGCAATGAACGCTCCACTTCTACGGTGAAGTCTACGTGTCCCGGAGTGTCGATGATGTTAATCTTATTGTCTTTCCAGAAAACTGTCGTAGCGGCAGACGTTATCGTGATGCCACGCTCTTGTTCCTGCTCCATCCAGTCCATTGTAGCTGCGCCGTCATGGACTTCACCGATGCGGTGTGTGCGCCCGGTGTAATATAATATACGCTCGGTGATGGTAGTCTTTCCAGCATCGATGTGTGCCATGATACCAATATTACGTACGTTTCCGAGATTTTCGTTTTTAGGTCTTGCCATATTTTTTTATATTCCCTCTACCACTTGTAATGAGCGAACGCTTTGTTGGCTTCGGCCATACGGTGCGTGTCGTCTTTTTTCTTGATAGTAGTTCCTTGGTTGTTGAAGCAGTCGCTTAGTTCAGCAGCAAGACCTTCTGTCATAGAACGTCCAGCTTTGCTACGTGAATGCTTTATTATCCATCGCATAGCAAGAGCAGTACGACGGTCTGTTGCTATCTCAATAGGCACCTGATAGGTGGCACCACCGATACGGCGCGATTTCACCTCTAGAGAAGGCTTGGCATTCTCTAGCGCTGTCTCGAAAGCAGCGAGAGGGTTTTCAGCTTTAACGCGTTTGGAGAAGCTCTCCATGGCGTTGTATACTATAGAACGTGCCAACGACTTCTTGCCCTTGAGCATGATGTTGTTGATAAATTTTGCCAAAACCACACTGTTATATAGAGGGTCAGGCTTTATTTGACGCTTTTCAGCGCTGTGTCTTCGTGACATTGGTATGTCTCCTCACAAAAAAAAGTTAAGTCGCTATAAAAATTAGAATATCGAATTGTATTCACCTGACACCGGAAGAATCCCGATGTCTGACCGTGATGCGTGCTGCGACGAAAGAAGCACATATCGCGGGCCAAGATGCCTATATCATAGGCATCTTAGTGTTACTTAGGACGCTTTGCCCCATACTTCGATCTTCTTTGCTTACGGTCTTGCACAGGTGCACAGTCTAACGCTCCACGAACTAGGTGGTAACGGACACCAGGCAAATCCTTAACACGGCCTCCACGGACGAGAACAATGCTGTGCTCTTGGAGGTTGTGACCTTCGCCAGGAATATAGGCGATAATCTCTTGGCCATTAGAAAGACGAACCCAGGCAACCTTTCTCAATGCAGAGTTAGGCTTCTTAGGAGTCTTTGTCTTAACCTGCAAACAGACGCCACGACGCTGTGGGCAACGCTGAAGAGCAGGAGATTTCGTTTTTTTGACCTTCTTCTTACGGCCAAAACGAATCAGTTGGTTTGTTGTCGGCATATAAAGTATGTGCCTCCTTCTCAGGTGTTAATTAGTGTTCAATACAATACATTACTACAATAATGTATGAACAATATACTCTATACCGGCATTTAATAGCAAAAGATTTATCGATAGATAATTAGCAATCACAAAAAATATGACGACACCGTAGACATATCAAAGAAATCCTTGCAAAAAAAGCTGCTCCCACGTAGTATAACTACTTTAATTTAAACGAAATAGGAGAGTGCTATGAGAATATTCGTACATAGAACGCCATCGCCTTTTAAAGGATTGACAGGCGGAGCTAATAATGACGTGGGAAGAAAAAGAGCTGCAAGTCCAAGTCAAAGCGTTTCGATGGTGATTCCTAGCGAACGCGTTTGCTCGCCAATTGATTTTTCCGGCACAGTGGTTATCGTATGTGCCAAAGCAAAAGTACCTGTAATCGAGACAAAGGAAGTGGAAATAATGAGATTGGCTCAGTCATGCAGGATGCGCGAAATAGAAGAAGAGCGTAGGATAGATGCAGAAAAAGACGAAGAAGCAGTGTTGGGTATTATCAAGATTGCCAAGCATTTAGGTGTGAAAGTTGATAGTTCTTTGTAAAAAGATCTTCGTCGGCGACAAAAACTATTTGCTGATGGTATGAATGAACCTTTTCTTTTTGTTGTAGCGTATCAGCGTGTATAGCAGTCTTCTTGGCAGGAGGTATGCCATACCTACGAGAAGCTTATTTTTAAAGCCCGGAATACATATTGTCTTCCAGGGCTTTTTTATGTCTCGAAGAGACGTTGCAACGACATCTTTTACTGACATAAACTCTTTATATCTTGGATCGTTGTCGTGCCACCCTAGTTTTTTGTGGAAGTCGGTACGTGTCAAGCCAGGACACAACGCCTGCACTTTTATGTTATGGCGTGCCAGCTCCAGCGCCAGGGATTCGGAGAAGTTCGTAAGAAAAGCTTTTGTGGAATAATACATTACGGAGCCTACGAAGAACCCTGCGATAGAAGACACGTTGATGATGGTGCCTTTCTTTCTTTTTTTCATCATCGGTATGGCGGCGGCGATGAGACGCATAGGGATCTCGTCGTGAATGTTGAGCATCTGGACCCATCCTTCTATATCGCCTTCTTCGAATTCTGGGACACCGGTGGCAAATCCAGCATTATTAATAATGACTTCAAGGTTTCTCATCGTAGAGATTGTTTCTGTTAGTTTCTCGACGGCGCTGCGGTCTGACAGATCTACGATGGCATAAGTTGCAGTGATGCCATGCTTCTCTTCGAGACCGGAGCAGAGCTTTTTAAGAAGCTCTTCCCTGCGGGCGACCAGAAATACGTCATAGCCCATATCGGCGTAACGCCGTGCGTATTCTGCACCGATGCCACTAGACGCGCCAGTTATTACGGCAAGAGGACGATTTTTTTTCATGATGACATTCCGTTTTTACAATAAATTATAGAGAATACACATTATTTCTGAAATGTCATTAAAAATATGAAAGTCCTTTTCAAAAAGAAAATAAAGCTTTAGTATTGCAACAGAAAAAGCATCACATAGAGGAGCGTTATTATGTATAAAATAGGTATAATGGGCGTCCACGGCGCAGGAAAAACATCGTTGGGATATCTTCTTTCGGCACATTTTAAGATGAAAGGCATCAACGTCAAGCTTATTCATGAAAGTGTTAGGGAAAACTGTCCATTTCCTATCAACGCTGACGCAAATCAGGGGACGTGTCTGTGGAATTTCCATACGCAATTTCGTAATGAACTCGACGCCGAAGCTCAAGGCTATGAGCTTGCAATATGTGATAGGACTGTCGTCGATACTTTCGTATATTATCATGCTGTAAACAAGGAAACCAACGTCACCATGGCAGCGGTACACCAAGGGGTGCAGTGGCTTAAGACTTATGATGTCCTTATATGTACCGAACCTTCTACTAGCGTAGAGCTTTTTGACGATGGCGTGCGCGACACCGACATAGAATATCAGAATCTTATTAAAAGTGGTTTTGACGATATATTATACCGTTATGCTGGAGATGTTGCCGAGCGTGTAATATATGCTACTTCAGACGATATCTTCGACGAAGAGCGAAAAGAAGCCCTTGTTGCTAAGATAGAGCTACACCTTAAGAAATTCCTGAATAAAGATGCTAAAAAAGAAGAGCTCTCTGAAGTATAACCCATGATTGCGACCTATACTTTGCCTAAGCTTTTTATAAAGAAAAAATGTCCTGTTTCCTATAGCATCCATAGTGTCAGGCAATCTGACTCATTTTATTCCTCGCGAATAGTTACAACTATTCGCTTGTCGTTCACTGAGCTATCTTGCCCAACTCTATGGCGCCAAAGGAAATATAGGTCGCAATCATGGGTATAGGAAAAAGATATAATGGAAAGACATTTCACCTCTAATGTTTTTATCGTAGATGATGATAAGGTTCTCCTTATATACCATAAAAAGCTGAGTACATGGCTTCCTCCTGGAGGGCATATCGATGCTAATGAGACGCCTGTCGATTCTGCGCGCCGTGAGGTTTTCGAAGAGACGGGCCTTGAAATTGAGATCATGATGCAGGAAAATGCGTGGGTGCAGAGCGACGAAGCCCGCAGCTTCCAAAGACCATATCTTTGTCTCATAGAAGATATTCCGGAATATCGAGACACTCCCGCACACCAACATATCGATATGGTGTATCTCGCCAAAAACATCCGCACTGGAATAGAAAAACCTAACTATGACGAAGTCAGAGAGATGCGCTGGTTTTCTCGCGACGATATCGAAGCCCTCACCGTCGGCGAAAACTTGCTCTTCAACGTCAAAATGGTCCTAGATCATATCTTTGATCACGTCATTCCGGTGACTTGTCCACTATAACCCATGATTGCCACACTGCCTAGACCGCCCACTGACTTTTTTGAACAAACAAGGGCTGATTGACACAAATTCATGTCACTTTTAAAGTGACACAAATTCATGTCATATCTAAGTTGACACAAATTCATGTCAATGTTATAATAAAAGAAAAAGGAAAATAGATGGACTATACCTGTCTAGCATGTTCAAAGCCAATTAATGGTGATAAAGCACATTATGGAATGCATGAAGAATGTTTTATTCGCATATTCAGCTTGAATAAGCTGGAGTTTTTTTCTGATGTTGCTATTCGATACCAATCAGAGGCCCCCGCACAGGGAGAAAAACGAAACATCAATTCAAGTTTTTTTCATGGTAAATTTCGTAAGTATTCTTCCCGCCTTGGAGGCGTTAGCTATATTCTGAAAACACGGCAAAAAGAATTTCCCGAGCTACCTCTTACAGAATTTGTGTGTAATCAATTATACGAGGCTCTAAAAATAAATATTCCGCCTTACTATCTCGTTCGCTTTCCTGAATCTGAATTTTGCTTTATAACGAAAAACTTTATGCCTAATTCACCACCTTCAACGTTGGTGCATATTTATCATTATATAGAAAACGACATGATTTTCGATTGTGAAACACTCGTGAATGTAATCGGAGAGCAAACAGGCAGAAGAATTGACCAAGAAAGCTTTGTGTATCTTACTTTAGCAGACAGTTTAATTGGGAATAACGATCGCCATGGTCGAAATTTAGGATTTATTCAATCTGCAAATAAATCAACGATAGCGCCTTTCTATGATAATCCGTCAGCTTTGGGAATAGAAGATGTAGCAATGTTAGGAGCGGATCTTCAACCTCGAGGTTGCATTTACACGAAAGACTCTAAAGAGCCGCTTATGAAGGACTATGTCCTTGAATGGGAGCGTCTTGGGTATCAAAATGTTATTGAGAATTTTCAAAAAAACCTATCTCTCCCTCAGCTTTGTGACATAATTCATTTAAGCTATTTGAGCGATAAAAGAAAACAAGCTTTAATTGCACTCATTGATAAAAGGAGTTCGGAAATATGTATAACTTAAAAATTATTGGTGTTAATGTTTTTTTAAGAAAAACGAAAACACATACCCACGTAGGCGTATTGAAAAAAGAACAAGGAAGTTTTGTTTTCATATACGACGATCAATATTTCACATCTCGCAACGCTCTTTCTTTAGGACCAGAATTTCCTTTAACCAAAAGAGAGTTTATCTCTACAACACTTTTTCCTTCATTTAATGATAGAATTCCTTCGCGTCAAAATCCGGCATATCCAGAATACTGTCTTAGCATGGGCATTGATACGAGTGAAAGCGATCCTATCATACTTCTGTGTACAATAGGAAGGAAGGGACCTTCTTCTTTCGTGTTTGCTCCTCTTTTCGAGAGAGGAATTTCTTCGCAAAATTTGATAGATTTTAGGAATTCTCTTAATCTAACAACGCGTGAATTTGCACAGGTATTTGAGTTTTCTCAAGCGTCATTAAATGCTTTTGAAACTAATAAAACATCTGGAAAAAACATTGTAAAACGTTTAGAAATGATCATCTTATTTCCTTCGGTTGCTTTATACCTTCTCAAGATAAATAGTGGAGTCCTTATTTATCAAAAGCGGATTAATGCTATTAATGAAATAAAAAAAAGAATGTTATAACAATGAAAACACTCAGGCAATTCCCACCGCTTGCCCACTGTGATATAGCCATTTCCCATCGATTTTCTTGAAAAGGCTTTTTTCTGTGAAGGAGGCATCGCCGCCGTTTTGTGATATATGGGCGACAAACGTTACCGTTGCTGTGTCGTCTTTCTCTTGTGAGTCGAGAATCTCGAGCTTTTTGAAAGAAGAGGCTCGTGAGAATAACGATATTTCTTTTTTCCACGCGACCTGTTCGTGGCGATACCCTGGATTTAGAGGGTGTGTTGTTTCGATGATATATTCGGGGAGATCATAGGCATACGCGCTATACCTTGAGCGCATAAGCTGTACAGCACTAGAAGGTAGAGCGCCCTTATGGAAAGACTCGCAGCAGTTGCTGTAGTTTTCTCCACTGCTGCAAGGGCATTTTGTATCGTTAGTAATGTTCATATCAAGCATATGTTTTGCCGATGACCGGACTCGAACCAGCACTCTGCGCAAGCAGAAGTAGATTTTGAATCTACCGCGTCTACCATTTCGCCACATCGGCATATTTTATATTTAACTGACGTTATGAACTTTTCTCGCTTTATTGGTGTGCTGCAAGGAACAATCTGCTTCGTATTCCTCCTCACCCAGCTCTTCAGAGCTTGGTTCGTCGGAAGTACTTGCATCTTGCTCCTTTCGCTACACCACTAAAGCAAGATTAGTACATAACGTCAGTGAGTATAGAAAAAAGCAGATTTTTTATAAAGGTTATTTCCTTAAATAACTATAGAACGCCTGTTTCCACGAATATGATACGCGTTCGCTGGTGTCTCTGTCGTATTTCACCTGTATACCTATATATGGGTATGGGTGTCTGTTGTCGAGGTCGCGGCCTTCGTCGGCGAGGAAAAGCTTAACGAAGACCTCTTTGTTATACCACGGTGACGTTATTACATTGGTCTTTTCTGGGGAATAACGCTCGAAATTAAGGTAGTGTTTGTTTCCACCATAGCGAGGGTTTTCTTCGTAGAATTTAAAGATAAGCGCTAAAATTTCTTCGGGCTGCTCTTCCATATCCTTGACATAGAAGTCGACTTCAGCGCCGACCATATGCTTTGATGTTATGTTGAAATCGTCGTCATCAGCGTAGGCGTTGTGCTGTGGGCATCGATGTCCGCAGGTGACGACGACGCGCTGTCCCGTCTGTTCTTGGATATAGTTTAGGATGTCAAGAAGTATAGGGTATATGAATTCTTTGCCGTCGTGGAAGGGGAGGCTGTGTTTCTGTGCTCCGCCGCAGTCGTAGAGATATTCGACGTCGCCATTGTTGGCTTGTATAGTTTTTATAGGGTTTGTTGTGCTGCCTTTGCAGCAGAAGAAGTTTTTTGTTATCTTTGGGTTTTCTCCTATGAAATTTTCTTCCCACGGATAAGAGTCGCGTTTTTGTATGACGGGATTGTCGGCAGCAAAGAGGGCATCTTCGTCGTTGCGGAAAATTCGTTCTTTCGAAGCTTCGGCATCGCGAAGGGAGGTATCGCCATCATCTTGTGAAGAGCACCCCATAGCGAATAATGCCATGGCAAGAATAATTAGGTATTTTGCTTTGTTGCTTTTTGTTTTCATCGTATGTATCATATTATTTATCATATTTACTTATTAATATACAAAAGAGAGTTTTATGGATTGGATTTTTAGGAGTCAACTTATTCTTTTCGATTTTGACGGTCTTCTCGTCAATACCGAAGATATACATTATAATGCTTATCGCCTCATGCTCGAGCGTCGTGGCTTCACTTTGCCGTGGAGTTTCGACGAATATTGCCAGGCGGCACACTATGATTCAACATTGCTCCGCGATAAAATATATGAGACGTTCCCCGAAATCGCCAATGAAGATTGGGATATTATATATGCCGAGAAGAGACAGGCATATGTCGACCTTTTGGAACAAAAGACTGTAGCGCTTATGCCTGGCGTTGAGACTTTCCTGAATATCATTGCCGAGAAAGACATACCGCGATGTGTCGTGACGCACTCTCCCGACGACCATATATCGAGAATACGAAAAACACTTCCTGTCCTTGAAACAATTTCTACGTGGATAACACGCGAAGATTATAGTGAGCCAAAACCTAGCTCCGAATGTTACCTTACTGCTATTGAAAGGCTGGCTCCCGACGCCAAAAATATTATAGGATTCGAGGACTCGCCACGAGGACTTACGGCGCTGATGGGAACGCCAGCGCTTCCCGTCTTAATATGTAAAGCTGAATACCCCGAAATTCCCGACTTCATTGCCCGCGGAGCAAAACGCTATCAGACCTTCGAGGAAATCCTTACTGAATAGTAAGGCTTTGTCGCGGGGCGGAGTGCGGAATTCCGCCATTAGATTAATATGAGACGTCTACGAGGAAAAGTCCTTGTGCTGGTGCGGCGTGTCCGGCTTTCCGGCGGTCTTTGGCGTTTATGATTGTTGTGATGTCATCGACGGGGCGTTTGCCTTGTGCTATTTCTAGCAGTGTTCCCATGATGTTACGTACCATTTTATATAGGAAGCCGTTGCCCTGGAATTCTACGCGTAGTCCGCCGTCTTGTGGGACGACAGCGACGCGGTAGATGGTACGGATGGGATCTTTTGCTGCGCTGCCTTTCGACGCTTCGCATGCGAAAGACGTGAAGTCGTGTGTTCCTACGAGCAATACTGCGGCGGCTTTAAGTTTCGCGATATCGAAGGTAGTGCTTCTGACGTGGTGGCGGTATCGGCAGATGAAAGGGTCGGCGACGTCGTCGGTCCAGAGGTTGTAGTGGTATGTTTTTTTGGTGGCACTGTATCGGGCGTGGAAGGTCTCGTGGACTTCTTCGAAGGTTTTTATCCGTATGTCGGCGGGGAGGAGGCCGTTTAAGGAGCGCAGGGTTTTCGTAACGTTGAGAACATCTTCGCTGCTGATATGTGCAACCTGTCCGAGGGCATGAACGCCGGCATCGGTACGGCCGGATCCTGTGACTTTGAGGTCTTTTCGTGTTATCGTCTTAAGAATTTTTTCTATAGCTTCTTGTATCGAGGGGCCGTTAGGCTGTATCTGCCATCCGCTGTATTCTGTGCCGTCATATGCGACGGTGAGCTTATAAGTATGCATAGGCTATGTTTTCTGTTTTAGGATGTTTTCTGCCAAAGCGATATCTTCTGGCGTTGTGACTTTTATGTTGTCGCGAGAGCCCATAACGAGCTTTACTGGAAGGTTGAGAATCTCTACGAGGGCGACGTCGTCGGTGACAGTGATATCTTCGGCGAGAGCTTTCTCGAAGCCTTTTTTAAGAAGGTCGTGCTTCACAACTTGCGGCGTCTGTATCTCCCAGATATCCTCTCGTGGTAGCGTCTCGGCGACAAAACCTTCGTCGTTGGAGCGTTTTACTGTATATGTTACGGGAACGCCGACGACGGCAGCGCCGTGTTCTTCTCCGTCGACAAGTGCCTCTGAGGCCATTTTCTCTGTGATGAAAGGACGTGCGGAATCATGGATGATAACGAGTTCGCTGTCGCTAGAGACCTCGCACAGGCCATTGTAGACGGAATCTTGGCGTCGTGGGCCTGGAAGGGCGAAACTCATAGATAATGTTTTATAGCTATCGAAGTTGTGGCGATGTTCTTCGGCACAGACGACGATGATATCATCGATATTGTCGATAGCAGCGAAGACGTCGAGGCTATATGAAAAAAGTGGCCTTCCTGAAAGTTCAAGAAATTGTTTCGGCAAAGAAGCTTTCATCCTATTGCCAACACCACCGGCAAGGAAGATAAGACTGGTTTTTTTAGTCATGAGAAGTGCCGTTTAATGTTATTAGGACGATTTCAGGAGGAGAGAACCAGCGGAACGGCTCAGAGCTTCCTACCCCACGAGTTATGTATATAGCTTTACCATCGCGCCCTACCATGCCACGCTTAAACTCGCTGTTTTCAAGTAGAGAGAATTTTTTCCACATCCATGGAAGATTTATCTGCCCGCCGTGAGTATGTCCTGATAAGACAAGATCGCCAGGATAGTCATAAAGCAGAGGAAAGCTGTCGGGGTTGTGGGTGACGACAATGCCAGGATATTTTTTGTCATAGTTTTTAAAGGCTTTCTTTGGATTGCAACGGCCAAGCCAATATTCTTCAAGACCACAGATGTTTAGGAAGGTGTTGCGTATAGGAACAAGAGATGTGTCATTCTCAAGGACGGTGAAACGTGTTTTTTTTAATAAAGCACTGAGTTCTTCATGGGAAGGAACGGCACGGGCACGGTCTGTGATAATCCCAAGAGGTTTTTTGTTTCCGAAAAAACGCTTGAAACCTTCGATGATAGCAGGAGTTCCACCAGTCTCGATGTCGTATTCGCCTTTATCGTTGAGGGATACCCATTCGCTATAGTCGTGGTTGCCGAAGACAAAAAAACAGCCATAGCGCGCTTTTAAAGAGTTCAGAAAAGAAAGAAGCCTTTCAGGATCGTCAATAATTGGCGTTCTGAGGATATCGCCGCCGAAAATTATAATGTCTGGGTGCAACTTGTTTATGCGCGAAGAGATTTTTTTTAGAAATTTTGAAGAAGCCTCTTTGCTGAAATGAAGGTCGCTGAAAAAAACTACTTTCAGGTCTTCAAGAGATGGTGATAAGCCGTCGATAGGTAGCGATAGCCGCGACGTTAGCAGCATCCTAGGCTCGATGAATCGTGGCCATATCCCTACGACAGAGGCGACACACCACGTGTCCCAGAGAAGCCTTACGACTTTATTATAAAGGAGATAAAGTTTTTTCTTTATGAATTCTAGCATAATACCCTGGTTTTATAACCCGTGATTGCGACATATCTTTCCTTTAGCGACATAGAGTTAGGTAAGATGGCTCAGTGCACGACAAGCGGATAGTTGTAACTATTCGCGAGGAGTAAAATGAGCCAGATTGCCTGACACTATGGATGCTATAGGAGACATGACCTTTTTTTCTTTCTAAAAAGCGCTGGCAGAAAATACAAGAATATGAAAATAAATATTTTAAGCCCTTGCTATTTCTTATTATTTTTCTTTGCCCGTTTGCTATTACTTGGCTTCGCCATATTTCTTTTTGCAGCAACACATCTGCTTTGATTCTATCCTCGCGAATGTTTTAACATTCGCTCGTCTTTCATCTTCGCACCTGTACCACTGCAAAAAACCTATGGCAAAGGATATGTCGCAATCACGGGTTTAAGACGCAAAACTCCCTATATAACATGTTATATAGGGAGATACTATAATAATATTTTATAAGCGAGACGTTTTAGCCAATATGTTTTGAGACGAGGCTTGTCATCTTAAACATATCAATAGACTTCTTAGAGCCGAATAGCACTGCTAATTTTTCGTCAGGGTTGATGTTACGCTTCTGAACTTTGTCCTGAAGGCCGTTAGCTTTGATATATACCCAGAGCTTCTTAGTAACTTCAGTACGAGGCATTGGGCCTTTGCCGACAACAGCTTCGAGTTCAGTGCTTAATTTAACAGGCTGCATAAATTTTGAATTTTGTTTTTTGGTCATAATCTTTTACACTCTCCTTTAAAAAGTTAAAAATGACATTCTTTGCAATATTGAGCAATCGTATAGAAAAACTCTTGCATTACTTGTATATGTGCTATGATTTTCAAGTCAAAACAAATTTTACATTAAAAGATCGATATAAAATTTTATTTTGTCAATACCATGTATCATAGAGGAAAATGGCTTTCTGTACAAGGATGATCTTGTTCAAAACTCATAACCTGTGGCACTCTCTGTAAGAAACTAGGGCAAAAACACCTACACTATTGGTTTCTATGTAGTTATAACAGCAGGGGCCGAGGATATAGCATGACAAAAACAATAGAGACGCAAGAAAAAGAGCTCGATAAGATTCGCGATATCATAAAAGAGATTAAAGAATGCTCTTCTATAGAAGAAAAAAGCGCTGTACTTGACAGTGTCGAAGCCGTCAAAAAATTTATATCTAAGGTAGAGAAGGGCCAGGATCTTTTTGCCAATCTAAGCGCTGAAGAGGGGTATGCCGTTAAAAGCGTCATGGCTATTGGACAAGGACCGGTAGTATTCCGCGGCGACGGCGCTAATATTCCAGCATTAAAATCTCTCGTTCGACAGCTTTGTGATATCGAGGCCTTCTACAATACCATAGGAGGGATAATAGGGTATCATTATACCGTTATGTCATTGCTATCGGGCGATAACGATAGTAGCGATGTTGTATATCATGCTCCTGAAGGTTTAGACCTAGCCGTCGATACAGCCGATGTTCGCAAAGCAATTATTGACGGCATTGCCGCTACGTCGACGATGGGAGAATTATATCCTATAGGTGGTGCCGGTGATCGCCTTGGTCTTGTAGATAAAGACACCGGAGAGTCGCTTCCAGCGGCGAAGCTGTGTTTCGGTGGGCATACACTTTTGGAGGCGATGATCCGTGATGTCGAGGGCAGGGAATATTTGTATTATAAGCTTTTTGGTGAACGCGTCATCACGCCTATAGCGATGATGACGTCTTCCGAGAAGGACAACGATGCTCATATACGTGCGATATGTGAAGGGCGAGGGTGGTTCGGAAGGCCCAAGGATTCTTTCGTTTTCTTTAAGCAGCCGATGGCTCCTGTCATCACAGAAGAAGGTAGCTGGTCGATGAAAGATGTCTTTACTTTGAACCTTAAACCTGGAGGTCATGGTGTTTTGTGGAAGCTCGCCAAGGACAATAAGGTCTTCGACTGGATGCGTTCGCAGGGAAGGCGTTATCTTCTTGTCAGACAGGTAAACAACCCCGTTGCTGGTGTTGATAATGGAATTATTGGGCTTATAGGTGCAGGTGTTGGTGGCGACAAAGCATACGGCGTAGCATCGTGCCGGCGTGTTGTTGGCACTGCCGAAGGCATGGCTGTGATGGCAGAAAGAGAAAAGGGAGATAAGCGGAGTTACGGCATTTCTAATGTAGAATATACCGACTTTATAAAGCGTGACATCGCCGATGCTCCATATGAAGAGGGGAGTATATATTCGAAATTTCCTACCAATACGAACATATTATTTGTGGGCTGCGACAGCATTGAAGAGGCTATTAAAAAGTCGCCATTCCCAGGGATGGTGATAAATATGAAGAAAAAAGGCCCTTACTATGACTCCAAAGGAAGCTATTCCGAAGTTCATGCAGGACGGCTAGAATCTTCCATGCAGAATATCGCCGATGTCTTGGACGAAGAAAAAGAAGAAAGCCTTCCCAGGGAGCTGTGGGGAGGGCTTAAAACTTTCGTGACATATAACACCAGACATAAAACGATATCGGTGACGAAAAATAGCTACACCCCAGGGAATGCTATAATCGAAACGCCGGCGGGATGTTTCTGTGATACCATGAAAAATATGTACGACCTGCTTACATCATACTGTGGGATGGAAATTCCTGCGATGCCCGACGAAAAAACTTTCGTAAAAGGTGGGCCATCATTTATATGCCGCCTACATCCTGCTATGGGGCCGCTTTATGACGTAATAAAATATAAGATACGTAAAGGTCGCCTAGATAAAGGCGCCGAGATGGTCCTCGAGATAGCAGAGGTCGACGTTGAAAATATCGTCGTCGAGGGTAGCATGATAGTCCGCGCTGATAACATTGTCGGCGAAGAAAACGTTTGCGGAAAATGCATCCTTAAAGACGTCGTAGTAAAAAATAAAGGCATAGACACCACAGCAGACAATGCTTATTGGGAAAATGATATAACACGTAAGGAGTGTTTAAAGATCAATCTTCATGGCAACGCAGAATTTATCGCCGAAGGCGTGACATTCGTCGGTGATGAGACGATAGACGTCGCTGCAGGGAAGCGAATCCGCGCATACTATGACAATGGCACTATCGCCTATGAACAAGAAGATATTTCAGCGCCAACATGGTCGTGGAAATATTTTTGCGATGACAAAAATAATATCATTCTCACAAAAAAAGCGACGGAAAAGTGATTCCCGTCGCTTTTTCATAAGATGCTTTTTTATTGCTTACAGGCTAGCGGGAAGAAATAATCTTGGCATAAATCTGGTAGCATAAGGAGATATCATGATGCCTGCTCCTAAAGCACACATGGCACCAAGAGTGCAAAGAATTTTTGCTTGGTTGCTGGCATCTGTTTTATGAATACCGACAAGACATGAGAAAGACATTGCTCCTAATATCAAACCAAGTCCTTTACGGGAAGATATGAATTTAATAATTGCTTCGCCGATTTCTTTGATAACAGGGCTTGCGAATTTATAAGCGCTAATGATAAGCGCACACAACTTACTACATATTGGTGAAATAACATCTTCGTAAAGACGACAAACCTGTCGGCCAAGCCACGAAACAGCGAGTTCCACATTGTCGCCGATTCTGTTGATTTCTTCGCCTAGAATGCCAAGGTTGGCAGCTGGTTGAGTACTTGAAGTTACACCATCCATAATAATACCTCGATATTTTTTTTGTTAATAATGTTAATAATAGTTGTTGATAAAATCAGAGTAAAAAAAATAGGATAAAAAAGCAAAAGATTTCGAAAAAATAAAAACTATATAATCATATTTTTAATGCGTTGAGAGGGCTTTTTCTATGAAAGGGCACCCTTCACAGCTCGCTTCGTAGTGTATGCAGTTGTCGTTGTATATCTGGTAAGCTCCCTGCTCTATACATGCATTTTTTATGATGGTTTTGTCTTTGTCGCCAAAAAAGCGGTGTCGTATATATAGCGTCTTACGACTTGAAGAGGATGAAAAAGAACGGTATAGAAGCGTAAGCGCTCTAAGCTCGTCACTGCCGTGTTTTTTTTGTATATGTTCTTCAAGGAGTGGTAGGATGGTATTGATGAATATTGTTTTACACAGCACGTTCCCTGTAAGTGGTATGTGTTTACTGCTTTTCTTTTCTTCGAAGATATAGTGGGTATTCCAGTATGGGTCATTGTAATTAGGAAGTATCGATACGAGAGTGTCGCGGAGATGTGCTCTTGTCTTTTTTTTGAAGCAGCATTGCCAGTGGTTATCCCATAGCTCTTCAATGGCGTTGTAACGATCTGGGAGGGTTTTGTCGTTGATAATTTTTACTAGGGTGACGAAGCGGCGTATCGGATGGTTAAGAGGGCGTATCTGTGCCGTCGTCATAGAAAAAACAGGGAAGTCTTTATCTTTTAGGTCTTCCCATAGCGTTTGTAAGCTCCTATAATATGGCGAGGCTTCCCACATGTCGACGTATGCTTTTTCAAAAAAACCAGTAGCCCCTATAGCAAGAGCTAAAAGCTCTTTTTCGTTGTGCCCAGAAAGGCCTCTAAGCCATAGGAAAAGGTCTAGGAAGGCTGTGGTGTTGTTCTTATATCCTAGCGCCATAACGATACCAGCGGCGACGAAGAGCTTATCATCGACATAAGCACGTAGGTGTTCACGTTTCTTTTTAAGCCGACGATATGCCTCTGACGTCATAAGCGACGATAGCTCTTCATTAGGGAGTCTATTAAAAATCTTCGAGGCGCACTTTCCGCTGCCAAGGAATTTCTTATAAGGGTAAAGGTCAAGGTCGATGAGTTTGACGATACGGGCGAGGGGTATCGTCATAAAATCTTCGAGATATACAGTGAAGATCTTAGAGCCTTTATGGGTATATAGGTCGCGGTGTTTATTGGGGTTCCATAGACATAGATGCAAGATGACATCATCATAACGGCTGTCGTTGTTATGGCCGTGATGATACCACATCTCTTCATGGAGGTGCACCTCGATGTCACCACGGATAAGGACGCCATTGATACGAAGATGGGCGCGGAGGAAGTCGGGGCCGGCCTCGACGTTCCAGCTTCCCGGCGATAGGATGTCGATGATGTCGTCGCCAGGAGAGGAAAGACCACGAAAATATTTCTGTTCTAACCACAATGCCTGAAGATGACGCTCTGTGAAAGAAATTTGGGGGCTGGAAACAACAATAGACATAAAATTATGGCAACAAATATTTTTTATTTTTTAGTTATATCCTTAGATATCAAAGTTGCGGCTTTTAATGCGAAGTTTTTTTTTGTTAATTAATATGTGAATGGTGTAATACAGAATAAGAGTCTCAAAAAAATGAACGTACAGGAGGAATTATGAATAATAATACAGGAAGTACTAATACCAAAGACCAGGAAGTAGCAGAGTCTCCGGCTCTCTGTTTTTCAGAGGCGCCGCAACGGCTTTGTGATGATGAAACCGTAGCAGCGGCGCAATACGGCACAGAAGATGATATCTTCTACGAAGAGGAGATACTGAAAAACTACGAAACTCTTCGTAAAGAAGAAAAAGCGGCAGGAAGAGATACCTTCGTCGTGAAATATACAGAAAATGATAAAGCTATTGTTGATATCAACACCGTCGGTATCGACGCTTCCGCTGCCATGCTTATCATCGATAGGGGAAAAGACCTTAACGTAAGCGGACTGCGGACAAGTAAAAAGAAGAAAAAGAAGAAGACAGAAGCCTCACCGGCAAAGACAATAGAATCTGCAGGGCTCACACCGCTTGCGATAAGGATGTTCGGTGGTGGTCTTGGCGGTGTTCAAGAAATCAACAAGATGATAAAAAATCATGGCCCTGCTCTTATCACGATACAGGGTGCAGCATCGCAGGAATATCATATTGTCGTTGATGACATCTCGAATAAAAATGAAGAAGTACGCCTACGCGACCCTAACAAAGGCAGAGAAATAACAGTTGCGCTTTCAGCATTGACGAAGCGTTTTGTTGGAGGGCTAATAATACAGTCGAAATATGAAAGAACATATCCAGGAATGCATTGTAACGAAGATATGATATATCCATATGCAGAGGCTGCCGTCGATATGGACATCTTTTACGACGAAGAAATTTTAAGGGTACACAGCCCAGTACGAGAAGAATGCACCAAAGAAGAAGGGTGTGTAGCATATTCTGCTAATGGCACGGCCCTTATTCAGCAACAGTCGATACGAGGTAGCTTCGCTGCCGCAGCAGCGATGCTTATCATCGACAACGGTAAAACCCCCGATTATGCAACCCTTAAGAAAACATGCGCCGAAGACGAAGAATTCAGCCCACTCCAAGATGCCAGCTTGATGCCCATGGAGACAAGGATTGCTACGAGCAAAGAGGGAATAAAAGACCTAAAAGAACTTATTGAAAAAAATGGCTCGGCATTGGTGACAATACACGATTCCATCGTAGGGGATCATACTATCGTCGTAGACGAGATCTCCTCAGATTTGAAAAACGTATGCCTACGTGATCCAAACCATGGCTGGGAGATAACGGTAAAAAGTCGAGCGCTAAGGAAGCGTCTAAAAGGTGGCGATATCGTTATACAGGTAAAGAAAAACGCGTGACAATAAATGAATATCAAGGCGGCTAAGAAAACTCTTCTTGTCGCCTTGTTTTTTTATATGTATTTATGTAAAATCTTATATCGTAACGGTATAAAACAAGGACACCACTGATGAACGAAGAAACAAAAAATCGCCTCGACAGTATAGATTCCCGTCTGCTTCATATGTGGAGGTATCTTTGACTTAGAAGCCAAAAAAAAACGCTTCGAAGTTTTAGAAGATACCATAGCACAGCAGACTTTTTGGAACGATAACGATGCGGCACAGAAAGTCATCGCCGAAAGTAACGATCTACGCGGGTGGCTTGTTCCGTACCACGACCTCAAAGAGCGTGCAGAGAGTGTTAAAGCCCTAATAGTAGAAGCTTATGACGACGATGACACAGAATTTCTCGAAGAACTCCTTGAAGAAATAAGCTCTGTCGAGGAAGGCCTCGAAGTCCAAGAACTTCGACGTATGCTGTCCGGTGAGCTCGACAAGAAAAACTGTTTTTTGAGTATCAATGCCGGCGCCGGCGGAACAGAAGCATGCGACTGGACACAGATGCTTACGCGTATGTACCAGCGGTGGGCATCAAGGCGCAACTGGGAAGCTACCGTCGTCGACGCTGAAGCCGGTGATGTAGCAGGGATAAAAAGCATAACGATAAAAATCTCCGGCGACTGCGCATACGGATATGCAAAGGCAGAGAACGGCGTACATAGACTCGTAAGGATTTCTCCGTTCGACAGCGGAAATCGACGACATACGAGCTTTGCCTCCGTGGAGGTAACGCCAGAGATAACCGATGATATTACCATAGAAGTCAGAAGCGAAGAACTCCGCATCGACACCTTCCGCGCCTCCGGAGCAGGAGGACAGCACGTTAACACCACAGACTCCGCCGTTCGTGTAACACACCTTCCCTCAGGTATCGTCGTAAGTTGTCAACAGGAAAGAAGCCAGGCACAGAACAAAGAGATGTGCATGAAGCTTTTGAAGTCGAAGCTCTACGAAAAAGAAGTTACGGAACGCGAAGATTCTGTAAAAGCTATGAGCGGAGAAAAAAAGAAAATAGAATGGGGAAGTCAGATACGTAACTACGTTTTTCAGCCGTATACTCTCGTAAAAGATACACGGACGAAGATAGAAAACGGTAACGTACAGGCTGTAATGGATGGAGATATCGACACTTTTGTCAATGGATATCTTAAGGAGTTTGGATAATGATGTATGAAGAAGAAACAAAGGATATCGAAGGCCTAGAGATACGATATACCGTCATGGAAGATGCAGAATATCTCAAAGAATGGCTTTGTGAGCCAGGGATGCTTAGGTGGTTTCCTATGGTTTTAGAACGTGAAGTCGACGACTCCGTACATCGATGGGTATCTTTCAGCAACTGGAAGTGTGCTCTTACCGTCGTCCTTGACGGCAAACCTTGTGGGCTGGGAGCTCTATATCTCATGCCGTATAAAAAGATCGCACATCAATGTGAGTGGGGGCTTATACTTAGCACAGAATATCAAAGTAAAGGGATAGGCACTGCACTAACTAAAGCCCTTGAGAAGCTGGCGAAAGAGAAGTTTAAGATAGAACTGTTGCACCTGCAGGTTTACGAAGGCAATACTAAAGGCAGGGCATTTTTCACGAAGATGGGATATAAAGAGTTCGGCAGACAGACACATTGGATAAAAGAAGGGAAAGACGTTTATCGCGGAAGGATCTTCATGGAAAAATTTATATAGGATAATATCATGGCAGGACATAGTAAATGGGCAAACATAAAACATAAAAAAGCACGCGTCGACGCCAAGAAAGGCAAAGTCTTTTCTCGTATTGCTAAAGAGATAATAGTCGCCGTCAAAGAAGGGGGCAACGACCCTAAAGGTAATACTCGCCTTCGCCTTGCTCTGCAGAAAGCACGTGCCGCAAACATGCCTAGTGACAATATAGATCGTAACATCAAAAAAGCCTCTAGCGCAGACCAGAGCGATTATGTCGAAGTGGTATATGAGATATATGGACACGGCGGTGTTGGCATCGTCGTAGAAGGCATGACCGACAACAAAAACCGTATGGCATCAGAGATGCGCATCTCCACAAATAAACGTGGGGGTACGATAGCAAGCTCAGGTGCCGTCGTCTTCAATTTCGACAGAAAAGGCGTGATACAGATGCCAAAAGACCAAGAAGGCGACGAAGACACCGTCTTCATGGCAGTGACCGATGCCGGTGCCGAAGATTTCGAGGCATTAGATGATATGTACGTCGTCACCACCGACGCTGCAGAATTATACGCAGTGAAAGACGCTATAGAAGAACAAGGGATGACGTGCTCAGAAGCTTCTCTTGAGATGATACCAAAGACTACAGTAGATTGTGACGAAGATACAGCAAAATCTAACGAAGCACTAATCGAATGGATCGAAGACATTGAAGATGTCGACGCTGTCTTCCATAATATGAGCGTATAGTTATAGCGGATATCGGATAGGTGCCTTCTATACGCTATTCCTAAACGCTATCATCTTACGGGTATCCAGTTGCGTGCCCTTTTAAGTAGCGCGTATGTCTTGGCTTTGGCGCGGGGGTCGCTGGATTTGTCGCGCTCGAGACGCTCTTCGAAGCCGTTAATTAGCCTATTACATTCGGCGCGTTGCTCTTCAGTAAAGGCATCATCATTATCGAGAAGTTTAGCGATCTCTTCGGCGGTAAGGCCTATGGTATCAAGACATGCGTCAGACTCTTTCTGCATCCTCTCGAGTTCTAGAGACAGCCTTTTCAATGTGCGGTCGTTGCTCTGTATCTTTTGCTCCAAAGTTTTATTGTATAACATCTTTTTTCTCCTTGTTGACGATGTATTCAGGAGCCCATCTGGAGATAATACGTACAGGGTATTTTATGGGGATATGGAGGGTCCCGTCGTGCTGGTTGACGTACAGATATCCGTGGTCGTTCCAGTCGATGCCATAAGCTTCACAAAGATATCTATCTTGGTTTCCAGGAATAGGGATAGTAATAGGACCGAAAGAATAACGTTTTATGTTTTCTATCTCTTCTGGGAAATGAAATTGACTTCCCCAAATCATACGGACTCGCGCAAGAGAAAATATAAAGCGCCCTTCGGAGAGTTTCATCGGGAACATATCGACGAAAGGGTAACGGAATTGCTCGTTGATGTCATCGCCGTCTTTAGGAAAGACTTTGTACCCGTGCCAGCATGGTATTATCTCATAACCGCGTATACTGAACTCTTCTTTTAGAGCGTAAATTTTATCTTCCTCGTCTTCGAAAAAAGCTATGTCGGCATCGTCGTCCCAAGGTATTACGCCACCATGGCGTACCGCCCCTAACGCCGTTCCTCCTGTCGCCCAGTATGTGATGCTATGCTTCTTGAAAATTTTGTCGATGACATCGAGAGTTTTATAAATATCTCCGATGATATAAGGTTCTGTGCGAGGAAAAATCTCGTCGGTGTAACATCCCAAATGTTTTGTTATGAACTTCGGTGATATGGCCCCGGCAATACCACCACCGGTAGTGACGAGGATATTGCGAAGCGTCTGTTTTGAAAGGTATGACGACGACATCGCCTCCGCTCTCTTTTCCACAGCAGTGTCGGAAGTTGCACGCCGATAGTAAGCGCGTGCCGTCATAAAACTATTACATATTACGTCGGCAGTGCTGAAAAGAGGAACTGTAAGGGCTATGGCACGCGTTGTAACTTCTCGTTTTATAACGTTAGGGTCATTGCGCATAGAATATATCGCTAGGCCTATAGTGTCACAAGCTATCGTCGAAGACGAAGAATCTTCATGAGGAGGATCGAGATATATTAACAACGCTGAGAAAAGCATGAAAAATACAAAAAGCCAGCGCTTTTTATTGAAGAGATGCCGGCATTTTTTCATGGCAAAGACTCCTCAAAAGAAAACATTGTGATTGATAGTAGCTTTCATCATATTGACCAGATCTCAAACCTCTAAAACGTCTCCTGATATAGTAGAAAATATCTCGAAAGTATTGAGATGGTATGCATCGTCAACACCAAATTCAAGACGCGCATTGTTGTCATCGGCAAAAGCAAGGAGATACTCTTTGTCTTGGACATCGAGGTATGCATCGAGAGCAGGATGGCATACAAGTTTAAGGCCGAACTGCTTATTAACAAAGAGGGCCTTCTTGAAAGCACGCTCGATCTCGATAGATACACTCTCGTGAGTCTTTATCGTGCCAGAACCGCGGCAGTAAGGACATCCTATGAACATCGTCTGTGTCAACGATTCTCTGTTGCGCTGACGCGTCATCTCTATAAGCCCAAAATCGCTCATCCTCAAGATGGTGCATTTTGCTGAGTCTTCTTTCATGCAATCCTTGAGACGTTCGAGAACACGACGCTTGTTCTTTCTGAAGCGCATGTCAATAAAGTCGCAAATTATAAGACCACCGACATTACGGAGACGCATCTGCCGAGCTATCTCATCGGCAGCTTCGAGATTAATGCGGACGATTACCTCTTCAACGTCACTGTTGACACTCTTGCTTCTGCCAGAGTTGACGTCGATGGTCCACATAGCTTCAGTCCTTTCGAAGAAAAGATATCCTCCACTATGAAGCCATATCTTGCGGTTGAGGCTTTTGTCGATCTCGCGGTCGATATTGAACTTCTCGAACATAGGGATTTTGTCGCGGTAATACTCGATGCGAAGAGGGTGCTCTTCGATATATTTCGCATATATTTTCTTGCAGCGCTGGTATGTATCATAGTCGTCAATGAGAAGGCGAGTGAGCTTTTTGTCGATTGCAGTGATGACAGAACGTTTTATAAGGTCAGACTCCTCGAAAAGAAGATTCGGAGCAGGACTTTTGTTGAACTTTTCCATGACTTCATTCCACGACGTAAGAAGCTCGGTAGCCTCGGCGATAAGCATCTCCGTCGTCGCCTGTCTGCTCGCTGTCCTGCAGATAAGACCCATATCCTGAGGCATCTCGAAAGCCCTGATGGTCCTCTTCAGCCTGTCGCGGATGTTGCGGTCTTCAATCTTACGAGACACTCCACGATGAGGAGTGTTCGGCAGAAGGACAAGATACCTTCCGGCAATGGATACGTTGGAGGTAAGACGCGCACCCTTGCTGCCAATAGGCTCCTTGACAACCTGAACAAGGACGGGCTGGTCAACATCGAGAAGTTTTACGATGTCTTGCGAAGAAGTAGCGTCGTCTTTAGCAGAAGCTTTGGCGTCGAAATCCATGTCGAACATTTTCTCGAACTTCGCTGTATTCTCGAGGATGTCGGAGATGTGGATGAAACCATTCTCACCCTCGTCGATGTCGATAAAGGCAGACTGTATATTCTGCAAGATGTTGATGACCTTGCCTTTATATATGTTGCCGGTAAGCTGGCGAGATTTCTTCCTCTCGACAACAAGGTCGTAGAGCTTGCCGTTCTTAAGATGAGCATAACGGCGCTCTTTACTTTCTATGTTAAGTAATATTTCTTCCATAATTTATGGGATAGGGGGGTAATTTTATCTTTTTAAGATACATAATAGAAGAAAAATGCGATATTTACCAGTAAATAATTTCTTTGTCGTAAGGCCATAGATATTGTAGTATTGATTTTTCTAGGAATAAAACCTTTTTTGAGGTATAGTATTCTTGTAAAAAAATAAGATATTGTATAGTGAACGAGACTTTTAAAATATATGTTGATAGACTTAGAGGTGGCAGCAAAGAAATAATTTGCGAGACATGTTCTCCAGAGTTTCTTGAGGTCTCAGAGAAAGAGCTCTTCTTCAAAGCCCCGGTTTTTGTCGAAGGTGAGGCGTATCTCGTTGGAGATAATCTCTTTGTCGATATCACGGCAAAGACAGTGGCGACGGTTCCATGCTCGGTATGTAATGGCATGTCTGACGTTGATATTGTAGGGAAGTTTACCTTAGTCGAAGGCTTCGAAGCGATAAAAACAGGAGTCTATACTTTCGTAGATGAACTTCGTGAGGCTCTGCTTCTTGAAGTGCCGTTGTTTGCGGAATGTTGCAAAGGGGAGTGCCCAGAGAGAAAGGCTATACAAAGATATTTGAAAAATTCAGGAAATAAACAAAAATGCGAAGGGCAACGTCCTTTTGCAGAGATATTATAGGAAGAACAATGGCAGTACCACGTAATAGAGTGTCTAACGCTCACAAAAACAACCGTAGATCTCATCATGCTAAAAAAGCACAGAGCCATAATCAATGCCCAAAATGTGATAGCCCGCGTATGCCGCATAGAATATGCCCATCATGTGGCGATTACAAAGGCAGAGAAGCAGTAAAAAAAGAAGCTTCAGAAGAATAGGTTCTAATAGCGTATAGGGATAGTGTTTAGCGTATAGATAATTCCTATCCGCTATTCAAATGTGTAAACGTTTTTCTAGATTTTTGGCGTTTTCTTCAAGAGAAACTTCGCTATCGGGAACAAAAGTCTCACCGAAAGTTACCTCTATCGTAGAAAAAGGCTTAGGGATCATCATCTTATCCCAGGTGCTTAATTTCCAACACGATGTGGTTGCCCATGAGAATGGGACGATATGCGCTTGTGCTTTTTTTGCACCAAAAACCACTCCATGTTTGACTTCATATCGTGGCCCACGAGGGCCGTCTGGGGTAATAATAACGACTTTATTTTCCTTGAGAGCTTCGATCAACGCCTTTAAAGCTTTGTGCTTGGCATTGTGTGGTACGAGGATAGTATCTACATTGGGGAACGAACGGTCTATAATGTTCGTCAGCAATCTGCCGTCTCTACTTTTACTTATTACGGCGGCATAGTCGATATCAGGGGTGAACATCTTGACAAAGCGTGGCATGAGAGGAAGACGGTTGTGCCATAGAGCGAGGATCGTCTTGTTGTTTGCAACGGTGTCACGGAAGTTGTCGAGGCCGCGAACGTCGAAGGTGCAGGTCTTAACGATTAGACGCATCATCTTCTGTATGATATATGCTACGATATAATTTTTTGTATCTTCGAAGAACTTCTTATTCATATAACCCATGATTGCGACCTATATTTCCTTTAGCGCTATAGAGTCGGGCAAGATGGCTCAGTGAGCGACAAGCGAATAGTTGTAACTATTCGCGAGGAGCAAAATGAGTCAGGTTGCCTGACACTATGGATGCTATAGGAAACAGGGCCTTTTTTCTTTTTTAAAAATTTAAGCAAGAAGCTTTATTTGCCTAAAGGCAAACACCTTAAGCTCCGGCTATTTTTTATTATTTTTATTTATTCGTTTGTCCTTATCTTGCTTTACCATATTTCTTTTTGCAGTAGCACATCTACTTTGCTTCTATCCTCGCGAATGTTTTAACATTCGCTCGTCTTTCATCTTCGCACCTGTACCACTGCAAAAAACCTATGGCAAAGTATAGGTCGCAATCATGGGTATAAGACAGCCTCGATTTCGTTGGCTGCCTGTGCGCTGGCATCGTCGTAGCGCATAAGATCTTTCATGTCATTACAACCTTTGATGCAACGTTTTTTATGTCCTTCGTCATCGGCAAAAACAAGAAGCTTCTCGGCAATATCAGTGGCGGAGAGGTCCTTGCCGATAACCTCAGGGAAGACCTCTTTATCGCATATTATGTTGACGATACAATAATGCGGGAGCTTTATCTTGAAGATATGTTTCGCCAAAAACCAGTTGAAAAATGTGACGTTATAGATGACAACGGTTGGTGTTTCATGGGCGGCGAGTTCCAAGGTTACTGTCCCTGATGTCGCCATAGCATAGCGACTTTCCTTCATAAGTTCGTAAGTGTATGTATGAGGAACAATGAAAAGTTTTCTTCCTGAGAATAAAGAATAGCGTGAGATGTGTTCTTTGATGCGTGTTGCGATGGCGTCATTGGCAGCAGAGACAGCGAAGACAGCGGAAGGGTGCTTTTTGTGGAAAATCTCAGCAGCGCCGAGAATGATATCGAGGTTGTTGGTGATCTCACTGTTTCTGCTTCCCGGAAAAATAGCGACGATATCATCGCCGTCAGGGATTGAACAGTGATCTTTCCAGTTTTCATAGTAACGATGTTTTGCTATCTTCTCAAGGAGAGGGTGCCCGGCATACCGTACCGTTAAAGAGGTGTCGGCGAAGTGCTTCGCCTCGAAGGGAAACGTTGTAATAAGAAGGTCTAAGGTTTTTTCCATATGCTGTATGCGTCCCTTCTTCCATGCCCATACAGAAGGAGCAACGTAATGGACGATCTTGCCTTCGTAGCCTTTCTTCTTAAGAGCTTTGGCAAGGCGGAGGTTGAAACCTGGATAGTCGATGAGAACGACGGCGTCATAGTGTTTGGCGATGATGGTATCGACGAGATAATAGAAGAGCTTACGAAGACGAGGAAAGGCTTTTATTATCGCAGAAAAACCCATGACGAGGAATTTCTCCATAGGAACGATGCTTTCCATGCCGTTGGTGCGCATCTTAGGGCCTCCGACACCTTCGATGATAAGGTGCTCGTTGTCTTTGAGAAGTTTCTTAAGAAGCTCGCTTCCGAGGATGTCACCGCTAGGCTCCCCGGCGAATAAGAAGATACTACGAGACGTGTCGTTATTCGTTGACATAGCCGATACCTGCTTTTTCTTTTTTTAAAAGGATGAGGTTTCTTAGGTATGGCGCAATGCCGATACTGTACCCCAAGATGTTGATGATATCACCAAGGGCGACGAAATATGCTACGGCGAGGACAGCGCCAGAGAGGCTTAGATACCAGAACGAGATGTTTAGAGCACTCTTATTGGCGCGTTCGGCATTCCACCACTGTATCCAGAACCTGCTGGCGAATATAGCCATACCGCAAGAACCGATAACATGCCAAATAAGATTTACATCGCTACCGTAATTCCACGGTGTTTGAGGTCGACGAATCCAGGAGATGCCGCCGCCACTGAAAAGTCCTTGAGCGATAAATACAGCGATTACAGCAGTAATGGCGATGCCAAAGATGACAAAAACCTTCGATAGCGGAGAAGGTTCTTTTTTGTCGGACATGATGTTTAGGTTTCTCCAAGATATGACAATATTGCACGCCTGGATTAATGACAGGTGAGCCTGTACCTGGATGAAACCGTGGAGCATGAAGATAGAACTGCCGATGATGGAGAGTTTCCAGAAAATTTCCGTTACGTGGCTTTTGCCTTTCTTCTCACTGAGAAACCATTGAACAAAAAAACGTAAGGCGAAAAAAAACGACGCCATAAAGCCAAAAGGATATAATAATTCCCTGATGCCTGCATTCATCGTGGCCTCCTGCGTCGTCGAGGACGCTGTGTAGACGTCTTTTTAACAGGAATATGGCTTTTATCGGTATTGTCCCAGCGGCGCTGCCATAAAGAATAGGCTTTTATGATGTCACCGTCGATGAGAGTCCTGAGTTTTAAGAATACAAGGGCAAGGTGGAACTCTTCATGGCGAAGAAGACGAGAATATCGGAAATGCACATCGGAAATAGGGGTAAAACGATATTGCGTGTGTATGATGAAAGACGCCATATGAAGCAAACGACGTGGGAAATTGAAAAACGATGTCGCAGAAACGTTTCCGATGACATCTCTAGTTATCTCCATGATGTCTCCAAAAGAAAGGGTGCTGACATCTGAAGATGATGATATCGCGGTATTGACGAGAGGAAAGAAAATACACGATGCCAAAATAGCACGATCGGGACAAGGGCCTTGCGATTGCGTTACGAGGGCGTCGGCAGCTTCGAGGTAAGAGAATAACGACCCAGACGCGTCGCTACGAATGTTCTTTGCTATGGCAGGAAGAAGGATGTCAAGAAAGCCAGCGTCGAACATAAGACGGAAAAATGACGCAGAAGACCCAGACTCTAGCATTTTATAAAATTCTTCTAAAAGCCGCGCCTGAGAGCTCTTCGTTATCTCGTCACGACAACATTCTAACGCTTCAGAAGCTTCGGCGTCGATAGCATAACCAAAGCGCGACTGGAACTTGAGAAGACGTATCATACGGACAGGGTCTTGCTTGAAACGTATCACAGGGTCTCCGATAGAACGCAAGACCTTCTTGGTGATGTCTTCACAACCACCGACATAGTCGATTAGAGTATCATCATGAGGGTCATAGAAAAGACCGTTTATAGTAAAATCGCGACGTAAAACGTCCTCTTCTTCAGTGCCCCACTCGTTATCGCGGACGATGAGCTTGTCGGTGCCAAGATGCGAACCAGAACGGAAGGTTGCAACTTCGATGAACTTAGAAGCACCAAAACGTATATGGGCAAGACGAAAGCGCCTGCCAATAAGAAGGCATTTTCTTCTGAAGATATCTTTTATCTCTTGAGGAGTAGCAGACGTTGAGATATCAAAATCTTTTGGCTTTATACCAGAAAGAAGATCGCGAACACCACCGCCAACAAGGTAGGCGGTATGCCCAGCGTTATGAAGAACATTAAGAACATAAAGAGCGTCTGAATCAATGCGACTACTGTCAATATGATGTTCACCGCTCTTGTAAAATGTCGGCTTCACGGATGTAAAAAACTCCATATATGGATTTGTTAGACCGTAGTTTATACTAAAGAGATAATTAATGACAAGAGATCATTGACGGCCAGCATGCTAAAAGTCTAATAGCGAAAGCGTTACGGGCATACAAGACAAAAAAATCTTTAAACCTGAGTTGTGTCCTAAACCTCTCTCAGAGCGCGCTGTAATGATCAGGATTTTTCAAAATGCTTCGCAGCTAAACTTTTTAGTTTAGCAAGGAGAATTTTGGGAAATAGTGCTCGTTACAGTACGCTATGTGAGAGCAGGACGGTTTTTAAACAGTATTTTTAAGCCAAAGATTAGGTCGCAATAAGGGGTATTATTTTAGATTTGGTAAGCAAATGGAATGTTATCTCAAAAAGTATATATGTTCTTCTAGAAAATTCTTCTTCATTCTTACTATGATGGGCATCTTTTCCACTTTTTTCCTCGGTAAACTCAAAAGAGTTTACCTTCGAAAAAAATTGAAAAATATGCCTCATCAGAGTAAGCTGAAGAAAAAGTTTAGGACACAACTCGGGTTTTAACATTGAAAAAGAGGCGTTTCCTATGGTAATCTATAAAGATATAATTTATTAAAAAGCGGTTTTTTTATGGTAGAAAAAGCATTATTTGGCACCGACGGTGTCCGCGGAAAAGCTAACGAATATCCTATGACTGTGGAAATCGCTTTGTCATTGGGACGCGCCGCTGGGAAAATTTTCCGACGCCATGATGGCATTCACCGTGTTGTCGTTGGCAAAGACACGCGTTTGTCATGTTATATGTTTGAGAACGCTCTTATCGCAGGGCTTTGTTCTATGGGAGTTAATACTCTTATGGTAGGGCCTCTTCCTACTCCTGGCGTTGCTTTTATAACGCGAGCATATCGCGCCGATGCTGGTATCATGATCTCGGCATCACATAACCCATACCGTGACAACGGCATAAAATTCTTCTCCCACGATGGCTTTAAACTTCCAAACTCTGTCGAAAAGGAGATCACCGACCTCGTTATGACCAATGACTTTTCCGGCGACTGTCCTTCCACCGACAAGATAGGCAAGAACTTTAAAGTCGACGATGCCGACGGCAGGTATATAGAATATATCAAAGCGACACTGCCGAGGAAGATGCTTTTCAATGGCCTTAAAATCGTTGTCGATTGTGCCAATGGTGCTTCATACAAAGTAGCGCCGACGATATTACGAGAACTCGACGCCAATGTTGTCGTATACGGTGACAAACCCAATGGCCTTAACATCAACGATGGCTATGGATCCCTACATCCCGACATTATACAAGAAGGCGTAATTGCTGGAAGCTGCGACGTTGGTATTGCCTTCGATGGTGATGCCGACAGAGTTATTATGTCCGACGAAAAAGGCAACGTTGTCGATGGCGATGCTATCCTAGCAATATGTGCCAGCGATATGATGAAGAGGGGGAAGCTCTCTAATAATACCGTCGTCGGCACTGTTATGAGTAACTATGGCTTTATTAAGTGTATGGAAGAGCTCGGCATCAAAGTTGTCATCGCGCCAGTAGGAGACAGATATGTCATCAAGGAGATGAAGAAACATGGCGCTAACCTCGGCGGCGAGCAGAGCGGACATATCATCTTCATGGACTACAACACTACAGGCGATGGGATAGCATCGGCATTACAGGTGCTACGGATAATGGTAGAGACAGGAAAAAAACTCTCTGAGCTAGCATCGATATATACGCCATATCCACAGGTGCTAATAAATGTTGCAGTGACAAAAAAACCTCCGATAGAAGAGATGCCAGATATCGGCGATGCTATCGCCTCAGCAGAAAAAGAACTAAAAGATACAGGAAGGGTCCTAGTAAGATATTCCGGGACAGAGAAAATATGCCGCGTGATGGTCGAAGGCGAAGATGAAACAATGATAACGAGAATAGCTGAAGAATTAAAAGGTGTAATAACGAAATTGATAGGGAAATAGCGATATGTGTGGGATTTTCGGATATATAGGCCATAAAGATGCGGCAAAGGTGGCGATAGCAGGGCTTAAGAGGCTGGAATATCGCGGATATGACTCTTCGGGGATAGCAGGGATACAAGATGGCGAGATAGTATATTGTAAAAAAGCAGGGAAGATCGCCGTAATGGAGAAGGCGGTGAAAAAGAAAGGGTATAACCTAAACGTCGCTATAGCACATACACGATGGGCAACACACGGAAAAGCAACAGAAAAAAATGCACACCCACACCTCGACAGCAATAAAACTCTAGCAGTCGTCCACAACGGCATAATAGAAAATCACGACACACTACGTACTATGCTCGAAGAAAAAGGGGTGACCTTTGTTTCAGAGACCGACACCGAAGTCATAGCACATCTTATCAGCGATATCTACGACGGCGATATCCTCGCCGCCGTACAGAAAGCACTGCCACTAATGGAGGGGTCTTTTGCAATAGCACTCGTCCATAAAAATCATCCCGAAGAGATCGTCGTAGCAGCACGAGAAAATCCATTGGCTATAGGTATTGGCGATGGCGAGACATTCATTTCCTCGGATACAAACTCCTTCGTAGCACATACAAAAAAAGTCGTCTTCATAAAAGACGATGAAGTCGCCGTAGTAAAAGCCAAGGGAATAAAAATCTATGACCATGCGAAAGAACCGGTGAAGAAGAAAACTGAAACCCTTACAATGACACAAGGCGAAGTGAGCAAAGACGGATATGAACACTTCATGCTAAAAGAAATATACGAACAGCCACAGACGATACGCAATGCCCTGCTATCACGTTTCATAGAAAAAGATGGCACCGTTGTCCTCGAAGATATGACCTTCTCCGAAGAAGAACTCCTCGAAGTGGAACGTATCGTTATACTAGCATGCGGGACATCGTGGCATGCAGGGATCATAGGAGGATATATCATCGAAGACAAAGCACGGATACCTGTGCAGGTAGAGATATCTTCGGAGTTCCGATATAAAAACCCGATCCTTTACGACAATACCCTCGTCATAGCAATAAGCCAGTCGGGAGAGACGGCAGATACCATCGCCGCCATGAAAGAATGCCGCGCTAAAGGTGCTAAAATTTTGGGGATCTGCAACGTCCATGGATCGACGATAGCACGCGAAGCCGACAGCTGCCTGTTCCTACGCGCCGGAACGGAGATAGGCGTCGCCTCGACGAAAGCATTCACAAGCCAGCTTGTCGTATTAGCACTCTTCGCTCTAAGTATGGCGCGGATGAGGAAGGCGATAAGTAAAAAAGAAGGAAAAGAATTTATCCACGAGCTTATGAAGCTTCCGGTAATAGTAGAAAACGTTCTTGCCAATGCTAAAGATATAAAAAAGATAGCAAAAAAATATGCAAAATACGACAACTTCTTCTTCATAGGAAGAAGGTATATGTTCCCATCAAGCCTAGAAGGAGCACTTAAACTCAAAGAAATATCGTATATCAACGCGAATGCATACCCAGCAGGAGAGATGAAACACGGCCCCATAGCATTGATCAACAAGAAGAGCCCTATAGTGGCGTTCTTCGCAAATAAACATACATACGAGAAAATGCTTAGCAATGTCATGGAAGTAAAAGCCCGTAATGGCCGCGTCATAGCAATAGCATCGAAAGGGATGGGCAAAGCAGCAAAAATCGCCGATGATATTATATGGGTGCCGAAAATTTGTGACGAGCTTGCACCAATACCATCATCAGTAGCAGCGCAGCTGTTAGCATATTATATCGCATACGAAAGAGGTACAGAAATAGATCAGCCACGAAACCTCGCAAAATCTGTTACAGTAGAATAATAACTTTTCGCTGTCGAGAAAAATAGCGCAATGCTATAATAATGAACATTTTATAAAATTATATATATGTTGTATTATGTCTGCATCACTTACATTGTTAACGGCAATAGACTTTTGCTCTAAAGCGCTAACGTTCCCCACAAAAATAGAACAGCCTGTAGGAGACCCTAGGTATATAAAGACGGAAGGATATGACCTGGCTCAACAAAATTTGGAAGAAGATATTAAGAAACTTTCTGATGAAGAAAAGATCTTCTCAATGATAATGAAGAAAGTAGCAAAATATTCACCAAATTTCCCTTCTCTTAGAGTGAAAACCGATGAAGACAAGGAAGAGTTTGCTGCACAAAAGAAAAGGATAGAACAAATAGACTTTATTGATGCTGTTTGGAAAGGGTGTATTCCAGCAGAAAGGAAGAGTTTTTTTTGTGAGATTGACGATGAGTTAAAAGAAATTACTGTTGTAGGAAAAATATTTTATTTTCAATTTCTCCAGCTTGTAGATAGATACAGAAAAGTTGAAGAGCTCTTTGCTGAACAGGTTAAAAAACCTTGTGACGATCAGGATGCGCAGAAGGAGATTATAGAAACAATAAAAACAGAAGCTTTCGCAGAACTTGATAAAAAATATGTTGAAATGAAAGAGCTGTTAGAGATTCCTAATAAAAAATTAACATCAAAGATGTTAGGTAGCTCGCCTTTGCAGATAGATGGAATTATTAATAAACTAATGGAAGATGGTTTGGATTTAATGGATTCTGATGCGGCATTAAAAGTTTATAGAGAGTTGGTAAGACAACGGCTTTTGCAAGAGCATATTGGTGAGGAAACAGAGGGTATAGTTATAAAGTCAGAGGAAAAACGTCAAGAGTCGCCACATGAGTTTCTACAAGAACCAAAAGAAAGCTTTAAAGATAGGATAGAAGGAGCTATTGTCAATTTTATAGATCGCATGGGCAAACCTTCAACGACAAAAAGGATAAAAGCGAGACAAGTGAGAAGACGGTCTCTTACTCCAGGTTGTGTAGTGACACCAAAGCCAAGAAAAATAAAACCACCACCACCCGTGGGGACTACTCTATCAAGCTCTTCTCAAACAACGCCTGCTATAATGGCTATGAGTTATGAAGTTAGGGATAGGGGATTCTCTAGCCCTGGACCAAGACCAATGAGTACTAAGGAGCTTGATAAACAAAGGTCTAGTAATAAAGGACATCGTAGAACGTGCTCTGATAGAACAGAATACCGTGTAAGCGCTTTTTCCGATTTTTCTGCCAGGTCTAGTTTATCTGATTTACCAAAAATAGATAAGGGAGCAGAAACAGGTGTTTTATATTTGCCGACTTTGCAACCAACCAAACCAAAAGAATAATAGCGATGAAAAATTTTATTAAAAAATATTGTTGTCTACAAAAAGGTAGTGTAATAAGCGGGTCGCTGCTGATAGCAGGGACGTCGATAGGTGCAGGGATGCTGGCACTTCCTCTCGTCACAAGCTACGGAGGATTCTTTCCAGCGCTGGCAATCTTCGCTGTATGCTGGGCGTCGATGGTGGCAACAGGGCTTCTCATCCTCGAAATCGCTATGGGAATGAAAAAAGGCAGCAACATAATTTCTATGGCAGGGGATACCCTCGGAACCACAGGCAAGGTGATAAGCTGGACGCTTTATCTCTTTCTTTTTTATTCCCTCAATATAGCATACATCTCCGGAGGAGGGAGTTTTATCCTCGATGTCTTCGCTGGAGGAGCGATAAGTGTTTTTGGACCGCTGCTTTTCGTTACAGTCTTTGGTATGATAGTATATTTCGGTGCGCGAGTAGTAGGACGCATAAACATCATGGTGATGACGACACTCGTCGTGACATACTTCGCCTTCGTTGCCTTGGGATGGCGATATGTTGACACCGCAAACCTTACGAATATCAACTGGTCGGCATCGCTAGTAGCTATGCCTGTCGTCTTGACGTCTTTCGGATTTCAAGGAGTCGTTCCTACACTTATATCATATATGGACCACGACGTAAAAAAAATACGCCGCGCTATAATAATAGGGGCGACGATACCTTTCGTGATATATGCTATATGGGAATGGCTTGTCCTTGGAATAGTGCCTCTCGAAGGACCGGAAGGAATGAGGTCTATGATGGAGGCAGGAGGTAACGTCTTACAGCCCCTGAAAAATGTTATTGGTGACACCAACATCAATGTTATACATATAATTTTCGCTTTCTGTGCATTGCTTAGCTCTTTCTTCGGCGTGAGCCTTGGCGTTATAGACTTCCTCGCCGATGGTCTTACAATAAAGAAGAGCTTTAAAGGAAAAATTCTTTTGAGCGCGCTGGCTTTCGTTCCTCCATTAATAATAACGATGACATACCCACATATCTTCTTGGTGGCACTGCGCCTCGGCGGAGGGCTAGGGTCAGCATTGCTTTTAGGGCTTCTTCCCGTAATGATAACATGGGTGCGAAGATATCGTATGAACGATACAACATCATATACATTTCCAGGAGGGCGGGCTGCCCTTATAGCGATAGCAGTGGTTGCTGTCATGGCAGTGGCGATACAGATAGCGTATTTTGTGTGATAACACTTGTCTTACAAGACACAAAAACGATATCATATAGCGTAACATTTTATACCAGAATATTAGGAGAAGCATTATGGCATTGCACGACAGAGATTATTGGAGTGGCGAAAGAACTCAGGTTTCAGAAGCGACGGTTAGCAGTTTCGCGACACGAGTGTATGGTTGGATGACGATGGGCCTGCTGATAACGGCAGCTGTTGCATTATGGATATATAATTCCGGAACATATGCTGCTCTCATGCCATTCTGGTGGGTAGCGACATTCGGAACCTTCGGCATCGCTATGGCGATGGGGTTTATGGTACAGCGCCTTCCATTTCCTGCTCTCGCCGTACTATTCACCGCTTACAGCGCCCTGCAAGGGATGCTTTTTGGGATAATATTGCCGATATACGCAGCAGCATACGGTGGGCAGATGATATGGCTCGCCTTCGGAACGGCAGGGACAATCTTTGGTATAGCGATGTGCTACGGAATTGTAACTAAGACAGACCTGACAGGCATAGGGAAGATCCTACGTATTGCACTAATGGGACTTATAGCGGTAACTTTCTTGTATATCGTTATGTCTTTCTTCGTAACATTAACCATGTTTGACCTCATAATATGTTACCTCGGCCTTATAATCTTCATAGGCCTCACAGCATACGATGCACAACAGATACGTAGAATGAGTAGCCAGACGGTAGGACATTCTGAGCTTGCTGGAAAGCTCTCGCTAATCATGGCTTTAAAGATGTATATCAACGTCATCATGATCTTCTGGTATATACTACGAATCTTCTCCGCAGGACGACGATAATATTTATACCAATTCTCGATAAAAAGCTCACAAATTCATCCTCATCTTTTTGTGTAGAAGTTTTCACCGAGAATTGGTCTTATTCTTCAAAGAGTGCTTGAGTGAAAGTCTTAGCATCGAAGGGTTCTAGGTCTTCGAGAGACTCGCCGATGCCGATGAATTTCACTGGAATGCCAAGCTTCTGTTGTACGGCGACGACGATACCACCCTTTGCCGTGCCGTCGAGCTTTGTTAGGACGACGCCAGTAAGCGGAGTGAAATCATTAAAGACAAGAGCTTGGTCGATGGCATTCTGTCCTATCGTAGCGTCTAGGATGAGGAGCGTCTCATGAGGAGCGCCAGGAAGGACTTTTTCACAAGAACGCCGCATCTTTTCTAGCTCGTGCATCAGGTGTGTCTTGGCTTGTAGCCTTCCGGCGGTATCGATTATTATAACGTCGACATTGCGGGCTTTTGCCGCGGCGACGGCGTCATAGACGACGGCAGCAGGGTCGCTTTTGTACTTACCCTTTACGATATCGATGCCTAAACGTTCGGCCCAAAGCGATAGCTGTTCTGTAGCAGCGGCACGGAATGTGTCGGCAGCAGCGAACATTACGCTTTTCCCCATATCAGAAAGAGCGTGTGCGAGTTTTGCTGATGCTGTGGTTTTGCCGCTACCATTGACGCCTACGATGAAGATAACGGTAGGTTCGCCGGCAGGGGCTTCGGAAAGCCCGGTGTTTTCATGTTTTGAAAGGATGCCGAAGACCTCGTCGCGTAGAATATCAAGGATTTCTTCGCAGGAACTTCCACGGTTTTTCTTCGAGGTAAGACGTATCGTCTCGATTAGTGACGACGCTGTATCTACACCGATATCGGCGTCGTATAAAGCTTCTTCGAGCTCTTCGAGGACGTCGTCGTCTATGGGCCTAGAGAGGATGCTACGTATACGGTGCCCCAAGACGGCGTGTGTCTTGGCGAGCGCCGACGATACTTTTTGATAGCCTTTCTTTATAAAGCTGAATATCATAATATTACCTTTGATGAATGAAGATGGTAGCATATAAAGGGTAATTTCACAACCTGTGATTTGAAGGATAGGCCGCAATCACGGGTACAAAGGAGAAAGGACAATCATGAATATCCACGAATATCAAGCGAAGGAAATACTAAAAAAATACGACATACCCTGCGGCGACTATGGCGTTGCTTCCGACGCCGAAGAGATAAAAGCTGTCGTCGAGAAAATGAACCTCGACGCCGCAGTAGTAAAGGTACAAGTTCATGCCGGCGGACGCGGCAAGGCCGGAGGGGTGAAGTTCGCCAAGACGCGAGAAGAGATATTCTCCGTAGCAGAAGAGCTTATAGGGATGAAGATAGTCAATGAGCAGACCGGCGCCGCTGGTGTTATAGCACAAAAAGTCCTTATCGCTGACCCCGCCGATATACAGCAAGAATACTACGTCGGCGCTGTCATCGACAGAGAAAAAGCACAGCCTATGATGATACTTTCTCCAGAAGGAGGCGTCGAGATAGAGAAAGTTGCAGCAACGTCCCCAGAGCGTATCATGACGTTCGTAATCGATGTCGACGGTAGCGTCGAAGACAAGGACCTCGAAGACGCCGCAATGTTTATGGGCTGGAATGGAGACGTCGCCGAGCAGGGAAAGACCGTGATAAAAAACCTGGCACAAGCATTCACCGACACCGATGCATCGCTTCTAGAGATCAACCCACTAGTCTTAACAAAGAATGGTGACATCGAAGCTCTCGACGCGAAACTCAGTATCGATGATAACGCCCTCTTCCGCCACGAAGATATCGCTGCACTATATGACCCCACACAGGAAACGACATTAGAAGTCGCCGCCAAAGACCACGACCTAGCATATATTGCTCTCGACGGCACGATAGGTTGTATGGTAAACGGCGCAGGGCTGGCAATGGCGACGATGGATGTCATAAGTCTTTACGGCGGAAAGCCAGCGAACTTCCTGGACGTAGGAGGGGGAGCTTCCAAAGAAAAAGTCGCTGCTGGGCTGCGGATCATCCTGCAAGATAAAAACGTCGAAGGCATCCTCGTCAATATCTTCGGAGGTATAATGAACTGTATGACCATCGCCGAAGGACTAATAGAAGTTTCGGAAGAACAAGATATAACAAAACCTATAGTAGTACGTCTCGAAGGTACCGATGCCGAGAAAGGAAAGAAAATGCTCGCCGATGCCGCGATGACGATGATAACAGCAGACACCCTTGCCGAAGCAGCGGAGAAGGCTATGGTGGCAACGAAAACAGCGAGGAAATAACCCATGGCAATACTTGTCGACAAAGATACAAAAGTAATAACACAAGGAATAACGGGAAAGGCTGGGACGTTCCACACGCAGCAGTGTATGGAGTATGGCACCACTTTCGTCGGGGGCGTCACTCCTGGGAAAGGTGGACAAGAAGTGCTAGGGCTTCCTGTTTTTAATACCGTTGCCGAAGCTCGTGATGCTACAGGGTGCGATGCCACACTAATAATGGTTCCTGCGCCTTTCGCGGCAAAAGCAATACTCGAAGCCGAAGCTGCAGGGATAGAACTCATAGTATGTATAACGGAAGGAATTCCAGTAAGAGATATGCTCGAAGTCGGGATGATTATGCGCGAAAGCAAATCACGGCTTATAGGCCCCAACTGCCCAGGAATCATCACTCCCGGAGAGTGTAAGATAGGGATAATGCCGGGATATATCCATAAAAAAGGCAACGTCGGCGTGATATCACGGTCGGGGACGCTTACATACGAAGCAGTATGGCAGCTTACACACCTAGAACTCGGACAGTCGACGTGTATAGGTATCGGTGGTGATCCACTGAACGGCACTTCATTCCTCGACGCCCTTGCGATGTTCGAAGAAGACCCCGAAACTGAAGCTATAATGATGATAGGGGAGATTGGCGGCAACGCAGAAGAAAACGCCGCCATGTGGATACAGGAACAGTGTAGCAAACCAGTAGCGGCATTCATCGCAGGGATGACAGCACCTCCAGGGAAACGTATGGGCCATGCAGGAGCAATAATATCTGGAGGGAAAGGCGCCGCAGCCGACAAGGTCGCGGCACTTGAAAAAGCTGGCGTCGTCGTAGCAAAAACTCCTACTGATATGGGCGATGCTATGGTTCAGGCAATAAAGGCGGCGCTATGATAAAGATACCGGGCGCAATACCGATAACGATACAGCCAATATTCTGGGTTACTGCGCTGGCAATAGGATGGATGAACGCTTCGCCGGTGATAGGGATGGCGACAGCAACGGCGATATGGGTTATGGTGATACTATTCTCTGTGCTGGCACACGAGCTCGGACACGCCCTTACAGCACGAGCCTTCGGACATAAGACAGAGATACAATTAGTAATGTTCGGTGGAGTAACTTTACGCGATGGACCAAAGCTAAAGTTTTGGCAGGACTTCCTCGTCACGCTTAACGGCCCTCTCGTCGGTATCGTCATCTTTCTGTTGGCAGTGTATATACGCATTGCGATGAGAGGAGCAAACCCCATCGCCATCTATACCATAGACGCTTTTTTATATGGCAATGCATTCTGGAGCATTCTAAACCTTATTCCTATAATCCCCCTCGATGGTGGAGGGCTTATGAGCATACTCCTAGAGGTTATGTGGGGCGTTAAAGGCGTTGTGGCGGCACTGAGGATAAGCTTCATCATTGCTGCTATAGCAGGGGCGACATTTTTTGCGTTCGGATGGATGACGGGATTGATATTTTTCCTCTTCGCCGCAGAGAACTACAGAGCGCTGAAGCAATATTCTACGATGACGGAAAATGATAGCGACAAAGGCCTCAGAGGCACTTTCGATGAAGCGTTAAAGAAACGCCGCGATGGCAATGTCGAAGAGGCAGCATCGCTGTTCGAAGGCGTCCGTAGCAAAGCAAAAAAAGGGGTGCTGTATTCCATGGCGACACAGAACATCGCCGAGATCCTCTACAAAGAAGGTAAAAACGACGAAGCATATTCCACACTAAAAACCGTGCAGAAGAAGACCCTCACCTTCGAAGGTCTTATGCTGTTACAGCGCCTTGCATATCATAGCGGCGACTACAAAGAAGCTATAGAGGCAGGAACAGAGAGTTTTGTCATGAACGCCAACACTGAAGTTGCCTTATACAACGCTCTCGCACACGCCCGTGAAAATAAAGCCGAAGCCGCTGTAGGGTGGCTAAAAAATTGTCAGCAACATGACAAGGAAAAGCTTCTGAGAATTCTACAAAAAACTGACTTCGACAATATCCGCGAACATAAAAAGTTTAAGGTTTTTGTTAAAATGCTTGGATAAATAATGCCGGAGTCTTATAAAAAAACTCCGGCATTGTAGAATCAATTTTAACGCGATCGTTGTCGTGTTATTTTGTCTTCAGCGTTATATACAACGTCATAGGCCCTTGCTTCACGAGGATTAAAGCCTTGTCACTGTCATTGTCCGAGAGAGCTTTCTCGAACTCTTCAGGGTCATTAACTTTTTTGTGGTTAACAGATATTATCAGCGCGCCAGGGCGTATGCCGGCAATGTCGGCAGGGCTCTGTGGACGTACGCTTGTGACAACGGTGCCTTCTTCATCAATATATCCAAGCTTTTGTGCAGCATCGTCATCGAGAGGCTCGACGATAAGACCGATCTTCTGTGTTACAGAAGCAGAAATAGCTTCGGAAGCAATATTATCTGGGTGTGCACCGATGATTACAGGAACCTCAATTATCTTGCCTTCACGTTTTATAGTGAGAAGAGTCTCTGTTCCAGGCTCCATAAGGCCGATGGCATTGCGGAAAGTGTTCATGTTCTCTACGATGATATCATCATATTCCAGAACAATATCGCCGCGCTCTACGCCAGACTTGTCGGCAGCGCCGTCTTTTACGATATCGGCGATGATAGCACCTTTTACAGCTTCAAGGTCGAAGGCTTCGGCGAGGTCGTTGGTGACGTTCTGCAGCGAAGCTCCTAAAAACCCATGGCTTACGGTGCCAGTCTCGATGAGCTGCATCATCACAGTCTTGGCCATAGTACTAGGGATAGCAAAGCCTATACCTATATAACCACCATTGTTGCTGGCAAGACCAGCATTGATGCCTACGACTTTGCCGTCGAGATTCACAAGAGGACCGCCGGAATTACCCATATTGATGGCAGCATCGGTTTGTATGAAGTCTTCATAGCTGGAAAGATTTAGATTGCCGCGGTTTTTGGCGCTGACAATTCCCGCTGATACAGACGTCTGAAAACCCAAAGGGTTGCCGATAGCTAATACCCACTCGCCAATAGATAAGATGTCGGAATTTCCGAGAGTTAAGAAGGGGAACTCTTTGTCTTCGTCAGAAATCTTTATCACAGCAAGGTCGGTAGAAGGGTCTGTGCCAATAACTTCAGCATCGTATTCGTTGCCGTCGACAAGAGTGACGACGATGTTCTGCGTGTTGGCAATGACATGGTTGTTGGTGAGGATATAACCATCGACACTGACAAGGAAACCAGAACCTTGGCTATATTGTTTTTGCTGCTGTTGCTGTTGCTGCTGCTGTTGCACACCAGGATTGCGTGGGCCGAAGAATTGCTCGAATAAATCGAGGGGAGGGCTGGCAGGTTGTTGCTGCTGCTGATTGTAAGGGCTGGTGATGAGCTCAGCAGTGATGTATACAACAGCAGGGGTCGTCTTGTTGGCAACCTCAGAGAAAATATTGTTGATAGGAAGGTCGGATGTCATGCTGATAGCATGGAGCGGCGATATCATTATCGCCATCATTACAAACAGTGGAAGTAATACGATCTTTTTTATTGCACGTGATAAAAACATAACTTTCTCCTTAAACAAATGATTGATTTTTGATCATTGTAGCATCGACACTAAAAATCGGCAAGGGGGTTTACAAAATTTTCGATGGCAACGCTTGCCTTGATGATACATTCGCCAAAATATCCTATGACAGGGACGTCTACGAGGAATGGCGATATTACGAGTATCATCCCAACAATCAGCGCGATGAAATATATTATAATACTGCGGCGAACAAACCTGTGGTGGCGGACGACAATAGAAGGGTCGGCGATGGCGATTTCTAGGAAAGCGATACGCTTCGCTATGCTATAGTGATGCCAGCTAGGAACATTATGTATGCCACCAGCAAGGATAGCGATGGTGTCGAGAGAAGAGATCATATTTTCTGGGTCGATACCTACAGAAAAAACATGAAGGTCGGCCTGCCTCTCGAACATCCTAGAAAAAAATCCGAAGACGAAACGAAAATAAAGAAAAATTATACAAAGAAAAGGGCCTGTCTTAGCAATAGGGGCGACAAAACGCCACGACGAAGAGCTTTCAACATTATCAAAAAAGCTGTAGATGGCAGGGTCGAAGATAAAAGAAAAAAGCGTCGCAACGATAATCATGCCCATGATGATGAAAGGATAAAGAAGAAGGTGCTTTCTCTTGCTGTGTCCAATCTCATGGCATAGTATCGCTTCGACCTCGTCGTCGGAACAATGTTGTAAGATCTTCTCGGTGAACATAATATAACGAAAGCGTGGGACGATGCCGATGATGGCAGCAGTGATGGCATCTTTCATGACATGCCATATCTTAAAACCACCGTGAGAAAAGCCAGCTTTCTTACAAAGTAATTCGAGACGCTCCTTAAGCGGTGACGATGGTAAAGGACGACACCCCCACAGCACTTTGAGGAGGACAGGAAAAAACAACATAAGAAGCCCGAGAAAAACGACGTATAACATAAGGGCGCCAAAGGCATAATGCCAACCTTCGCCACTGAAAATCGTTGCTCCTGAATAAAAGATTGTTGCGACATCGGCGATGGTGAGAAAAAAAAGAAAAGGAACGACAAAAGGGAAAAGAAAACGGACCTTTAGAAAAGCACTGCTCCTTGAAGGGCGGGAAATAACACGATATGCTACGAAGAGCCCCAAAAAATATAGCGACAACGAAAAAAAAGCAGGCAAAAATAACGAAGCACCGACGAGAGGGATTTCTCGAAAAATAAGATTGCTGCCAAGGATAAGGTCGTAGACACATAAAAAAATTATAAGCTCGGCGTTGGCAAGGGTTGTTAGACGCCGCGCAAAACCCTTCATTTTCCCTAAAAGCTTCGCCTGGACGACGATGAAGGCAACGGTGAAGATATATATACATAGACCTATCACGAAGTTATAACCGGATGTCGAAGGCCATGACGACGCTGCAACATCAGAAGAAGAACTCGTGATGATAAGGGCCATGATAAGAAAAAATAATTCTGTAATCATATCAGACCACCCCCACTTCTAAACGTTGTGAATTTCTAAGATGTCGCCAAGAACAGCATTCTCTTTGGTAAGAAGGTCTGCACCGGAAAATGTCACCGTCGGCGATGAAGAAAATTCCGGTATAAGGTATTCTCCGACGACACGCTGTATATCTTCTTTGCTAGCCGATAAAACGCGCGATCGGAAAGCTTCACGCTCTTGTAAAGATTTCTTGGCGCGCATCCACGAATACTCTGCAACGGCGCGGCTGCCAGGAGCAACAGGGGAGTCGAGGCCCTGTATCATCCCAAGCTTGCCCTCTTCGAGGTCGCGAGCATCGAAGGCTCCGCGATGCGTAGCAGTAAGAGACTCTTCGAAGGCAGAAAGAGTGCTTGCAATGTTTGGATCGCGATAAGAGTAAAAATAAAACTTTCCGGCAGTGGGGTTGTTGCTAGAACCTCCACCATAAGCGCCGCCTTGTTCCCTGATACGCTTGTGGAGAACCTTGTTGTTCATAATGAAAGACGCTATACCAAGAAGAGGGGCGTCAGGATGTGAATACGATACCGTATTAAAAGCCTTACTGG